>Ga0160431_100194_pt1 | contig 41354 bp, 34 predicted proteins | sample HID1971K_E0MG_FD_108212 | JGI IMG/M metagenome (GOLD analysis project Ga0160431, IMG submission 108212) | Enriched millipede-associated microbial communities from UW Madison campus, WI, USA - HID1971K_E0 MG | ecosystem: Host-associated > Arthropoda: Insects > Digestive system > Unclassified ...
CCCAGATCTGCCAGGTCACCGGCCGCAGCCGCCTGACCAAGCAGGACATGGAAGACGCGAGCAGCAATCTTATCCACATCATTCTCAAGGGATGCGGCATCGCGCCGAGCGCCTGACATCTATCTATGCCTTCTACCCTGCTCGACCTCTGCGAGTTTCGCGAGGAAATCCGCAAGAGTCGCTTCATTACCCTCGCCGGCCCGATTGCCAGTGCCGCCGAGGCAATGAGTTTCATCGAACGCCACAGCGACCTGGCCGCCACGCACAACTGCTGGGCCTGGAAGCTGGGCGCGCAATATCGCAGCAGTGACGACGGCGAACCGGGTGGCACGGCCGGGCGCCCCATCCTGGCGGCCATCGAGGCACAGGACTGCGACCAGGTGGTGGTGCTGGTCATCCGCTGGTATGGCGGTATCCAGCTGGGCACCGGTGGCCTTGCGCGGGCCTATGGCGGTGGAGCCAACAAGTGCCTGCAGCAGGCACCGAAGCGGCTGCTGGTCCAGCGCAGTGAGTTCGCTTGCAGCTGCAGCTTCAGTGAACTGGCGCTGGTGAAGTTGCGCCTGGCGGAAGTGGATGGCCTGGTGCTTGACGAGCAATTCACCGCCAACGGCGTCGACCTGCACATTGCGTTCGGCGAAGCGCACCTGCCTGCCTTGCAGCAGCAGTTGGCAGACCTCAGCCGCGGTCGAATCCATCTCCAGGCACGCTGAACTTTGCTCACAACAACTGTGGGTCGGCTTGTGGATAAGCTTGGGGCACTCTGCTGGAACCCTCGCCGCTCAAGGCCTGCGCACTATTGAGCATATTTTGATCACCGTTTGATGACAACCCCAAGCGCTTGACTTGTCGAGTTTTATCCACAATGCGTCAGGGACATTTCACAGATACGTCAGTGGCGTTTGCACACATTAACTGTGGATCAGCCTGTGGATAACCAGTTGACCAACAACCCAAGCGCCCGACGCCGCACGCCCGTGCGTCGCTGACTATTTTTTAACCACCCTTTGATGCAGGCGCATGGCCTTCCTGTGCAGTATGCTCAATTCCTTTTTCCCACTCAGATTAAGGAATGTTCCTATGGCTAATTCAAGAACCGCCCTGATCATCGGCGCCTCTCGCGGGCTTGGCCTCGGCATGGTGCAGCGGTTGCACGAGGACGGCTGGAACATCACCGCCACGGTGCGTGACCCACAAACGCCTGGCGCACTGGGTGAAGTTCCGGGGGTGCGTATCGAACAGCTGGAAATGAACGACACGGCACAGCTCGATGGCCTCAAACAGCGCCTGCAAGGTGAAGTGTTCGATCTGGTGTTCATCAACGCCGGGGTCATGGGCCCTCTGCCACAAGACCTGGAAGCGGTGCAGCAACAGGACATTGGCGCCCTGTTCATGACCAACGCGGTAGCGCCGATCCGCGTCGCGCGTCGCCTGGCCGGCCAAGTACGCCAAGACACCGGCGTACTGGCGTTCATGAGCTCGATTCTGGGCAGTGTGACCATCCCCGACGGTGGCGAAGTGTGCCTGTACAAAGCCAGCAAGGCCGCGCTGAACTCGATGATCAACAGCTTCGTGGTCGAGCTGCAGCGCCCTGACCTTTGCGTGCTGGCCATGCACCCTGGGTGGGTGAAAACCGACATGGGCGGCGAAAACGCCGACATCGACGTGCTCACCAGCACCCGAGGCATGCTCGAGCAGGTCAAGGCCCAAAGCGGCAAGGGGGGCCTGCGCTTCATCAACTACAAAGGCGAAGCCCTCGTCTGGTGAGTCGAACCTGATCACCGGTTGGCGCAATACAGGCCCGGCCAAGCGCAATGCCTGGCCGGGCCCTGTAGAATGGCGGCAACCGTACCTGATCGAGACCCCCCCCATGTATGAATGGTTGAACGCCCTGCCCAAGGCCGAACTGCACTTGCACCTCGAAGGTTCGCTCGAACCCGAATTGCTGTTCGCCCTGGCCGAGCGCAACAAGATTGCCTTGCCCTGGAATGACGTCGAGACCCTGCGCAGCGCCTATGCCTTCAACAACCTGCAGGAATTCCTCGACCTGTACTACCAGGGCGCCGATGTACTGCGCACCGAGCAGGACTTCTATGATCTGACCTGGGCCTACCTGCAGCGCTGCAAGGCCCAGAACGTCATTCATACCGAACCCTTCTTCGACCCGCAGACCCACACCGATCGCGGTATTCCGTTCGAGGTCGTGCTCAACGGCATCAACCAGGCGCTGAAAGACGGCCGTGAGCAACTGGGTATCAGCAGCGGCCTGATCCTGAGCTTCCTGCGTCACCTCAGCGAAGACGAAGCACAAAAGACCCTCGACCAGGCCCTGCCCTTCCGCGACGCGTTCATCGCCGTTGGCCTGGACAGCTCCGAAATGGGCCATCCGCCCAGCAAGTTCCAGCGCGTGTTCGACCGTGCCCGCAGCGAAGGCTTCGTCGCCGTTGCCCACGCCGGCGAGGAAGGCCCGCCCGAATACATCTGGGAAGCCCTCGACCTGCTGAAGATCAAGCGCATCGACCATGGCGTGCGTGCCATCGAAGACGAGCGCCTGATGCAGCGCATCATCGACGAGCAGATCCCCCTCACCGTGTGCCCGTTGTCGAACACCAAGCTCTGCGTGTTCGATCACATGAGCCAGCACAACATCCTCGACATGCTCGAGCGGGGCGTGAAGGTGACGGTGAACTCGGATGACCCGGCTTATTTCGGCGGGTACGTCACCGAGAACTTCCATGCCTTGTACACTCATCTGGGCATGACCGAAGACCAGGCCCGCCGCCTGGCCCAGAACAGCCTGGACGCGCGTCTGGTCTGACACGCCCGCGCCGGCGTTCAGCCCACCTGCAGTGTGGTGACCCGGGCAATGCGGTTGATCTGCTGAATGCCTTCGGCGGAAATCTGCATCGCCCGTGTCCCTCCTGCCTCGCGTATCCAGCCAGACTGCTGAAACAGCGTGAGCAGTGCCTGCCCCAGGCTGCCGCCCAGATGCGGCCCCTGGTCGCTCCATTGGTTGCAGTGACAGATCACGCAACCACGCTGCTGGCGCGGAGCCAATGCATCGATGAATACGCCAATGCCTGCCAGCTCTGCCCTTCCTTTATCGCTGACCATCAATTGTCGCTCGCTACTCTCGAGCCAACCCGAGACCACCAGGCGGTGGTACAACTCACCGGCCAACTCGCCCCCCAGATGGTCACCGCAACGACGCGCCCTGCGCATCGACATTGGCAACTGTACCGATGCGCCGCCCTGCTGGCCGTCATTACCCAACTGCACACTGGCGAGCGCTTCGACCGCCGCCCCCACCTGGGGAGTGGCAAGCCTGAAGTAGCGCTTTCGGCCTCGGGCTTCGAGCCTGAGCAAGCCGGCCGAAGACAATAGTGACAAGTGCGCGCAGGCAGAGGATGAGGTCAACCCGGTCATCATCGCCAGTTCATCGGTCGGACGCGGCGTGCCGTCGATCAACGCCCACAACATTGCGCTACGTTTGGGGTCGGCCATCAGGCCGGCAATCTGACTGATACTACTGACTGCATTCATGTCGTGTTACTCCCTGCAAACCACATCTGATTTCCAAATGGCCAACCGTGGCAAGGCCGATCTACCTTCTCGGCAGGTGCCAGACGCGACCTGCGAACGTTTCCGCCGAGGCAAGTGCCGACCGCAGTATAAGCCGCGCGCGGGCCCGTCCCCGCGGGCATCCCGTGGGTAACATTGGCAAAGTGAAATTGGGTACGGCACCCCTTGAGAGCAAGGCACCGCCCAGCGGCAGGGGCGCCAGGCACCCTCTGGCAAAGAAAGCTGCCCGCTGACAGGGAAGAAACAGGCCAAGGGGAACAATGGCCCTTGACGCGCAAGCGACTCTGCCGACAGCGCACTTCCTCAAATAGCGCAAACTTCAGCGAACCTTCCTCACGCTTCGAAACGTTGCACAGGCCAGCGCCCCTACCGCCAGTCCGAACACCCAACCAACCCATGGCGCAGGGTTGCCGCAGCGCTACACTTGATCCGCTCTCCCCCTTTTCGGAGGTATGCCGCGATGAAGATTGTCATCAGTGCGTCGAACCGCAACCCCGACCGCCCTTGGCAAGTGATGCTCGACCAGCATGTGGTGGGCTTTCGCAGCGAGGCCGAAGCACGCGCCTTCGTCGCGACCCTGGAGACGCGCTTGCAGGCCCCTCATCCGCTCATGCCGGGCGCCTGGCCTGCAAACTCCGGGTCAGTAGCGCGACACTGACCACCGCCGCACCGCACAGGCTGATCACCAGCGTCATGGGCACCGCGCTGCCATCGTGCAGCAGGCTGACCAATGACGCAGCGCCGGCGGCGACGCTGAATTGCAAGCAGCCCATCAAAGCCGAGGCGCTGCCGGCCCGAGCGCCCTGGCCACTCATGGCGCAGGCCGAGGCATTGGGAATGATGCAGCCGAGGCTGGCGATGCAGACGAACAGCGGCACCAGCAGAGGCCACAACTGCGCAGGGCGCAACGCTGCCACGCCAAGCAGGACCAGCCCCGCCGCCAGGTAGAACCACACCGCACGCACCAGCAGGAACGCCGGACCACGCTTGGCCAGCAGGCGTGCGTTGACCTGCGCCACCAGGATGAAGCCCGCCGCATTGGTGCCGAACAGCCAGCCGTAATGCTCTGGTGGTACACCATAGAGCTTGATGAATACGAAAGGTGAACCGGCGATGTAGGCAAACATCCCGGCGATGGCGATGCCACCCGTCAAGGCATGGCCGATGAACACGCGATCGGCCAGCAAGCGCAAGTATTGACGCAGCGCCCCCGACAGCGGTTGGCGCGGCATGTTCGCAGGCAGGCTCTCTGGCAGGCCCCGGCTCACCGCCAGCAGACAGCAGGCACTGAACAGGCTCAAGGCGAGGAAGATCGACTGCCAGCCGGCCAGGTTCACCAGTACGCCGCCGAGCATCGGCGCAAGGATGGGCGCCAGCCCCATCACCAGCATCAATTGCGAGAACACCTTGGCCGAAGCCACCGGGTCGCATTTGTCACTGACGATGGCCCGCGACAGCACCATCCCGGCACAACCGCCCAAGGCCTGAACGAAACGCGCCAGGATCAGGGTGTCGAGGTTGGGTGCATAGGCGCAGGCCAGCGACGCGAGGGTGAACAGCGCTACACCGAACAGCAACGGCTTGCGCCGACCAAAGCGATCGGCCACCGGCCCATAGGCCAGTTGGCCGAGCGACAGGCCGAGGAAGTACGCTGCCAGGGTGGCCTGTACATGTTTCTCATCGGTGGCGAACGCCTGCGCCATCGCCGGGAAGGCAGGCAGGTAGAAGTCGATCGCCAAGGGCCCGAACGCACTCAATGCGCCCAGGATCAGCACCATTCGCAGGTTCATCAGGAATCCATAGCAGGCTAAGCAAGCGCATAAGTCTACCTGCAGTGGACCCCTTCAGTATGAAAACATTTGCAACGAAATAGCCCAGGCTCAAGCCACCTCGACCTGGTAGCCCTCTTCACGGATCGCCGCCATCACCTGCTCGACCGCCAATGCGCTCTGCACGCGTACCTGCCTGGCGGCAAGGTCGACCTCCACCTGCGCCTTGGCATCCTGCTCCTGCACCGCGCGGGTGACCGCTTTCACGCAATGGCCGCAGGTCATGCCTTGTACGTTGAACACTTGCATGGGTATCGCCTCCTTGTGGGTTTTGCCCAGTTTCAAGCTTGCCATTGGGGCAAGGTCAAGTTCTGCGGCGAACGGCCGGGGTGGAAATCCGCGCGCACCTCGGCCAAGCTGCGCCTTTGACGATTCAGGCAAGCAGGAGATTCTTCATGTTCAGGGCAGCAGTGAGCGTAGTCGGGTTACTGGGTGTGTTGGCCGCAGTGCCGCCAGCCAGCGCCGCGGGCAACTCGGACTACAGCGTACTGATCATTTCCCGGGAGCGCCTGGAAGTGGCCACCAGCTGCGAAATCGGCATCTACCTTAACGATCAACTCTCCGGTCGCGTTTTCCAGGAGCAATCGACCTCCTTCAATCTGCCGCCAGGACCGGTCGATGTGCGGTTGCGCCTGTTGCCGGGGCAAATGCCCGGCTGCGCCCCAGGCATCGAGGACCAGCGCAGCACGCGCCTGACCTTGCAGGCGGGGCAGATCAACAAATACCGCATTGCGATGGGGCACAATGGGCTTGAGTTGAAGCGAGCCGGCCTGGGCTATTGACCTTCCCCGCGTGGCAAGGTTGATGCTGGAGGCCTGTCCAAGGAGGAGAGCCATGCCCGCATCTACCACTTTCGACCTGCCGATTTCCGGCATGACCTGTGCCAGCTGTGCTGGCCGTGTCGAGCGCGCGCTGCGCAAGGTCAACGGCGCAGAACAGATCAACGTCAACCTGGCGACCGAACAGGCCCGCGTCCAGGCCCCGGCCGGCAGCCTGCCCGCCCTGGTCGACGCCGTGCGCGCGGCAGGCTACGGCGTGCCGACCCGCACCGTGGAACTGCAGATCGGCGGCATGACCTGTGCCAGCTGCGTTGGTCGCGTCGAGCGAGCCCTCGGCAAAGTGCCAGGGGTCGAGCAGGTCAGCGTCAACCTCGCCAGCGAACGCGCCCATCTCGAGGTGCTCCAGGCACTCGATGACCAGCTGTTGATTGCCGCTGTCGACAAGGCCGGTTACCACGCCAGCCTGCCACAGGCGCACCCGGATGATCAGCAGGCTGCTCAGCGCCGCCTGCGCAACGAACGCCTTGCAGTCGGCGCCGCCTTGCTGCTGGCGCTGCCCCTGGTGCTGCCGATGCTGGTGCAACCCTTCGGCCTGCACTGGATGCTGCCAGCCTGGGCGCAGTTCCTGCTGGCCACGCCGGTGCAGTTCATCCTCGGCGCACGCTTCTATGTCGCGGCCTGCAAAGCCGTACGCGCCGGCGCCGGCAACATGGACCTGCTGGTGGCCCTTGGCACCAGCGCCGGCTATGGCCTGAGCCTGTACCAATGGGCACAAGCGCCTGCCGGCACGCAGCCGCATCTCTACTTCGAGGCTTCGGCGGTGGTGATCGCCCTGGTGCTGCTGGGCAAGTACCTGGAGAGCCGCGCCAAGCGCCAGACCGCCAGCGCCATCCGCGCACTCGAAGCGTTGCGCCCCGAGCGCGCCGTGCGCCTGGTCGACGGCCGTGAAGAGGATGTGGCGATCGCAATGCTGCACCTGGGCGACCTGGTGCTGGTCAAGCCGGGGGAGCGCTTCCCGGTGGATGGTGAGGTGGTGGAAGGCAGCAGCCACGCCGACGAAGCCCTGATCAGCGGTGAAAGCCTGCCAGTGCCCAAGCAACCGGGTGACAGCGTCACCGGCGGCGCCATCAACGGCGAAGGCCGGTTGTTGGTGCGCACCCAGGCCGTAGACACCGAAACCGTGCTGGCCCGCATCATTCGCCTGGTCGAAGACGCCCAGGCGGCGAAGGCACCAATCCAGAAGCTGGTCGACCGTGTCAGCCAGGTGTTCGTCCCAGCGGTACTGGTGCTGGCGCTGGTCACCCTGGTCGGCTGGTGGCTGGCGGGTGCGCCGCTGGAAACCGCGCTGATCAACGCAGTGGCCGTGCTGGTCATCGCCTGCCCCTGTGCCTTGGGCCTGGCCACGCCAGCCGCGATCATGGCCGGTACCGGTGTCGCCGCACGCCACGGCATCCTGATCAAGGACGCCGAAGCCCTGGAGCGGGCGCACGCGGTGAACCGTGTGGTGTTCGACAAGACCGGCACGCTCACCTCTGGCAGCCCGCGGGTGGTGCATAGCCAGGCGCTGTACGCTGACGGCGCCGAACTGCACCGCCTGGCCGGCGCCTTGCAGCGTGGCAGCGAACACCCGCTGGCCAAGGCCGTGCTGGATGCCTGCGCCGAACAAGGTCTGGACGTACCGCCCGTAGCCGACAGTCAGTCGCTCACCGGCCGCGGCATCGCCGGGCGGGTCGACGGGCGCGAACTGGCCCTGGGCAATCGCCGTCTGCTCGACGAAAGCGGCCTGCAACCCGGCGATCTGGCGCCCATGGCGCAAGCCTGGGAAGCCGAAGGCCGCACCTTGTCGTGGCTGATCGAACGCGGTGCGCAACCTCGCGTGCTGGGCCTTTTCGCTTTCGGCGACAGCCTCAAGGAGGGTGCCGAACAAACGATCAGCACGCTGCATGCACAACACATCAGCAGCCACCTGCTGACCGGTGACAACCGCGGCAGCGCCAAGGTCGTGGCCGAGCATCTGGGCATCGACGATGTCCATGCCGAAGTGTTGCCTGCCGACAAGGCCGCCACCGTGGCTGCGCTGAAAAAGAACGGCGTGGTGGCGATGGTCGGCGACGGCATCAACGATGCCCCGGCCCTGGCCGCCGCCGACATCGGCATTGCCATGGGCGGCGGCACCGACGTGGCCATGCAGGCTGCCGGCATCACGCTGATGCGTGGCGATCCGCGGCTGGTGCCCGCCGCGCTGGAAATCAGCCGCAAGACCTACGCTAAAATTCGCCAGAACCTGTTCTGGGCCTTCATCTACAACCTGATCGGCATCCCCCTGGCCGCGCTGGGCTACCTCAACCCTGTGCTGGCCGGCGCCGCCATGGCCCTGTCCAGCGTCAGCGTGGTCAGCAATGCCTTGTGGCTGAAAACCTGGAAACCCACCAGCACCTCCCAGGAGGCCCCATGAACATCGGCCAGGCCGCCCGCCACAGCGGGCTCAGCACCAAGATGATCCGCTACTACGAGTCCATCGGGCTGCTCAAGCCGGCCACCCGCAGCGACAGCGGCTACCGCCTGTACCAGCCGCAGGACCTGCACAGCCTGGCGTTCATCAAGCGCTCCCGCGACCTGGGCTTTTCCCTGGAGGAAGTAGGCAAGCTGCTGACCCTGTGGCAGGACCGCCAGCGCGCCAGTGCCGACGTCAAGGCGCTGGCCGTGCAACACATCGATGAACTGAACCGGCGCATCGAAGAGTTGGTCAGTCTGCGCGATACCTTGAGCGAGCTGGCCGCCCACTGCCAGGGCAATGACCGACCCGACTGCCCGATTCTCAAGGACCTGGCCAATGGCGGCGAATGCTGCCACTGACCGCCAGGGCAAGTTTGGTATGCCATATTAGCCTCAAGCCGACCGAATAGTCGCCAAATGCGACTTCGCCCAATAAATACGGGCATTTCGCTCAAAAAATCCCGGGCGCTGCCGATGCATTGAGCATCGCGTGTCGATAAAAACAAACTCCGGGAGCGTCGATGAACATCAAACAGAAACTGACCTGGGCATTCGCGGTCATCGCCGCGCTGCCCATCGTCCTCGTGGCCACCCTGGTGGTCATCAACCTGCGCGGCGAAGCCCGCGACGTATTCCTCGACAGCAGCAGCCGCGAGATCCGCCAGGTCAGCAATGCGATGAATCTGTTCTTCCAGGGCATCACCCAGAACGTCGACTACCTCGCCAGCCTGCCGCAGGTCACTGGCGCCGGTGCCGAGATCAAGAAGCACATCAGTGCCGATGCTGCGCAGATCGCCCCGGGCGAGCAGGACAAGGTCCTCTTCGAGCTGTTCACTCGCCTGGCCAACAGCCACCCGGACTATGCCTATGTTTCCTACGGCCTGAAGGATGGCGGTTACGCGTTCTGGCCCGGCGACCCGAGCATGAGCAACTACGATCCGCGTACCCGCCCTTGGTACCAGGCAGCCATGGCCACCCCCGGCAAGACCCTGCGCACCGCTCCGTACTACTGGGCGGGTGACGACGCCGTGCTGGTCAGCACCGTACGCGCCGTGGCCAACCAGCTGGGCAACCCGGGTGGCGTGGTCAACATCGACGTATCGCTCAAGGGCCTGACCGAGATCGTGCAGCAGATCAAGCTGGGCGAAAGTGGCTACCTGATCCTCATGGAAAACAACGGCAACGTGATGGTCGACCCGCGGGACGCCAGCCACAACTTCAAGCAACTGGCCAGCTTCGGCGACGGCTATGCTGAACTGGCCAAGGCCGGCAAGGGTCTGGTCGAAGTCGACCTGGACGGGGTGCGCTACATGGCCAACGTCTACCCCGACGAGAAGCTCGGCTGGACCTTCATCGGCCTGATCCAGCAAGGCGAAGTGATGCAGACCACCACCCGCCTGACCTGGCTCATCGGCACCATCGCACTGGTGCTGGCGGCGCTGTTCGCCGCCGTCGGTGCAGCCTTCGCCAAGCTCATCGTGCGCCCGATCAACAGTGTCACCAGCGGTCTGGAAGACATCGCCCAGGGCGAAGGCGACCTGACCCGCAACCTCGAGGTGCGTGGCCGGGACGAAACCGCCCAGCTGGCCAGCTGGTTCAACCAGTTCCTGGGCGCCATCCGCAGCCTGATCCAGCACATCGGTTCGGCCGCCAGCAAGATCCTCAGCACCTCCAGCAGCTCGACCCGGGTGTCCAGTGACATGGCCGAGGCCGCTGGGCGCCAGCGCGAAGCCGTGGACATGGTGTCCACCGCCTTCCACGAAATGGTCGCCACCGCCAACGAGGTCGCGCGCTCCTGCAGTCAGGCCGCGCAATCGGCCGACAGCGGCCAGCAACAGGCACGCGAAGGCCAGCAACAGATCGACGCTGCGGTGCACAGCGTCGACCGCCTGAGCCAGGAAATCGAACAGTCGGCCCAGTCGATCCAGCAACTGGAGCGTGACAGCAATGCGATCCAGTCGATTCTCGGCACCATCCGCTCGATCGCCGAGCAGACCAACCTGCTGGCATTGAACGCCGCGATCGAGGCGGCAAGGGCCGGAGAACAAGGCCGCGGCTTTGCCGTGGTGGCCGACGAAGTGCGGGCCCTGGCCAAGCGCACTGCCGACTCGACCGCCGAGATCGATGGCCTGCTCGGCAACCTGGCCAGCCGCACCGCCGAAGTGGCCGGGCAGATGCATGCCAGCCTCGAGGTGTCGCAGCAGTCGGTCAGCCGCATCGGCATGGCCCGTGACAGCTTCGGCCAGATTCGCGAGTCGGTGGACGTCATCCGCGACATGAACACCCAGATCGCCACGGCGGCAGAGGAACAGCACCAGGTGGCCGAGGACATCAACCGGCATATCAGCCAGATTCATGGCGATGCACAACTGGTGGCGGAACTGGCCCAGGCGGCGCGGCAGGACTCCGAGAGCCTGGCCGGGTTGTCCAACGAGCTGGATTCGCTGGTGCGGCGGTTCCGTACCTGATCTGCAGCCCTTGCCGGCGATAGGGCCGGCACAGGCAACTACAGCTTCAACTCACCCGGCGTGGCGCCAAACAACTGCTTGAAGGCAGCGATGTAAGCCGAGGTGGAGTCATAGCCACACCCGAGTGCCGCCTCGGTCACGCTGTCCCCGGCCTCCAGCAACGCCAGCGACGACAGCAAGCGCATGCGCTGTCGCCAGTTGCGAAAGCTCAACCCGGTTTCACGCTGGAACAGGCGCATCAGGGTCTTCTCCGAGCACGCCAGTTGCAGCGCCCACTCCTGCAGGGTCTGCCCCTGGTCGGGCGCTGCGATCAGCCCATTGCACAGCGCCAACAAACCCGGATGTCGGGGCAACGGCAACGAGAACCCCACTTCGGGCAGCGTGCGCAACTGGTCGAGCAGCACCGCCACCAGGCGCGCCTCGACACTTTCGCCTTCCGGGTAATGCGCCGGGTACAGGCAGAACTGCTTGATCAGCTCCCGCGCCAGTGGCGTCACCTCCAGTACCCGGCACTGCGTCGGCGCCCATGGGCAGGCGTCGCGGCGGATGTACAGGCTGCGCATTTCGGCGCGCCCGGTCGTCACCACTTCATGTTCGGCATCGGCGGGAATCCACACGCCCCACTGCGGCGGCGCGAAGTAGCTGCCCTCACGGGTGTACACGCCCAGTACGCCACTGATGGCATAGGAGAACTGCACCCAGTCGTGACGGTGGCAAGTGGTCCAGGAGCCCGCACCCAGGCTTTCGGCGCGGGCGTAGAGCGGCCTGGGCAAGTGATCCAGTGCAGGAATGGCGCGGGGGTGTCCGATGCTCGGCATGGTGATTTCTTATAGCGCTGAGCAGACAAGCCTAACACCTGCACGCGCGATGTGCCCTCTTCGCCGGCTTGCCGGCGAAAAGGCCGACGCGGTCTCAGCGCTCGACGATCACCGTCACGCCCTGCCCCCCCGCCGCGCAGATCGAAATCAACCCGCGTCCCTTGCCCGCCTTGGCCAGCAACTTGGCCAGGCTGGCCAGAATCCGCCCGCCGGTCGCGGCAAACGGATGCCCAGCCGCCAATGAGCTGCCCTTGACGTTGAGCTTGCTGCGATCGATGGCCCCCAACGGTGCCTCCAGCCCCAGCCGCTGCCGACAGTAATCGGCATCCTCCCAGGCCTTGAGGGTACACAGCACCTGGGCTGCGAAGGCTTCGTGAATCTCGTAGTAGTCGAAGTCCTGCAGGCTCAGGCCATTGCGCGCCAGCAGCCGAGGCACGGCGTAGACCGGTGCCATCAGCAGCCCTTCCTGGCCTTTGACGAAATCCACCGCCGCCGTTTCGCCATCGACCAGGTAAGCCAATACCTCCAGCCCCTGGGTCTGAGCCCACTCCGGTGTGCCCAGCAGCACCAGCGAAGCGCCATCGGTCAACGGCGTGGAGTTGCCCGCCGTCAGCGTACCCAGGCCGCTGTGGTCGAACGCAGGCTTGAGCCTGGCGAGTTGCTCCAGGTCCAGATCGGGCCGCAGATTGTTGTCGCGCGCAAGGCCCATGAACGGCGTGAGCAGGTCGTCCTGCCAGCCTTCGGCGTAGGACGCTGCCAAGCGCTGGTGGCTGAGCAGCGCCAGTTCATCTTGCTCGGCACGGCCTATCTGCCAGGTCTGCGCCATGCGCTCGCAGTGCTCGCCCATCGACATGCCGGTGCGGGGCTCGCCATTGCGTGGCAGCTCGGGCTTGAGATGGCCAGGGCGCAGTTGCAGGAACGGCTTGAGCCGCTCACCAAGGTTCTTGCCGCGATTGGCCTGCAGGAGGATACGACGCAGCCCCTCATTGACGGCGATCGGCGCATCGGAGGTGGTGTCCACGCCGCCAGCGATACCGCAGTCGATCTGCCCCAGGGCAATCTTGTTGGCCACCAGCAGCGCGGCCTCCAGGCCCGTCCCACAGGCCTGCTGGATGTCATAGGCAGGCGTTTGTGGCGACAGGCGCGAGCCCAGCACGCATTCGCGCGTCAGGTTCATGTCGCGCGAATGCTTGAGCACTGCGCCCGCCGCCACCTCGCCCAGGCGCAGGCCATGCAGGCGATAGCGTTCGATCAGACCCTCGAGGGTCACGGTGAGCATCGCCTGGTTGCTGGCGGTGGCGTAAGCGCCGTTGGAGCGAGCGAAGGGAATTCGGTTGCCGCCCAGGATCGCGACCCGGCGAAGTGAACGCATGCGTGGATTCCTCCTGAAACCATTTCGGTCCGTACAGCCTAGGTGTTTTTGCCGCATTCGAACGACCTTGCCACAAAGTTGGTCCACACTTGCAAGCTTGCCTTCAGGGAGACCCGCACATGAGCGACCGCTATCTCGGCTTTGCCAACTCCAACCTCGGCCGTCGCCTGATCGACGCCCTTGGCCTGCCGCGCCCGGCGCCGCTGGAGCGCTGGCAGGCCGGCCGCCTGCGCCCGGTGGAGGGCGCCCTGGTGCTGGGCGGAGGGCCGTTGGCCAATACCCTCGAAGCCATCGCACCGCGCCTGACCGACGAATGCTATAGCTTCAATGGCGAAGGCTTGCAGGTGCCCGCCTGGGTCGCCGGTCTGGGGCCGAAGATCAAGGCCGTGGTGTTCGATGCCAGCCATTTGTCCGACAGCGACGCGCTCAAGCAGTTGCGTGAGTTCTTCCAGCCCTTGCTGCGCAGCCTGGCCGCCTGCGCCCATGTGGTGATCCTTGGGCGTGCGCCGGAACAGCTCGACGACCCGCTGGCCAGCGTTGCCCAGCGTGCCCTGGAAGGTTTCAGCCGTTCGCTGGCCAAGGAGCTGCGCAATGGCGCGACCGCGCAGCTGCTGTACGTCGCCGAAGGTGCCGAAGATCAGCTCGAAGGGGCCCTGCGTTTCTTCCTGTCGCCCAAGAGCGCATTCGTTTCCGGCCAGGTGCTGCGCCTGCAACCCTGCGCCCGGCAGATCGAGGACTGGACCCGGCCGCTGGCCGGCCAACGCGCCCTGATCACCGGCGCGGCGCGGGGCATCGGCGCGGCCATTGCCGAGACCCTGGCGCGCGACGGCGCCCAGGTCATGCTGCTGGACGTGCCGCAGGCGCAACAGGACCTCGACGCCCTGGCTGCGCGCCTGGGCGGCAAGGCCCTGGGCCTGGACATCTGCGCCGCCGATGCCGCCGCGCAACTGCTCGAAGCCCTGCCCGACGGCATCGATATCGTCGTGCACAACGCCGGCATCACCCGCGACAAGACCTTGGCCAACATGACCCCGGAATACTGGGACGCGGTCATGGCGGTCAACCTCAAGGCCCCGCAGGTGCTGACCCAGGCGCTGTTCGATGCGGGCGCACTGGGCGAGCATGCCCGCATCACCTTGCTGGCGTCGGTCAGCGGCATCGCCGGCAACCGTGGCCAGTCCAACTACGCCGCGAGCAAGGCCGGGCTGATCGGCTTCGCCCAGGCCTGGGCGCCGAAGCTCGCCGCCCGCAGCGCCACCATCAACGCCGTGGCCCCAGGCTTCATCGAGACCCACATGACCGGCGCCATGCCCGTGGGCTTGCGCGAGGCCGGGCGGCGCTTGAGCTCGCTGGGCCAGGGCGGGCGCCCACAGGATGTTGCCGAGGCCATCGCCTGGCTCAGCCAGCCAGGGTCCGGCGCAGTCAACGGGCAAGTGCTGCGGGTGTGCGGCCAGGCATTGATGGGGGCGTGAACATGAACCGGCAATGGCACGACCTGCATAGCCCCGATGCCCGCGCGAGCCTGTACCTGCGTGCGGCCAGCAAACGCAAGATCAGCGGCAGCACGCTACCGGCCGATGGCCTGCGCTGCTTCATTCGCGTGCAACCCGAGAACCTCGCGGCCTACCGCCGGCTTTGCCACTTCACCGACGACGGGCGGCTACCGGCCACCTACCCGCATGTGATGGCTTTCACCCTGCAGCTGCAACTGCTCACTGCCCACGACTTCCCTTTCCCCCTGCTCGGCCTGGTTCACCTGCACAACCGCATCGAAGTACTGCGCCCCCTGGGCGGCATCGATGGGCTGCAGTTCGCGGTGTTCGCCGAAAACCTGCAGGCGCATGCCAAGGGCGGCACCTTCGATCTGGTGACCGAAGCCGAAGATGGCCTTGGCCTGCTCTGGCGCGAAACCAGCCGCATGCTGGTGCGCGGCCTGCACCTCGAAAGCCAGCCCGGGGCCAGTGAAGACAGTGAACCTGCACCCCTGCCGGAAGCCACCCGCTGGTATGCCGACAGCGATATCGGTCGGCGCTACGCCAAGATCTGCGGCGACTACAACCCGATCCACCTGAGCGCCGCCAGCGCACGCCTGTTCGGTTTTCCCAAGGCGATTGCCCATGGCATGTGGAGCAAGGCCATGGCATTGGCAGCGCTGCGCACTCATCTGCCCAGCAGCGGGTACGGCTTCGAGGTGGATTTCCGCAAGCCCGTGCGCCTGCCATCGGAAGTGGTCCTCAGCGCCAGCGAGCCAGGCCCTGCCGGTGAGCTGCGGCTCGATGGCCACGGTGAACTGCTGCACATGGTCGGGCGCTGGACAGTGCTCTAGCGCGCCGAAGCCACTTGCTTTGCCGGGGGCCTGCGCCGAAGCTATGCGGCATTAGGAGACCCCCGATGAACCTGCAAGAACTTACCGAACGCCTGCACCAGATCCGCGACAACAACGACTGGCGCGGCTTCCACAGCCCGAAGAACCTGGCCATGGCGGCCAGCGTGGAGATGGCCGAGCTGGTGGAAATCTTCCAGTGGCTGAGCGAGGAGCAATCGCGCCAGCTGCCAGCAGAGCAGCTGGCCCATGCCGGCCAGGAGGTCGGTGACGTGGTCCTCTACCTGTTGCTGCTGTGCAGCGAACTGGGCCTGGACATGGAGCAGGTGGTGCGGGCCAAGCTTGCCGACAGCGAGAGGCGCTTCGCACGATGAACGACCGTCACTTCGATGAGCTGGCCACCCGCTTCGCCGAGAAGATCTACGGTGGCGCCAAAGGCGCGATCCGCCTGGCCGTGCTCCAGGCCGACCTGGCCGAGGCCCTGCCCGAGCGCCCCTTGCGCGTGCTCGACATTGGCGCCGGGCTCGGTCACATGTCCCTCTGGCTGGCCGAGCGCGGCCACCACGTGACGCTTGCCGAGCCGGCCGCGCCGATGCTCGAAGGGGCACGTGCACGCTTTGCCGAAGCCGGCCAGCCAGCCACCTTCATCCAGGCGCCATGGCAGGACCTGCTCGGCCAGCTCACCGAGCCCTACGACCTGGTGCTGTGCCACGCCGTGCTCGAATGGCTGGCCGAACCGGAAAGCATCCTGCCGGTGCTGCACCAGCTGACCGCCGCCGGTGGCTGGTTGTCGCTGGCCTTCTACAACCGCGATGCGCTGGTCTATCGCAACCTGCTCAAGGGCCATTTCCGCAAGCTGCGCAGCAACCGCCTGCAGGGTGAAAAACAGAGCCTCACGCCGCAAAAACCGCTTGATCCGCGTGAGCTCAAGGCGCAACTTGAATCCATGTGGCAGGTTGAAAGCGAGAGTGGCGTGAGGGTATTCCACGACTACATGCCCAAGGAATTCCAGGACAAGGCCGAGTTGCTCGACCTGCTGGAAATGGAACTGGCGCACCGCCGTCACCCAAGCTTCGCCGGGCTCGGTCGCTACCTGCACTGGATGTGCCGCCCCCGCTGACCCGCCCGCCGGGAGGAATGCATGCCGTACCGTCCGTTGTGCCTGGCCCTGCTGCCACTTGCCCTGTGCGCGTGCCAGGCAACCAACCCCTACGTCGCCAGCAGCCGCCCGTTGCCACCGGCACCGCCACAGGCAGCCAACACCTTCGACGCCAGTGCCTACCCGGCCCCTGAACGGGACTACGGGCATTATCGCAGCTGGAGCTGGCGCGACGGCCAACTGCCCACCGGCAATGCCGACGCCGACCCCAGCCAACTGGCCGAGGCCGTCAGCGGTGCGCTCGATCAGCATGGCCTGCGCCCGGCCAGGGGCAGCGCCGGCGACCTGCTGGTCAGCGCCGACCTGCGCCTGGAGCGGCGCCTGCGCCAGGTGCGCGACTACGACTACTACGACCCCTATTACGGCCCATACCCCTACGGTGCCGTGGGCTACGGCGGCTACCGCAACGGTTATGGCGCCTATGCCAGCGTGCCGATCGTGCGCACCTACGAGGTCGAAGTGATGGTGGTACGCATCGACCTGTATGACGCCCGCAACGGCGAGCCTGTGTGGAGCGCGAGCGCCGAAAGCGGCAGCGACCAGGACTCGCCTCGGGAGCGCGAAAGTGCCCTGCGCGAGTCGGTGCACAAAGCGCTCAGCGGCTATCCTCCCAGTTAATGTTCATTGGAGATCCATCATGTTGCGTCGCCTTGTTCTATTGTCCTGCGCGCTGCTGCTAGCCGCCTGTTCGAGCAACAACGTCCAGCAGGATTACGACGCCAGCCGCGACTTCGCCGCCTACCGCAGCTGGGCGTGGCAGGAGCCTGGCCTGCAGTACCGCCCGGATGATCCGCGCATCAAGAGCGACCTGACCGAGCAGCGCATCCGCCAGGCCGTCGACGAGCAGCTCGACCAGCGCGGCCTGCGCCCGGCCCAGGGCAACAGCCCTGCCGACCTCAAGGTGCGTGCCTACCTGATCGTCGAGCAGCGCCAGCAACAGATCACCACCAACTATGGCGGCGCCTGGGGTGGCTACTGGAACGGTTACTGGGGTGGGCCGATGTACAACGAGACCCGCAGCGTCGACTACAAGGTGGCGACCATCCAGGTCGACATGTTCGATGGCCACGACGGCAAGTTGGTCTGGCGCGGCAGCGCCGAGCAGATCATGAACAACTATCCGCCCAGCCCCGAGGAGCGCAACAGCGCGATCCAGAAGACCGTGACCGCCGTGTTGAGCAATTACCCGCCCGGTAGCAAGAAATAGCCTTGGCGTAGCCCGTTCGTCAGTTCGCGTCTACCCTCATTGGGAAACCTGACTGAACGGGTAGCTGTGTTCAACGAATAGGGACTGCCAATGCAAAGCATTGTTCTCCTGATGTGGCTTGCCTTGTGCACTGAACAAGATATTCGCGAACGCCAGATCGCCAACATGCTGACCCTCGGCGCCGCCGCTTGCGCCCTGGTCTGGCTGTTCGTCACCGGCCACAGCTGGATCGGCGCCGATGCCAGCGAGGCCGGCTGGGCACTGGCCATCGTCATGCTGCTGACCCTTCCCGGCTACATGCTCGGGCGCTTCGGCGCCGACGACGTCAAACTGATGGGCGCCCTGGCGCTGGCCACCAGCCCTCAATACGTGCTCGGTACCTTCATCGGCGCCGGCGTCAGCCTGCTGCTGTGGCTGGCGACACGCAGGCGCCTGTGGACCCTGCTCAACCCCAAGGTAAAGAAACGCCTGCAGACCCTGACCGAGCAGATGGGCGACAAACAGGCCTTCGTGCCGTACGTGCTCGCCGGCTTTCTGCTTACCGCTGTATGGATCCAATGACCATCCCTGCGGTCCGATAGCTTGTACATGCCTTGTACAGAATCGCTGACAGCAGCTATTTTTAAGCAGCCAGAGCGTCTGGTCCGGGAGCTGGGCCGTATACGAACAGGGAGTCGATCGTGAACAAATCATCAAGCGAGGTGAAGGTCCTGGTGGTCGATGATCAGGAAGTGATCGTCGAACAACTGTGCGAGTTTCTCGAAAGCCAGGGCCACCCGTGCATTGCCGCCTACTCCACCGACCAGGCCATCGAGCGCTACATCGCTGATGAAGGCATTGGTCTGGTGCTCTGCGACCTGCACATGCCCGAACGCGATGGCATCGAACTGGTGCGTGCACTGAAGGAGGTCGGACCGCAGCGGATGTTCGAGGCGATCATGTTCACTGGCCGTGCCGACAAGCAGGATGTGATTCGCGCCTTGCGCGAGGGCTTTGCCGACTATTACCAGAAGCCCATGGACCTCGACGAACTGCTCGAGGGCCTGCGCCGCCAGGAGCAGGTCCTGCTCGAACGCAAGGCCAGCTTCCAGGACCTGGGCAACCTCAACCAGCGCCTGCAGGACTTGGCAGGCTCCATCGACGAGCTTTACCAGGATCTCGAGAAGGCCCGCGGCCAAGGTGTCCACCGACGTGCCACCGATGCCGAAGAGCCTGAAGGCGAGCTGCCAGCCGCTTTCGAGAAACTGTCGCCCCGCCAGCTGGAAGTGGCCCGCCTGGTGAGCAAGGGCAAGACCAACTACCAGATCGCCTGCGAACTGGGCATCACCGAGAACACCGTCAAACTGTATGTCTCGCAGGTGCTGCGCCTGACCCACATGCACAACCGCACGCAGCTGGCGCTAGCGCTGACGCCGAGTTCATCGCCTGTGCACCAGCGGTTCATCACGCACTGATACAGGTTGGCTCATCGCAGCTGATAGGTAAGGCTCAACATCACACGCGGCGCTCGGCTCATGCTGTCCAGCGCCCTGTCTGCCAAGGGTTTGGCCACCTCCAGCGCCAAGCTGCCCTGGTGTCCGTCCGACAGCCGCACGCCCACGGCCAACGAACTCATGTTGGCATCCTCGAACGGCCCGCCGTTGTACCAGGCCTTGGCGGCGTCGAGCAGCGCATAGGGCTGCAGCGCCTGCAACCTGTCCATCCCTGCCGGGATGCTGTAGTTGAGCTCGTAGGCCACGCCCCAGCCCTTGTCCCCGGCAGCTTGGTCGCGTGGGTAACCGCGGCCGAAATACTGCCCGCCAAACACCGCCCGCTCGCTCTCCGGCAGGCGATAATCGCTCCAGTACAGCGCCCCGGAGGCAACCCCCTGCCAGTTTTCCAGCAACCGGTCGTCCTGCACCCCGGCCAGGCGAAAGCGCAGAAAGTCCAGGTCGTAGTGGGCATCGCTGCGCGCCCCCAGGTAATCCAGCCCCTGGTAGACCCCGGCACTGATTGCACGCAGACGTCCTGGCTCGACCTTGCGCCAGTCGCCCTCGAATGACAGGGCGCGCACGTAGGTGTCGTATCCTCGCGGGCCTCCCCGCTCGTCGATGTGCTCGCTGACCGAATAGAATTGCCCGGTCACTTCCAACCATTCATCCGCAGCAACGATCAGCGGCTGGGCAAAGCCCAGTGCATAGCGCTCGCTCTTGATGCGCTGGGTCAGGTCGGTACCGTCGCTCAGGCGAACAGGAGTGCCGGGGTCGCTGCGGTAGCGCGCCGCCGACAGCAGCAACTGACTGCCTTGGGCGTCCAGGTACTGGCTGTAGCCAAGCCGTTGGTAATGCGCCTGGTCATCCCCCGGCGGCAGCAGGAAACTGGCGGTCAGTTGCTCGGCAAGGCGCGTCTGGGCATTGCTGGAAACCGTGAACAGTGCCTGCGGATCGTCACGGCTGCCGTCATTCACGGTCACGGCTGCCGCAAATGGATTGCGCGATGCATGCAAGGTGAGGTGTGCCGCGCCATCGGGATCTTCACCCGTGACCACCTCGGCCTGCACGCTGATGCCCGGAACCCGCTGCATCAGGCCAAGGGTGCGCTGGAGCGTCGCGTCGGTCAGGGGCCGCTCGGCTTTCAAGCGCTCCATCAGCTGCGTGAGGTAGGCTTCGGCGGGGCCGATATCGCCCACTATCTGGTAATCATGGATGTAGCCTTCGACCAGCACCACGTGGGCTCGGCCGTCGGCAAGATCCTGCTGCGGCAGGTAGGCGTACGACAGCGCATAACCGTCATTGCGGTAACGCTGGGTCAGGCGATCGGTGAACTGTTGCAGCTTGCCTACAGTGATGTCCTGGCCGATCAGTGGCTGATAATGCTCGCGCAGCTCGCTCAACGCGTAGACCGTGCCGCCTTCGAAACGCACCTTGTGCAACACCAGTCGGTCGGTCTGGGGCACCGAGACAGGCTGGCCAGCTGCAACGCTCAACCGCAGCGGCGAGGCTACAGGGCGATAGGCATCGAGCGGCACATTGGCGCTTGGCAGGCGGCGTTCGTATTCGTGGCCGTCGAGATACGCCGGCAACAGATCGGCAGGAACCGCGTTGGCCCAGGACACCAGCATCAGGGGCACGGCCAGAGGACGCATAGGGTGCTCCAGAATCCCTTGGGTACCGGGGCGGCGCCGGTCACACCCGTCACCAGCAAGCGTAGGTGCTGACCCGGCAAACGTCGAACGGCTACTCGCCGACCTGGAATCCCACCCGCGCCGTCGCGCCGCTTTCATCCAATGCGCTGAGCTCGTGTTGCCCGACTTGCTCGAAGCGCACCAGCAAACTCCCCTGGTTCTCGGTTTCGCCCAACGGCCGGCCGTCGAGGAACCACCAGCGCCGCCCACCACCGCCAAGGGCCGACACCTGCAGCTGCAGCGGCTCGCTGCTGTTGGTCGGGCGGCGCAGGTTGTCGCCAGGGCGCACGCCGACGATCGACAGCGGCGGTGCGCTGGCCGAAACCTGCGGTGGGCAATCGGGGCTCACTGCCGGCAGCCGCGCTGCACGCTGTTCGACACGCGGCAACCAGGGTTCGAGGGGCGCCGGCCAGAGGGCGATATCGCGCAGTCCAGCGCCAGGACAACTGCTATCCACCCGCTGCCCCAGAGCGTTGACCCAGACCCGCTCGCGCAAGCCCAGCCCCAGCGGCTGGTCGGCCGCTTGCAGGGTCGGCGGTGTGGTGCCGTCGAGGGTCCAGGCAAATCGTTGGCGCCGGCAGTTGGGGTCCTGTCGCGCCATGGGTTGCCCCAGCGGCCAGCAGATCGCCGCCACGCCAACGCTGTCGGGCACCTGCTCCAGCGGCACGCTCAGGCCGCGCTGGCTGTCGCGGTTACTGAGCAAATCATGCACCTGCAGCATCAGGGGGGCCGCCGAAGCCAGGCCGAACTGCCCGGGTACCGGCGTACCATCTGGCCGGCCAATCCAGACGCCGATCAGGTACCGCGGCCCGACGCCAATCGACCAGGCGTCGCGAAAGCCATAGCTGGTGCCGGTCTTCCAGGCCAGCTGCGGCCGCTGCACCAGCTCGGCATGGGGGTCGCGGTCCGGCCGCGCCTGGCCGCTGAGAATGCGCCGGATGATCCACGCCGCCCCCGGCGACAACAGCCGCCGCTCCAGCAGCGGATCCTGCGGCTGCAAGCGCACCTGTGCGCTGTTGCCGGCCCTGGCCAGGGCGGCATAGCCGCCGACCAGGTCCTCCAGACGGCTGCCGGCGCCGCCCAGGATCAACGACAGGTTGGGCTCGGCCAACGGCGGCAGCGCCAACGGCATGCCGGCCATGCGCAGTTGCGCGGCGAAGCGCTTGGGCCCGTAGGCTTCGAGCAATTGCACCGCCGGCAGGTTGAGCGACAGGGCCAGCGCCGAGCTGGCCGATACCGGGCCACTGAAGCCCATGGAGAAGTTGCCGGGGCGATAGTCGCCATAACGCCGCGGCACATCCTGCAGCAGGGACTCGGAGTGGATGAGCCCGTCGTCCAGGGCCATGCCATAGAGAAACGGCTTGAGGGTCGAGCCTGGCGAGCGCAGTGACCGGACCATGTCGACATGGCCAAAGCGCCGCTCATCGGCAAGGTCGATCGAGCCCAGGTAGGCACGCGTCGACATGCTTTGCGCGTCCACTACGAGGATGGCCGCCGAGGTGCGTTCCGGCAGACGGGCCTTCCAGCCCAGCAACAGATCTTCCAGGCGCCGCTGCAAGGCGGCATCGAGGGTGGTGCGAATCAACGGCGGGCTGTCGGGCGTGTTGAGCCTGCGCGCCAGCAGCGGTGCCAGCACCGGTTCCTGACGTGGCGCCAGCAACAGCGGCTCCTCGGCGGCTTCGCTGATCTGCTGGGCGGGCCACACCTGGTACTCGGCCAGGCGCTGCAGCACCTTGTCCCGGGCGCGTCGCGCGCGCGCCGGGTGGCGGTCCGGGCGCAAGCGGCTCGGGGCCTGGGGCAGCACCGCCAGCAGCGCCGCCTCGGCGGCAGTCAGGTGTTTCGGCGACTTGCCAAGGTACGCCCAGCTGGCGGCGGCCACGCCCTGCAAGGTGCCGCCGAACGGGGCCCGGTTGAGGTAGAGCTGGAGGATTTCGCGCTTGGACAAGTGCCACTCCAGCTGGGCCGTGCGCCACAGTTGTCGCAGCTTGCCGGCCAGGGTCCGGTCATGCGGGTCGAGCAGGCGTGCCACCTGCATCGACAACGTGCTGCCGCCCGACACCACGCGCCCGCCGCGCAGGTTCAGCCAGGCGGCCCGTACCAGCGCCAGCGGGTTGACCCCCGGGTGATGATAGAACCAGCGGTCCTCGTAGGTAAGCAGTGCCTGCAGGTAGAACGGCGAGACCTCCTCGGGAGTGATCGGATAACGCCACACCCCGTCGGCATCGGCGAAGCGCCACAGCGGCGTGCCGTCTTCGGCCAGCACCACCCGCGCCAAGTCGTCTGCCGGCATGGGCAGCGGCCACAGCCGGTCAGCCAGCCACAGCAGGCCGCATGACAGCGCGAGCGCGAAGGCACTGGTACGCAGGATCCTGCCCGCGCGCGTGCGAGGTCGGGCTAAGCTAGGCATCGGGAACCGACCTGGCCTGGTGATGGCCAAAGGCTTGGGAGCGGCAACTCGCCGAATCGTTCATCAGGAAGCAACTATGCAAGTAGAAGGTTTTTTCGAGTGGCTTGGCCAGGCATTGGGATCGTTGATCCGCTTCATCGTCGATGCCTTGAGCGGGTTGTTCAACCTGCTGGCCAATGCCGGGGGCAACTTCATCGATGGCCTGGCGCGCACGTTGGGCATGGATACCTCGCTGATCAGCATCCTGGCCCTGATCGTCGGGTTGATGCTGCTGTACTCGGCGATCCGCGCCTTCATGCGGGCCTCGATCATTCTCGGGATCATCTGGCTGGTGCTGGGGTTGTGGGTGATGAGCTGGGTGATTCACTGAGCCTGGGGCTGCTTTGCAGCCCATCGCCGGCAAGCCGGCTCCCACAGGTCTCGCAGCGACGCCTACCCTGTGGGAGCCGGCTTGCCGGCGATGAGGCCAGTGAAAACACTTCAACTCATCGGACCGTGACCGTCATCTCTCCCTGTCCATCCCCCACCGCCTGCAGGTTCGGCCGATACATCGACTCCACCTGCGCCGGCGGCACACGGTATGTCCCCGGCGTCACCGCCCGCGCCAGATACAGCAAATGGGTGGTGCCGTAGCCGTCCAGCTTGAGCGCCGCCACATAGCGGTCATCACGAAACTCCTGGTGCACCACACTGGCGTTCTGCATCGACTCGCGCCACTGCTTCACCGCACTGCTGGCGTTGTCCAGGCTGGCAGCGCTCTGCGCAAGGTTCTGGTTTTCCAGCTCCAGTCCTGCCGGCAAGAGATCGACGACCAGTGCGTCGGGCACTCGATCCTGGGCCTTGAGCGCCAGGTGCACCAGCACCAGGTCACCGCTGCGCAAGTTGTTCAGGTCCAGTGGCTGACCGTTGATTCCCAGGTATTCGCGGCGAATCTCCAGGCCATTGCCGCCGGCGGCAGGCGCCTGGCGCGGATAACCGGAGACGGTGAGCTGCTGATAGAGCGTGGCACTGCCCTGGTTCTGCACGCTCAAAGGCGAGGCCAGCAGCGGCCCTTCGAGCTTCATGCCGGCGTCGTCGTTGCTGAACTCGCGGACCTCGCCGGCACTGTCCAGGCGCGCCTTCCATTGGCCTTCCGGCTTGCCCAGCAGGCCACGGCCCGCCAGGTACAGGGCATTGCGCTCCTGGGTCGACAGCCAGCGGTTGGCCGCCAGTTCATCGGACAGGGCGAACAGGCGCTGATCGACCTGGTCATTGGCCAGGTTGCTCTCCTGCAGCAGTGCCAGGATCAGCGCCTGGTCACGCAGGCTGCTGCCGTAGTCGGCCATCCAGCCCTTGCTGCGGCTGATGCCCAGGCCGGCTTGCAAGGTTTGCTGCGAACGGGGCTTGTCGCCCATCTTGTCCAGCGCCACGGCCAGTTGCACCAATGGCAGGCCGGAGCGCGCATCGGCACGCCGTTCGAACAGGCTGCGCAGCGCGCCCAGCGGCGCCTGCTGGTTGCGTGCCAGCACCAGCGCGGCATAGGCCTGCACGGCAAACCGGGTGTGCTCGGCGTTCTCGCTGTAGTCCACCTCGATCAGGTTGCGCTCTTGCAGGTAGCGCAGCAGGCGCTCGTTGGCCTTCTTCAGCGCTTCGGCCGGCACCCCATAGCCCTGGTCGCGAGCGCGCAGGAGGAAGTCGGTGACGTAGGCGGTCAGCCAGTACTCCTCTTCGCTGTCAGCACTCCACAGACCGAAGCTGCCGTTGTAGCGCTGCATGCCGAGCAGGTGCTCGATGCCCATCTCGATCTTGCGCTTGCGCACCTGCGCCGGCTCGCCCTTGATGCCCAGGCGCTTGAGGCTTTCGGCATCGGCATACAGCGAGGGGTAAAGGCCGCTGGCGGTCTGTTCGAGGCAGCCATAGGGGTAGGCTTCGAGGGCGCGGATCTGCTCGGCCAGGTTCAGTGGCGGGCGGCTCGACAGGGCCAGGCTGGCTTCCAGGCCAGCGGGTTCGAAGGCGGCCAGGTCAGCTTCCGGCAGGGTCCAGGGCTGGTCCTTGAGTGCCACACGGTAGTGCTTGAGCATCGCCGGGTAGGCCGGGCGAATGCCCAGGGTCCACTCGCGGGTGAAGGCATTGGCCGCTTCGCCTGGCAACTGCAGGCCATCGACCCGCACCTTGACCTTGCCCTGGCCCAGGCCACCCTCGGCCTGCACCGGTATCATCAGCGTGGTGCGCTGGCCCTCGGCCAGGGCGACGCTTTGCTGGGCGCTCGAGGTCAGGTTCAACGGGCCTTCGGTGCTGACCTGCACATTCAGTTGCTGGGCCTGGCCGGACAAGTTGGCCACATCCAGCGCCAGCCGGGTCTGGTCGCCACCGGCGAGGAAGCGCGGCGCCGACAGCTCGGCGATCAACGGCGCAGCCACCACGGTCTTGCCTTCGGCCATGCCGAAATGTTCTTCGGTCCACGCCTGGGCCATCAGCCGCAGTTCACCGTTGAAGTCGGGAATGTCGACCGTTGCCTGGCCCTCGCCCTTGTCGTTCAAGGTCACCGGCACGCTCTGCTGGGCGACGATGGTCACCGTGGTGTTCGGGCGCTTGCCGCCCTTGGCCATTGCCGCGTCGCCGCCGAACGCGAGGCTGGCCAGGCGGCCCTGACCGGCTTCGATGAGCTGGCCGTAGATGTCCAGCTGATCGGCGCCGTAGGCCTTGCGACCGAACAGGCTGGCGAACGGGTCGGGGGTCTTGAAATCGGTGATGTTGAGGATGCCCACGTCGACCGCGGACAGCAGCACATGCACCTGTTTGGGAATGCTGCCGTCGGCATTGGCGGCCTTGAAGCTGACCGTCAGCGGCTGCTTGGGCCGCATCTTATCCGGCGCTTGCAGGCTCAGCGCCAGCTTGCGCTCGGCGCGAGCCAGCGGCAGGTGCAAGACGCCGACGGCACGCTTGGGCGTGGCATTGGCCTTGCGCTCGCCCGGGCGAATCACCAGGGCGCTGAGGTACAGGTCGTGGCGCGCCCACTGCTTGTCGAGTTGCACCTCGAAGGTCTTGCCTTCGGCGGGCACCTCGATTTCCTGCCACCACAACGGGCCATCGCTGGACTCGATCATCAGGTAGCCGCTACCGGCCGCGGGTGGGGTCACGGTCACCTTGGCGGTGGCACCGTCAGCATAGGCCGGCTGATCCAGCGCCAGTTTCACCTGATCGGGTCGCACCGCGCCGCCTTCGGCGTTGTCCTGGGCACGGTAGCCGGCCCAGAAGCGCTCGCTGGAAACCAGGCCGGTCTGCGGGTCTTCCACTTCGACGCGGTATGGCCCCCACTCCACCTGGAAGTTGAGCTTGGCAGTGCTGCCAGCTTCGACGTCGAGGGTCTGCTCGTCCTGGGTGAGGAATTTTTCGTTGTAGGCGTAGCTCCAGCCGTCGCTCTGCGAGTAGTTCCAGTAGTAGTCGCGGCGTTCGCGAATCAGCCGCACCTTGAGGCCTTCGGCGCCCAGCTTGTGGCCATCGCGGTCGGCCACCAGGAACTCGAATTGCACCGGCCCGTCGCTGTCGGTTTCCTCGCCATCGAACAGGCCGCGCAGACCCGGCAGGCGCTCGGCGGGCCAGATCGGTTGTTCCAGGCGGCGAGTGATGGGGCGCCCGCCAGACTCCTGGAGGCTGGCCTGCACGGTCAGCTGCAAGGGTGATCGGGCCTCGGCCCAGCGGCTTTCGATGGCGACCATGGCCTTGCCGGCCTGGTCGAGGGTGACTTCATCCAGCTCCAGGTCCTGGTTGAGGTCGGTTTCGCTGACCGAGCCGAACTGGTAACCCGGCAACGCCGGCACCGCTTCGCGCAGGGGCCGCAGGTAAGCCTGGCCGCTCAGGCGATTGCCCGCAGCAGGGGCGCCATACAGGTAGCGTCCAGTGACCTGGATACGCGCTTCGTCTTCGGGTGCGAGCGGCGTGCTGCTGCCCTTGAGCTCCAGTGCCAGGCGCTCGGGCAGGAAGTCTTCGACGAGGAACTCGTATACCTGCTTGCGCCCGCCGCCCAGGTCGAGCAACAGCTGCCATCGACCCGTTGGTGCTTCCGTCGCCAGCTGCAGTTGGTACTGGTACAGGCCGTTGCCGTCGGCCTCCCAGACGAACTTGCGGCTGACCTGTTCGTCGGGGCGGCGCACCTCCACGCTGACCGGCTGGGCCTTGACCGGCTTGCCGTCCTGGTCGCGCAGCAGGCCGTTGAGCAACACGGTCTCGCCTGGGCGATACAAGTCGCGTGGCCCGAAGATGAAGAACTGCAACGGGTTGGCCTGGGGACCGGTGATATCGAACTCGGCCAGGTCCAACGCCGCGGTGTTCAGGCGCAGCAGCGTGGTGTGCACGCCTTGGGTAGCGATCAGTGTGTCGGCCTTGGCGGTGATCGGCAGCTGGGCATGGCCCGCGCCGTCGGTGCTGGCCTGGGCCAGCAGCTTGCCCTTGTCGTCGTGCAGCTCGAGGTTGACGTCCTTCAGAGCCTTGCCGCCCTCCAGGGCCTGGGCGAAAACGTCCAGGCGGTCGCGGTAGCGGTGGGCGGACACGCCGATGTCGCTGAGGGTGAACAGGGTCGCGGGCTGCGAGTAATCGTAGGTGCCGGAAGCACGCATCACCGCCAGGTACACGCCTGGCGCTTGCAGCGGTTTGATCCCGGCGATGGGCAGCAGCACGGTTTCACGGGTGTTGCGCGCGGGGTTCAGGTCGAAGCGGCCGCTGTACACCAGGTCGGCCATGTCCAGGGTTTCCTTGGACTGGTAGTAGTACAGGCTGCTGTTGCGGCCCCAGCTGACCAAGAAGGCTGACAGGCTCTCGGGCTTGACCCGGAAGAATTCGACATCGACCTTGTCGACGTTCAGGGCGATCACCGGCAAACCTTCTGCCAGCCGCGTGGGCAACAGCGAGCCGCGGCTGGCGAAGCCTACGGTGGGCTGCATGTCGCGGGTTTCCAGGCGCGTGACCGACTCGCCGGCAAGCTGCTGGCCGTTGACCGCCAGCAGGCCCTTGTCGATCGTCAGCACCAGCTTGCGCTGCGGTTCCAGGTGGCGCAGGCGCAGCTCCATCTGGTTGTCCGAGAGTTCCCAGGCGCCATCGACCTTGCCCTTCACGGTATCGACCAGGTGCACCTTGCTGGTGAAATCCTGCTTGGCATCGAGCGGCACCGAGAAACTTACCGACAGGGTGCTGGCACCGTCGAGCTGCACTTCCGAGGCATCCAGCACGCTCAGTTCACGGCCCTCAAAGCGCTTGGCAAGCACGGCGGGGTCTTCGCGCGGGGCAGCCGGGGCTTCGGCCGGCACGCTCGCCTGCGGTTGTTGGGCAGGTACGGGTTTGTCCGGTGTCGAGGAGTCACAGGCGCTGAGCAAGGCCAGCACGCCGGCCAGCAACAATCCTTTGTTGAACATGGAGTGGGAACTCTTTGGCAGCAGGTACGTGAGGGCAGCAACTATAGCGCAACGGCAGGTGGCTGACCGGTACAATGCGGCCAATCGGAACCAGAAGGGGTCGCTGTGCGCCCCGATCGCCGGCAAGCCGGCTCCCACATTTCAAGCTCGGCAGGGCCCCTGTGGGAGCTGGCTTGCCAGCGATCAGGGCGCGCAGCGGCCGTCTTTTCCCAGGAACTCACATGTCTCGAATCGCCGCCGACTGGCGTCACGCCCTCACCCACCGCAAGGTCTGGGCGCTTGCTGCGCCGATGATTCTGTCCAACATCTCGGTGCCCCTGGTCGCACTGGTCGACAGTACGGTAATCGGCCACCTGCCCCACGCCCACCAGCTTGGTGCGGTCGCAGTGGGCGCCACGCTGTTCACCTTCATGGTCGGCTTGATGGGCTTCCTGCGCATGGGCTCCACCGGCTTCGCCGCCCAGGCGGCTGGCCGCGCCGATGGCGCCGCGCTGCGCCAGGTACTGGTGCAAGGCCTGCTGCTGGCCCTGGCCCTGGCCCTGCTCGTCGGCCTGCTCGCCCTGCCTTTCAGCCAGCTGGCGCTGGACGCCATGCAACCGAGCGCAGCGCTGGAGCAATCCACCGAAGCCTTCTTCCACACCCGCCTGCTCGGGCTGCCGGCAGCGCTGGCCAGCTATGCGCTGGTGGGCTGGTTCCTCGGCACCCAGAACGCGCGCGCGCCACTGGCCATCCTGCTGACCACCAACCTGCTGAACATCGCGCTCAACCTGTGGTTCGTGCTTGGCCTGGACTGGGGCGTGCCGGGCTCGGCGCGGGCCTCGGTGATTGCCGAATGGAGCGGCGCACTGCTTGGCCTTGCCCTGACCCGCCCGGCGCTGCGTGCCTACCCCGGGCAGATCGCCTGGGCCGCGCTCAAACGCTGGCAGGCCTGGCGCCCCTTGCTGGCGGTTAACCGCGACATCTTCCTGCGCAGCCTGGCCCTGCAGCTGGTGTTCTTGCTGATCACGGTGCAGGGCGCACGCCTGGGCGAGGCCACGGTGGCGGCCAATGCGCTGCTGCTCAATGGCCTGCTGCTCACGGCCTATGCCCTGGATGGCCTGGCGCATGCCGTGGAAGCCCTTTGCGGGCATGCCATTGGTGCGCGCGATGGCGATACCCTGCGCCGCTCGCTGGTGGTGGCCTGCGGCTGGTCGTTGATCACCAGCCTGGGGTTCGCCGGGCTGTTCCTGTTGGGCGGGCACCTGTTCATCGACCTGCAGACCGACATCGCCAGTGTGCGGGCTGCGGCGTACCCCTACCTGCCGTATCTGGCGGTGCTGCCGTTGATCGCGGTGTGGAGTTACTTGCTCGACGGGCTGTTCATCGGCGCGACGCGGGCGCGGGAGATGCGCAATGCGATGCTGCTGTCGGTGCTGATAGCGCTGCCGCTGGCGTGGGTCATGAGGGGGTTTGGCAACCATGGGTTGTGGTTGGCTTTGCTTGCGTTCATGGCGTTGCGGGCAGTGACGTTGGGGTGGGTTGGCTGGGGGTTGCAGCGCAAGAAGCTGTGGATTGGATGATGCGGGGCGCCTTGAGCCCTTTCGCCGGCAAGCCGGCTCCCACAGGTACCGCGCAGATCCTTGTAGCTGCGGGGTAGCTGTGGGAGCCGGCTTGCCGGCGATGGGCCGCAGGGCGGCCCCGTGATTACGACGACAGGTACGAAGAGCGCGTCAGGCCCAAGCGCAGGGCGTCGAGGAACTGGGTACGCTCTCGGGCGCTGATCTTGGCGCTGGCCACCTTGTCGCGGTAGTGGGTCATCAACTCTTCCGGCGACAGGTGCACGTAGCGCAGCATGTCCTCGATGGTGTCGTGGGTCTCGATACCGGCGTGGCACACGCTGCCGTCGGCGTTCTGGTAGATGTTCACCGAGTCGGTGTCACCGAACAGGTTGTGCATGTCGCCGAGGATCTCCTGGTAAGCACCGACCAGGAACACGCCGAGCAGGTAGTCTTCACCTTCATTGACCGCATGCACCGGCATGCTGGTCTCGATGCTCTGCTCGTCGACGTACTGGTTGATCTTGCCGTCGGAGTCGCAGGTCAGGTCCTGCAGCACCGCACGGCGCATCGGCTCCTCGTCCAGGCGATGCAGCGGGATGATCGGCAGCACCTGGCCGATGGCCCAGGTATCGGGCAGGCTCTGGAACACCGAGAAGTTGCAGATGTACTTGTCGGCCAGCTTGTCGTTGAGCTCGTCCAGCACCTGGCGGTGCGAGCGCTGGCGGGCCTTCAGCGAGTTGTGCAGGCGCCGGCACACGGCGAAATAGCACTGCTCGGCCAGGGCCTTCTCGGCCAGGCTGATCTTGCCATCGGCATACTGCGCGGCCACGTCACCCATGTAGTGGGTGGCGCGCCAGTAAGTCTCGGTGACCATTTCGATGTCGGTCGGGCCCAGCAGGTCGACCAGCCATTGCACGGTTTCCGGCAGGGCTTCCTTGTTCTCGATGGTCGGCACTTCGTCGTTGTGCTTTTCCACATCCGTCACCTGGATCACCAGCATGGCGTGATGCGCGGTCAGCGAACGGCCGCTCTCGGAGAAGATGTGCGGATGCGGCAGGCCCTGCGCGTCGCAGAACTCCTTGAGCATGCCCACCACCACGCCGGCGTAGTCGTCCATGTCGTAGTTGATCGAGCTGGCATTGCGCGAGTGGGTACCGTCGTAGTCGACGCCCAGGCCACCGCCGACGTCGATGTGGTCGACCGGCAGGCCCAGCGCACGCAGTTCGCCGTAGTAGCGGATGGCTTCCTTGAAGCCGTGCTGGTAGTCGGCCAGGTTGGCGATCTGCGAGCCCATGTGGAAGTGCAGCAGGCGGATGCCCTGGTCCAGGCCGGCATCGCGGAAGCGCTGCACCACCGAGATCAGCTGGGCGGCCGAGAGGCCAAACTTGGATTTCTCGCCACCGGTGTCGGCCCACTTGCTCGAAGCCAGCGAAGAAAGGCGCACGCGCAGGCCGACCTGTGGCTTGACCTTGAGGTCGGCAGCCTCGTCGATCACCAGTGCCACCTCGGACTCCTTCTCGATGACGATGAACACGTTGTGGCCGAGCTTCTGGCCCATCAGCGCCAGGCGGATGAACTCGCGGTCCTTGTAGCCGTTGCAGACGATGGTGCCGCCCTTCGGCGCCAGCGCCAGCACTGCCAGCAGCTCGGGCTTGGAACCGGCCTCCAGGCCGATGGAGACGTTCTGCGTGGCGATGATGTTCTCAACCACCGCTTCCTGCTGGTTCACCTTGATCGGGTACAGCGCCGTATACTGGCTCTGGTATTCAAGACGCGCGATGTTGGCGTCGAAGGCGCCGGTCAGCTGACGCACGCGGTCCTGCAGAATGTCGGGGAAGCGCACCAGCAACGGCAGCGACAAACCGCTCTGGCGCAGTTCGTCGACCTGTTCGAACAGGTCGATCGGTGCGCTCTGGGGGCCGTTGGGGCGCACTTCGACGCGCCCGGCTTCATTGATGGCGAAATAACCAGCGCCCCAATGGCGGATGCCGTAAACACTGCGGCTGTCGGCCACGGTCCATTGGCTACCATCGTCTTTGCGTGTGCGTCGTACGGACATTCAAGTCCCCTATAGATAAGTCCAAGACACTGCCCGACAAGGAAGCGGTGCAGTGTAAAAGCTGAAAATGACGATTCGCCCGTGTTCTGGGATAGACCCTGACCACGGCAACGAGTTTAGAAAGCGCTGGGCAAAAAAGCGCGCGCGGGCATCAGCCGCCGGATTTTTTTGCCTTGAAACCCTGTCTGGTCAGCTCACCGATCAGCAGTTCGACGTGATCGCCCTGGATCTCGATGACCCCATCCTTCAAGGCACCACCGGTTCCGCAGCGGCGTTTGAGGGTGGTGGCCAGCTCCTTGAGCTGGTCGAGCGGCAACGGCACGCCGCTGACGGTGGTCACGGTCTTGCCGCCACGGCCTTTGCTTTCACGGCGTACACGGGCAATGCCATCGCCTTCGGGGATGATTTGCTGCTTGCAGGTGCAGGCATCCACTGGCTGGCCACAGTCGGGGCAGTGCCGACCGGCATCGGTGGAGTAAACGAGACCGCCAAGGGCGGCGAAGGAAGAAGCTTTCTTGGCCACTTTTGTTCCTCGGTGCTGAGGACAAAAACTGGTCGGCGGGAGCCGACCGCGAAGCCCCACTCTGGCAGGGGCGGCGCTACTGCTGCAAGACTTGCGGCAGCCCGAAAAGGGCGCGCAGTTTAACGATAAATGACGCAGTTGCTAAGTACTGGAATGCGCCATTTTGCGAATGATTTGCGACCCATCGCCATCCAACCTTTCACAGACTGGCCTTGTAGCGCTGCAACGCAGCCAGAGAGTCCGGGCAATACGGCTTGACCAGGCTTTCTGCTTCAGCCTGCTCGATGGGGACGAACTTCGCCTCGCTCACCTCTTCCGGCTGCAGCCGCAAAGGCGCATCCGACACCGCCGAATACACCGCGCACCACAGGTGGTTGTCCGGCTGGTCGAAATAGAAGCGCTCGTGGAAGGTCAACGACACCCCTGTGATACCCAATTCCTCGGCCAGCTCCCGGGCTGCCGAGTCGGCATAGGCCTCCCCCGCCGCCACCATGCCACCGGCGGCCACATCCCAATAGCCGGGGTACAGCGCCTTGCTCAAGGTCCGCCGGTGCACGCACAGTTCCCCAGCGCTGTTGAACAGCAGGATGAACGTGCAACGGCCGATCAGCCCGCGCTCGCGCAGTTCAGCCCGGGGCAACGCCCCCAGCACCTGGTCGGCGTCGTCCACCCAGGCGACCAGTTCTCGGTCGGAGGCCGCCCGGTGGGCAGCCTCGTCGGGGCCGATGGTCATGCTCAACCCTGCGACAACAGCTGGCGCAGGTCGATGACCGCGGCGTTGGCCCGGGAAATGTAGTTGGCCATGACCAGCGAATGGTTGGCCCACATGCCGAAGCCGCTGCCGTTCAGGACCATCGGGCTCCACAGCGCTTCCTGCGAAGCTTCCAGCTCACGAATGATCTGGCGCACGCTGACCGTGGCGTTCTTCTTCGCCAGCACGTCGGCAAAGTCCACCTCGATGGCACGCAGCAGGTGCGACAGCGCCCAGGCCTGGCCACGGGCCTCGTAGAACACGTTGTCGATCTGCAGCCATGGGGTTTCCACCAGCTCTTCGTCCACCTGCGGCGCCTGGCCGGCAACCACCGACTCGGTCTTCAGGGTGCTGTTGAGCTTGACCCGGCCAACGCTGGCCGACAGGCGCTGGGACAGCGAGCCCAGGCGGGTGGCGACATCGCCCAGCCAGTTGTTCAGGTTGTCGGCGCGGGTATAGAAGATCGCGCCCTTGTCGCCAGCGGCCAGGCGGGTCTGGTAGCGCGACAGCGACTTGATGCCTTCTTCGAACTCAGACTCGCTCGATGGCAGGATCCAGCTCTTGTTGTCGAAGTTGAAGCGCGGCTCGGCCTTGGCCAGGTCGGCGTCCTCGGTGGACTGCGACTGGGAGCGAGCGAAATCCTTGCGCAAGGCGCGGGACAGATCACGCACCTGAACCAGCACGCCGTATTCCCAGCTCGGCATGTTGTCCATCCACAGCCCTGGCGGGAAGCGGTCGTTGGAGATGTAGCCGCCCGGCTTGTTCAGCAGGGTGCCAGCCACGGTCTTGAGCGTTTCGATCGTGGTGTAGCCGACCACCATCTGCTGGCCGGTACGCTCGGCCGAAGCCTGCGCGTTCTGCTGCACCGGGAACAGATCCGGCTCCTGGCTCCAGTACCAGCCCAGGCCGATACAGACCAGCAGATACAAGCCGATCAGCGTACCCAGGGCACGGCTCCAGAGACCGCCAAGGTAGCTACGGGCGGCGGCGCCGCGGCCGTCGACACGCTCGCGGGGCTCGGCTTTGGCCTCACGGTTTTTCCAGTCCAGCATGGCTTTGTCCTTAATCAGTCACGACGGTTCAGGGCTTGGACCACAGGCCTGCGCCAGGGTGCCACGGCAAGCCCGTGTCGCAGCACTATAAAGCAGACACCGCCTTACGCATAAGCGACCAATGAGTCAGGAACTGAATATCCGTTCCGAACGCTTTGTTGACATGGCGCGCTCATCGGCCCGAAAAGGGGTGCTAGCATGCAGCCATCATTGCACCTGCATATCCCTCCAAAAAGTAGCCAGGACATGACCCACGTCGTACCGCCGAGCCCAGGACACCTCGAGCACGAGTTCGATCACATGCTGCAACGCTTGTCGCGTACCCGTGTGCGCAAGGGTGACCGACTCGACCAACTGGCACTGCCACCGGCGCGCAAGCCGGTGTATCTGCTGTTGCCAGACCCGGAACCGGCCGAGCGCCTGGCGCAGCAGCTGGAGTTCTTTGGCTTGATCGCGCAGCCACTGTTCACGACCGAGTCGCTCATGGCGGCATTGACCGAGCAGACACCTGCCGCCATCGTCCTGGATGTCGACTTCGGCGGGCGCGGTTGTGGCCTGTCCCTGGCCACGCAAATGCAGCAAGGCCTTGAGAGCCCGGTCCCGCTGCTGTTCTTCAGTCTCCACGAAGCCGACACGCCGACACGCCTGGCCGCCGTGCGCGCAGGGGGCCAGGCATTTCTCACCGGCACGCTGGAAGCGTCCAGCCTGCTGGAAAGGCTCGAGATCATGACCAGCACCGCCCAGTTCGAGCCCCTGCGCGTGCTGATCATCGACGACTCCCGCACCCAGGCCCTGCACACCGAGCGCGTACTGAGCTACGCCGGCATGACCACGCGCAGCCTGAGCGATCCGATCCGCGCCATGGCCGAACTCGCCGACTTCCAGCCCGACCTGATCATTCTCGACCTGTACATGCCGACCTGCTCCGGCCCGGAGCTGGCCAAGGTCATTCGCCACAACGACCGCTATGTCAGCGTGCCGATCATTTTCCTGTCCGCCGAGGACGACCTGGACAAGCAGCTCGACGCCATGAGCGAAGGCGCCGACGACTTCCTGACCAAGCCGATCAGCTCGCGCCAGCTGATCACCACCGTGCGCAACCGTGCCGCGCGGGCGCGCTACCTGAAGTCGCGCATGATCCGCGACAGCCTCACCGGGCTGTACAACCACACACATATCCTGCAACTGCTCGAGGACTGCAGCTTGCGCGCCCGCCGCGAAGGCCAACCTTTGAGCTTCGCCATGCTCGACATCGACCACTTCAAGAAGATCAACGACCGCCATGGGCACCCCATGGGCGACCGGGTGATCAAGAGCCTCGCGCTGTTTCTCAAGCAACGCCTGCGCAAGACCGATCTGATTGGCCGTTACGGTGGCGAGGAGTTTGCCATCGTCATGCCCGATACCACGCTGGAAGCCGCCTGCCGGTTGCTGGACGAAATCCGCCAGCGCTTTGCCGAAGTCCTCTACCCCGCGCAACCGCAAGATCTGCAGTGCACCTTTAGTGCCGGCGTGGTGCAACTGAACGAGACGCTGGATGCGCTGACCATGGCCAGCTCGGCAGATGAAGCGTTGTACCGGGCCAAGCATGCGGGGCGAAACCGCGTGATGCAGGCGACGTCCTGACGCGTTGCCTCACGCAGGCATGGCATCAAGCCACTACCGTCATCACCACGTCACAAAATAGCAATAACTTCAGGCACCTACCTCCACTCCCCCGCAGGAAGTTCGCGGCTATGCGCCTGAAGTGGCTGACCAATTTCAACACCCTGTTGCTGGTGACCGTGTGTATTGCCCTGGGCGCGACCCTGTGGTGGTCACAGCGCGCCCTGGAGCGCCCCTATCAATTGATGGAGCGCTACCTGAGCCTGTCACAGCTGTTCCAGAACCAGGCCGCACGCAACATCCAGGCTTACCTGGGCAACGGCGACGCCGTACGCCATGCCTCGGCCATGGAAGCCAACCAGCAGTTGCAAGCGGCCTTGGCCGAACTGCCTGACGAGCTCGCCAGCCAGTTGCGGCCCAGCCTGGACGCTCTGAACGCCTACAGCGCCAACGAGCTGCTGGCGGCCGGCAAGCTGGCGGGCGACCCGCAAGCCTTGCTGTTGCAGGCCGAGCGGGAGCTGGGTGCGAATCTCGAACAACTGGCCCGGTATGCCCGCGACAGCAGCAGTCCGGATGCCAACCACTACCTGCCGCCTGTGCTCGATGCCAGCGTGCACCTGGGCCGACTTTCGCTGGCCCGTGACAAGCTGGTCAGCAGCGGCCGTGCCGAGCTTGCCGACGAAGTGCAACGCGAGCTGCAACTGATCCGTGCCCAGGCCCAGATCATCGACAGCCTGCCACTGCTGGGCGTCACCCGCACCGCCGAATCCGGCGCCGACGACTTCGCCGCCATGATGGGCCTGGAGGCCCAGGCAACTGTGCAACAGGAAGATTCCGCGGTTGCCCTCAAGCGCGACCTGCAGAGCCTGCTCAACCGCTACCCGGCAGAACTGCAACGTACCCGCGAGCAGATCGAACGGCGCAGCGCTTTGGCCGCCAGCACCCATGAGCGGCTCGAAGCCGTGCAGCAGGCCATCGCCGGCCTTGAGCCGCAAGTGCGCAGCCAGCACGCCAGGATCGCCAGCGAGGTGCGCCTCATGCAAGGGCTGATGATCGGACTGATCCTGCTGATCGCCCTGCTCATCGATAGCTTGCAGCGGCGCCTGGCGCGCACCCTGACCAGCCTGGCACCGGCCCTTTCACGCTGGGCCGAAGGCGATTTCGCCGAGGCCATTGCGCTGGGGAGGACCAACCGCGAGCTGCACGACATCCAGGAATCGCTCAACCGCCTGCGCCACTACCTGGCGGAACTGGTCGGCACCATCCGTCACAACGCCGAGCAGGTCGCCGGCAGCAGCCACGCCCTGGCGGGCATGAGCGCCGCACTGCACCACGGCGCCGAACGCCAGGCCGGTGACACCGGGCAGATCCGCGATGCGCTGGGCGAGCTGGAAGCGACCATCCAGCAGGTGGCCGGTGACGCCAGTTCCGCCGCCGATGCCAGCCGCGATGCAGGTCGAGCCGTGGAACACGGCCAGGCGGTGATCGGCCAGAGCCTGACGGGCCTGCGATCACTGGTCGACGAGGTACAGGGCAATGCCCGCATGATCGAGCAACTGGCCGAAGAGTCGGCCACCATCGGTGGTGTGCTGACGGTGATTCGCTCGATCGCCGAGCAGACCAACCTGCTGGCCTTGAACGCCGCCATCGAAGCCGCCCGTGCCGGCGAGCTGGGCCGCGGGTTTGCCGTGGTGGCGGACGAGGTGCGCTCGCTGGCGCAACGCACCACCGGGGCGACTGGCGAGATCCAGGCCCTGATCGACCGCCTGCAGCAGGCCGCGCGGCAATCGGTGGCGGGCATGCGGGCGCAGCTCGAACATGCCGAAGCCACCGCCAATCAGGCCCAGGCCGCCGATGGCGCGCTGGACGAGATCGTCAGCGCGATCCGCACGATTGCCGATACCGCGGTGCGCATCGCCGATGTCACGGCGCAACAGAGCGGCGCCGTCAGCGAGATTCGCGATCACAGCGAGCGGATTCATGAGCTGGGTGAAGACAATCTGCAGAGGATTGGCGAAGGGCGCGAGCAAGGAGAGCAGTTGTTGAATCTGGGTGGAGAGCTCAATCGCGCTGTTCGCGCCTTCAGGGTTTGACCTTGTCGCCGGCAAGCCGGCTCCCACAGGCACACCGCAGCGCTTGCGACCTGTGCAAGACCTGTGGGAGCCGGCTTGCCGGCGATAGGGCCAGAACAGCCACCGCTGTACCCTCGGACATCAGTCGCCCCTCCCAACCCCCGCCAACTCCGCTATCATGCCCCGCAAGTTCCACCTCGCGAGTCCGCCATGCGCCGCCTGTTTTTCCTGCTGTTCCTGCTGCTGGCCAGCCCTGCCTTCGCCACGGGCCTGCTCGACAACCGCCCCAGCGCCACCCTGGGCGCCGCCTCGCTGTCCAGCGGTGCCGACTTCCTGCCCGTGCACGAAGCCTTCAAGCTCAGCCTGGTGCAGGCCGACGCCCAGACTCTCAAGTTGCGCTTCGTCGCCACCGACGGCTACTACCTCTATCGCCATCGCTTCCAGTTCCGCACCGAGCCTGCGGACATCGCCCTGGGCACACCGAACATCCCCAAGGGCGAGGCCAAGCACGACGAGTTCTTCGGCGATGTCGAGGTCTACCACGGCGTGCTCGACATCGAACTGCCGCGCAACGACGCCCGGGCCTTCACCTTGCTGGTGGGCTACCAGGGCTGCGCCGACAAAGGCTTGTGCTACCCGCCGGAAACCGCGCGGCTGAGCATCGACGGTGACGGCGCCGGGGCTCTTCCGGCAAGCGCCGAGCAGGCCTGGAGCTGGAAATCGTTGCTGCTGTTCTTCCTCGCCGGGGTCGGGCTGACCTTCACCCCGTGCGTGCTGCCGATGTTGCCGATCCTTTCCGGCGTGGTCATGCGTGGCCAGGCCGGCGGCCTGCGCGGCCTGGCGCTGTCGCTGGCGTACATCCTGCCGATGGCGGCCAGCTTTGCCGTACTGGGTGCGTTGATGGGCCTGTTCGGCGCCGGCCTGAACCTGCAGGCGCGACTCCAGTCAGCCTGGGTGCTGGTGCCCTTCGCACTGTTCTTCGTGCTGTTCGCCCTGGCCATGTTCGGCCTGTTCGAACTCAAGCTGCCGCGAGCCTTGAGCAATCGCCTGGAAAACGTGGCCAACCACACCCGCGGCGGCTCGCTGCTGGGCGCTGCGATCCTGGGGGTGTTGTCGAGCCTGCTGGTGTCGCCCTGCGTCTCGGCGCCGCTGGCCGGCGCCTTGCTGTACATCAGCGCCAGCGGCGACGCCCTGGGCGGCGCGCTCAAGCTGTTCGCCCTGGGCCTGGGCATGGGCGCTCCGCTGCTGCTGATCGCCACCGGCGGCGCGGCGTGGCTGCCCAAGAGCGGCCCTTGGCTGAACACGGTGAAGAACGCTATCGGGGTGCTGCTGCTGGGCCTTGCCATCGGCCTGCTCAGCCGCGTGCTGCCGGGCCCGGCGACCCTGCTGCTGGTCGGTTTCCTGGCCGCCGGGGTGGCGCTGTTCTTCGGCGCCCTGGAGTTCGTGGTCAAGACCCCACGCCAGCGCCTGGCGCAATTGCTGGGCCTGGCCTTGCTGGTGTACGCCCTGGCCTGCTGGTATGGCGCGTTGAACGGCCAGGGCGACCCTTTGCGCCCGCTGCCACCGCCAGCGGCGCCGGGTTCGGTCAGCGCCACCGTCGGCCAGGAGAACGCCTGGCAGACCATCACCACCCCAGCCGCCCTGGACGCCGCGCTGGCGACCGCCAAGGCCGGCGGCCAGCCGGTCTTGCTCGACTGGTACGCCGACTGGTGCATCAGCTGCAAGGTGATCGAGCAGGAAGTGCTCAACGCCCCCCAGGTCCAGTCCAGGCTCAGCGCATTCAAACTGCTGCGTTTCGATATCACCCAGAGCACTGCCGAACAGCGCGCCCTGCTCGACCGCTATCAACTGTTCGGCCCACCCGCGCTGTTGTTCTTTGCCGCGAACGGCAGCGAAATGACCGCCGATCGGGTGATTGGCGAGATAAACGCCGGCGATTTCGCCAAAGTTCTTGCGCGCGTGCGCGGCAAACTCGGTCTATAACTTCCCGCGTGCCGGGAAGTTTCGCCAATCAGTGACCAGATTTAATTATTTGGTCACATACTTCGCGCGAACCTCGGACATTGTGCCGGCTATTGCCGGGAACTGGACACTTGCCGTCGCTTTACGGCACACTCGCCGCGCTGTGTCGAATTGCCCTACAAATTCAAGGAAATCTGCAGATGGCAACCCTACTGGTGCTCCATGGCCCCAACCTGAACCTGCTCGGTACCCGGGAACCTGGCCACTATGGCGCCATGACCCTGGCCCAGATCAACCAGGACCTGGAGCAGCGCGCCCGCGCCGCTGGCCATCATCTGCAGTACCTGCAGAGCAATGCCGAGTACGAACTGATCGACCGTATTCACGCCGCACGCAACGAGGGTGTGGACTTCATCCTGATCAATCCGGCTGCTTTCACCCACACAAGTGTCGCATTACGTGACGCATTGCTTGCGGTGAGCATCCCATTCATCGAAGTGCACCTGTCCAACGTGCACAAACGCGAACCGTTCCGTCATCACTCCTACTTTTCCGATGTCGCCGTAGGCGTGATATGCGGCCTGGGCGCCAGCGGTTATCGCCTGGCCCTGGAGTCCGCGCTGGAACAACTGGCTGCCAACGCACAGCCCTGATGATTGAGACCCTGGCCTGTGTGGGCCGGGGTTCGAGAGAAACGTTCAGATACGTTTTTTAAATTACGCCCCCTGACCGAACCTTTGGGAGTTGATGATTAATGGATATCCGTAAAGTCAAGAAACTGATCGAGCTGCTGGAAGAGTCTGGC
>Ga0160431_100196_pt1 | contig 41261 bp, 31 predicted proteins | sample HID1971K_E0MG_FD_108212 | JGI IMG/M metagenome (GOLD analysis project Ga0160431, IMG submission 108212) | Enriched millipede-associated microbial communities from UW Madison campus, WI, USA - HID1971K_E0 MG | ecosystem: Host-associated > Arthropoda: Insects > Digestive system > Unclassified ...
CAAGCTCAACGACCTGGTCGACACCCGCGTGGCGCAGAAGCTCGCGCAGATCAGCGGCGTGGGCATGGTCAGCATCGCCGGCGGCCAACGCCAGGCGGTGCGGGTCAAGGTCAACGTCGATGCACTGGCCGCCAACGGCCTGAACCTGGACGACGTGCGCACCCTGATCGGCGCCTCCAACGTCAACCAGCCCAAGGGCAACTTCGATGGCCCGACCCGGGTGTCGATGCTCGACGCCAATGACCAGCTGCGCTCCCCCGAGGAGTACGCCAACCTGATCCTGGCGTACAACAACGGCGCGCCGCTGCGCCTGAAGGACGTCGCTGAAATCGTCGATGGCGCCGAGAACGATCGCCTGGCCGCCTGGGCCAACCAGAACCAGGCGGTGTTGCTGAACATCCAGCGCCAGCCGGGTGCCAACGTCATCGAAGTGGTCGACCGCATCAAGGAACTGCTGCCCTCGATCACCGACAACCTGCCCGCCGGCCTCGACGTCTCGGTGCTGACCGACCGTACCCAGACCATCCGCGCCGCGGTCAAGGACGTGCAGCACGAACTGCTGATCGCCATCGTGCTGGTGGTGATGGTGACCTTCGTCTTCCTGCGCCGCTTCAGCGCCACCCTCATTCCGTCCATCGCCGTACCACTGTCGTTGATCGGCACATTCGGCGTGATGTACCTGGCCGGCTTCTCGATCAACAACCTGACGCTGATGGCCCTGACCATCGCCACCGGTTTCGTGGTCGACGATGCCATCGTCATGCTGGAGAACATTTCCCGCCATATCGAAGAAGGCGAGACGCCCCTGCAAGCGGCGCTCAAGGGGGCGCGACAGATCGGCTTCACCTTGATCTCGCTGACCTTCTCGCTGATCGCCGTACTGATCCCGCTGTTGTTCATGGCCGATGTGGTGGGCCGGCTGTTCCGCGAGTTCGCCATCACCCTGGCGGTGGCGATCCTGATTTCCCTGGTGGTGTCGCTGACCCTGACCCCGATGATGTGCGCACGCCTGCTCAAGCGTGAGCCCAAAGAGGAAGAACAGGGGCGTTTCTATCGCGCGAGCGGCGCCTGGATCGACTGGATGATCGCGCACTATGGCCGGGGCCTGCAGTGGGTGCTCAAGCACCAGCCGCTGACCTTGCTGGTGGCCGTGGCCAGCCTGGCACTGACCGTGGTGCTGTACCTGGCGGTGCCCAAGGGCTTCTTCCCGGCCCAGGACACCGGCGTGATCCAGGGCATTTCCGAAGCCCCGCAGTCCACTTCGTTCGCCGCCATGAGCGAGCGCCAGCAGGCCCTGAGCCAGGTGATCCTGCAGGACCCGGCGGTGCAGAGCCTGTCGTCCTACATTGGCGTGGACGGCGACAACGCCACCCTCAACAGTGGCCGCCTGCTGATCAACCTCAAGCCCCACGGCGAGCGCGATGTGACGGCCGACGAGGTCATTCGCCGCCTGCAACCGCAGCTCGACAAGCTGGTGGGTATCCGCCTGTTCATGCAGCCGGTACAGGACCTGAGCATCGAGGACCGGGTCAGTCGTACCCAGTACCAGTTCAGCCTGTCCTCGCCCGACGCCGACCTGCTGGCGCAATGGAGCGGCAAGCTGGTGCAGGCCCTGCAGCAACGCCCGGAACTGCAGGACGTCGCCAGCGACCTGCAGGACAAGGGTCTGCAGGTGTACCTGGTGATCGACCGGGACATGGCCAGCCGGTTGGGCATCAACGTTGCGCAGATCACCAACGCCCTGTATGACGCGTTCGGCCAACGGCAGATTTCGACCATCTATACCCAGGCCAGCCAGTACCGCGTGGTGCTGCAGGCGCGTGACGCGGCGACCCTCGGACCGCAGGCGCTGGAGTCGATCCACGTCAAGGCCAGCGATGGCGGCCAGGTGCGCCTGTCGGCGCTGGCACGCATCGAGCAGCGCCAGGCGCAGCTGGCGATTTCGCACATCGGCCAGTTCCCGGCGGTGATGATGTCGTTCAACCTGGCCCACGGCGCGTCCCTGGGCGAGGCGGTGAAGGTGATCGAGCAGGTGCAGCAGGAAATCGGCATGCCGGTCGGCGTGCAGACCCGCTTCCAGGGCGCCGCCGAAGCCTTCCAGGCGTCGCTGTCGAGCACATTGCTGCTTATTCTCGCCGCGGTGGTGACCATGTACATCGTGCTCGGCGTGCTGTACGAGAGCTACATCCACCCGGTGACCATCCTTTCGACCCTGCCGTCGGCGGCGGTGGGCGCCTTGCTGGCGCTGATCCTCAGCGGCAACGACCTGGGCATGATCGCCATCATCGGCATCATCCTGTTGATCGGTATCGTCAAGAAGAACGCGATCATGATGATCGACTTTGCCCTCGAAGCCGAGCGCAACCAGGGCATGAGCCCGTTTGATGCGATCTACCAGGCTGCGCTGCTGCGCTTCCGGCCGATCCTGATGACCACCCTGGCGGCCTTGTTCGGCGCCGTGCCGCTGATGCTGGCCACCGGCTCCGGGGCCGAGCTGCGCCAGCCGCTGGGCCTGGTGATGGTCGGCGGCTTGCTGGTGAGCCAGGTCCTGACGCTGTTCACCACACCGGTCATCTACCTTTACTTCGACCGCCTGGCGCGCCGCTGGCGCCCGGCCGCCGACGCCCAGCAGGCCCAGGCATGAACCTGTCCGGACCGTTCATTCGCCGGCCCGTGGCAACCATGCTGCTGAGCCTGGCGATCATGCTCCTCGGTGGCGTCAGCTTCGGCCTGCTGCCGGTGGCACCGCTGCCGCAGATGGACTTCCCGGTGATCGTGGTGCAGGCCAACCTGCCCGGCGCCAGTCCCGAGGTGATGGCGGCCACGGTGGCCACACCGCTGGAGCGCAAGCTGGGCAGCATCGCCGGCGTCAGCACCCTGACCAGCAGTTCCAACCAGGGCTCGACCCGGGTGATCATCGGCTTCGAACAGGGGCGCGACATCGACGGCGCAGCGCGCGAGGTGCAGGCGGCCATCAATGCCACTCGCAACCTGCTGCCAAGCGGCATGCGCAGCATGCCCACCTACAAGAAGTTCAACCCGTCGCAGGCGCCGATCATGGTGTTGTCGCTGACCTCGGACGTGTTGCAGAAGGGCCAGCTGTACGACCTGGCCGATACCATCCTGGCGCAGAGCCTGGCCCAGGTCATCGGGGTAGGGGAAGTGCAGATCGGTGGCAGCTCGTTGCCGGCGGTGCGCATCGCGGTCGAGCCGCAACTGCTCAACCAGTACAGCCTGTCGCTGGACGAGGTGCGCACCGCCGTGGCCAATGCCAACCAGCGCCGGCCCATGGGCTTCGTCGAAGACAGCGAGCGCAACTGGCAGGTGCGTGCCAATGACCAGCTGGAAACCGCCAAGGACTACGAACCGATCGTGATCCGCCAGCAAAATGGCACGATCCTGCGCCTGTCCGACGTGGCGACCATCACCGACAGCGTCGAGAACCGTTACAACAGCGGCTTCTTCAACGACCAGAGCGCAGTGCTGCTGGTGGTCAACCGCCAGACCGGCGCCAACATCATCGAGACGGTCGACCAGATCAAGGCACAGTTGCCGGCCCTGCAGTCGTTGCTGCCGGCCAACGTCCAGCTGAACGTGGCCATGGACCGCTCGCCGGTGATCAAGGCCACTCTCAAGGAGGCCGAGCACACCCTGCTGATCGCCGTGGTGCTGGTGATCCTGGTGGTCTACCTGTTCCTCGGCAACCTGCGCGCCTCGTTGATCCCGAGCCTGGCCGTGCCGGTCTCGCTGGTCGGCACCTTCGCGGTGATGTACCTGTGTGGTTTCTCGTTGAACAACCTGTCGCTGATGGCGCTGATCCTCGCCACCGGCCTGGTGGTGGACGACGCCATCGTGGTGCTGGAGAACATCTCCAGGCATATCGAGAACGGCGAGCCACCGATGCGTGCGGCGTTTCTCGGTGCCAAGGAAGTGGGTTTCACCTTGCTGTCGATGAACGTCTCGCTGGTGGCGGTGTTCGTCTCCATCCTGTTCATGGGTGGCATCGTGCGCAGCCTGTTCCAGGAGTTTTCCATCACCCTGGCGGCGGCGATCATCGTCTCGCTGGTCGTGTCGCTGACCCTCACGCCCATGCTCTGCGCCCGCTGGCTCAAGCCGCAGCGCGCCGAGCCGACCCGCCTGCAGCGCTGGAGCGACCACCTGCACCAGCGCATGGTCGGCGTCTATGACACCAGCCTGGGTTGGGCCCTGCGCCACAAACGCCTGACCCTGTTGAGCCTGCTGGCGACCATTGGCCTGAACATCGCCCTGTACGTGGTGATACCCAAGACCCTCATGCCGCAGCAGGACACCGGCCAGTTGATGGGCTTCATCCGTGGCGACGACGGCCTGTCGTTCAACGTGATGCAGCCGAAGATGGAAATCTACCGCCGCGCCTTGCTCGCCGACCCGGCGGTGCAGAGCGTGGCCGGCTTCATTGGCGGTAACAGCGGCACCAACAATGCGATGGTGCTGGTGCGCCTGAAGCCGATCAGCGAGCGCAAGCTCGACGCGCAGAAGGTCATCGAACGGTTGCGCAGGGATCTGCCCAAGGTCCCGGGTGGGCGCCTGTTCCTGATGGCCGACCAGGACCTGCAACTCGGTGGCGGAGGCCGTGACCAGACCTCCTCGCAGTACCTCTACACCCTGCAGAGCGGCGACCTGGCGGCGCTGCGCGAGTGGTTCCCCAAGGTGGTCGCGGCGATGCGCGCACTGCCTGAGCTGACTGCCATCGATGCCCGCGACGGCTCCGGCACCCAGCAGGTGACGCTGGTGGTCGATCGCGACCAGGCCAAGCGTCTGGGCATCGACATGGACATGGTCACCACGGTGCTGAACAACGCCTACAGCCAGCGGCAGATCTCGACCATCTACGACAGCCTCAACCAATACCAGGTGGTGCTGGAGATCAACCCCAAGTACGCCTGGGACCCGAGCACCCTGGAGCAGGTGCAGGTCATCACCAGCGACGGCGCGCGGGTGCCGCTGTCGACGATCGCCCATTACCAGAACAGCCTGGCCAACGATCGGGTCAGCCACGAGGGCCAGTTCGCCTCGGAAGACATCGCCTTCGACGTCGCCGAGGGCTACAGCACCGACCAGGCCATGGCCGCGGTGGAGCGGGCGGTGGCAAAGCTCGGCCTGCCCGAGGAAGTGATCGCCAAGCTCGGCGGCAGCGCCAATGCCTTCGCCAAGACCCAGGAAGGGCAGCCGTTCATGATCCTCGGCGCGCTGGTGCTGGTGTACCTGGTGCTGGGCATTCTCTACGAAAGCTACATCCATCCGCTGACGATTCTTTCTACCTTGCCCTCGGCCGGGGTCGGCGCCTTGCTGGCGCTGTACGTCACGGGTGGCGAGTTCAGCCTGATCTCGCTGCTGGGCTTGTTCCTGCTCATTGGTGTGGTGAAGAAGAACGCCATCCTGATGATCGACCTGGCGCTGCAACTGGAGCGCCACCAGGGCATGACGCCGGAAGAGTCGATCCGCCGTGCTTGCCTGTTGCGCCTGCGGCCGATCCTGATGACCACCCTGGCCGCCATCCTCGGCGCCTTGCCGCTGCTGCTCAGCCGCGCCGAGGGCGCGGAGATGCGCCAGCCGCTTGGCCTGACCATCATCGGTGGGCTGGTCGTAAGCCAGGTCCTGACCCTTTACACGACGCCGGTGGTTTACCTGTACCTCGACCGCCTGCGCCACCGTTTCAACCGTTGGCGCGGCGTGCGCACCGACGCCGCCCTGGAAACTCCGCTATGACTTTTGCCCAGACTCCACTTCACCGTGCCCTGCAGCTGCTGACCCGGGGGCGAGGCTCGCGCCTGCTCGGTGCCGGCCTGTGCGTGGCGCTGCTCAGTGCCTGTACCTTGAGCCCGGACTACCAACGCCCCGAACTGAGCACGCCGGCGCAGTTCAAGCAGGCCGAAGGCTGGACCCAGGCCAGCCCGTCCGATGCCATCGCCCGCGGCGCCTGGTGGGAAGTTTATGGGGATGCCCGGCTCAATGCGCTGGTCGATGAGCTCAACCACAGCAACCAGACGGTCGCCCAGTCCGAAGCCCAGTACCGCCAGGCGCAGGCCCTGGTGCGCAGCAGCCGTGCCTCGTTGTTTCCCACGCTGGACATGAGCGCCGGCAAGACACGTTCGGCGCAAGGCACCGGCAGTTCCAGCTCGAGCCTGTCGAACAACAGCAGCGGCATCCGCAATACCTACAATGCGCAGCTCGGCGTGAGCTGGGAAATCGACCTGTGGGGCAAGCTGCGCGAAACCCTGAACGCCGACGAAGCCAGCGCCGAGGCAAGCTTTGCCGACCTCGCTGCGATCCGCCTCAGTCAGCAGTCGGAACTGGTGCAGAACTACTTGCAGTTGCGTGTGATCGATGAACAGAAGCGCCTGCTGGAAGCCACCGTGGCGGCTTACCAACGCTCGCTGCGGATGAACGAAAACCAGTACCGTGCCGGTGTAGCCGGCCCGGATGCGGTGGCGCAGGCGCGCACCCAGCTCAAGAGCACCGAGGCCGACCTGATCGACCTGATCTGGCAGCGCGCCCAGTTCGAGAACGCCATCGCCGTGTTGCTGGGCCGGGCGCCGGCCGATTTCGCCCTGGCCGACAGCAAGGACATCCCGGCATTGCCGCAGATTCCCGTCAGCCTGCCGTCGCAATTGCTCGAACGGCGCCCGGACATCGCCTCGGCCGAGCGCAATGTCATGGCGGCCAACGCCAGTATCGGCGTGGCTCGCGCTGCCTATTTCCCGGACCTGAGCCTGAGCATGAGCGGTGGCTACTCGAGCAGCAGCTTCAGCAACTGGATCGAGCTGCCCAACCGCTACTGGTCGGTGGGGCCGCAGCTGGCCTTGACCCTGTTCGATGCCGGCAAGCGCAGCGCCGAGGTGGATCGCACCGTGGCGGTGTATGACCAGACCGTGGCGCAGTACCGCCAGACGGTGCTCGACGGGTTCAAGGAGGTGGAGAACTACCTGGTGCAGCTGAAGGTGTACGCCGACGAGGCCGTGGTGCGCCAGGAGGCGCTGGATGCCGCGCGCGAGTCGCTGCGCCTGACCGAGAACCAGTACCGTGCCGGGTTGATCGGCTACCTGGACGTGGTGAACGTGCAGACCACCGCATTGAGCAACGAACGCAGCGTGCTGAACCTGCTGGAGGGTCGACTTGTGGCCAGCGTACAGCTGATCGCCGCGCTGGGTGGCGGCTGGGAAGCCGAACAGGCATTCGCCCAACAGGAGTAGAGACCCATCGCCGGCAAGCCGGACCCATTCCCATTCGCAAAAACCCCGTGCGTTTCGCCAAAGCTTGAGTACAATCGTCAGTTTTTCCGGGCCCTCCTGAGCCGACGCTGGAACTTCCCAATGCTGACCGGTAGTTACTCCTTTTCGCTGGTGCTGATCTCGCTGTGCGTGGCCATCCTGGCGTCTTATACCGCCCTTGACCTGACCGGTCGCATCGCCACCGCCAAGGGAAGGGCGGTCTACCTGTGGATGGCCGGTGGCGCCTTGGCCATGGGTATCGGCATCTGGTCGATGCATTTCATCGGCATGCTTGCCTTCAGCCTGCCCATCGACCTGGGCTACGACATCGGCCTGACCGCGCTGTCGTTGCTGATCGCCGTGTTGTCGTCGGGCTTTGCCTTGTGGCTGGTGAGCCAACCGAGCCTGCCAATGCTGCATCTGGCACTGGGTGCCCTGATCATGGGCGCGGGCATCAGTTGCATGCATTACACCGGCATGGCGGCTTTGCGCATGCTGCCTGGCATCGACTATGACCCATCGCTGTTCGGCGCGTCCCTGGCCATTGCCGTAGGCGCCTCGGCGGCGGCGCTGTGGATCGCTTTCCGCCTGCGTCAGCATACCCCTTACGTGCGCCAGGTCCGCGGCTTGGCGGCCATGCTGATGGGGGTTGCCATCGTCGGCATGCACTACACGGGCATGGCGGCGGCCAATTTCCCGCAAGGCAGTTTCTGCGGCGCCGTGGCCGATGGCTTGCAGGGCGATGGCCTGGTCTACCTGGTGCTGATCACCACCCTGGCAGTGCTCGCGGTGGCGTTGCTGACCTCGGTGCTGGACGCCCGCCTCGAGGCTCGCACCGCGCAGCTGGCCCTTTCGCTGACCCGGGCCAACCAGGAGCTGACGCAACTGGCCCTGCATGACACCCTGACCGGCCTGCCCAACCGGACCCTGCTGTCGGATCGCATCGAACAGGCCATCGGCAAGGTAGCGGAGCAGGGCGGCTGTTTTGCCCTGATGTTCATCGACCTGGATGGCTTCAAGCCAGTCAACGATGCCTTCGGTCACCATGTCGGCGACTTGTTGCTCAAGGAGGTGGCCGCCCGTTTGCGCGGGCACCTGCACAGCCAGGACACCCTGGCGCGCATCGGCGGTGACGAATTCGTGCTGCTGGTGGAGCTGCAGGAACCGGAAGATGCCATGGACGTGGCGGTCAAGCAGGTCAACCTGGTCTCGCGGCCTTACCGGGTGGCCGAGCATGATCTGCAGCTCACCGCCAGCCTGGGGATCGTGCTGTACCCTGGCAACGGTCAGGACCAGCTCGAACTGCTGCGCAACGCCGACGCCGCCATGTATCACGCCAAGAGCGCCGGCAAGAACGGATACAGCTTTTTCGACGTGTCGATGAACAGCAATGCCCGCCAGCAGCTGCAACTGCTGCAGGACTTGCGCATGGCCCTGGAGCAGCGCCAGTTCCGCCTGCACTACCAGCCCAAGTTCGATGCCCAGGCCTGCCAGCCGATCGGCGCCGAAGCCCTGCTGCGCTGGGAGCATCCGCAGCACGGGCTGCTGCTGCCGGACCGTTTCATCACCCTGGCGGAGAAGACCGGGCTGATCATCCCCATCGGTGAATGGGTGCTCGATGAAGCCTGCCGGCAGATGCGTCAATGGCTTGAGCAAGGCCATGAGGACTGGCGCATGGCCGTCAACCTTTCAGCCCTGCAGTTCTGCCATGCCGGCCTGGTCGACAGCGTCGCCCGGGCACTGCGCGAGAACGGCCTGCCGGCCAACCGGCTGACCCTGGAGATCACCGAAACCACCGCCATGCACGATGCCGATGCCAGCCTGACCGTGCTGCAGCGCCTGTCCGACATGGGCGTGGACCTGTCGATCGATGACTTTGGCACTGGTTATTCCAGCCTGATGTACCTCAAGCGCCTGCCCGCCAACGAGCTGAAGATCGACCGCGGCTTCGTGCGCGACCTGGAGCAGGACAGCGACGATGCCGCGATCGTCTCGGCGATCGTTGCCCTGGGGCAGGCGTTGGGGCTGCGAATCGTGGCAGAAGGGGTCGAGACCGATGGTCAACAGGACTTCCTGACCCGCTTGGGTTGCGATTCGCTGCAGGGCTATCTGCTGGGGCAGCCGGTGCCGGCGGAGCAGTTCATGAACAAATTGCAGGCGTTACGCCAGGATGAACAGGCGCTGGCTTAACTGACGTCGCGCAAGCGCTGAGCCGGCAGGAACGCGTCCATCTCGTCCTCCACGGCTTCGATGATGCGCTCGACATCCGCAGCGGCCATGATCGTGCTGCAAGGGATGCCGGCGATGGCCAGCAAGGTTTCGCCGGTGGCCCGGTCGAAGAGGCGGGCAATCATGCTGCGCGGTGCATCCATGCTGGCTTCGAAACCCAATGGGTGGAAATGCCAGCGCATCACCTGGCAGGCGTTGGGGAACGTCATCTTGTTCATGCCAGCCTCCTTGTCCGTACCTGGAAGCGGTGAGCGATTGGCGACGCCGGTGGCCGCCGGGAACCTAACCATAGCACCTGGCACGGCGACACCAAGAAGAAAATACGTCCAGTTTTCCAATGCATGATGCCGGTCACACCCCGCTGATGAACGCCGTTTGGCGGCAAATGGCCAGGCAAACGTTTTCCGTGGATCCAAGTGCAATGACTGCCGGCCGGTTCTGCTATTTTTACGACATTCGGCGCACGGCATTTTCGGACAAGCGGTGCGAGCTGGGCAGACAGGGAGACAGTCATGCGCTTTTCCACGCTCACCCAACGCATCGCCGGCGATGCCGCCGCAGCATGGGACATTCACTACCAGGCCCAGGCCTTGCGCCGTGAAGGCCGCGAAATCTTCCTGCTGTCGGTGGGCGACCCCGACTTCGACACGCCGCCAGCGATCGTCGATGCGGCGGTCAGCAGCTTGCGCCGGGGCGACACCCATTACAGCGATGTGCGTGGCAGCCTGGCGCTGCGCCAGGCCATCGCCCGTCGCAGCGGCGCGCAGGTCAGTGCCGACCAGGTGATGGTGCTCGCCGGCGCCCAGTGCGCGCTGTATGCCGTTTGCCAATGCATGTTCGATGCGGGCGACGAAGTCATCGTCGCCGAACCCATGTATGTCACCTACCACAGCGTGCTCGGCGCCTGCGCGGCGCAGCCGGTGCCGGTGGCGGTCAGCCCGGAGCAAGGGTTTCGGCTCGACCCGCTGGCGGTGGCGCGGGCGATCACGCCACGCACCCGCGGCCTGCTGCTCAATACACCGCACAACCCGACCGGCACCGCGATATCGCCAAAGGACATGGCGCAGCTGGCGCAACTGTGCCGGGAACATGACCTCTGGCTGGTGTGCGACCAGGTCTACAGTGGCCTGCTGTACGAAGGCGCAGCGCTCGACCCCGCCAGCCTGCCGGGCATGGCCGAGCGCTGCGTGATCATCGACAGCGTGTCCAAATCCCATGCCATGAGCGGCTGGCGGGTAGGCTGGGTGGTGGCGTCACCTGCGCTGGTCGAGCACCTGTCCAACCTGGCCATGGCCATGCTGTTCGGTTTGCCGGAGTTCATCATGCAGGCCGCCTGCGTGGCGCTGGAGCAGGATTTGCCCGCCGTCCGGGGCATGCGCGACGCCTACCGGCAGCGGCGCGACCGGGTGTGCGCGGCCCTTGCCGACTGCCCCGGCGTACGTGCCCATCGCCCGGCCGGTGGCATGTTCGTGATGCTCGACATCCGCGCCACTGGCCTCAGCGCCCAGGCATTCGCCCAGCGGCTGTTGATGGAGGAGGGGGTATCGCTGCTGCCTGGCGATGCCTTCGGGCCCAGCGCGGCCGGCCATGTACGCATGGGGCTGGTGCTCGACACCGAGCAGCTGCAGGTGGTCTGCGAGCGCATTCGCGCCTGTGCAAGGCGCCTGCTAGCCGAGCAGCCCGGCGGCGATATTGATGGTGAAACCGAGAATCGCCGTGTTGAACACGAAACCTACCAGTGAATGGGCCAGTACCACCCGGCGCATGCCGCGACCGCCGACACCGATGTCCGAGGTTTGCACGGCGACATTGATGGTGAACGAGAAGTAGTGGAAGTCCCAGTAATCCGGGTTGCGTTCGCCGTCGGCGAAGCGCAGCGCCGGGTCGTGGCGGTCGCCGCTGTAGAACAGCCGCGCGTAGTGCAGGCTGAAAATGCAGCCGATCAGCAACCAGGAGCCGGCAATGGTCAAGCCGGTGTACAGGTAGTGCAGGGCCAGGTCGCTGCCATGCAGGCCAGGGCTGGACGCCAGTTGCAGGGTCACTGCGGCGAGGCTGGCGATGGCGGCGATACAGACGGTGAACAGCACCAGGCCAGCGTTTTCGTCTTCCACGCGGGCGACGCTGCGGACCTTTTCCGGGTTGGCTCGCCAGGTCAGCCACAGCACCAGCAGCAGGTACAGCCAGACGCCGAGGTTCCAGCCGGCAAGAATACGTTGCACGGTATCGTTGGCCGGGATCAACCACGCACCGAGGACGCCGACCAGCGCGGCAAGGCTCAGGCGGGGGTGGGTGCGGGTCAGTCGGTGCAGTGCCATGGGGCCTCGGCGACAGGGAGTCATGGCTACCACGATAGCCTATGGGATAACATTTCCCCTCATGTCCGTGCCAGAGCCCTCTGATTTTCAAGGAAATGGCATGACCGCTTCACGCCTGGGGCCGCTCGCTTCGTTCCAGGCATCGCTACAGGATTCACGTTTTGTCCGACCTTTCGCAAAATCCCCTGCTGCAGTACCTGGCCCGCCTGGCGCCCTCCAGCCAGCAGACCATGCGCTATATCCTGCAGGACGCCGCAGACCGACTCGGTTTCGTCGACTGCAACCTGGCCGAGGTGCCCTGGCACCGGCTCGAGCCTGGCCATGTGATCGGCCTGGTGGCGGCACTGCGCACCGATGGCTATGCGCCCAATAGCTCGTCGCTGTACGTCAATGCCGTGCGCGGGGTCATGAACGAGGCCTGGCGCCAGGGGCTGATCGACCATGAGCAGCTGCTGCGCATCCGCGAGGTCAAACCGGCCACTGGCAGTCGCCTGCCACCGGGGCGCAACCTTCGACGCAGCCTGATTCGCGAGCTGATGGAGCTGTGCGCTGCCGACCCTCGCCCCCAGGGCGTTCGCGATGCAGCGATCATCGCGTTGCTGTACGGCACCGGCATGCGCAAGTCGGAGTCGGTGGACATCGACCTCGACCAGGTCGATTTCGCGGCGCGCAGCCTGCAGGTGGTGGGCAAGGGCAATCGGCAACTGATCAAGTATGCGCCGACCTGGGCGTTCGAGAAGTTGCAGGCCTGGCTCGACCTGCGACGTGCGGCGTTGCCCGAAGGTGCGCAGGACGACCCGTTCCTGTTCAACCGGATCCGCCGCGGCAACCACATCACCCGGGCGCGCATCACCAAGCATGCGATCTATTACATCGCTCGCCAGCGCGGGGCCCAGGTGGGGGTGAAGATCATGCCCCATGATTTTCGCCGGGCCTTCATCACCCGGGTGATCGAAGAGCATGACCTGTCGATCGCGCAGAAGCTGGCGCACCACGCCAACATCCAGACCACGGCCAGTTATGATCGCCGCGATGACAACGAGCGGCGGCGTGCGGTGGATCGGTTCGACTACTGATCGGTGCGAATCAGTGGATGCTCGAAGCCAGTTCGAAGATCGGCATGTACATCAGGATCACGATCAGGCCGATCAGCAGGCCGATGAAGGTCATCAGCAACGGTTCGAACAGCTTGACGAACCATTCGACCCAGCGCCCGATTTCCTGGTCATGAAAGTCCGCGCAGCGCTCGAGCATTTCCCCGAGGTTGCCCGACTGCTCCCCTGCCCGCAGCAGCCGCAGCGAGACGGGGGTCACCAGCTGCCCGGCCTCCAGCGCATCCGACAGCGGCAGGCCTTCACCCACGCGGCCCGTGGCCTGCTCCAGGCCCTGTGCCGCGGCGCTGCCCAACAGCCCGCGGGCCATGCCCATGGCGGTCAGGATGGGAATGCCGCCTTGCAGCAAAATGCCCAGCGAGCGATAGAAGCGTGCCAGTTCGTACATCAGCAGCCGCGAGTGCAAGGCGGGCAGGCGGCGCAGCTGGCGTGACCCCCAGCGCCGAACCAGGGGGTTGCGGCGCAGCAGCACCAGCACGCCGATGCCGCCCGCTGTTGCCAGTGCCAGGGGCAATTGCTGGGCGTGCAGGAACAAGCCAATCTGCATCAGCACCCGCGACAACCAGGGCAGTTCGCTGCCCATGCCTTCGAACACCAGGCTGAAGCGCGGCACCACATAGCCGAGCAGAAACAGCACCACGCCACCGCCGACCAGCAGCAGCAACAGCGGATAGACCGAGGCCCCCACCAGCTTCTGTCGAACCAGGTCGAGGCGCTGGCGGTAGCCGATATAGCGGTGCAGTGCATCGCCAAGGGCGCCGGTGCGTTCGCTCGATTGCACCAGGGCCACGTACAAGGGCGGGAACACCCGGGGCTGCTGGGCCAGCGCCTGGGACAGCGAACGCCCTTCGTAGAGCTGGCGGACCAAGGCCTCCATGACCTTGCGCGCCGACCCGGTCGGGGCCTTCTCGGCCAGGCTCTCCAGGGCATCGATCAAGGGCAGGCCGGCATTCAACAACGTGGTCAGCTCCTGGCTGAACAGCACCAGGTCAAACGCCGCGTCGCGCTTCCAGGGCAGGCCGCTCAGGGCGCTGCCACGGCCGCGCACGCTGACCACCCGCAGACCTTGATCCTCGGCCCGGCGGCGGGCCTGCTCGGCATCGTCGGCGTCGATCTGCAGTTGCACCACGCCCTGTCTGCCCAGGGCCTTGAGGCTGTAGCGCATGGTCGTGCTCCTCACTGCCAGCTGGTGATTTCAGCGTTTTCGCCATCGCCGCCGGGCTGCCCATCCTTGCCCATCGACAACAGGTCGTATTCGCCACCGTTCTCGCCGGGCTGGCGGTAGATGTAGGGGCGGCCCCACGGATCCTGAGGCACGGCTTTCTGCAGGTACGGGCCCGACCAGCGCGATTCGCCGCTGGGGGCGGCGATCAGCGCCTGCAGCCCCTGCTCACTGTTGGGGTAATGGCCCACCTCCAGGCGATACAGGTCCAAGGCCTTGCCCAGGCCCTCGATCTGCGCCCGGGCCACCTTGGCTTCCGAACGGCCCAGCTGGCTGAAGTACTTGGGCGCGACGATGCCGGCCAACAGGCCGAGCACCACCAGCACCACCAGCAGTTCGAGCAAGGTGAAGCCACGTTGGCGATTGGGTTTGTGCTGCATGGTGAAGCCCTCCTGCATGGGGACATGCCTTTCCAGGGTTTTGCCGCTCCATGCAACTGTCGTGCTCGTCTGCCTCGGGGCCTTGCGCCATGCGCCACGGCAAGCGGCACAGTGCTTGCGTCGTAGCAGAAAAGCCCGGTTTTTCCGGGGCATTTCCCCCACATCGGGGGCACGGCGGGGAGGCGACCGACATGCGTGGACTGATCCTGGGAGTGCTTTGGCTGGCGGCAGGTGCCGCCCAGGCCGATGTGTACATCTCCATCGATGCCAAGGGCGGCTATGTGCTAAGCAACGTCCATCGACCGGGACGCCACTATGAACGGGTGATCAGCGAATCCATCACCCAGGCCGGCCCGGCCAATGCCCAGCTGATTACCGGGCGGCCCTATGCCGAGGTGGTAGCGGCTGCGGCGCGTACGCACGATGTACCGCAGGCATTGCTGCATGCGCTGATCAAGGCCGAATCCGGCTACAACCCCAAGGCCCGCTCGGCGGCCGGCGCGGTCGGCCTGATGCAGTTGATGCCGGGCACCGCACGGGAAATGGGGGTGGAGAACGCGCTCGATCCCGAGGACAACGTGCAGGGTGGTGCGCGCTATCTCAAGCGCATGCTGACCCTGTTCGACAACGACATCACCCTGGCCGTGGCCGCCTACAATGCCGGCCCCGATGCCGTGATGCGCCGTGGCGCGGTGCCACCGTTCGCCGAGACCCGGCGCTACGTACCCAATGTGCTGCGCGAATATCGCAAGTTGCAGGGCCTGGCCGCCGACGCGCCGCTCTGAACCTGCAGCGGCTCCTGACGAAAGTTCCCCGACTCTGGGCTATAACCTTTGAAAGAGGTGCCCGGCAATGGAGCCCGCCATGGATATCGCCCCCCGTTGCGAAACGCCTGAAGTCCCCAGCAACATCGAGGCCGTCGTGCCGCGCAAGCCCTTCAACCTGCTGCGCTGGTACGCTTGGGTCAGCCTGGCGATCATCCTTTCGGTGGCGGCGGGCCTGGGGTTGATCTCCAGCCGGTTCATCATCAATGAAAGCGTCGAGCGCGATGCCTTGCTGACGGCCCAGTTCATTACCTCGATCGCCGACGCCGAAGTACGCCATGTGTCGATCCCCAATGTCCGCACCATGGGCGAGCTGCTCGACCCACGTACCGATCGCGGGTCCTTGCCCGACGTCGACCCTGAGGCGCGGCGCAAGGCCAGGGGCGAGTTCCTCGACCATATCGCCCATCTGCCGGACATGTTGCTGGCCAATATCTATGCCCCGGACGGCACGGTGATCTGGTCGAGCAACCCGGCCCTGATCGGCAAGCTCATCGAGGGCGACGACGACCTGGACCGGGCGTTCGAGTACAAGATGCGGGTCTCGGCCAGTTACCACGACTTCGAGCAGGCGCGTGCCGAGCGGAAGTTCGTGACCCCGCCCGAGCAGTTGTTCATCGAGAACTACATCCCGTTGTTCGATGCCGATGGCGAGCGCGTCACGGCGATGGTGGAAATCTACAAGGAGCCCCACGACCTGATCGTGCGCATCGAGCATGGGCTGATCCTCATCTGGCTGGCCATCACCGTCGGCGCCGGGCTGGTCTACGTCGGCCTGTACGGGCTCATGCGCCGGGCCGCGCGGGTCATGGATGTACAACAGAAGCGCCTGATCAACAACGAGACCTATGTGGCCCTCGGCGAAGTGTCTTCGGCGGTGGCGCACAGCCTGCGCAACCCGCTGGCGAGCATCCGCTCCAGTGCGGAGCTGGCCCAGGCGTTCGACGAGGGGCCGGTGCAGCGCAATGTCAACGACATCATCAGCCAGGTCGATCGCATGTCGCAGTGGATCCGTCAGTTGTTGCAGTCGTTGCGACCCCTCAATGACGACCCCGAACCGGTGGACCTGGCGCACATCCTGGAGGAAAGCCTGCGGACCTTTGCCGTGCCACTGACACGCTATGGCGTAGACCTGGAGGTGAAACCGTTGCCGGCAGTGACGGTGCTGAGTCAGCCGGCACTGCTCGGGCAGGTCTTCAACAGCTTGATCGCCAATGCCCTGGAAGCGATGGAGCAGGGTGGTCGCTTGCGCGTGGAGGTGGTGAAACAAGACCGCCGCAGCTTGACCTTGCGTCTGTCCGACACGGGCAAAGGCATGAACGAACAGCAGCAACGCATGGCGTTCAGGCCGTTCTTCAGCACCAAGCAAGGTGGGTTGGGCGTGGGGTTGGTATTGGTCAGGCGCATCATGGAACGCCATGGCGGTTCAGTCAGGCTGAGCAGCAGTGAAGGCCATGGCACGCGGGTTTCACTCAATTTTCGGTTGGCAGCTACATGACACAATATATGAAGAACATAACGTAGGTTATTGTTTATAAAGGCATTAGTAAAAGTTGGGTAGAAAAGCCCCAATAGTGGGGAACCCGATTGCAACTCAAGGGATAAAACGTTCATAACGTATTGAAAAATAAGCGTTGGCGGTCGCCCCGCTGTAATGGCTGGCTTTTTGCTACGAACTACGCGATACAACGGGCAGCTGCGGCAGCCTAGGTGAATGCCATCAAAATGCTACCTCAGGTAGCAAGGCGTCGATGGCGTTCTGAACGCAATTCCTGCGCGGGAACACAGCAATGCAGCAGATGCTGGATAACGAAGTTCCCGACAAGGCCGAGGCCCCCGCTGGCGGCATCACTGCACCGCTCAAGCAGTTCAACCTGCTGCGCTGGTTTTCCCTGATCAGCCTGCTCATCATCGCGTCGGTGGCCGGGGGCCTGGGCTATGTGTCCACGCGCTTCGTGGTGCGCGATAGCGTCGAGCGCGATGCCATGCTCACGGCACAGTTCATCCAGGCCATGGCCCAGGCCGAAGTACGCCACTCGCAGCTGCCACCGGGTACCACCATGGGTGAGCTGCTCGACCCGCGCCTGGACCAGCAGCACCTGCAGTTCACCCCTGAACTGGCGCAGTCGACCCGTGTCGAGTTCCTCGACCATGTCGAGCACCTGCCGGACTCCTTGCTGGCCAATGTCTATGCCCGCGACCGCACGATCGTCTGGTCGACCAATCCGTCGCTGGTGGGCAAGCGTATCGGTGCCGACGGTGACCTGGACCGCGCCTTCCGCTCGCGCAAGTCGGTTTCGGCCAGCTATCACAAAGCCGAGGATGATCGCGAGGAGCAGAAGTTCCTGCGTGATCCGGATTACCTGTTCATCGAGAACTACATCCCGCTGTTCGACAGCCAGGGCGAGCAGGTGCTGGCCATGGTCGAGATCTACAAGGAGCCCCAGGACCTTGTTCGGCGCATTCAGCGGGGCTACGTGGTGATCTGGGCCTCGACTCTGGTGGGCGGTGCATTGATCTATTTCGGCCTGTTCTGGATCGTACGTCGTGCGGCGCAGATGCTCAGCCAGCAGCAAGAGCGCCTGGTGGCCAGCGAAACCTACGTGGCCCTGGGCGAGATGTCTTCGGCGGTGGCCCACAGCTTGCGCAATCCCTTGGCCAATATCCGCTCGAGCGCCGAGCTTGCCCAGGAGATCGCCAACCCGCTGGCGCAGAAAAACATCAATGACATCATCGGTCAGGTCGACCGCATGTCACGCTGGGTTCGCGAACTGCTGGTGTCGCTGCGCCCGACCAGCGACCAGGCCGAGGCGGTGGACCTGGTGGCTGTCATCGAGGACACCCACCAGGCCTTCGCCCAGCAGATCGCGCGCAACGGGGTGCGCTTCAGTTTCGAGGGCCCGCAGGCACAGTGGGTCGCCAGCCAGCCCTTGCAGCTGACGCAGATTCTCAACAGCCTGTTCGCCAATGCCCTGGAAGCCATGCCCAAGGGCGGCGAACTGGGCGCCCAGGTCAGTGTGCAGGAGGGGCAGCGCGTCCAGCTGCTGCTCAGCGACACGGGCAAGGGTATGTCCGAGCAGCAGGAACGGATGGTGTTCAAGCCGTTCTTCACGACCAAACAGGGCGGCCTCGGTGTTGGCCTGGCCCTGGTCAAGCGGATCATGGAACGGTTTGGCGGCTCGGTGAGCCTGAGCAGCCGTGAAGAGGAAGGAACCCGCGTCAGCCTTACTTTCAATATCGCAGCGGGAGGGGATCATGGAGCAGAGCATCCTGGTAGTCGAGGATGATGAAATCCTCGGCGAAAACATTCGCACCTACCTGAGCCTCAAGGGCTATGAGGTAACACTGTGCGACAGCGCAGAGCTTGCGCTCGAGCACATCAAGCGGGCCCAGCCCGATGCGGTACTGACCGACAACTCGCTGCCCGGCATGAGCGGGCATGACCTGTTGCGCACGCTTGTGGGCCAGGCGCCGGAGCTCAAGGTGATCATGATGACCGGCTACGGCAATGTCGAAGATGCCGTGCAGGCCATGAAGGAAGGCGCCTTCCACTACCTGACCAAGCCGGTGGTGCTGGCCGAGCTCAAGCTGACCCTCGAGAAGGCTCTGGCCGCCGAGCGGATGGAGCGGACCCTGTCGTTCTACCAGGAGCGGGAGGCGCAGAAATCCGGTCTGCAGGCGCTGATCGGTGAATCGCCGGTCATGCACACCCTCAAGCACACGCTGCAGCAGGTACTCGACGCTGAGCGGCGCATGGCCAGTGACGACCTGCCACCGGTGCTGATCGAAGGCGAAACCGGTACCGGCAAGGAGCTGGTCGCCCGTGCCTTGCACTTCGACGGTTCGCGCAGCAAGGGGCCGTTCATCGAGTTCAATTGTGCCTCGATCCCGGCCAACTTGCTCGAGGCCGAGCTGTTCGGCCATGAGAAGGGCGCGTTCACCGACGCCAAGGAGCGGCGCGTTGGGCTGGTCGAGGCGGCCGATGGCGGCACGCTGTTCCTCGACGAGATCGGCGAGATGGACCTGGTGCTCCAGGCCAAGCTGCTCAAGTTGCTGGAAGACCGCAGCATCCGCCGCATTGGTGCGGTCAAGGAGCGCAAGGTCGACCTGCGCGTGATCAGCGCCACCAACTGCAACCTGGAACAGATGGTGCAGCAGGGCAAGTTCCGCCGCGACCTGTTCTTCCGCTTGCGCATCATCGCCCTGAAGGTGCCTCGGCTGCATGCACGTGGCCAGGATGTATTGCTGCTGGCGCGGCATTTCCTGACCCACCACGGTCGCCGCTATGGCAAACCGAACCTGCGCTTCAGTGCCGAGGCCGAGAGCCTGATGTTGAGCTACAGCTGGCCGGGCAATGTGCGTGAGTTGCGCAACATGCTGGAGCAGACCGTGCTGCTGGCGCCGAGCGAGCTGGTCCAGGCGCACCAGCTGAACCTGTGCATGACGCTGGTCGACGAGCCGATGGCCATGCCGGCACCGATGCTTTATGAAGTGCCGCGTCATGAGCCGGAGCCGGGCACCAGCTTGCCGGACATGGAGCGTGACCTGGTGTGCAAGACCCTGGACCGCACCGACTGGAATGTCACCAAGTCGGCGCGGATGCTGGGGTTGTCGCGGGACATGCTGCGTTATCGGATCGAGAAACTGGGGCTTACCCGGCCCGACAAGCGGCAGTGGTGAGCGGGGGCGCCCTGCGCCCCGATCGCCGACAAGCCGGCTCCCACAGGTTGAGTGCATCGCCGACTCTGTGGGAGCCGGCTTGCCGGCGATTGGGCTCACCAATTACCGCTGACTACCCTCGCTACTCCCTTGCCCACCCGTACCCTCCGACCCACTGCCATCCATGCCCGGCAGGTCGCGGTTGTCATTTTGCTTGGCCGGCGGGCTTTCCGGATCGTTGCCCTGAATGCGCGGGTCGGTGTCGCGCGGCATCGGCTTCTCGATCGGGTTGAGTGTGCTGTCGACACCCGGCTGTGGCGCCGGGTTATGCGGGTCGTCCGGATAGGTCGGGCCAGTGCCGACCGCCAGGGCCAGCGGAGCGGCGAGCAGGGCGGCCAGCAGCAGGGTCGATCGAATCATGGTGTGGCTCCTTGGCGTTGGTAAGGCACTTACCTCAGTTGGTCCATACCGGTAACGCCAAGGTGCCATCACCCCGATCAGCGGTTACACCACCGTCGCCAACAACATGATGAAGATGATGCCGACCACCGAAAGGAGGGTCTCCATCATGCTCCAGGTCTTGAACGTCTCGGCCACGGTCATGTTGAAGTACTGCTTCACCAGCCAGAAACCGGCGTCATTGACGTGGGACAGGATCAGCGAACCTGCGCCGGTGGCGAGCACCAGCAGTTCCCGGTTGACCCCAGGCACCAGATCGATCACCGGGGCGACGATGCCGGCACCGGTGATCGTGGCGACCGTGGCCGAGCCCGTGGCGATGCGGATCACCGCGGCCACCAGCCAGGCCAGCAGGATCGGCGAGATCTGTGCCTGCACCGCCATCTGCCCGATCACGTTGCCGACACCCGTGTCCACCAGCATCTGCTTGAAGCCGCCGCCGGCACCGACGATCAGCACGATGGCCGCGGTCGGCGCCAGGCTCTGGTCGAGCATCTTCATGATCTGCTGGCGGCTGAAGCCGCGGGCCGAGCCGAAGGTGTAGAAGGCCAGTAGCAGCGCGGCGAGAAGGGCGGTGATGGGGTGGCCGATCAAGTCCATCCACTGGCGCACGATGTGCTCGGCGGGCAGTACCACATCGGCGAAGGTCTTGAGCAGCATCAGCACAACGGGCAGCAGTACGGTGACCAGGGTGATGGTGAAGCTCGGCAGGTTGTTCTGGTCGGACTCCTTGGCGATCTGGTCCATCAGCTCCTGCGAAGGGTTGCCGGGGATGTAGCGGGCGATGAAGCTGCCGAACAGCGGGCCGGCGATGATCGCCGTGGGCAGGGCTACCAGCAGGCCATAGAAGATGGTCTTGCCGATGTCAGCGTGGAAGATGCCGATCGCCAGCAGCGGACCCGGATGCGGCGGCACCAGGCCGTGGACCACCGAAAGTCCGGCCAGCAGCGGAATGCCGATCTTGATCAGTGACACGCCCGAACGCCGGGCGACGATGAACACCAGTGGCACCAACAGCACGAAGCCGATTTCGAAGAACAGCGGGATGCCGACCAGGAACGCGGCGAACATCATGGCCCAGTGCACATTCTTCACGCCGAAGGCACGGATCAGGGTCTGCGCGATCTGGTCAGCGCCCCCGGAGTCGGCCATCAGCTTGCCGAGCATGGTGCCCAGGGCAAGCACGATGCCAACGAACCCCAACACCCCACCGAAGCCGTCCTGGAACGACTTCATGACCTTGGCCACCGGCATGCCGGAGGTCAGGCCGAGAAAGCCGGCGGCCAGCGTCAGGGCGACGAAGGGGTGCACGTTGAAATGGGTGATCAGCAGGATCAGCCCGACGATGGTTACCAGGGCGTCGAGCAGCAGGTAGGTATCTGTAGCCAGTCCGAACATGGTGGATATGCCTCGGTCTTATCGTTGTTTTTTTGGCGTAGCTTGTTTTCTGAAACTTCGGCGCCTGGAGGCGTCCAGACAGCGCTGTCTTTGGTGAGCCGGATAAACCGCCGGTTCAGGCGGTCCGCGCCCGCTTCCGCTCACCGCAAGGCTTTAGCCAGGCGTCCACGGTCTCGGCCAGGGCCAGGACCTCTTTGGTGGCATCGAGGGGCAGGGTCAACGGTTCGCCATGGGGGGGCTCCAGTGCCGCGAACTGGCTTTCGATCAGGCTCGCCGGCATGAAGTGACCCGGACGGGCGAGGACGCGTTTCTGGGCCTCGGCCGGGGTGAGTTCGAGGAACACGAAGGCGAGTTCCGGCATCGCTTCACGCAGGGTGTCGCGATAACGGCGCTTGAGTGCGGAGCAGGTGAGGATGGGCCGCTCACCGGCCTTGACCGTGACTTGCAGTTCCTGGCCCAGGCGCACCAGCCAGCCCGCGCGGTCGCTGTCGTCCAGGGGGATGCCGGCGCTCATCTTGCGGATATTCTCGGGCGGGTGAAACGCGTCACCTTCGATCAGGCGGCCACCGCTTCTGGCGGCAATGGCGGCACCGACGCTGCTTTTGCCGCATCCGGCCACGCCCATCACCACGATGGCGGACAGGGGAGAGTTCATTCAATACCTCCTGCGGGGTGAGATAGCGCTGTCTCGTCGCCGACGAAACGCCACTCCCCGGTGTTGTTGATTTTGTCCTTACGCAGTATGGACGCTTGGCACAGGGCATGTAGCGGCTGCTACCAAAGATTACATTGCCTGCGTCCTGAGACAGCGCTACCTTAGTGGCCGTTCCCCATCCTTGGCAAGTAGTAAAATTACAACATCCATGTCCCGCACAGGCTCTCGCACCACCGGTCGTCCCACGCTGGCAGAAGTCGCCAGGCTTTCCGGGGTATCCCCGATCACTGCATCGCGCGCCTTGCGCGGCGTCAGCACAGTCGCACCGCAGCTGGTGGAAAAAGTCACCGCCGCCGCCGCGCAACTGGGCTATATCGCCAATCCGGCGGCGCGCGCACTGGCGTCGGCACGCAGCCAATCGGTGGTTGTGCTGATCCCTTCGCTTTCCAACCAGTTGTTCATCGACACCCTGGAGGCCATTCACGAGGTGATGCGCCCGCGCGGGCTCGAGGTGCTGATCGGCAACTATCACTACGACATCGGCGAAGAAGAGAACCTGATCCGCAATTACCTGGCCTATCAGCCCTGTGGCATGTTGCTCACCGGTTTCGACCGCAGCGAAGCCTCGCAGCAGATGCTGGCAGCCAGTGGCGTACCCTGTGTGCACATGATGGAACTGGGCGGCGAGGCCGGGGCGCTGTCGGTGGGCTTTTCCCAGCAGCAGGCCGGTCGCGCTGCCGCGCAGCACCTGATCGAGCGAGGGCGGCGACGTCTCGCCTTCATCGCCGCGCAGCTGGACCCACGGGTGATGCAGCGTGCCGAAGGCTTCCGCCAGGCGCTTGCCGAAGCCGGTCTGCAAGCCACCGAGCTGGAAGTTCTGGCACCGCAGCCCTCGTCGATCGGGCTGGGCAGCGAACTGTTCAGCCAGTTGCTGAGCAAGGCGCCTGATGTGGACGGCATCTTTTTCTGCAACGACGACCTGGCCCAAGGCGCAATTTTGCAGGCATTGCGCCAGGGCATCGAGGTGCCGCGCCAGGTGGCGATGGTTGGCTTCAATGACTTGCCGGCATCGGCGCAGATGGTGCCGCGGCTGACCTCCATCCGCACGCCTCGGGCTGCCGTTGGTCGGGGCGCTGCGCAGGCGTTGCTGGCGCTGCTCGATGGCAAGCGGGTAGCGGCCGAACAGCAGGACATGGGCTTCGAGCTGATGGTGCGGGAGAGTACATGAATGGCCTGGCCAAGGTGCACGCATGACTATCACCAAGTGATTAATCATTAGGTAGTAGCATTGTGCTTGCATGCCGCTTGGGCCGATCTATGCTCAGGAAACCCTGCGTGCAAAGGACCCTGGCGCCATGTTCGACTTCCACCGCAAGTCCGATCTGATCGAGATTCAACGTACCCGTCACGCCCTCGCAGCCTCCCAGGCCAAGCTCGCGGCGATCAGCCGCAGCATGGCGATGATCGAGTTTTCACCTGACGGCACTATCCTCGATGCCAACGAACAGTTCTGCCAGGCCATGGGCTACGGCGTCGAGGAGTTGCACGGCAAGCACCACCGGTTGTTCTGCGACCCGGCCTACGCCAAAAGCGCCGAATACCAGCAGTTGTGGCGCGAACTGGGCGAGGGCCGCGCCATCAGTGGCACCTTCGAGCGTGTCGACAAGGCGGGCCGCGAGGTCTGGCTGGAGGCCAGCTACATGCCGGTGCTGGATGATCGTCAACAGGTCACCAGTGTCATCAAGGTGGCGACCGATATCAGCCAACGGGTCAAGGACGAACATGAAAGCCAGAGCCTGCTCAAGGCCATCGGCCGTTCCATGGCCGTTGTCGAGTTCACGGCGCAGGGGCGGGTGATCAAGGCCAACCAGAATTTCCTCGCCACCATGGGCTATCGCCTGGAAGAAGTGGTCGGCCGCCATCATGGGCTGTTCTGCCACCCCCACGAGCGTGAGTCGGCCCAGTACCGTGAGTTCTGGGCCTCGCTCAACCGGGGCGAGTACCATTCCCACCGTTTCGAACGGGTCAACAAACAGGGCCAGACGGTGTACCTGGAGGCGTCCTACAACCCGATCTTCGACAGCAAGGGCCGGCTGTACAAGGTGGTCAAGTTCGCCAGTGACATCACTGCCCAGGTCAGCACCCAGCAGAGCGCTGCCGACGCGGCCCACGCCAGTTCGGTGCAGACTGACGCGTGCGCGCGCAAAGGCACCGAGGTGGTACAGCAGACCGTTCAGGTGATCGAGCAGATTTCCCAGGAACTCAATGACGCTGCGCGCAGCATCGATGCGGTAAGCAAGCAGTCGGACGTGATCGGGCAGATCGTGCAGACCATTCGCGGCATCGCCGACCAGACCAACCTGCTGGCCCTGAACGCTGCCATCGAGGCGGCCCGTGCCGGTGAGCATGGCCGCGGCTTTGCCGTGGTCGCCGACGAGGTGCGCAGCCTGGCGGCGCGCACCAGCAAAGCGACCCTGGAAATCGTCGATGTGGTGCGCCAGAACCATGACCTTTCACAGACGGCGGTGGCCAGCATGCATTCGAGCCTGTCACGCACCGAACGAGGCGTGGCCTTGGCCAACGAGGCGGGGACCGTGATCATGGAAATTCAGCAGGGCTCGCGCCACGTGGTCGACGCCATCAGCCAGATCAGCTCGACGCTGCAATTGCACTGAGGGAATCGGCCAGCTCGCGTTGCAGGGTCAGCAAGCTGTTTTCCAGCTGTCGCCTGAGCGCCTGGGTGGGCAGGCCCTGAGCCTGGGCCCGCTCGATGGCCTGGCAATCGCTCACCACACCACGCACCTTGAGCATCTTGGCGCCGCCCTTGATCCGGTGGGCGAGGCGGCCCAGGCTGTCGTCGTCCGGCGTGGCGCCCAGTGCGCGCAGCGCAGCGAGGTCTTCACCGGCACTCTGCGCCAGTTGTTCGAGCAGGTGCCGTGTGAGTTTCGGGTCGTCCTGGGTCAGGTGGCGCAGTTGCCCGAGGTGGAATCCGCTGGGCGTGGGGGGTGTGCCTGCATCGATGGGCACCTGTGGCAGGTGCATTTTCAGGGTCCGCAGGCCGATCGGTTTGAACAGGCAGTCGTCCATCCCGCTGGCCAGGCATCGCTCGCGCTCTTCGGCCAGGGCGTTGGCGGTGACGCCGAGGATCCTGCAGCGTGGCATCCCGCGCGCCTGCTCCAGTTGGCGAATCCTGCGGGTCAGCTCGTGGCCGTCCATCACTGGCATGCTGCAGTCGGTGATGACCAGGTCGAATGCCCCCTCTTGCCACAAGGCCAGTGCCGCCGCGCCATGTTCGGCCAGGGTGACCTGGTGCCCCAGGGTATTGAGCTGTTTTTCCAGCAACATCAGGTTGGCGGGATAGTCATCGACCACCAGGATGTCGAGTGGCTTGCGCGCGTGCTCCTGGTCTGGCACATCGGCTTCGACGGACGGGGGCGCGACGCTGGCGGGCAGTTGCAGCATGACGTTGACCCGGGTACCCACGCCCTCGACGCTGTGCAAGTGCAGTTCGCCGCCCATCAGTTCGGCCAGGGTTCGGCTGATCACCAGTCCCAGGCCGGCACCCTGATGCGCCCGTGGGCCTTCGGCCTGGGCGAAGGCACTGAACAGCCGGGCCTGGTCTGCCACGCCAATGCCGATCCCCGTGTCGCGCACGCACAACTGCACTCGCACCTCGTGGTCCTGGGTCGTCAGCTGCAAGTGGGTATGCACTTCGCCGCGGTCGGTGAACTTGATCGCGTTGCTCAGCAGGTTGGACAGGATCTGCTTGATGCGCAGCGGGTCAGCCAGTACCCAGGCGGGGCCGGCCGGCAGCTCGCTGTGCAGGTGGATGCCCTTGCTGCGCGCGTTGCCTTCGAACACCCGCAGGGTGCCGCGTACCAGGTCGACCAGGTCGGTGGCCACAGGCTGCAGGGTCATGTGCCCTGATTCGATGCGCGAGATATCCAGGATGTCGCCAATCAGCCCCAGCAGGCCGACCGCCGAGTCATGGGCGGTGCGTAGCGTCTCGGCGTCGCAGCGTCCGGCGCCGCTGTCTTCCATGGCCAGTTCGAGCAAGCCGATCACCGCATTCATGGGCGTGCGGATTTCATGGCTCATGGTGGCCAGGAAGGTACTTTTGGTCTGGCTGGCCAGTTCAGCATCGTCCTTGGCCTGGCGCAGCTGCTCGAGCAGGCCGCGGCTGAGGGCCAATTGCGCCTGCAAGGCATGCTGGGCTTCGGTGCGCTGATGGATCAACTTGCGCAGGTAGCTGTTCCAGAACACCACGCCGGCCAACAACAAGGCCGCGAGTACCAGCACCTGCAGGGCCAATGTGCGGTAGTTGCGCCATTGGCTGTCACTGACCAGCGAACTGGTACGCCAGCGGTTGATCAACTGATCCAGCTCTTCCGGGGGGATGCTCAGCAGGGCCTTGTCCAGGATGGACTGCAACTGGGGCTGGTCCGGGGCGATGGCGAACGCCGCGATCGCCGGGTCGTCACCCAGGATGCCGGCAATGCGCAGCTGGTTCTTGAATACGTGGTTGATGTAGTACGTGGCATTGATATGGCTGCTGTACGCCACATCGGCATCGCCGTTGGCCACCGATTCCATCAGCGCCAAGGGGTTGGATACCTCGACCACCTGGGCCTTGGGAAACTGGCGCAGCACATCCTCCCGCAATGGCGAGCCGCGCAGCAGGGCGATGCGTTTGCCATCGAGGTCGCGACCGTTCGCCTGCCAGGTCGCCTGGTTGCGCGTCACCAGCACCCTGGGGCTGACCAGGTAGGGGCGGGTAAAGCGCAACTGGTTGGATCGGTCGGCGCCATAGCCCAGCGCCCCGATCATCTGTGCATCGCCGCGGGACACCTGCTCGACCATGGTCTGCACGGCAGGGCGCTCCATGAACCTGAACTGCAGCCCGGTGCGCAAGGTGATCTGCTTGAGCAGGTCGACGGTGATGCCGCTGGTGCGTTGCTGGGCGTCGTTGAAGGTCAGGGGTGCCAGCGCCGGGTCCACCAGCACGCTGACCGTGGGATGGCGCTCGATCCAGGCTTTTTCTTCATCGGTCAGCGCAGACAGGTGGCGCTCCAGCAACAGGCTGGTGTTGCCACTGGTCCACCGCCGCAGGATGGTCAGGCGCTCGCTTTCGGTGATCCTGTCCAGGGCCGCATCGATCAGGCGATGCAGGCGTGGGTTGTCATTGGCCAGGGCGAATGAAAAAGTGCCGGGTTGCGTCTGGCAGAAGTGATCGATCTTCACCGTGCCCTGATAGCTCTTGCCGATGAGGAAGTCGGTACTGATGGCATCACCCAGGTAGGCGTCCGCTTCGCCCAGCTCGACGGCGGCCAGGCCTGCCACGGTCGAACGGTACAGACTCAGCTGTGCATTGGGATAAAGGGCGCGGACCGTTTCGCCAGGCAAATAGTGGTCGACCATCGCCAGGCGCAGGCCGGCGAGACCTGGGTTGTTCTTCAAGGGGCGGCCTTCACGGGTGACGATCACTGGCAGGTCGTCGGCGTAGGGCACGCTGAGGCTGAGCTGGGCATCGGCAGCTTCGAAGCCGTTGGAGCTGCCCAACAGGTCGATCTTGCCCTCGCGCAGGGCGGTGATCGCTTCATGGCGGCTGGAGAATCGCCTGACTTCCACCGCAATCCCCAGCTGCTCGCTGATCAGCCCGGCGAAGTCGGCACTCAGGCCTTCGTAGTCGGCTGGGCTGATGTTGATTTCGAAGGGTGGATAGTCGGGGCGCGAAGTGCCCAGCAACAGGATTTTACGCTGCTGCAGCCACTGACGATCCTGGTTGTCCAGGTGCAGGGGTTGGGTGGCGCTGGTGGCACGCGCCAGCAACTGGCGTGGCTCGGCATCGGCGAGCGTTGGCAGAGGCCAGCAGGCCAGGCTCAGCAACAGGAGCAGGCCGGCCGATAAGCGATTCATGGCAGCGTGGCGCTCAGTTGACGTGGTTGCGCTTGGCCAGGTCGACCATTTCCACCAACGATTCGGTCTTGAGCTTTTCCATGATGCGTCCCCGGTACGTGCTGATGGTCTTGGCGCTGAGGTTCATGCTGCTGCCGATGTGCTTGTTGTTCTCGCCCCGTGCCAGGCGTCGCAGCACTTCCATCTCCCGGTTGGACAGGCTCTCCAGGCGTCTGGGTTCACTGTCCAGGGTATTGCTGTTGACCGACATCTGCGGAAACGTGGAGTAGCCCTTGATCAATGCCTTGAGCGCGAAGATCAACGCTTCATGGTCCTCATCCTTGGTCACGAACGCGCCAATGCCGGCGTCCAGGCAACGGCGCACGTAGAGGTCGGTCGCCTGGCCGGTCAGGACCATGATCTTGGGCGAAGGCTCCAGCTGCTGAAGGCGTTTGATGACCTCCATGCCATCGAGTCCTGGCAGGCCGATGTCCAGCACCACCACATCGGGGCGCAGGTCGCGTGCCACCTGTGCCACTTCGCTGCCGTTGCCTACCTCGCCCACCACACGGAAGCGCTCACGCTCCAGCAGCAGGCGCATGGACAGTCTGACGATGGGGTGGTCGTCGACGATCAACACAGTTGTCATGAAGTTAACTCCTGTCGGAATGTGGTCCGTTTCCTGCGAAGAATCAGGAATACGTCTGCAAGTTATTTCTGCAGCGCAGCACGATACGACCATTCCGATTCCTTGGTAATGGCGAGTATAGAACTGTTGAACAAGTGAGTCGGTGTTGTAGAAAAATCCTACAACGCGTCAAGGAAGGCATCGCCAGGCATGGCGATGCCGGGTGATCACTTGCAGGCGGGATGGGGTTTGCGCACGCGATGCGTCGAAGCCGGGTTGTCAGTCAACGCCCGGCCAACCCGCGTCGGGCGCGGCAGCAACTGGCCAGAGCAGTTCGGGCAATGGCCGTGGAAGCGCGTTTCGACACAGTTGCGGCAGAACGTGCATTCGAACGAACAGATGAACGCCTCGCCGCTGTCGCCCGGCAAGTCGGCATCGCAGCATTCGCAATTGGGACGTAGTTCCAGCATGGGCGCGACTCCGCTAATAGAGGAAGAAGCCCGGAGTCTGCTATGGCGACCTGCCATTGGCAATGTTCACTCGCCGGGGCGGTAGAGATGCGCGTGTCCGGCGCGGTACAGGGCCGAGGCGGCGAATGGCGCGTCGCCCAGCACCTGGCCGACGAGTATCAGCGCGGTACGGCGAAAGCCCTTGGCCGCGACCTGCTCGACGATGTCGGTCAAGGTACCGCGAACCCAGTCCTGGTCTGGCCAGGTGGCACGATGAACCACGGCGACAGGGCAGTCAGCGCCATAGTGGGGGCGCAGTTCTTCGACGATCCGAGGCAGATGCCTGACCCCAAGGTGAATGGCCAAGGTCGCGCCATGGCGTGCCAGGTCGCTCAGTTTTTCGCCGGCCGGCATGGGCGAGCTGTCGCCGTAGCGAGTCAGGATCACCGTCTGTGCCACCTCCGGCAGGGTCAGTTCGCAACCGAGCAATGCGGCACTGGCGGCTGTCGCGGTGACGCCGGGGACGATCTGGTAGTCGATCCCCAGTTCACGCAGACGCTGGATCTGCTCGCCGATGGCGCCATACAGGCTGGGGTCGCCACTGTGAACACGCGCGATATCCTGGCCCTGCGCATGGGCGGCACGGATCGCATCGATGATCTGTTCCAGATGCAGTTCGGCGCTGTTGATCACGGTCTCGGCGTGGTGGCCTTCGAGTACTGCGGCCGGTACCAGGGAGCCGGCGTAGATGATGACCGGGCACTGCCGGATCAGGCGCTGCCCCTTCACTGTAATCAGTTCCGGGTCGCCAGGGCCGGCACCGATGAAGTAGACCGTCATGGAAGTTCCTTGAGAAGAATGGTTGAAGCGATTATCCGCCGCAGGCCAGGGCGACGGTAGCCGGCCCCTGGCTTTGCCGCGTGACTCGCAACCTGGCCGAGCCGAGTTCGCGGTGGGCCAGGGCCAGTGCGGTGCTTTCCGCGACACCCCAGCAGCCACTGTGCGAGTAGGCAAGCGCCGAGCGATGGCTCAGCGCGTATTCGAATGCTTGCAGCTGGCTTGCGTCGAACAGCACCAAGGGCAAGCCGAGGCGCCGGGCCAGCTGCTGCAGCGCCGGTTCTTCGGCCTTCAGGCTGATGCTGGCAATGCCGTGCAAGGCGGCCAGCGGCAGTCCCTGGCTGGACAGGGACTGGCGCAACAGGCTGTCGAGGACATCGGCCGGGCAGCCGCGACGGCAGCCGAAGCCGGCATACAGCGCCGGCAGCGGTGTATCGAGGGGCATCAGGCGTGTCGCGAGCGGCGGTAGAACCAGGCACTGAGCAGGCCCAGGGCCAGCCAGAACACAGCGTTGGTGAGCCACGACGCGATCTTGAACTGGGCTTCCAGTGCCTCGGGTGCCAGGCTTTGGTGAACCTCAGGTTGCGGTGCACCAATGACATGGGGCACCACCAGCAGTACAGCGCCGGCAACCTTGAGCAGCCAGTGCCGGGCAAACACCAGCAGTGCCAGCCCCAGTGCAGTGGCGGCTGCAGTGCCGACCCACCAGCTCTGACGCTGGCCGAGTTCGGCTGCGGCGGTACCTGGCAACTCGGGCGGCAGGCCCAGGGTCGGCGCCAGGCAGAACACCGCGAAACCGGCCAGGCCCCACAGTGCACCGGCGCCGACCCGATGGGGTTCACGCAGGCTGTACAGGGCAGCCAGGATCAAGGCGAAGCCGACGGCCACCACCAGGTTGCCACCTGTGGTCGAAAGGATGCGCTGCCAGCCATCTTCCGGTGACCAGGCCTCAGCACTGTGTTCATGAGGAGCAATGGCTTCGTCGTCATGGCTGTGGTGCTCGGCGACGGGGGCTGCCGACTCGTAGGTTTCCGCCTGGAGAATGAGCGGAGCGACCCAGAAACTTTGCAGCAGGGTCAGCAGCAAGGCAGCGAGCAGGCCACTGAACCCGGCGGTGCGGGCAATATGCTTGATCATCTGCGGGCCTCAGTGGCAGGGGAATGCGGCGCTGTGGCGGGTATCGTGGGCGGCGTTGTGCACGGCCTCGATGTGCGAGAAGCCGGCGAAGTAGACCAGGCACAGGCCCAGCAGGCTGGCGCCAAGGGCAATGACGACACGCTGGCTGAGGGTGACGGGGGTGGCGATGCTGTGCTTGGCGCTGGTGATGGGCATGACGCGATCCTCTGTTGTCTTGGGTTCAACGGGCAAGCGCGGCAGCCCCGGGCGCGATGCGCCCGAGGGAATGCGACAGCGCCCGCCCACCGCGGGGTGTTCATGTGACGCCAGGCCGGTCTCCGGGCTTGCGAGGAGGAGCAGGGCTCCTTGAAAAGCGTCACCTTCCCATGCCCAACGATGTGGCACAGTGGTCTAGACGCTTCGCTCGCTTACCGTTGCGGGGGCAGCACCGGCCTTGTCCGACCCAGCTCGAGGGTCTGTGACTCACCGGTTTCCCGTTTCACCCCCGAAGGGGCACCTGAACGCAAGGCGTAAGGAGAGCACGGGGCAGGGCTTCCGTCAATTGGTTGCAATTCATTGCTGGGGCGTCGCGCCGTACCGGTGGGAGCCGGCTTGCCGGCGATGGGCTGCAGGGCAGCCCCGGCAGAGATGAGCGAGCTCGCGGTAGAGAGGACACGACAAAACCCACCGCATCAGTTGACCACCCGCCACCCCCCGCGTAGCCTTGCCGCTTCGAGGTTCTTCGGCCAGGCCGAAGCTAAGACGGGAACGCGGTACAAGCCGCGGCTGCCCCCGCAACTGTAGGCACCGGCAACGGATCGACACAGCCACTGCGCTCACGGCGCGGGAAGGCGTCATCCCGCCAGCCCCCGACCGATCGGGACTGGAACGGTGCAAGCCAGGAGACCTGCCTCGTCACGTTTTCGACTTTCAACCGGGCGGGGTGATCCGGTGGCGAACGAGCCCGGCCGACCTGGTCCGCGCTTTCGTGCCGCATGCCCGCGCCAACCTGCCAAGGGCAACGCGACATGAAAACACTGGCCAAGCTTCCCGTCACCATCGTCACCGGCTTCCTCGGCTCGGGCAAGACCACCTTGCTTCGGCACATGCTCGACAATGCCCAAGGCCGCCGTATCGCGGTCATCGTCAACGAATTCGGCGAACTCGGCATCGACGGCGAGATTCTCAAGCAATGCAGCATCGGCTGCACCGAGGAAGAGGCCAGCGGCCGCGTCTACGAACTGGCCAACGGCTGCTTGTGCTGCACCGTGCAGGAAGAGTTCTTCCCGGTCATGCGCGAACTGGTTGCCCGCCGCGGCGACCTGGACCACATCCTCATCGAAACCAGCGGCCTGGCCTTGCCCAAGCCGTTGGTGCAAGCCTTCCAGTGGCCGGAAATTCGCACGGCCTGCACCGTCGATGCGGTGATCACCGTGGTCGACAGTCCGGCCGTGGCCGCTGGCACTTTCGCCGCCTTCCCGGACCAGGTCGACGCCCAGCGCAAGCTCGACCCCAATCTTGACCATGAATCCCCACTGCATGAGCTGTTCGCCGACCAGTTGGCCAGCGCCGACCTGGTGGTGCTGAACAAGGCCGACCTGATCGACGCCGAAGGCCTGGCCAAGGTCCGCGCCGAAGTGGTCGAGGAGCTGCCGCCAGCGGTCAAAGTGATCGAGGCCAGCAGTGGCCGCCTGCCGCTGGAGGTCCTGCTCGGTGTGGGCGCCGAGTCCGAGGCGCATATTGACGGCCGCCGCACTCACCACGACTCGCACCACGACGGTGATGATCACGACGACCATGACCACGATGCCTTCGACTCCATCTCCATCGACTTGCCGGAGGCCGACGAAAGCCTGCTGCTCGATGCCCTGACGCAATTGGTGGTGGAATTCGGCGTCCTGCGCGCCAAGGGCTTCGCCGCCATTCCCGGCAAGCCGATGCGCCTGCTGGTACAGGGCGTGGGTACCCGTTTCGACAAACACTTCGACCGTGCCTGGCGCGCCGACGAACCGCGCATCACGCGCCTGGTGCTGATCGGCCAGGACCTCGATGCCGCGCAGCTGGAAGCGCGCCTGCGCCAGGCCCTGGGCGCCTGACCCGTGCACCTGCTGCGGACCCAGCCCGGCGGCTTCGTGCCGGACGACAGTATTGCCGACCTCGGCCAGACCCCTGCCGAACTGGTGATCCTCTGCAGCGGCGATTCGCACCTGGCGTTGCTCGCCGAAACCGCCGAGCAACTGCCGGATGACTTCCCCAGCCTGCGCCTGGCCAACCCGATGCAGGTGCAGAACCATGCCTCGGTCGACCTGTATGTGGAAGAGGTGCTGCGCCACGCCAAAGTGATACTGGTGTCGTTGCACGGCGGCGTCGGCTATTGGCGTTACGGCGTCGAGCAGCTGGTCGCGCTGGCCGAGCGAGGGGTCGAGCTGATCATGGTGCCGGGCGACGACCGCCCGGACCCGGAGCTGACCGGGTTGGGCACGGTGACCGGTGCCGAGGCGGATCGCCTCTGGCACTACCTGCGCCAGGGCGGCAGAGCCAATGCCGTCAACCTGTTCAACTGCCTGGCAGGCCTTTGGCTTGGCCGTGATTACGCCTGGGACGAACCGCAACCCTTGCCACGCACCTCGGTGTATCACCCCAACGAGGCCAGCGCCACGCTCGAGCACTGGTTCGCGCAGTGGAACCCCGAGCATCCGGTGGCGCCGCTGCTGTTCTACCGTTCGCACTTGCAGGCGGCCAATACCGCCTTCATCGATGTGTTCTGCCAGCGCTTGCAGGCAGCGGGGCTCAACCCGTTGCCCATTGCGGTCGCCAGCCTCAAGGAAAGTGGCTGCCTGGAGCAGGTGGAGCAGTGGCTGGACGAGGTCGGTGCCGAGGTGATCATCAACACCACCGGTTTTGCCTTGTCCAGCCCCGAGCGCCCCAACCTGCGCCCGTTTCGCCGCGACATTCCGGTGCTCCAGGCCATTTGCGCACAGGACAACCAGCCGGGATGGCAAGCCAGCGAGCAAGGCCTGGGTGCCCGTGACCTGGCCATGCACATTGCCTTGCCGGAGCTGGATGGGCGCATCATCACCCGGCCGGTCAGTTTCAAGGACATGGCCTGGCGCAGCGAGCGCAGCCAGTCCGATGTGGTCTGCTACCGGGCCCACCCCGAGCGCATGGACTTCGTCGCCGAACTGGCACGACGCTGGGTAGAGCTGGCACGCCTGCCCAATGGCCAGAAGCGCGTGGCGCTGGTGCTGGCCAACTATCCGACCCGCGATGGACGCATCGGCAATGGCGTCGGGCTGGACACCCCGGCTGCGGCCCTGAACATTCTCCAGGCCCTGAAAGCCGAGGGCTACCCGCTGGAGCAACTGCCGCACAGCGGCACACAGTTGATCCACCAGTTGCTAGGTGGCGTGACCAACGATCTCGATCACCTCGATCAGCGCCCATGCGCGCAAAGCCTGAGTCTGGCGGACTACCAGGCCGCCTTCGAGCGCTTGCCTGCCACCAACCGCCAGGCTGTGCTAGAACGCTGGGGCGCGCCCGAGCAGGACCCGATGTACCGCAGCGGTCGCATGATGGTGGCCGGCCTTCGTTTCGGCCTGACCTTCGTCGGCATCCAGCCTGCACGCGGTTACCAGGTAGACTCCAGCGCCGTGTACCACGACCCGGACCTGGTGCCGCCACATGGCTACCTGGCGTTTCATTTCTGGCTGCGCCATGCCTTCGCCGCCGACGCCGTGATCCATGTGGGCAAGCACGGCAACCTGGAATGGTTGCCCGGCAAGGGCGTGGGCCTGTCAGCCGAGTGCTGGCCTGACGCCTTGCTCGGGCCGCTGCCCAATATCTATCCGTTCATCGTCAACGACCCGGGCGAGGGCGCCCAGGCCAAGCGCCGTACCCAGGCAGTGATCATCGACCACTTGATGCCGCCGTTGACCCGGGCCGAAACCTACGGCCCGCTGCGCCATCTCGAGCGGCTGGCCGACGAATTCTACGAAGCACAGTTGCTCGACCCGCGACGCGCCCGCGAGCTTCAGCGCGACATCCTCGAACTGGTCAAGGCCAACCACATCGACCGCGAACTGCAGCTCGAAGGCCAGCTGGAAGATGCTGCGGTGTGGTTGCCACGCCTGGACACCTACCTGTGCGACCTCAAGGAATCGCAGATTCGCGATGGCTTGCACGTGTTTGGCCAATCGCCACAGGCACGGCTGCGGCTCGATACCTTGCTGGCCTTGCTGCGGGTGGAGCGTGGTGACGGGCGAGCGGGCAATGCCAGCCTGTTGCGCACCCTGGCAAAGGCGTTTGCCCTGGGCTTCGATCCGCTTGACTGCGACCTCGGCGAGCCCTGGAGCGGTCCGCATCCGGCCCCATTGCAAGCGATGAGCGAAGAGGCATGGCGTACCTGCGGCGACACCCGTGAACGGCTCGAACTGTTCGCGTTGAAGCTCATCGAACACGCCCTGGACACGACCTTGCAATTGCCTGACGAGCCGCAGTGGCAACCCGTGCACGCGGTACTGTGCGCGTTGCGCGGGCAGGTGGCAGCGGATCTCGACGCTTGTGGGCCGGCTGAGATGAACGGGTTGCTCGCTGCGCTGGCGGGCCGTTTCGTGCCGGCAGGCCCCAGCGGGGCACCGAGCCGTGGCCGCCTGGATGTGCTGCCCACGGGCCGCAACTTCTACACCGTGGACGTGCGCAACCTGCCCACCACGACCGCCTGGCGCCTGGGGTTCGCCTCGGCCAACCTGATCCTCGAACGGCACCTGCAGGACCACGGCGACCATCTGCGTCAGCTCGGTGTGTCGGTTTGGGGCACGGCCACCATGCGTACCGGTGGCGACGACATCGCCCAGGCCATGGCACTGATGGGCGTGCGCCCCGTGTGGGCCACTGGCAGCCAGCGCGTCGACGATTTCGAGATCTTGCCTTTGAGCCTGCTCGACCGCCCGCGGGTCGACGTGACCTTGCGGATCTCGGGATTCTTCCGCGATGCCTTCGGCAACCTGATCCGTTTGTTCGATGCGGCGGTGCAAGCGGTAGCAGCGCTGGACGAGCCTGCCGACATGAACCCGCTTGCCGCCCGTGTCCGTCACGAGCGCGACGCCATGCAAGCCCAGGGCATGGCGCCCGAGCAGGCCGCGCGGGAGGCCGGCTGGCGGGTCTTCGGTGCCAAGCCCGGTGCCTATGGCGCCGGCGTGCAGAATGCCATCGAGGGTCGCCTGTGGCACAACCGCGAAGACCTGGCCGAGGTGTACCTCAACCATGGCGGCTACGCCTATGGCGCGAGCGACGAGGGTACCCCGGCACGCGCCCAGTTTGCCCGGCGCCTGGGTCAGGTCCAGGCCGTCCTGCAGAACCAGGACAACCATGAGCACGACCTGCTCGACTCCAATGACTACTACCAGTTCCAGGGTGGCATGCTGGCAGCCTCCGAGACCTTGGGCGGGACGAAGGTGGCGAGTTACCACGGCGATCACAGCCAACTCGACCGTCCGCGCATCCGCACCCTCAAGGAAGAGCTGAACCGCGTGATGCGTGCGCGCGCGCTCAATCCCAAGTGGATCGACGGGGCCAAGCGCCACGGCTACAAGGGCGCGTTCGAACTGGCGGCGACGGTCGACAACCTGTTCGCCTTCGACGCGACCACGCACCTGATCGACGATCATCATTACCAGTCGCTGGCCGATGCCTATGTGCTCGACCCGGCGACCCGCGACTTCATGCGCGAGCACAACCCCGAGGCCTTGCGCGACCTCACCGAGCGTTTGCTGGAAGCCCAGCAGCGTGGGCTCTGGGAACAGCCTGGCGAGTACCGCGAAGCGCTCGAGGAACAACTGCTCGATGGCGAGGAACAGGCTTGAAATGAGTGAACCCGTGCAATTTCCCCTGGCGGCCGTGGTCGCTGCCGACGCGCTGAAGCTGGCGCTGTGCCTGACCGCCATCGACCCCAAGATCGGCGGCGTGCTGATCGAAGGGCCGCGCGGCATGGCCAAGAGTACCCTGGCGCGTGGCCTGGCGGACCTGCTCGGCGAAGGGCCTTTCGTCACCTTGCCGCTGGGTGCCAGCGAAGAACGCCTGGTCGGCACGTTGGACCTGGATGCCGCGCTGGGGCAGGGCAAGGCGCAGTTTTCCCCCGGCGTGCTGGCCCAGGCCGATGGCGGGGTACTGTATGTCGACGAAGTCAACCTGTTGCCCGATACCCTGGTGGACCTGCTGCTCGACGTTGCCGCCAGTGGCACCAACCGCGTCGAGCGTGACGGCATCTCTCACCGGCACAGTGCGCGTTTCGTCCTGATCGGCACCATGAACCCCGAGGAAGGCGAGTTGCGCCCGCAACTGCTCGACCGCTTCGGGCTCAATGTCGTGCTCGAAGGCCTGCCGGCCCCCGACGCGCGGCAGCAGATCATTCGCCGGCGCCTGGCCTTCGATAGCGACCCGCAGGCCTTCTGCGAGCAATGGGCCGCGGCCCAGACGCAACTGCGCGAGCGCTGTCAGGCCGCACGGCAGAGGCTGACAGCGATTGCCCTGGACGACCGGTCCCTGGCCTGGATCACCGAGCGTTGTTATGCCGCCGGGGTCGACGGCCTGCGTGCCGACCTGGTCTGGTTGCGCGCGGCCCGCGCCCATTGTGCCTGGCGTGGGGGCGAGGTGATCGAAGAAGCCGATGTCGAGGCCGTGGCGGAATTCGCCCTGCGCCACCGGCGTCGCCACACGCCCGAGACCGGCGCCCAGCCCACGCCGCCCCCAACCAGCGGCCGCGATACGCAAAGCCGGAGCGGACAAGGGGAGTGGGGGGCGTTGCCAGCCCAACCCGTCACCAGTGGTGCCAGGCGCGAGGTGCCTGACTGGGCAAAAAAGCCCTGAGCATCCGCCCACCGGGCAATCAGTTGACGGATGCCATGCCACGTGCCGGAAAACTGTCCGGTGCCAGCCGTGGCCGCACGCAAGCGGCGAGCAAAGGCCGTGTCGCCTGGCTGCCGACCTTGCTCAAGGGCCGCCCGCTAAAGCGCGGCGACCTGTGTTGGCAGCAGCGTCAGGGGCAGGCCTGCGAGATGTGGCTGGTGATCGTTGATGCGTCGGCCTCGACCCGCCGTCACCAGGCGCTGGCCCAGGCCAAGGGACTGCTGGCAGCGCTGTTCGACCAGGCTTATCGTCAGCGAGCCCGGCTGGCGTTGATGACCGCCAGCGGAGGCGCGCCGCAATGGCAACGTCAGGGACTGAAAGCGTCGGCTGCCTTGCAACCTTGGTTGCAAAGCTTGGGCGCTGGCGGGGGAACCCCGTTGATTGCAGCACTGGAGCAAGCTCGTCGCTGGTTGCAGGCGCGGCAGAAAGCCTGCCCGCACGAGATTCAGCGCTGCCTGGTGTTTACCGATGGCCGGCTGCAACGTTGGAAAGATGTGCAGCCCTTGCCTTGTGCCACCTTGGTAGTGGACATGGAATTGGCGCCGGTTCGCCTGGGGCGCGCGCGGCAACTGGCCGATCAATTGCAGGCCGAGTATCAGCACCTGGAACAGTCCCGGGTCACCGAATGAGGTAATAGGCGCGACACTTTGCCGTTATAGGAAAGTTGCGTGAAGGCGGGTTGGAAAGTTGCACAAGTGCGTGGCGGGCACGCACTTGCAGAGCAAGGGTTGCTATTACTTTGGCATTGACCAGGGCTGCAGGTCATATCCCTTCTCGCACAACTCGGCGCGCACTTCCTCGATCAGGCATGCCCATTGTGCCGGGTCGGAATAGATACGCGACGACACTTGCTTGCTACCGATACGGGTGCTTGTCCGGTCGATCACGGCCAGGCTCAGCTCACCCGTACCGTTGGGCGCATCCCAGGCCACGCACTGGAAGGGTTCGAAGGCGTGGTCGGCAATCAGCAGGGCTTCGTTGACACGGAGCGGTGCATTCATGATTCGGTCTCTCTATGGTCCCAAACAGCGTAATGAAGGTCCGCGTTTGCTGCTACGTCGCTTCAGCTCATCGCGATCTGCAGTGCGGGGTTATTCGTACTGATGCTCCAAGTTGGGGGAGGAGTCACACAGCGTGGCTATTTTTTTTCAAATTTGAACGGGGTTTATTGTCCTGTGCCGCCTGTGACGTCAATAAATTTGAAAAATTCCCGCTTGGGTTGTTTTGGCCAGAATCGGGCAGACAGACGGTAGTGGGCACCGTCAAGTTCGTTGCTACTGTTAAATCGGCGCCGCAACTTACTGTTTTCACGTAAAAAACCATAAATTGGCGCCAAGGAACGGTCATGCACGATACCGCCGCGCTGCGTCGTTTGCTCATCGTTGACCCCTGCGATGATTGTCACCGTTTGTTGCCGGGCCTTGAGACTGCAGGCTGGGAGGTCCGCAGCTGTAGCCTGGAGCTGGCGCTGGAGAACCGATGCGACCTCGGCCTGCTGCGTTTGCAGGAATCGCACCTGCGCCACCCGGATGCGGTCAAGGACCTGATCAAGCGCAGCAATACCGAATGGATCGCGGTGCTCAATGCCGAGCAACTGCGCATGCAGAACGTCGGTGATTTTGTCTGCGAGTGGTTCTTCGACTTCCACACCTTGCCATTCGACGTTTCCCGCGTGCTCGTGACCCTGGGACGTGCGTTCGGCATGGCACGCCTGCGGGGCAAGGGGGCGGTGCCGGTCGATGGCCTGGAGCACGAACTGCTGGGTGACAGCCGACCGATACTCGAGCTGCGAAAATTGCTGGGCAAACTGGCGCCTACCGAATCGCCGGTACTGATCCGAGGCGAGAGCGGCACCGGCAAGGAATTGGTGGCGCGTACGTTGCACCGCCAATCCCAGCGCCGCGAGATGCCGTTCATAGCGATCAACTGCGGGGCGATACCTGAACATCTGATCCAGTCGGAGTTGTTCGGGCACGAGAAGGGCGCGTTCACTGGCGCGCATCAGCGCAAGATAGGGCGGATCGAGGCGGCCCACGGCGGCACGCTTTTCCTCGACGAAATTGGCGACCTGCCGCTGGAGTTGCAGGCCAATCTGCTGCGTTTCCTGCAGGAAAAGCACATCGAGCGGGTCGGTAGCAGCCAGCCGATTCCGGTCGATGTGCGGGTACTGGCCGCCACCCACGTGGACCTCGAAAAGGCCATCGAACAGGGGCGCTTCCGGGAAGACCTGTATTACCGGCTCAATGTGTTGCAGGTGGTGACTGCACCCCTGCGTGACCGGCACGGTGACCTGTCGATGCTGGCCAACCATTTTTCGCATTTCTACAGCCTGGAGACCGGCCGCCGGCCGCGGTCCTTCAGTGACCATGCCCTGGCTGCCATGGGGCGTCACAATTGGCCGGGCAATGTACGGGAGCTGGCCAACCGGGTGCGACGAGGGCTGGTGCTGGCCGAAGGTCGGCAGATCGAAGCCCAGGACCTGGGCTTGCATGTGCTCGAACAGGAGGATCAGCCCCTGAGCACGTTGGAGGACTACAAGCACCGTGCAGAGCGTCAGGCGTTGTGCGATGTGCTCGACAGGCACAGCAACAACCTGAGCATCGCAGCGAAGGTGCTGGGTGTTTCACGGCCGACGTTCTACCGGTTGCTGCACAAGCACCAGATTCGCTGACCTTGCGCGGCAATACACCCTGCAGAAAACCTGTGCAAGCAACTGTCTTGATCAACTTCCAGAAGTTGACTCGACTCCTGTGGGAGCCGGCTTGCCGGCGATGAGGCCAGCACGTGCACAAGCTGTCTGGGGCCCTATCGCCGGCAAGCTGAACTGGCCTAATGATTTTGGACACCTTCATCGGGCGCTATGATGGCGCCCAATCGGAGGCAAAATCAGTGCGAAAGTCATACTCGAAAGATCAAAAAATCCGGGCTGC
>Ga0160431_100197_pt1 | contig 41019 bp, 34 predicted proteins | sample HID1971K_E0MG_FD_108212 | JGI IMG/M metagenome (GOLD analysis project Ga0160431, IMG submission 108212) | Enriched millipede-associated microbial communities from UW Madison campus, WI, USA - HID1971K_E0 MG | ecosystem: Host-associated > Arthropoda: Insects > Digestive system > Unclassified ...
CCCAGATCTGCCAGGTCACCGGCCGCAGCCGCCTGACCAAGCAGGACATGGAAGACGCGAGCAGCAATCTTATCCACATCATTCTCAAGGGATGCGGCATCGCGCCGAGCGCCTGACATCTATATATGCCTTCTACCCTGCTCGACCTCTGCGAATTTCGCGAGGAAATCCGCAAGAGCCGCTTCATTACCCTCGCCGGCCCGATTACCAGTGCCGCCGAGGCGATGAGCTTCATCGAACGCCACAGCGACCTGGCCGCCACCCACAACTGCTGGGCCTGGAAGCTGGGCGCACAGTATCGCAGCAGTGACGATGGCGAACCGGGTGGCACGGCTGGCCGGCCCATCCTGGCCGCCATCGAGGCGCAGGACTGCGACCAGGTGGTGGTGCTGGTCATCCGTTGGTACGGCGGCATCCAGCTGGGTACCGGTGGCCTTGCACGGGCGTATGGCGGTGGGGCCAACAAATGCCTGCAACAGGCGCCGAAGCGGCTGTTGGTACAGCGCAGCGAATTTGCCTGCAGTTGCAGCTTCAGCGAACTGGCGCTGGTGAAACTGCGCCTGGCAGAAGTGGATGGCCTGGTGCTGGACGAGCAGTTCACCGCCAATGGCGTTGACCTGCAGATTGCCGTTGGCGAAGCCCACCTGGCGGCTTTGCAACAGCAACTGGCAGACCTCAGTCGCGGTCGAATTCTGCTCGAAGCACGCTGAAGGTTGCGCACAACATCTGTGGGCCGGCTTGTGGATAAGCTTGGGGCACTCAGCTGTAACCCTTGCCGCTCAAGGCCTGCAAAGGATTGAGCATATTTTGATCACCGTTTGATGACAGCCGCAACCGCCTGAACTGTCAAGTGTTATCCACAATGCGTCAGGCGTATTTCACAACGGTGTCAGTCGCGCTTGCACACATTTACTGTGGATCAGCCTGTGGATAACCCGTTAGCCAACAAGCCAAGCGCCCGCCGCCACACGGCCATCTGTCGTTGGTCGTTTTTTAACCAAGTCTTCTACAGGCATGGGGTCCGTGTCTGCATTATGCTCAGTTTCTTTTCTGATCCGATAAAGGAATGTTCACATGGCTAATTCAAGAACTGCCCTCATCATCGGCGCCTCTCGCGGGCTTGGCCTGGGCTTGGTGCAGCGGCTGAACGAAGACGGCTGGAACATCACCGCCACGGTCCGTGACCCACAAAAGCCCGGCGCGCTGGGCGAGGTTCCTGGGGTGCGCATCGAACAGCTGGAAATGAACGACACTGCCCAGCTCGATGGCCTCAAGCAGCGCCTGCAAGGTGAAGTGTTCGACCTGGTGTTCATCAACGCCGGCGTCATGGGCCCCCTGCCACAAGACCTGGAGACGGTGCAGCCAGAGGACATCGGCGCCCTGTTCATGACCAACGCGGTGGCGCCGATCCGCGTCGCGCGTCGACTCGCCGGCCAGGTACGCCAAGGCAGCGGCGTACTGGCATTCATGAGCTCGATCCTGGGCAGTGTGACCATCCCCGACGGTGGCGAGGTGTGCCTGTACAAAGCCAGCAAGGCCGCCCTGAACTCGATGATCAACAGCTTCGTGGTCGACCTGCAGCGCCCTGACCTCTGTGTACTGGCCATGCACCCGGGCTGGGTGAAAACCGACATGGGTGGCGAGAACGCCGAGATCGACGTGCTCACCAGTACCCGTGGCATGCTCGAACAGGTCAAGGCCCAGAGTGGCAAGGGCGGCCTGCGCTTCATCAACTACAAGGGCGAGCCCCTCATCTGGTGAGTCCAACCCGATCACCGGTTGGCGCAATACCGGCCTGGCCAAGCGCAATGCCTGGCCAGGGCCTGTAGAATGGCGGCAACCGTTACCTGATCGAGATCACCACCCCATGTATGACTGGTTGAACGCCCTGCCCAAGGCCGAACTGCACCTGCACCTCGAAGGTTCGCTTGAGCCTGAGCTGCTGTTCGCCCTGGCCGAGCGCAACAAGATCGCCCTGCCCTGGAACGACGTCGAAACCCTGCGCAGCGCCTACGCCTTCAACAACCTGCAGGAATTCCTCGACCTCTATTACCAAGGCGCGGACGTACTGCGCACCGAGCAGGACTTCTATGACCTGACCTGGGCCTACCTGCAGCGCTGCAAGACACAGAACGTCATCCACACCGAGCCCTTCTTCGACCCGCAGACCCACACCGACCGCGGCATCCCGTTCGAGGTCGTGCTCAACGGCATCAATCACGCGCTCAAGGACGGCCGTGAGCAACTGGGCATCAGCAGCGGCCTGATCCTGAGCTTCCTGCGCCACCTCAGCGAAGACGAGGCACACAAGACCCTCGACCAGGCCTTGCCCTTCCGCGACGCGTTCATCGCCGTTGGCCTGGACAGCTCCGAAATGGGCCACCCGCCCAGCAAGTTCCAGCGCGTGTTCGACCGTGCCCGCAGCGAAGGCTTCGTCGCGGTTGCCCACGCCGGCGAAGAAGGCCCACCCGAGTACATCTGGGAAGCCCTCGACCTGCTCAAGATCAAGCGCATCGACCATGGTGTACGCGCCATCGAGGACGAGCGCCTGATGCAGCGCATCATCGACGAGCAGATTCCCCTCACCGTGTGCCCATTGTCGAACACCAAGCTCTGCGTGTTCGATCACATGAGCCAGCACAACATCCTCGACATGCTCGAGCGCGGTGTGAAGGTGACAGTGAACTCGGATGACCCGGCCTACTTCGGTGGTTACGTCACCGAGAACTTCCATGCCTTGCACACTCACCTGGGCATGACCGAAGACCAGGCCCGCCGCCTGGCCCAGAACAGCCTGGACGCGCGTCTGGTCTGACGCGCCTGCGCGTGCTCAGCCCACCTGCAGCGTGGTGACCCGGGCAATGCGGTTGATCTGCTGAATGCCTTCGGCGGAAATCTGCATGGCCCGTGTCCCCCCTGGCTCGCGTATCCAGCCAGACTGCAGAAACAGCGTAAGCAATGCCTGCCCAAGGCTACCGCCCAGATGCGGGCCTTGGTCGCTGCAGTGGCAGATCACGCACCCACGCTGCTGGCGCGGCGCCAGGGCATCGATATACACCCCAATGCGCGCCAGCGCTGCCCGCCCCTCATCGCTGACCATCGGTTGTCGGTCACTGCTCTCGAGCCAACCTGCGACCACCAGGCGGTGATACAACTCGGCGGCCAGCTCGCCCCCCATATGGTCACCACACCGACGCGCCCTGCGCATCGACATCGGCATCTGTACCGGTGCCGCGCGCTGCTGGCCGTCACAGCCAAGCTGCACACTGGCCAGCGCTTCGACCGCCGCCCCCACCTGGGGCGTGGCAAGCCTGAAGTAGCGCTTGCGGCCACGTGCTTCGAGCCTCAGCAAACCTGCCGAAGACAGAAGCGACAGGTGCGCGCAGGCAGAGGATGAGGTCAACCCGGTCATCATCGCCAATTCATCGGTCGGCCGCGGCGTGCCATCGATCAGTGCCCATAACATCGCGCTACGTTTGGGGTCGGCCATCAGGCCGGCAATCTGACTGATACTGCTGACTGCATTCATGTCCTGTTACTCCCTGCCAATCACATCTGATTTCCAATGGCCAACCCTGGCAACGCCGAATACACCTCCCGGCAGGTGCCAGCCGCGACAAGCAAACGCCTTGCCGACGCCAGCCCCGGGCGCAGTATAAGCCGCACGCACGACCGCCCCCGCAGGCATGCCGCGTTCAGAGGTTTCAAAGTGAATTAGGGTATGGCAACCCTTCAGAGCCCCGGTCAGCCTTGGGGTTGGGGCGCTTAAGGCCCTGAAGTGAAGGAAGCCGCTGTTTAGCAAGGAAGAAACAGGGCATGAGGAAGAATGGCCCTATGCGCCCAAGGGAGTCTGCCGACGCCCTGCTTCCCCAAGTAGCGCAAACTAAAGCGAACCTTCTACACACTTCGAAGCTTTGCATTAACCCGTGCAGCGACCGCCAGTCAGAACACTCCGGCAAGCCATGGCGCAGGGTTGCCGCAGCGCTACACTTGATCCGCTCTCCCCCCTATTCGGAGGTATGCCGCGATGAAGATTGTCGTCAGTGCGTCGAACCGCAACCCCAATTGCCCTTGGCAGGTATGCCTCGACCAGCATGTGGTGGGCTTTCGCAGCGAGGCCGAAGCACGCGCCTTTGTCGCAACCCTCGAGACCCGTTTACAGGCCCCTCATCCGCTCATGCCGGACGCTTGGCCTGCAAACCCCGGGTCAGAAGCGCGACACTGACCACCAGTGCCCCGCACAGGCTGATCACCAGTGTCATGGGCACCGCACTGCCATCGTGCAGCACGCTGACCAACGCCGCCGCACCGGCGGCGACGCTGAACTGCAAGCAGCCCATCAATGCCGAGGCGCTGCCTGCCCGGGCCCCCTGGCCACTCATGGCGCAAGCCGAGGCATTGGGAATGATGCAGCCAAGGCTGGCAATGCAGACGAACAGTGGCACCAGCAGTGGCCACAACTGCGCCGGACGCAACGCTGCCACGCCAAGCAGAACCAACGCCGCCGCCAGGTAGAACCACACCGCGCGCACCAGCAGGAACGCCGGGCCACGCTTGGCCAGCAGACGTGCGTTGACCTGCGCCACCAGAATGAACCCCGCCGCATTGGTGCCGAACAGCCAGCCGTAATGCTCTGCGGGTACGCCATAGAGCTTGATGAATACGAAAGGTGAACCAGCGATGTAGGCAAACATCCCGGCAATGGCGATGCCTCCGGTCAAGGCATGCCCGATGAACACGCGATCGGCCAGCAACCGCAAGTATTGATGCAGCGCCCCCGACAGCGGCTGGCGCGGCATGTGCGCCGGCAAGCTCTCTGGCAGGCCCAGGCCCACTGCAAACAGGCAGAGCGCGCTGAACAGGCTCAAGGCGAGGAAGATCGACTGCCAACCGGACAGGTTCACCAGCACCCCACCCAGCATCGGCGCGAGGATCGGCGCCAGCCCCATCACCAGCATCAGTTGCGAGAACACCTTGGCCGAGGCCACCGGGTCGCATTTATCACTGACGATGGCCCGCGACAGCACCATGCCAGCACAGCCGCCCAAGGCCTGAACGAAGCGCGCCACGATCAGCGTATCGAGGTTGGGCGCGTAGGCGCAGGCCAGCGACGCCAGGGTGAACAGCCCCACGCCGAATAGCAGTGGCTTACGTCGGCCGAAGCGATCGGCCACCGGCCCATAGGCCAGTTGGCCGAGCGACAAACCGAGGAAGTAGGCAGCCAGGGTGGCTTGTACATGTTTCTCGTCGGTGGCGAACGCCTGCGCCATGGCCGGAAAGGCGGGCAGGTAGAAGTCGATCGCCAAGGGCCCGAACGCACTCAGTGCGCCCAGGATCAGCACCATTCGCAGGTTCATCAGGAATCCATAGCAGGCTAAGCAAGCGCGTAAGTCTACCTGCAGTGGACCCCATCAGTATGAAAACATTTGCAACAAAATCAGCAGGGCGGCTTCACGCCACCTCGGCCTGATAGCCCTCTTCCCGAATGGCTGCCAGCACCTGCTCGACCATCAGCACGCTCTCCACGCGCACTTGCCTGGCAGCCAGGTCGACTTCCACCTGCGCCTTCGCATCCTGCTCCTGCACGGCGCGGGTCACCGCTTTCACGCAATGGCCGCAGGTCATGCCTTGTACGTTGAACACTTGCATGGGTGTTGCCTCCTTGTGGGTTTTGCCCAGTTTCAAGCTTGCCATCGGGGCAAGGTCAAGTTCTGCGGCGAACGGCCGGGGTGGAAATCCGCGCGCACCTCGGCCAAGCTGCGCCTTTGATGATTCAGGCAAGCAGGAGATTCTTCATGTTCAGGGCAGCAGTGAGCGTTGTCGGGCTACTGGGCGCGCTAGCCGCGGTGCCGCCGGCCAGCGCCGAGGGCAACTCGGACTACAGCGTACTGATCATTTCCCGGGAGCGCCTGGAAGTATCCACCAGCTGCGAAATCGGCATCTACCTCAACGATCAACTGTCCGGGCGAGTTTTCCAGGAGCAATCGGCCTCCTTCAACCTCCCGCCGGGCCCGGTCGATGTGCGCTTGCGCCTGCTGCCGGGGCAAATGCCCGGTTGCGCGCCAGGCATCGAGGACCAGCGCAGCACGCGCCTGACCTTGCAGGCGGGCCAGATCAACAAATACCGCATTGCCATGGGCCACAATGGGCTTGAGTTGAAGCGAGCCGGCCTGGGCTATTGACCTTCCCTGCATGGCAAGGTTGATGCTGGAGGCCTGTCCAAGGAGGAAAGCCATGTCAGCATCCACCACTTTCGACTTGCCGATTTCCGGCATGACCTGCGCCAGCTGTGCTGGTCGCGTCGAGCGCGCCCTGCGCAAGGTCAGCGGCGCCGAACAGGTCAGCGTCAACCTCGCCACCGAACAGGCCCGCGTCCAGGCGCCGGCCGGCAGCCTGCCAGCCCTGGTCGACGCTGTGCGCGACGCAGGGTATGGCGTGCCGACCCGCACCGTGGAACTGCAGATCGGCGGCATGACCTGCGCCAGCTGCGTTGGCCGGGTCGAACGGGCCCTGGGCAAATTGCCAGGGGTCGAGCAGGTCAGCGTCAACCTGGCCAGTGAACGCGCCCACCTCGAAGTGCTCCAGGCCCTCGATGACCCGCTGTTGATCGCCGCCGTCGAGAAAGCCGGCTACAGCGCCAGCCTGCCACAGGCGCGCCAGGATGATCAGCAGGCTGCCCAACGTCGCCTGCGCAAGGAACGCCTGGCGGTCGGTGCCGCCCTGCTGCTGGCGCTGCCCCTGGTGCTGCCGATGCTGGTGCAACCGTTCGGCCTGCACTGGATGTTGCCTGCCTGGGCACAGTTCCTGCTGGCCACGCCGGTGCAGTTCATCCTTGGCGCACGCTTCTATGTGGCGGCCTACAAGGCGGTGCGTGCCGGTGCCGGCAACATGGACCTGCTGGTGGCCCTGGGTACCAGCGCCGGTTATGGCCTGAGCCTGTACCAATGGGCGCAAGCCTCTGCTGGCACCGAACCTCACCTTTACTTCGAAGCCTCGGCAGTGGTGATCGCCCTGGTGTTGCTCGGCAAATACCTGGAAAGCCGCGCCAAACGCCAGACCGCCAGCGCCATCCGCGCGCTGGAAGCCCTGCGCCCCGAGCGCGCCGTGCGCCTGGTCGACGGCCGTGAAGAGGACGTGGCGATCGCCCTGCTGCGCCTCGATGACCTGGTGCTGGTCAAACCTGGCGAACGCTTCCCGGTGGATGGTGAAGTGGTGGAAGGCAGCAGCCATGCCGACGAAGCCTTGATCAGCGGTGAGAGCCTGCCCGTGCCCAAGCAACCCGGTGACAGCGTCACCGGCGGCGCTATCAACGGTGAAGGCCGGCTGCTGGTGCGTACCCAGGCCGTGGGCACTGAAACCGTGCTGGCCCGCATCATCCGCCTGGTCGAAGACGCCCAGGCGGCCAAGGCGCCGATCCAGAAGCTGGTTGACCGGGTCAGCCAGGTGTTCGTCCCTGCGGTACTGGTGCTGGCGATGATCACCCTGGTCGGCTGGTGGCTGGCCGGTGCACCGCTGGAGACCGCGCTGATCAACGCGGTCGCCGTCCTGGTGATTGCCTGCCCCTGTGCGCTGGGCCTGGCCACGCCCGCTGCGATCATGGCCGGCACCGGCGTCGCCGCGCGCCACGGCATCCTGATCAAGGACGCCGAAGCCCTGGAGCGCGCCCATGCAGTGAACCGTGTGGTGTTCGACAAGACCGGCACGCTCACCTCGGGCAGCCCACGGGTGGTGCACAGCCAGGCGCTGGCTGGCGACGGCGCCGAGCTGCACCGTCTGGCCGGTGCCTTGCAACGTGGCAGCGAGCACCCGCTGGCCAAAGCGGTTCTGCAAGCCTGCGCCGAGCAAGGCCTCGACGTTCCGCCGGTGGCCGACAGTCAGTCGCTCACCGGTCGCGGCATCGCCGGGCGGGTGGAAGGGCGCGAACTGGCCCTGGGCAATCGCCGCCTGCTCGACGAAAGCGGCCTGCAACCCGGGGCGCTAGCCCCCATGGCGCAGGCCTGGGAAGCCGAAGGCCGCACCCTGTCGTGGCTGATCGAACGTGGCGCGCAGCCCCGTGTGCTGGGCCTGTTCGCCTTCGGCGACAGCCTCAAGCCCGGTGCCGAGCAAGCGATCAGCACCTTGCATGAACAACACATCAGCAGCCATCTGCTGACCGGCGACAACCGCGGCAGCGCCAAGGTGGTGGCCGACCGCCTCGGCATCGACGACGTGTATGCCGAAGTGCTGCCGGCCGACAAGGCCGCCACCGTGGCCGCGTTGAAACAGGACGGCGTGGTGGCGATGGTCGGCGACGGCATCAACGATGCCCCGGCCCTGGCCGCCGCCGATATCGGCATCGCCATGGGCGGCGGCACCGACGTGGCCATGCAGGCCGCCGGCATCACGCTGATGCGCGGCGATCCGCGCCTGGTTCCCCCCGCACTGGAAATCAGCCGCAAGACCTACGCGAAAATCCGCCAGAACCTGTTCTGGGCATTCATCTATAACCTGATTGGTATTCCCCTGGCCGCAATGGGTTACCTGAACCCGGTGCTGGCGGGCGCCGCCATGGCCCTGTCCAGCGTCAGTGTGGTGAGCAATGCCTTGTGGCTGAAAACCTGGAAACCCACCAGCACCTCGCAGGAGGCCCCATGAACATCGGCCAGGCCGCCCGCCGCAGCGGGCTCAGCACCAAGATGATCCGCTACTACGAGTCCATCGGCCTGCTCAAGCCGGCCACCCGCAGCGACAGCGGCTACCGCCTGTACCAGCCCCAGGACCTGCACAGCCTGGCGTTCATCAAGCGCTCCCGCGACCTGGGCTTTTCCCTGGAGGAAGTGGGCAAGCTGCTGACCCTGTGGCAGGACCGCCAGCGCGCCAGTGCCGACGTCAAGGCACTGGCCGTGCAGCACATCGATGAGCTGAACCGGCGCATCGAGGAGTTGGTCAGCTTGCGCGATACCTTGAGCGAACTGGCCGCCCACTGCCAGGGCAACGACCGGCCCGACTGCCCGATTCTCAAGGACCTGGCCAACGGCGGCGAGTGCTGCCATTGACCTGCCTGGCCAGGTGGTCAAGTAATTGGTATGCCATATTAGCCTGAACCCGACCGAATAGTCGCCAAATGCGGCTTCGCCCAATAAATACGGGCATTTGCGCTCAAAAAATCCCGGACGCTGCCGATGCCCTGAGCATCGCGTGTCGATAAAAACAATCTCCGGGAGCGTCGATGAACATCAAACAGAAACTGACCTGGGCATTCGCGGTCATCGCCGCCTTGCCCATCGTCCTCGTGGCCACCCTGGTGGTCATCAACCTGCGCGGCGAAGCCCGCGATGGATTCCTCGACAGCAGCAGCCGCGAGATCCGCCAGGTCAGCAATGCCATGAACCTGTTCTTCCAGGGCATCACCCAGAACGTCGACTACCTGGCCAGCCTGCCAGAGGTCACCGGCGCGGGCGCCGACATCAAGAAGCACATCAGTGCCGATGCCGCGCAAATCGCCCCCGGTGAACACGACAAAGCGCTGTTCGAACTGTTCACCCGCCTGGCCAACAGCCACTCGGACTATGCCTACGTGTCCTATGGCCTGAAGGACGGCGGCTACGCGTTCTGGCCGGGCGACCCGAGCATGAGCAACTACGACCCGCGTACCCGCCCTTGGTACCAGACGGCCATGGCCAACCCCGGCAAGACCCTGCGCACGGCCCCGTACTACTGGGCGGGCGATGATGCGGTGCTGGTCAGTACCGTGCGCGCCGTGGCCAACCCGCTCGGCAACCCCGGTGGCGTGGTCAACATCGACGTGTCGCTCAAGGGCCTGACCGAGATCGTTCAGCAGATCAAGCTGGGCGAGAGCGGCTACCTGATTCTCATGGAAAACAACGGCAACGTGATGGTCGACCCGCGCGACGCCAGCCACAACTTCAAGCAACTGGCGAGTTTCGGTGACGGCTACGCCGAGCTGGCCAAGGCCGGCAAGGGTCTGGTCGAAGTCGACCTGGGCGGGGTGCGCTACATGGCCAACGTCTACCCCGACGAGAAGCTCGGCTGGACCTTCATCGGCCTGATTCAGCAAGGCGAAGTGATGCAGACCACCACCCGCCTGACCTGGCTCATCGGCACCATCGCACTGGTGCTGGCAGCGCTGTTCGCCGTGGTCGGCGCCGCCTTCGCCAAGCTCATCGTGCGCCCGATCAACAGCGTCACCAGCGGCCTGGAAGACATTGCCCAGGGTGAAGGCGACCTGACCCGCAACCTCGATGTACGCGGCCGGGACGAAACCGCGCAGCTGGCCAGCTGGTTCAACCAGTTCCTTGGCGCCATCCGCAGCCTGATCCAGCACATCGGCTCGGCCGCCAGCAAGATTCTCAGCACCTCCAGCAGCTCGACCCGGGTGTCCAGCGACATGGCCGAGGCCGCCGGGCGCCAGCGCGAAGCCGTGGACATGGTGTCCACCGCCTTCCACGAAATGGTCGCTACCGCCAACGAGGTCGCGCGCTCCTGCAGCCAGGCCGCGCAATCGGCCGACAGTGGCCAGCAACAAGCTCGCGAAGGCCAGCAGCAAATCGATGCGGCGGTACACAGTGTCGACCGCCTGAGCCAGGAGATCGAACAGTCGGCGCAGTCGATCCAGCAACTGGAGCGTGACAGCAACGCCATTCAGTCGATCCTCGGCACCATCCGTTCGATTGCCGAGCAGACCAACCTGCTGGCATTGAACGCCGCGATCGAGGCCGCCAGGGCAGGCGAACAAGGCCGCGGCTTTGCCGTGGTGGCCGACGAGGTGCGGGCCCTGGCCAAGCGCACCGCCGACTCGACCGCCGAAATCGATGGCCTGCTCGGCAACCTGGCCAGCCGCACCGCCGAGGTGGCCGAGCAGATGCATGCGAGCCTTGAGGTGTCCCAGCAGTCCGTCAGCCGCATTGGCCTGGCCCGCGACAGCTTCGGCCAGATCCGCGAGTCGGTGGACATCATTCGCGACATGAACACCCAGATCGCCACGGCGGCGGAGGAACAGCACCAGGTGGCCGAGGACATCAACCGCCATATCAGCCAGATTCATGGCGATGCGCAGCTGGTGGCCGAGTTGGCCCAGGCGGCGCGGCAGGATTCGGAGAGCCTGGCCGGGTTGTCCAACGAGCTGGATTCGCTGGTGCGGCGGTTCCGTACCTGATCGGCAACCTGTACTGGCCCTATCGCCGGCAAGCCGGCTCCCACAGGTACAACACAAGCCTCAAGACATGTGGGTTACCTGTGGGAGCCGGCTTGCCGGCGATAGGGCCGCTACAGGCACCCTACAATTTCAACTCCCCCGGCGTGGCCCCAAACAACTGCTTGAAAGCCGCGATATAAGCCGAGGTCGAGTCATAGCCACACCCCAGCGCCGCGTCGGTCACACTCTCCCCCGCCTCCAGCAATGCCAGCGACGACAACAGCCGCATCCTCTGCCGCCAATTGCGGAAGCTCAACCCAGTTTCCCGCTGGAACAAGCGCATCAAGGTCTTCTCCGAACACCCCAACTGCAGCGCCCACTGCTGCAGCGTCTGCACCTGATCCGGCGCAGCGATCAGGCCATTGCACAGCGCCAGCAAACCCGGATGACGGGGCAGCGGCAGCGAGAAGCCCACTTCGGGCAGCCTGCGCAGCTGGTCGAGCAGCACCGCCACCAGGCGCGCTTCGACACTGTCACCTTCCGGGTAATGCGCCGGGTACAGGCAGAACTGCTTGATCAGCTCCCGCGCCAGCGGCGTTACTTCGAGTACCCGGCACTGCGTCGGCGCCCACGGACAGGCATCGCGGCGGATATACAGGCTGCGCATTTCGGCCTGCCCGGTCGTGACCACTTCATGTTCGGCATCGGCCGGAATCCACACGCCCCACTGCGGCGGGGCGAAGTAGCTACCGTCGCGGGTGTACACGCCCAGTACGCCGCTGATGGCATAAGAAAACTGTACCCAGTCATGGCGGTGGCAGGTGGTCCAGGAGCCAGCGCCCAGGCTTTCGGCACGGGCATAAAGCGGCCTGGGCAGGTGGTCGAGGACAGGGATGGCGCGGGGGTGTCCGATGCTCGGCATGATGGTTTCTTATAGTTCTGACCAGACAAGCCTAACACCTATGGTATCGGTGTCATTCATTTCGCGGGACAAGCCCGCTCCCACAGCTATTTCACTGTTCTCAGGTTCAGTGGAGTGCCTGTGGGAGCGGGCTTGTCCCGCGAATGGGGCGACGCGGACTCAACGCTCGACGATCACCGTCACGCCCTGCCCTCCCGCCGCGCAGATCGAAATCAACCCGCGCCCCTTGCCCGCCTTGGCCAGCAGCTTGGCCAGATTGGCCAGAATCCGCCCCCCGGTCGCGGCAAACGGATGCCCGGCCGCCAGGGAGCTGCCCTTGACGTTGAGCTTGCTGCGGTCGATGGCCCCAAGCGGTGCCTCCAGCCCCAGACGCGTGCGGCAGTACTCGGCATCCTCCCAGGCCTTGAGGGTGCACAACACCTGGGCAGCGAAGGCCTCGTGAATCTCGTAGTAGTCGAAGTCCTGCAGGCTGAGGCCATTTCGCGCCAGCAGGCGCGGCACGGCATAGACCGGCGCCATCAACAGCCCTTCCTGGCCTTTGACGAAATCCACCGCCGCCGTTTCGCCATCGACCAGGTAGGCCAGCACCTCCAGCCCCTGCGCCTGGGCCCACTCCGGCGTGCCCAACAGCACCAGCGAAGCGCCATCGGTCAGCGGCGTGGAGTTGCCCGCGGTCAGGGTGCCCAGGCCACTGTGGTCGAACGCCGGCTTGAGCTTGCCGAGTTGCTCCAGGCTCAGGTCCGGTCGCAGGTTGTTGTCGCGCGCCAGCCCCAGGAACGGCGTAACCAGGTCGTCCTGCCAGCCGTCGGTGTAGGACGCCGCCAACCGCTGGTGGCTGAGCAGGGCCAGTTCATCTTGCGCGGCGCGGTCGATCTGCCAGGTCTGCGCCATGCGCTCGCAGTGCTCGCCCATCGACAGCCCGGTGCGTGGCTCGCCGTTGCGCGGCAGCTCAGGCTTCAGGTGGCCAGGGCGCAGTTGCAGAAAAGGCTTGAGGCGCTCGCCAAGGCTCTTGCCGCGGTTGGCCTGCAGCAGGATGCGACGCAGCCCCTCATTGACCGCGATCGGCGCATCGGAAGTGGTGTCCACGCCGCCCGCGATGCCGCTGTCGATCTGTCCCAGGGCAATCTTGTTGGCCACCAGCAGCGCGGCCTCAAGGCCAGTGCCACAGGCCTGCTGGATGTCGTAGGCAGGCGTCTGTGGCGACAAGCGCGACCCGAGCACGCATTCGCGTGTCAGGCTCATGTCGCGCGAGTGCTTGAGTACCGCACCCGCCACCACCTCGCCCAAGCGCTGCCCATGCAGGCGATAACGCTCGATCAGGCCTTCGAGGGTGACGGTGAGCATCGCCTGGTTGCTGGCAGTGGCGTAAGCGCCATTGGAGCGGGCGAAGGGAATTCGGTTGCCGCCCAGGATCGCGACCCGGCGAAGTGAACGCATGCGTGGATTCCTCCTGAAACCATTCGGTCCGTACAGCCTAGGTGTTTTTGCCGCATTCGAACGACCTTGCCACAAAGTTGGTCCACACTTGCAAGCTTGCCTTCCGGGAGACCCGCACATGAGCGACCGCTATATCGGCTTTGCCAACTCCAACCTCGGCCGTCGCCTGGTCGATGCCCTTGGCCTGCCGCGCCCGGCGCCGCTGGAGCGCTGGCAGGCGGGCCGCCTGCGCCCTGTAGAGGGCGCGCTGGTGCTGGGCGGCGGGCCGTTGGCGAACACCGTCGAAGCCATCGCCCCGCGCCTGACCGACGAATGCTACAGCTTCAATGGCGAAGGCTTGCAGGCCCCCGCCTGGGTCGCCGGCCTGGGGCCGAAGATCAAGGCCGTGGTGTTCGATGCCAGCCACTTGTCCGACAGCGACGCGCTGAAGCAGTTGCGCGAGTTCTTCCAGCCCTTGCTACGCAGCCTGGCCGCCTGCGCCCATGTGGTGATCCTCGGGCGTGCACCAGAGCAGCTCGACGACCCACTGGCCAGCGTTGCCCAACGTGCCCTGGAAGGCTTCAGCCGGTCACTGGCCAAGGAGCTGCGCAACGGCGCCACGGCGCAGTTGCTCTACATCGCCAACGGTGCCGAAAACCAGCTCGAAGGGGCCTTGCGCTTCTTCCTGTCGCCCAAGAGCGCGTTCATTTCCGGACAGGTGCTGCGCCTTGAACCCTGCGCCGAGCAGGTCGAAGACTGGACCCGGCCGCTGGCAGGCCGGCGTGCGCTGGTCACCGGCGCGGCGCGGGGCATCGGCGCCGCCATCGCCGAAACCCTGGCCCGCGACGGTGCCGAGGTCATGCTGCTGGACGTGCCGCAGGCGCAACAGGACCTCGACGCCCTGGCAGCCCGCCTGGGCGGCAAGGCCCTGGGCCTGGACATCTGCGCCGGCGACGCCGCCGCGCAGCTGCTCGAAGCCCTGCCCGGCGGCATCGATATCGTTGTGCACAACGCCGGCATCACCCGCGACAAGACCCTGGCCAACATGACCCCGGAATACTGGGACGCGGTCATGGCGGTCAACCTCAAGGCCCCGCAGGTATTGACCCAGGCGCTTTATGAAGGCGGCGCGCTGGGCGCCGACGCACGCATCACCCTGCTGGCCTCGGTCAGCGGCATCGCCGGCAACCGTGGCCAGGCCAACTACGCGGCCAGCAAGGCCGGGCTGATCGGCTTCGCCCAGGCCTGGGCGCCGAAGCTCGCCGAGCGTGGCGGCAGCATCAACGCGGTGGCCCCGGGTTTCATCGAGACGCACATGACCGCCGCCATGCCCATGGGCCTGCGCGAGGCCGGGCGGCGCTTGAGCTCGCTGGGCCAGGGCGGGCGCCCACAGGATGTCGCCGAAGCCATCGCCTGGCTCAGCCAGCCAGGGTCCGGCGCCGTCAACGGGCAAGTGCTGCGGGTTTGCGGCCAGGCATTGATGGGGGCATGAGCATGAACCGACAATGGCACGACCTGCACAGCCCCGACTCACGCGCCAGCCTTTACCTGCGCGCGGCCAGCAAACGCAAGATCAGCGGCAGCACGCTACCCACCGCTGGCCTGCGCAGTTTCATTCGCGTGCAGCCCGACAACCTGGCGGCCTATCGCCGGCTCTGTCACTTCACCGACGATGGGCGACTGCCCGGTACTTACCCGCACGTGATGGCCTTCACGCTGCAACTGCAACTGCTGACAGCCCACGACTTCCCATTCCCATTGCTTGGCCTGGTTCACCTGCACAATCGCATCGAGGTACTGCGCCCATTGGGCGGCATCGACGGGCTGCGCTTTGCAGTGTTCGCCGACAACCTGCAGGCGCATGCCAAGGGCGGCACCTTCGACCTGGTCACCGAAGCCGAAGATGCACTCGGCCTGCTCTGGCGCGAGACCAGCCGCATGTTGGTGCGTGGCTTACACCTCGATGGCCAGCCCGACGCCGGCGAAGACAACGTGCCTGAGTCCTTGCCGGAAGCCACCCGCTGGTATGCCGACAGTGATATCGGCCGGCGCTACGCCAAGGTCTGCGGCGACTACAACCCGATCCACCTGAGTGCGGCCAGCGCACGATTGTTCGGTTTTCCCAAGGCCATTGCCCATGGCATGTGGAGCAAGGCCATGGCACTGGCGGCGCTGCGTACCCATTTGCCCAACAGCAAATACGCGTTCGAGGTGGATTTCCGCAAACCCGTGCGCCTGCCGTCGGAGGTGGTGCTCAGTGCCAGCGCGGCAGGCCCTGCAGGTGACCTGCGGCTCGATGGGCATGGCGAGCTGGTGCACATGGTCGGGCGCTGGGAAACGCTCTAGCGCCCCGAATCCACTTGCTTTGCATCGGGCCTGCGCCGAAGCTATGCGGCATTAGGAGACCCCCGATGAACCTGCAAGAACTCACCGAACGCCTGCACCGGATCCGCGACAACAACGACTGGCGCGGCTTCCACAGCCCGAAGAACCTGGCCATGGCTGCCAGCGTGGAAATGGCCGAGCTGGTGGAAATCTTCCAGTGGCTGAGCGAGGAGCAATCGCGCCAGCTGCCTGCTGATCAGCTCGCCCATGCCGGCCAGGAGGTCGGTGACGTGATCCTCTACCTGTTGCTGCTGTGCAGCGAACTGGGCCTGGACATGGAGCAAGTGGTACGGGCCAAGCTGGCCGACAGCGAGAGGCGCTTCGCCCGATGAACGACCGTCACTTCGATGAGCTGGCCACCCGTTTCGCCGAGAAGATCTACGGCGGCGCCAAGGGTGCGATCCGCCTGGCCGTGCTCCAGGCCGACCTGGCCGAAGCCCTGCCCGACCGCCCGCTGCGGGTGCTCGACATTGGTGCCGGGCTCGGCCACATGGCGCTCTGGCTGGCCCAGCGCGGCCACCACGTGACCCTGGCCGAACCGGCTGCGCCGATGCTCGAAGGCGCCCGCGCGCGCTTTGCCGAAGCCGGCCAGCCCGCCACCTTCATCCAGGCGCCGTGGCAGGATCTGCTCGGACAGCTCACCGAACCCTACGACCTGGTGCTGTGCCACGCCGTGCTCGAATGGCTGGCCGAGCCGGAAAGCATCCTGCCGGTGCTGCACCAGTTGACCGCCACCGGTGGCTGGCTGTCGCTGGCCTTCTACAACCGCGATGCGCTGGTCTACCGCAACCTGCTCAAGGGCCATTTCCGCAAGCTGCGCAGCAACCGCCTGCAGGGTGAAAAGCAGAGCCTGACCCCGCAAAAACCGCTTGATCCACGGGAGCTCAAGGCGCAACTTGAATCCATGTGGCACGTCGAAAGCGAGAGCGGCGTGCGGGTGTTCCACGACTACATGCCCAAGGAATTCCAGGACAAGGCCGAGCTGCTCGACCTGCTGGAAATGGAACTGGCCCACCGCCGTCACCCAGGTTTCGCCGGGCTCGGCCGCTACCTGCACTGGATGTGCCGCCCCCGCTGACCCGCCCGCCGGGAGGAAGAAATGCCGTACCGTCCACTGTGCCTGGCCATGCTGCCGCTCGCCTTGGCCGCTTGCCAGGCGAGCAACCCCTACGTCGCCAGCAGCCGCCCGCTGCCACCGGCCCCCGCGCAAGCGGCCAGTACCTTCGACGCCAGTGCCTACCCGGCACCTGCGCGGGACTATGGACGTTACCGAAGCTGGAGCTGGCGCGACGGCCAACTGCCCACCGGCAACGCCGACGCCGACCCCGGGCAACTGGCCGACGCCGTCAGCGGTGCGCTCGACCAGCACGGACTGCGTCCGGCCAGGGGTAGCGCCGGCGACCTGCTGGTCAGTGCCGACATGCGCCTTGAGCGGCGCCTGCGCCAGGTACGCGACTACGACTACTACGACCCCTATTACGGCCCCTACTATGGCCCGCGTCCCTATGGCAGTGTCGGCGTCGGTGGCTACAACAACGGCTACGGCGCCTATGCCAGCGTGCCGATCGTGCGTACCTACGAAGTCGAAGTGATGGTGGTGCGCATCGACCTGTTCGATGCCCGTAACGGCGAGCCGGTGTGGAGCGCGAGCGCCGAGAGTGGCAGCGACCAGAGCTCGCCGCGCGAGCGCGAAAGCGCCTTGCGCGAATCGGTGCACAAAGCGCTCAGCGGCTATCCTCCCAGTTAATGTTCAATGGAGAACCATCATGTTGCGCCGCCTTGTTCTACTGTCGTTCGCGTTGCTGCTCGCCGCCTGCTCAAGCCACAACGTCCAGCAGGACTTCGACGCCAGCCGCGACTTTGCCGCGTATCGCAGCTGGGCGTGGCAGGAGCCGGGCCTGCAATACCGCCCGGATGATCCGCGCATCAAGAGCGATCTGACCGAACAGCGCATCCGTCAAGCGGTCGACTATCAGCTCGACCAGCGCGGCCTGCGTCCGGCCCAGGGCAATAGCCCTGCCGACCTCAAGGTGCGTGCCTACCTGATCGTCGAGCAACGCCAGCAACAGATCACCACCAACTACGGGGGCGGCTGGGGTGGCTATTGGGGTGGCTACTGGGGCGGGCCGATGTACAACGAGACCCGCAGCGTCGACTACAAGGTGGCGACCATCCAGGTCGACATGTTCGATGGCCATGACGGCAAGCTGGTCTGGCGCGGCAGTGCCGAGCAGATCATGAACAACTATCCACCGAGCCCGGAGGAGCGCAACAGCGCGATCCACAACACCGTGGCCGAAGTGTTGAGCCATTACCCACCGGGCAGCAAGAAATAGCCATGGCATAGCCCGTTCGTCAGTTCGCGTCTACCCTGACTAGGAAACCTGACTGAACGGGTAGCGGTGTTCAACGAATAAGGACTGCCAATGCAAAGCATTGTTCTCCTGATGTGGCTTGCCTTGTGTTCTGAACAAGATATCCGCGAACGCCAGATCGCCAACGTGCTGACACTGGGTGTCGCCGCCTGCGCCCTGGTCTGGCTGTTCGTCACCGGCCACAGCTGGATCGGCGCCGACGCCAGCGAGGCCGGCTGGGCCCTGGCCATCGTCATGCTGCTGACCCTGCCCGGCTACATGCTCGGCCGCTTCGGCGCCGACGACGTCAAGCTGATGGGCGCCCTGGCCTTGGCCACCAGCCCGCAATATGTGCTCGGTACCTTCATCGGGGCGGGTGTCAGCCTGCTGCTCTGGCTGGCAACGCGCAGGCGCCTGTGGACCCTGCTCAACCCCAAGGTGAAGAAGCGCCTGCAGACCCTGACCGAGCAAATGGGCGACAAACAGGCCTTCGTCCCCTACGTGCTCGCCGGCTTTCTTCTTACCGCTGTATGGATCCAATGATCATCCCTGCGGTCCGATGGCTTGTACATACCTTGTACAGAATCGCTTGCAGCGGCTATTTTTAAGCTGCCAGAGCGTCTGGTCCGGGAGCTGGGCCATATACGAACAGGGAGTTTGATCGTGAACAAGTCATCAAGTGAGGTGAAAGTCCTGGTCGTCGATGATCAGGAAGTGATCGTCGAGCAGTTGTGCGAATTTCTCGAAAGCCAGGGCCACTCCTGCGTTCCCGCCTTTTCAACCGACCAAGCCATCGAGCGCTACATGGCCGACGAAGCCATTGGCCTGGTGCTGTGCGACCTGCACATGCCCGAACGCGATGGCATCGAGCTGGTTCGGGCGTTGAAGGAGATTGCCGGGCGCCAACGCATGTTCGAAGCGATCATGCTCACCGGCCGTGCCGACAAGCAGGACGTGATCCGCGCCTTGCGCGAGGGCTTCGCCGACTATTACCAGAAACCCACGGACCTCGACGAACTGCTCGAAGGCCTGCGCCGCCAGGAGCAGATCCTGCTCGAACGCAAGGCCAACTTCCAGGACCTGGGCAACCTCAATCAGCGCCTGCAGGACTTGGCCGGCTCCATCGACGAGCTTTACCAGGATCTCGAAAAAGCCCGCGGCCAAGGCGTTCACCGGCGAGCCACCGATGCCGAGGAGCCTGAAGGCGAGTTGCCCGCCGCGTTCGAGAAACTGTCGCCCCGTCAGCTGGAGGTGGCCCGCCTGGTGAGCAAGGGCAAGACCAACTATCAGATCGCCTGCGAGCTGGGCATCACCGAGAACACCGTCAAACTGTACGTCTCGCAGGTGCTGCGCCTGACCCACATGCACAACCGCACGCAACTGGCGCTGGCGCTGACGCCGAGTTCGTCGCCGGTGCACCAGCGTTTCATCACGCACTGACCCACGTCGCTGTGGGCCTCATTGCATCTGATAGGTAACGCTGAACATCACGCGCGGCGCTCGGTTCATGCTGTCCAGCGCCACATCTGCCAGCGGTTTGGCCACTTCCAGCGCAACGCTGCCTGCGCGGCCGTCCGATAGCCGCACCCCCATTGCCACCGAACTCATGTTGGCATCCTCGAATGGCCCGCCGTTGTACCAGGCCTTGGCGGCGTCGAGGAGCGCATAGGGCTGCAGCACAGGCGGCCAACCCGTGCGTGGCCGGATACTGTAGTTGAGCTCGTAGGCCACGCCCCAGCCCTTGTCCCCTGCGGCCTGGTCGCGCGGGTAGCCGCGACCGAAGTGCTGCCCACCGAACACCGCCCGCTCGCTCTCGGGCAGGCGCTCATCACTCCAGTACAGCGCACCCGAGACGACGCCCTGCCAGTTTTCCAGCAAGGTGTCGCCCTGCAACCCCGCCAGTCGAAATCGCAGGAAGTCCAGGTCGTAGTCGGCATCGCTGCGCGCGCCCAGGTAATCCAGGCCCTGATAGACCCCGGCACTGACCATGCGCAGGCGCCGAGGCTCGGTCTGGCGCCAGTCGCCCTCGAATGACAGTGCACGGACATAGGTGTCGTATTCACGCTCGCCACCGCGCCTTTCATCGATGTGCTCGCTGACCGAATAGAAACGCCCGGTCACGTTCATCCATTCATTCGCGCCAACGATCAGCGGCTGTGCGAACCCGAGGGCATAGCGCTCGCTCTCGATGCGTTGGCTCAGGTCAGTACCGTTGTCCAGGCGTACGCGGGTGCGGGGTTCGCTGCGGTAGCGCGCAGCTGAAAGCAGCAACTGGCTGCCCTGGGCGTCCAGGTACTGGCTGTAGTCAAGCCGTTGGTAATGCGCCTGGTCATCACCCGGCGGCAGCAAGAAACGTGCGGTCAACTGCTCGGCAAGACGCGTCTGCCCATTGCTGGAAACCGTGAACAGCGCCTGCAGATCGTCACGGCTGCCGTCATTCACGGTCACGGCTGCAGCAAATGGCTGGCGCGACGCGCGCAGGGTAAGCCGTGCCGCACCCTCGGCGCCTTCCTCCGGGATCACCTCGGCCTGCACGGTGATGCCCGGAACACGCTGCATCAGGCCAAGGGTGCGCTGGAGCGTTGCGTCGGTCAGTGGCCGCTCGGTTTTCAGCCGCTCGGCCAACTGTGCGAAGTAGGCCGCCGCGGGGCCGATATCACCCACGATCTGGACGTCTCGGATATAGCCTTCCACCAGCACCACGTGGGCGCGGCCATCGGCAAGATCCTGCTGCGGCAAGTAGGCGAACGACAGGGGAAAACCGTCGTCGCGGTAGCGCTGGGTCAGGCGATCGGTGAACCGCTGCAGTTCGTCCACGGTGATCGGTTGGCCAATCAGCGGCTGATAGTGCTCACGCAGCTCACTCAACGGGTAGACCGTACCGCCTTCGAAACGCACCTTGTGCAGCACCAGTCGGTCGGCCATCGGCATCGAAGCTGGCTCGCCAGCGGCCACCGCCAGTTGCAGCGGCGGTGCAACAGGGCGATAGGCATCCAGCGGCAGATTCGCACTGGGCAGGCGGCGTTCGTATTCGTGGCTGTCGAGATACACCGGCAACGGGTCGGCAAGAACCGCGTTGGCCCAGGACACGAGCATCAGGGGCACGACCAGAGGACGCATAGGGTGCTCCAGAATCCCTTGGGTACCGGGGCGTCGCCGGTCACACCCATCACCAGCAAGCGTAGGTGCTGCCTCGGCAAACGTCGAACGCTACTCACCCACCTGGAAGGCCACCCGCGCCGTTGCACCGCTTTCGTCCAGCGCACTCAGCTCATGCTGCCCGAGCTGCTGGAAGCGCACCAGCAAGCTGCCCTGGCCTTCGGTTTCGCCCAGCGGCTGGCCGTTGAGGAACCACCAGCGCCGACCGCCGCCGCCCAGGGCCGACACCTGCAGTTGCAGCGGCTCGGTGCTGCTTGCCGGGCGGCGCAGGTTGTCACCGGGACGTACGCCGACGATCGACAACGGTGGCGCGTTGGCCGGGACCTGCGGCGGGCAGTTGCGGTCCACCGCCGGCAGCCGCGTCGCACGCTGCTCGGCACGCGGCAACCAGGGCTCCAGAGGCGCCGGCCAGAGGGCGATGTCGCGCAGCTTGGCCCCTGAGCAGCTGCCATCCACCCGCAGCCCCTGGGCATTGACCCAGACCCGCTCGCGCAAGCCCAGGCCGAGCGGCTGGTCGGCCGCCTGCAGGGTCGGTGGCGTAGTCCCGTCGAGCGTCCAGGCGAAGCGCTGCCGCCGGCAGTTGGGGTCCTGGCGCGCCATGGGCTGCCCCAGCGGCCAGCAGATCGCCGCCACGCCAACGCTGTCGGGCACGCGCTCGACCGGGACGCTCATCCCGCGCTGGCTGTCGCGGTTGCTCAGCAAGTCATGCACCTGCAGCATCAGGGGTGCTGCCGAGCCCAGGCCGAACTGCCCGGGCACCGGCGTGCCATCGGGCCGGCCGATCCAGACGCCGATCAGGTAGCGCGGGCCGACGCCGATCGACCAGGCATCGCGAAAGCCGTAGCTGGTGCCGGTCTTCCAGGCCAACTGCGGGCGTTGCACCAGCTCGGCATGCGGGTCGCGGTCCGGCCGGGCCTGGCCGCCGAGGATGCGCCGGATGATCCACGCTGCCCCCGGCGACATCAAGCGCCGCTCCAGCAGCGGGTCCTGGGGCTGCAAGCGCACCTGGGCACTGTTGCCGGCCCGGGCCAGCGCGGCATAGCCGCCGACCAGTTCCTCCAGGCGGCTACCGGCGCCCCCCAGAATCAGCGCCAGGTTGGGCTCGGCCAATGGAGGCAGCGCCAACGGCATGCCAGCCATGCGCAACTGCGCGGCAAAGCGCTTGGGCCCGTAGGCTTCGAGCAATTGCACCGCCGGCAGGTTGAGCGAGAGGGCCAGCGCCGAGCTGGCCGACACCGGGCCACTGAAGCCCATCGAGAAGTTGCCGGGGCGGTAGTCGCCATAGCGCCGCGGCACGTCCTGCAGCAGCGACTCGGAATGGATCAGGCCGTCGTCCAGGGCCATGCCGTAGAGAAACGGCTTGAGGGTCGAACCCGGTGAGCGCAGCGAGCGAACCATGTCGACATGGCCGAAGCGTCGCTCATCGGCGAGGTCGATCGAGCCCAGGTAGGCCCGCGTCGCCATGGTCTGCGCATCCACCACCAGGATCGCCGCCGAGGTGCGTTCCGGCAGCCGCGCACGCCAGCCCAGCAGCAGGTCTTCCAGACGCCGCTGCAAGGCGGCATCCAGGGTGGTGCGGATCAGCGGTGGGCTGTCGGGGGTGTTCAGGCGCCGCGCCAGCAGTGGCGCCAGCGCCGGTTCCTGACGGGGCGCCAGCAACAGCGGCTCCTCGGTGGCTTCGCTGATCTGCTGGGCGGGCCATACCTGATACTCGGCCAGGCGCTGCAGCACCTTGTCGCGGGCGCGCTGGGCGCGCGCGGGGTGACGGTCCGGGCGCAAACGGCTCGGTGCCTGGGGCAGCACGGCCAGCAGCGCCGCCTCGGCGGCGGTCAGGTGCTTGGGCGACTTGCCCAGATATGCCCAGCTGGCGGCGGCCACGCCCTGCAAGGTGCCGCCGAACGGGGCACGGTTGAGGTAGAGCTGGAGGATCTCGCGCTTGGACAGGTGCCACTCCAGCTGCGCCGTGCGCCACAGCTGCCGCAACTTGCCGGCCAGGGTCCGGTCATGCGGGTCGAGCAGGCGTGCCACCTGCATCGACAGCGTGCTGCCGCCCGACACCACGCGCCCACCGCGCAGGTTCAGCCACGCCGCCCGCGCCAACGCCAGCGGGTTGACCCCCGGATGATGGTAGAACCAGCGGTCCTCGTAGGTAAGCAGCGCCTGCAGGTAGAACGGCGAAACTTCGTCGGGGCTGACCGGGTAACGCCACACCCCCTCGGCATCGGCGAAGCGCCACAACGGCGTGCCGTCCTCGGCCAGCACCACCCGCGCCAGGTCGTCTGCCGGCATGGGCAGTGGCCACAGGCGGTCAGCCAGCCACAGCAGGCCGCACAGCAGCATGAGCGTGATGGCGAGGGCGCGCAGGATCCTGCCCGCGCGGGTGCGCGGTCGGGCTAAGCTAGGCATCGGGAACCGACCTGGCCAGGTGATGGCCAAAGGCTTGGAAGCGGCAACTCGCCGAATCGTTCATCAGGAAGCAACTATGCATGTAGAAGGTTTTTTCGAGTGGCTTGGCCAGGCATTGGGTTCATTGATCCGCTTCATCGTCGATGCCTTGAGCGGGCTGTTCAACCTGCTGGCCAATGCCGGGGGCAACTTCATCGATGGGCTGGCACGCACGTTGGGCATGGATACCTCGCTGATCAGCATCCTCGCCCTGATCGTCGGCCTGATGCTGCTGTATTCGGCGATCCGTGCGTTCATGCGTGCCTCGATCATCCTCGGGATCATCTGGCTGGTGCTGGGTTTGTGGGTGATGAGCTGGGTGATCCATTGAGGCTTGGGCTGCTTTGCAGCCCATCGCCGGCAAGCCGGCTCCCACAGGAAGGTGTGCGATTTCTGTGGGAGCCGGCTTGCCGGCGATGGGGCCAGTGAAAACCCTACAACCTCATCGCGCCTTCACCGTCATCTCCCCCTGCCCATCCCCCACCGCCTGCAGGTTCGGCCGGTACATCGACTCCACTTGCGGTGGCGGCACACGGTAGGTGCCCGGCGTTACCGCACGCGCCAGGTACAGCAGGTGGGTGGTGCCGTAGCCGTCCAGCTTGAGCGCCGCCACATAGCGGTCATCGCGAAACTCCTGATGCACCACGCTGGCGTTCTGCATCGATTCCCGCCATTGCTTCACCGCGCTGCTGGCGTTGTCCAGGCTGGCGGCGCTCTGCGCCAGGTTCTGGTTCTCCAGCTCCAGCCCTGCCGGCAGCAAGTCGACCACCAGTGCGTCAGGCACTCGATCCTGGGCCTTGAGTGCCAGGTGCACCAGCACCAGGTCGCCGCTGCGCAGGTTCTGCAGGTCCAGTGGCTGGCCATTCATGCCCAGGTACTCGCGGCGAATTTCCAGGCCATTGCCACCGGCGACAGGCGCCTGGCGCGGGTAGCCAGAGAGGGTGAGCTGCTGATAGAGCGTGGCGCTGCCCTCGTTCTGCAGGCTCAAAGGCGAGGCCAGCAGCGGGCCTTCGAGCTTCATGCCAGCGTCGTCATTGCTGAACTCGCGGACCTCGCCGGCACTGTCCAGGCGCGCCTTCCACTGGCCTTCCGGCTTGCCGAGCAGGCCACGGCCGGCCAGGAACAGGGCGTTGCGTTCCTGTGTCGACAGCCAGCGGTTGGCTGCCAACTCATCGGACAGGGCGAACAGGCGCTGGTCGACCTGGTCGCTGGCCAGATTGCTTTCCTGCAGCAGCGCCAGGATCAGCGCCTGGTCACGCAGGTTGCTGCCGTAGTCGGCCATCCAGCCCTTGCTGCGGCTGATGCCAAGGCCCGCCTGCAAGGCTTGTTGCGAACGCGGCTTGTCGCCCATCTTGTCCAGCGCCACGGCCAGTTGCACCAGCGGCAGGCCGGAGCGGGCATCGGCACGCCGATCGAACAGGCTGCGCAGGGCACCCAGCGGCGCCTGCTGGTTGCGCGCCAGCACCAGGGCGGCATAGGCCTGCACGGCAAAACGGGTGTGCTCGGCGTTCTCGCTGTAGTCCACCTCGATCAGGTTGCGCTCCTGCAGGTAGCGCAGCAGGCGCTCGTTGGCCTTCTTCAGCGCCTCGGCCGGCACGCCATAGCCCTGGTCGCGAGCGCGCAGAAGGAAGTCGGTGACATAGGCGGTCAGCCAGTACTCTTCTTCGCTGTCGGCACTCCACAGGCCAAAGCTGCCGTTGTAGCGCTGCATGCCCAGCAGGTGCTCGATGCCCATCTCGATCTTGCGCTTGCGCACCGCCGCCGGCTCGCCCTTGATGCCCAGGCGTGCGAGGCTTTCGGCATCGGCGTAGAGGGACGGGTAAAGGCCGCTGGCGGTCTGTTCGAGGCAGCCATAGGGGTAGGCTTCGAGGGCGCGGATCTGCTCGGCCAGGTTCAATGGCGGGCGGCTCGACAGGGCCAGGCTGGCCTCCAGGCCAGCCTGCTCGAAGGCGGCCAGGTCACCTTCTGGCAGCGTCCAGGGCTGCTCCTTGAGCGCTACCCGGTAGTGCTTGAGCATCGCGGGGTAGGCCGGGCGGATGCCCAGGGTCCATTCGCGGGTGAAGGCCCTGGCCGGCTCACCCGGCAACTGCAGGCCATCGACCCGCACCTGCACCTTGCCCTGCCCCAGGCCACCCTGGGCCTGCACCGGAATCATCAGCGTGGTGCGCTGGCCCTCGGCCAGGGTCACGCTTTGCTGGGCACTCGCCGCCAGGCTCAACGGGCCTTCGGTGCTGATGGCCACGTTCAGTTGCTGGGCCCGGCCGGACAGGTTGGCCAGGTCCAGTGCCAGGCGGGTCTGGTCGCCACCGGCGAGGAAGCGCGGTGCCGAAAGCTCGGCGATCAGCGGCGCGGCCACCACGGTCTTGCCTTCGGCCATGCCGAAATGCTCCTCGGTCCAGGCCTGGGCCATCAGCCGCAGTTCACCGTTGAAGTCCGGGATATCGACCGTCGCCTGGCCTTCGCCCTTGTCGTCCAGGGTCACCGGCAGGCTCTGCTGGGCAACGATGGTCACCGTGGTGTTCGGCCGTTTGCCGCCCTTGGCCATCGCCGCGTCGCCACCGAACGCCAGGCTGGCCAGGCGGCCCTGGCCGGCTTCGATGAGCTGGCCGTAGATGTCCAGCTGGTCGGCGCCATAGGCCTTGCGGCCGAACAGGCTGGCGAAGGGGTCGGGCGTCTTGAAGTCGGTGATGTTGAGGATGCCCACATCCACCGCAGACAGCAGCACATGCACCTGCCTGGGCACGCTGCCATCGGCGTTGACGGCCTTGAAACTGACCGTCAGCGGTTGCTTGGGCCGCATCTTCTCCGGTGCCTGCAGGCTCAGCGCCAGCTTGCGCTCGGCGCGGGCCAGGGGCAGGTGGAGGACGCCGACGGCACGTTTTGGCGTGGCGTTGGCCTTGCGCTCGCCAGGGCGAATCACCAGGGCGCTGAGGTACAGGTCGTGGCGGGCCCATTGTTTGTCCAGCTGCACCTCGAAGGTCTTGCCTTCGGCGGGCACCTCGATTTCCTGCCACCACAGCGGGCCTTCGCTCGATTCGACCATCAGGTAACCGCTGCCGGCCGCTGGCGGGGTCACGGTCACTTTGGCGGTGGCGCCGTCGGCGTAGGCCGGTTGGTCCAGCGCCAGCTTCACCTGGTCTGGCCGCACCGCGCCACCTTCGGCGTTGTCCTGGGCACGGTAGCCGGCCCAGAAGCGTTCGCTGGAGACCAGGCCGGTCTGTGGGTCTTCCACTTCTACCCGGTACGGCCCCCATTCCACCTGGAAGCTGAGTTTGGCGGTAGCACCGGCCTCGATGCTGAGGGTCTGTTCTTCCTGGGTGAGGAATTTCTCGTTGTAGGCGTAGCTCCAGCCGTCGCTCTGCGAGTAGTTCCAGTAGTAGTCGCGGCGCTCGCGAATCAGGCGCACCTTGAGGCCGTCGGCGGCGAGCTTGTGGCCGTCACGGTCGGCCACCAGGAATTCGAATTGCACCGGCCCGTCGCTGTCGGTTTCCTCGCCCTCGAACAGGCCACGCAAACCGGGCAGGCGCTCGGCGGGCCAGATCGGTTGTTCCAGACGTCGAGTGATGGGGCGCCCGCCAGACTCCTGCAGGCTGGCCTGCACGGTCAATTGCAGCGGCGAGCGGGCCTCGGCCCAGTGGCTTTCGATAGCGACCACGGCCTTGCCGGTCTGATCGAGGGTGACTTCATCCAGCTCCAGGTCCTGGTTGAGGTCGGTCTCGGTGACCGAACCGAACTGATAGCCCGGCAGCGCCGGCACCGCCTCGCGCAGGGGCCGCAGGTAGGCCTGGCCACTCAGGCGATTGCCTGCGGCCGGGGCGCCATAGAGGTAACGGCCGGTGACCTGGATGTTCGCGGCGTCTTCGGGGGCGAGCGGCGTGCTGCTGCCCTTGAGCTCCAGCGCCAGGCGCTCGGGCAGGAAGTCTTCGACGAGGAACTCGTACACCTGCTTGCGCCCGCCGCCCAGGTCGAGCAACAGCTGCCAGCGACCGGTCGGGGCCTCCGTCGCCAGTTGCAGCGGGTACTGGTACAGGCCATTGCCATCGGCCTCCCAGACGAACTTGCGGCTGACCTGCTCGTCGGGGCGACGCACTTCCACGCTGACCGGCTGGGCCTTGACCGGCTTGCCGTCCTGGTCGCGCAGCAGGCCGTTGAGCAGCACGGTCTCACCGGGGCGATACAGGTCGCGGGGGCCGAAAATGAAGAACTGCAACGGGTTGGCCTGGGGGCCGGTGATGTCGAACTCGGCCAGGTCCAAGGCCGCGGTATTCAGACGCAGCAGCGTGGTGTGCACGCCCTGGGTGGCGATCAGGGTATCGGCCTTGGCAGTGATCGGCAGCTGGGCATGGCCCGCGCCGTCGGTGCTGGCCTGGGCCAGCAGCTTGCCCTTGTCGTCGTGCAGTTCGAGGTTGACGCCATTAAGTGCCTTGCCGCCTTCCAGGGCCTGGGCGAAGACGTCGAGGCGGTCGCGGTAGCGGTGGGCGGACACGCCGATGTCGCTGAGGGTGAACAGGGTCGCGGGCTGCGAATAATCGTAGGTGCCGGACGCGCGCATCACCGCCAGGTACACGCCTGGTTCCTGCAGCGGCTTGATCCCGGCGATGGGCAGCAGCACGGTTTCACGGGTGTTGCGCGTCGGGTTGAGGTCGAAGCGGCCGCTGTAGACCAGCTCGGCCATGTCCAGGGTTTCCTTGGACTGGTAGTAGTAGAGGCTGCTGTTGCGGCCCCAGCTGACCAGGAACGCCGACAGGCTGTCTGGCTTGACCCGGAAGAACTCGACATCGACCTTGTCGACGTTCAGGGCGATTACCGGCAGGCCTTCAGCCAGGCGTGTGGGCAGCAGCGAGCCACGGCTGGCGAAGCCTACCGTGGGCTGCATGTCGCGGGTTTCCAGGCGTGTCACCGACTCGCTGGCGAGCTGCTGGCCATTGACCGCCAGCAGGCCTTTGTCGACCGTCAGCACCAGTTTGCGCTGTGGCTCCAGATGGCGCAGGCGCAGTTCCATCTGGTTATCGGAGAGTTCCCAGGCGCCGTCGACCTTGCCCTTCACGGTGTCGACCAGGTGCACTTTGCTGGCGAAGTCCTGCCTGGCGTCCAGCGGCACGGAGAAACTGACCGACAGGGTGCTGGCGCCGTCGAACTGCACTTCCGAGGCATCCAGCACGCTCAGTTCACGGCCCTCAAAGCGCTTGGCGAGCACGGCAGGATCTTCATGACGGGCAGCCGGGGCCTCGGCCGGCGCGCTCGCCTGCGTTTGTGTGGCAGGGGCGGGCTTGTCGGGTGTCGAGGAATCACAGGCGCTGAGCAAGGCCAGCGCGCAGGCCAGCAACAATCCTTTGTTGAACATGGAGTGGGAACTCTTTGGCAGCGGTGCTTGAGGGCAGCAACTATAGCGCAACGGCCGATGGCAGGCCGGTACAATGCGGCCAATCGGAACCCGAAAGGGGGCGCTCTGCGCCCCAATCGCCGGCAAGCCGGCTCCCACACTTCACGCTCAGCGGAGCACCTGTGGGAGCCGGCTTGCCGGCGATTGGGGCGCGCAGCGGCCCTGCTTTTCCCAGGAACTCACATGTCTCGAATTGCCAGCGACTGGCGCCATCGCCTCACCCACCGCAAAGTCTGGGCCCTGGCCGCGCCGATGATCCTGTCCAACATCTCGGTGCCGTTGGTGACGCTGGTCGACAGCACGGTCATCGGCCACCTGCCCCACGCCCACCAGCTCGGCGCGGTGGCCGTGGGCGGCACGTTGTTCACCTTCATGGTCGGCCTGATGGGCTTTCTGCGCATGGGCTCCACCGGCTTCGCCGCCCAGGCGGCAGGGCGTGCCGATGGCGCCGCGCTGCGCCAGGTATTGGTGCAAGGCCTGCTGCTGGCACTGGGCCTGGCCCTGCTCATCGGCTTGCTCGCCCTGCCCTTCAGCCAGCTGGCGCTGCATGCCATGCAACCGAGTGCCGAGTTGCAGCAATCAACCGAAGCCTTCTTCCATACCCGCCTGCTCGGCCTGCCGGCGGCGCTGGCCAGCTACGCGCTGGTGGGCTGGTTCCTCGGCACCCAGAATGCGCGAGCGCCGCTGGCCATCCTGCTGACCACCAACCTGCTGAACATCGCGCTGAACCTGTGGTTCGTCCTGGGTCTGGACTGGGGCGTGCTGGGCTCGGCGCGGGCCTCGGTGATTGCCGAATGGAGTGCCGCCCTGCTCGGCCTGGCCCTGACCCGCCCCGCCCTGCGCGCCTACCCCGGGCAGATCGCCTGGGCCGCGCTCAAGCGCTGGCAAGCCTGGCGGCCATTGCTGGCGGTCAACCGCGATATCTTCCTGCGCAGCCTGGCCCTGCAACTGGTGTTCCTGCTGATTACCGTGCAGGGCGCACGCCTGGGCGAGGCCACGGTGGCGGCCAACGCGCTGCTGCTCAACGGCCTGTTGCTCACCGCCTATGCCCTCGATGGCCTGGCACATGCCGTGGAAGCCCTGTGCGGACATGCCATTGGTGCGCGTGATGGAGAGACCCTGCGCCGCTCGCTGGTGGTGGCGTGCGGCTGGTCGTTGATCACCAGCCTGGGGTTTGCCGGGGTGTTCCTGGTGGGGGGGCATCTGTTCATCGACCTGCAGACCGATATCGCCAGCGTGCGGGCGGCGGCCTACCCCTACCTGCCTTATCTGGCGGTATTGCCGTTGATCGCGGTGTGGAGTTACTTGCTCGACGGGCTGTTCATCGGTGCGACGCGGGCGCGGGAAATGCGCAATGCGATGCTGCTGTCGGTGCTGATCGCACTGCCGCTGGCGTGGGCCATGAGGGGATTTGGCAACCATGGGTTGTGGTTGGCGTTTCTCGGATTCATGGCGTTGCGGGCGGTGACGTTGGGGTGGGTTGGCTGGAAATTGAATCAGCGAGGTAAGTGGATCTGAGAACCAGGAAAACAATATGGGAGACATTTCCGATTGACTGTCCGAACGGCACAGGTACATAAGGCAAAACCCACGGAGGGGGATCATTTTCAATGCCTTTGGGCAAGGAGCCACTATGTACAAGTACCCTCCACCCGCGCCATCAGACGTATCCGTCGTAAGCAACATGCATGCTGCCAGCATGGAACGTAACTACTTCAAAAACGGCGGCACTGGTTTTCTAGTGTCGTGGTTTTACTCGAAAGTTCGAAATCGAGGTGAGTGGGACTATAAGCAGCAGGGAAGGCAATACGAGGCCTTGGGGAATTTCAACTACGGCGCGTGTGGAACAGCCGCAGGCCTTTCAGAAGATTTTTTGTTGAGAGGTGCCGGATGGGCTCAGAGTCGAGCGGGCACCAGCAATCCGGCGTTTGACTCATGGTGGGGCGACCCACCTTATGGTGATGACCCAGAAGACCAGGAATGGATCAAGGCAGGTATCGAATATGCGAAGGCATTCGGTTACTAGATGGCTGATAGCAGGCTTGCTCCTGCTGGCCTTCGCGCAAGCCATATGGATTTTCACCGAACGCTCGAAGCCGGTGTTGAGCAAGGTGGTTTCGGTAACTCCGCTTGGCAAACACAGCGCCGTTTATGAAGTACTAAGTGACGCTGGGAACGCAACTGTTCCGCTGATCTACCTGTACTTCGTTGCGGAACAGGCAGGGAACGACGATCAGGTATTACCGAGCCTTGAACGCCTAACGCCCTTCCTGGTGACTCGACAATCCGGCGCCGTAGAACATGTGGCCGGCTTGAAAGTTACGGCTCGAACTCAGGAGCAGGTCTATAGCTATTCGAGCACAGCGATCCTTAGAGAGGATGGGGCGGTTGTGCCCGTCAAAATCGAACTGACAGCCACCACCCCGTAACCGTAGAAACAGAAGGGGCCGCACAGCGGCCCCTTTTGCAGATCAGGACGACAGGTACGAAGAGCGGGTCAGGCCCAAACGCAAGGCATCGAGGAACTGGGTTCGCTCACGCGCGCTGATCTTGGCGCTGGCCACCTTGTCGCGGTAATGCGTCATCAACTCCTCCGGCGACAGGTGCACGTAGCGCAGCATGTCTTCGATGGTGTCGTGGGTCTCGATACCGGCGTGGTACACGCTGCCATCGGCGTTCTGGTAGATGTTCACCGAGTCGGTGTCACCGAACAGGTTGTGCATGTCGCCGAGAATCTCCTGGTAAGCGCCAACCAGGAACACGCCCAGCAGGTAATCCTCACCTTCGTTGACCGCATGCACCGGCATGCTGGTCTCGATGCTCTGCTCGTCGACGTACTGGTTGATCTTGCCGTCGGAGTCGCAGGTCAGGTCCTGCAGCACCGCGCGACGCATCGGCTCTTCGTCCAGACGGTGCAGCGGAATGATCGGCAGCACCTGGCCGATGGCCCAGGTATCCGGCAGGCTCTGGAACACCGAGAAGTTGCAGATGTACTTGTCGGCCAGCTTGTCGTTGAGTTCGTCCAGCACCTGGCGGTGCGAGCGCTGGCGGGCTTTCAGCGAGTTGTGCAGGCGACGGCACACGGCGAAATAGCACTGCTCGGCCAGGGCCTTTTCGGCCAGGGTGATCTTGCCATCGGCGTACTGCGCCGCCACGTCACCCATGTAGTGGGTGGCGCGCCAGTAGGTCTCGGTGACCATCTCGATGTCGGTCGGGCCCAGCAGGTCAACCAGCCATTGCACGGTTTCCGGCAGGGCTTCCTTGTTCTCGATGGTCGGCACTTCATCGTTGTGCTTCTCGACATCGGTCACCTGGATCACCAGCATGGCATGGTGCGCGGTCAGCGAACGGCCACTCTCGGAGAAGATGTGCGGGTGCGGCAGGCCCTGCGCGTCGCAGAACTCCTTGAGCATGCCCACCACCACGCCGGCGTAGTCATCCATGTCGTAGTTGATCGAACTGGCATTGCGCGAGTGGGTGCCGTCGTAGTCCACGCCCAGGCCACCGCCCACGTCGATATGGTCGACCGGCAGGCCCAGCGCGCGCAGCTCGCCGTAGTAGCGGATGGCTTCCTTGAAACCGTGCTGGTAGTCGGCCAGGTTGGCGATCTGCGAGCCCATGTGGAAGTGCAGCAGGCGGATGCCCTGGTCCAGGCCGGCATCGCGGAAGCGCTGCACCACCGAAATCAACTGGGCGGCCGAGAGGCCGAACTTGGACTTCTCGCCACCGGTATCGGCCCACTTGCTCGATGCCAGCGACGACAGGCGCACACGCAGGCCCACCTGCGGCTTGACCTTGAGGTCGGCGGCCTCATCGATCACCAGCGCCACTTCGGACTCTTTCTCGATGACGATGAACACGTTGTGGCCGAGTTTCTGGCCCATCAGCGCCAGGCGGATGAACTCGCGGTCCTTGTAGCCGTTGCAGACGATGGTGCCGCCCTTCGGCGCCAGCGCCAGCACCGCCAGCAGCTCGGGCTTGGAGCCGGCTTCCAGGCCGATGGAGACGTTCTGCGTGGCGATGATGTTCTCGACCACCGCTTCCTGCTGGTTGACCTTGATCGGGTACAGCGCGGTGTACTGGCTCTGATATTCAAGACGCGCGATGTTGGCGTCGAAGGCGCCGGTCAGCTGGCGCACGCGGTCCTGCAGGATATCGGGGAAGCGCACCAGCAGCGGCAGCGACAAGCCGCTCTGGCGCAGTTCGTCGACCTGTTCGAACAGGTCGATCGGTGCGCTATTGGGCCCGTTGGGGCGCACTTCGACGCGCCCGGCTTCATTGATGGCGAAATAACCAGCGCCCCAATGGCGGATGCCATAAACACTGCGGCTGTCGGCCACGGTCCATTGGCTACCATCGTCTTTGCGTGTGCGTCGTACGGACATTCAAGTCCCCTATAGAAAAGTCGAAGACACTGCCCCGCCAGCAGGCGGCTGCAGTGTAAATGCTGAAAATGACGATTCGCCCGTGTCCAGGGATAGACCCTGGCCACGGCAACGAGTTTAGAAAGCGCTGGGCAAAAAAGCGCGGGCAGGCATCAGCCGCCGGATTTTTTTGCCTTGAAACCCTGTTTGGTCAGCTCACCGATCAGCAGTTCGACGTGATCGCCCTGGATCTCGATGACCCCATCCTTCAGCGCACCGCCGGTACCACAGCGGCGCTTGAGGGTGGTGGCCAGCTCCTTGAGCTGGTCGGGTGGCAGCGGCACGCCGGTGACGGTGGTCACGGTCTTGCCGCCACGGCCTTTGCTTTCACGGCGCACACGGGCAATGCCATCGCCTTCGGGGATGATTGGCTGCTTGCAGGTGCAGGCATCCACCGGCTGGCCACAGTCAGGACAGTGCCGACCGGCATCGGTGGAGTAAACGAGACCGCCTAGGGCGGCGAAGGAAGAAGCTTTCTTGGCCACTTTTGTTCCTCGGTGCTGAGGACAAAAACTGGTCGGCGGGAGCCGACCGCGAAGCCCCACTCTGGCAGGGGCGGCGCTACTGCCACAAGACCTGCGGCAGCCCGAAAAGGGCGCGCAGTTTAACGATAAATCACGCCGTTGCTAAGTACTGGATTGCGCCATTTTGCGAATGATTTGCGACCCATCGCCGGCAAGCCGGCTCCCACAGGTACAGCGCAGGTCATTGAAGCTGTGCGGTCTTTGTGGGAGCCGGCTTGCCGGCGATGAGGCCAGCCCAGCCAGCCCACCGTTCAAAGACTGGCCTTGTACCGCTGCAGGGCAGCCAACGAGTCGGGGCAATACGGCTTGATCAGGCTCTCGGCTTCAGCCTGTTCGACAGGCATGAACCTCGCCTCGATCACTTCTTCCGGCTGCAGCCGCAAGGGCGCATCGGAAACCGCCGAGTACACCGCGCACCACAAACGGTTGTCCGGCTGGTCGAAATAGAAGCGCTCGTGGAACCTCAACGGCACGCCGTCGATCCCCAACTCCTCGGCCAGCTCCCGCGCCGCCGATTCGGCATAGCCCTCGCCTGCCGTCACCATGCCGCCGGCAGCCACATCCCAGTAGCCGGGATACAGCGCCTTGCTCAAGGTCCGCCGGTGCACGCACAGCTGCCCGGCGCTGTTGAACAGCAGAATGAAGGTACAACGGCCGATCAGGCTCCGCTCGCGCAGCTCAGCCCTGGGCAACGCACCCAACACCTGATCGGCTTCGTCCACCCAGGCGACCAGTTCGCGGTCGGAAGCCGCCCGGTGGGCGGCCTCGTCGGGGCTGATGGCCATGCTCAACCCTGCGACAGCAACTGGCGCAGGTCGATGACCGCGGCGTTGGCCCGGGAGATGTAGTTGGCCATGACCAGCGAGTGGTTGGCCCACATGCCGAAGCCGCTGCCGTTGAGCACCATCGGGCTCCACAGCGGCTCCTGCGAGGCTTCCAGCTCACGAATGATCTGTCGCACGCTGACCGTGGCGTTCTTCTTCGCCAGCACGTCGGCGAAGTCCACCTCGATGGCACGCAGCAGGTGCGACAGCGCCCAGGCCTGGCCACGGGCCTCGTAGAACACGTTGTCGATCTGCAGCCACGGGGTTTCCACCAGCTCTTCGTCCACCTGCGGCGCCTGCCCGGCCACCACCGACTCGGTCTTCAGCGTGGTGTTGAGCTTGACCCGGCCAACGCTGGCCGACAGGCGCTGGGACAGCGAGCCAAGTCGGGTGGCGACATCGCCCAGCCAGTTGTTCAGGTTGTCGGCGCGGGTGTAGAAGATCGCGCCCTTGTCGCCAGCGGCCAGGCGGGTCTGGTAGCGCGTCAGCGACTTGATGCCTTCTTCGAACTCCGATTCGCTCGATGGCAGGATCCAGCTCTTGTTGTCGAAGTTGAAACGCGGCTCGGCCTTGGCCAGGTCGGCGTCTTCGGTCGACTGCGACTGCGAGCGGGCGAAGTCCTTGCGCAGGGCGCGGGACAGGTCACGCACCTGGACCAGCACGCCGTATTCCCAGCTCGGCATGTTGTCCATCCACAGCCCTGGCGGGAAACGGTCGTTGGAGATATAGCCGCCCGGCTTGTTCAGCAAGGTGCCGGACACGGTCTTGAGGGTTTCCAGGGTGGTATAGCCGACCACCATCTGCTGGCCAGTGCGCTCGGCCGCCGCCTGGGCATTCTGTTGCACCGGGAACAGTTCCGGCTCCTGGCTCCAGTACCAGCCCAGGCCGATGCAGACCAGCAGATACAGGCCGATCAGCGTCCCCAGGGCACGGCTCCAGAGGCCGCCAAGGTAACTACGGGCGGCAGCACCGCGGCCGTCGACACGCTCGCGGGGCTCGGCTTTGGCCTCACGGTTTTTCCAGTCCAGCATGGCTTTGTCCTTAATCAGTCACGACGGTTCAGGGCTTTGACCACAGGCCTGCGCCAGGGTGCCACGGCAAGCCCGTGTCGCAGCACTATAAAGCAGACACCGCCTTACGCATAAGCGACCAATGAGTCGCGAACTGAATATCCGCATTGTTTCGGGGCAAAGATGCGCCGCGAGGCCGTCGCCTTAGCACAGAGATGGCATCAAGCCACTAGCGTCATCACCTTGTCATGAAATGGCAATAACTTCGGGCCCCTACCTCCACTCCCCCGCAGGAAGTTCGCGGCTATGCGCCTGAAGTGGCTGACCAATTTCAACACCCTGTTGCTGGTTACCGTGTGTATTGCCCTGGGCGCGACCCTGTGGTGGTCGCAGCGTGCCCTGGAACGGCCCTATCAATTGATGGAGCGTTACCTGAGCCTGTCCCAGCAGTTTCAGAACCAGGCCGCGCGCAATATCCAGGCTTACCTGGGCAACGGTGACGCCGTGCGCCACGCCGCGGCCATGGAGGCCAACCAGCAGTTGCAAGCGGCATTGACCGAGCTGCCTGACGAACTGGCCAGCCAGTTGCGACCTGGCCTGGACACGCTGAGCGCCTTCACCGCCAGCGAACTGCTGGCGGCCGGCAAGCTGGCTGGCGATCCGCAAGCCTTGCTGCTGCAGGCCGAACGGGAACTGGGGGCCAACCTCGAACAATTGGCCCGCTATGCTCGCGACAGCGGCAGCGCTGCTGCCAACGGCTATCTGCAGCCCCTGCTCGATGCCAGCGTACACCTGGGCCGCCTTTCGCTGGCCCGTGACAAGCTGGTCAGCAGCGGCCGCGCCGAGCTGGCCGACGAAGTGGAGCGCGAGCTGCAGTTGATTCGCGTCCAGGCCCAGCTCATCGACGCCCTGCCGTTGCTGGGTGTGACCGGCACAGCCGAATCCGGCGCAGACGACTTTGCCGCCATGATGGGCCTGGAAACCCAGGCCAATACCCAACAGGAAGATGTCGCGGTTGCGCTCAAGCGCGACCTGCAAAGCCTGCTCAACCGCTACCCCGCGGAGCTGCAACGCACCCGTGAACAGATCGAGCGGCGCAGCGCCCTGGCCGCCAGCACCCATGAACGGCTCGACGCCGTGCAACAGGCCATTGCCGGCCTGGAGCCGCAGGTGCGTGGCCAGCACGCCAGGATCGCCAGCGAGGTGCGCCTCATGCAAGGGCTGATGATCGGCCTGATCCTGCTGATCGCCTTGCTCATCGACACCTTGCAGCGGCGCCTGGCACGCACCTTGACCGGCCTTGCCCCGGCCCTTTCGCGCTGGGCCGAAGGCGACTTCGCCCAGGCCATCGCCCTGGGCCGGACCAACCGCGAGCTGCACGATATCCAGGAATCGCTCAACCGCCTGCGCCACTACCTGGTGGAACTGGTCGGCACCATCCGCCACAACGCCGAGCAGGTCGCCGGCAGCAGCCATGCCCTGGCGGGCATGAGCGCCGCCCTGCACCAAGGCGCCGAACGCCAGGCCGGTGACACCGGGCAGATCCGCGATGCCCTGGGTGCACTGGAGGCGACCATCCAGCAGGTGGCCGGCGACGCCAGTTCCGCAGCCGACGCCAGCCGCGACGCCGGCCGCGCCGTGGAACAGGGCCAGGCCGTGATCGGCCAGAGCCTGTCGGGCTTGCGCACGCTGGTCGACGAGGTGCAGGGCAATGCGCGTATGATCGAGCAGTTGGCCGAAGAGTCGGCGACCATCGGCGGGGTGCTGACGGTGATCCGCTCGATTGCCGAGCAGACCAACCTGCTGGCCTTGAACGCCGCGATCGAAGCCGCGCGCGCCGGCGAGATGGGTCGCGGTTTTGCCGTGGTGGCGGACGAGGTGCGCTCGCTGGCACAGCGCACCACCGGGGCGACCGGCGAGATCCAGGCCCTCATCGACCGCCTGCAGCAGGCCGCGAAGGAGTCTGTGGTGGGCATGCGGGCTCAGCTCGAACATGCCGAAGCGACTGCCGGTCGAGCCCAGGCCGCCGATGGCGCGCTGGATGACATCGTCAGCGCGATTCGCACGATTGCCGATACGGCGGTACGCATCGCCGATGTCACGGCGCAGCAGAGTGGCGCGGTGAGCGAGATTCGCGATCACAGTGAGCGGATTCATGCACTGGGTGAGGACAACCTGCAGCGTATTGGTGAAGGGCGCGAGCAAGGGGAGCAGTTGCTGAGCCTGGGTGGTGAGCTGAACCGGGCTGTTCGCGCGTTCAGGGTCTGACAGGTCTGGCCCTTTCGCGGGACAAGCCCGCTCCCACAGGTAGGGTGCGCTTCCTGAAATCTGCGCAGGTCCTGTGGGAGCGGGCTTGTCCCGCGAAAGGGCCAGCACTGGCGGAACACAGTCAGCGGCCACGTGTCGCTCTCCTCCCCCCCAATCTCCCAACCCTTCTCATCTCCGCTATCATGCCCCGCATGTTCCACCTCGCGAGTCCGTCATGCGCCGCCTGTTTTTCCTGCTGTTCCTGCTGCTGGCCAGCCCAGCCTTCGCCACGGGCCTGCTCGACAACCGCCCCAGCGCCACCCTCGGCGCCGCCTCGCTGTCCAACGGTGCCGACTTCCTGCCGGTGCACGAGGCCTTCAAGCTCAGCCTGGTCCAGGCCGATGCCCAGACCATCAAGTTGCGCTTCGTCGCCACCGACGGCTACTACCTGTACCGCCACCGCTTCCAGTTCCGCACCGAACCTGCGGACGTCGCCCTGGGCACACCGAACATCCCCAAGGGCGAAGCCAAGCACGATGAGTTCTTCGGCGACGTCGAGGTCTATCACGGCGTGCTCGACATCGAGCTGCCGCGCAACGACGCCCGCGCCTTCACCCTGCTGGTGGGCTACCAGGGCTGCGCCGACAAAGGCCTGTGCTACCCACCTGAAACCGAGCGCCTGAGCATCGACGGCGAAGGGCCCGGTGCACTGCCGGCCAGTGGCGAACAGGCCTGGAACTGGAAATCGCTGTTGCTGTTCTTCCTCGCCGGAGTCGGCCTGACCTTCACACCCTGCGTGCTGCCGATGCTGCCGATCCTTTCCGGCGTGGTCTTGCGAGGCCAGGTCGGCGGCCTGCGCGGTCTGTCGCTGTCATTGGCCTACATCCTGCCGATGGCGGCCAGTTTCGCCGTGCTGGGCGCGCTGATGGGACTGTTCGGTGCCGGCCTGAACCTGCAGGCGCGACTTCAGTCAGCCTGGGTGCTGGTGCCCTTCGCGTTGTTCTTCGTGCTGTTCGCCCTGGCCATGTTCGGCCTGTTCGAACTGAAACTGCCGCACGCCTTGAGCAATCGCCTGGAAAACGTGGCCAACCACACCCGGGGCGGCTCCTTGCTGGGCGCTGCGATCCTGGGCGTGTTGTCGAGCCTGCTGGTTTCGCCCTGCGTATCAGCCCCCCTGGCCGGTGCCTTGCTGTACATCAGCGCCAGCGGCGACGCCGTGGGCGGCGCGCTCAAATTGTTCGCCCTGGGCCTGGGCATGGGCGCACCGCTGCTGCTGGTCGCCACCGGGGGCGCGGCCTGGCTGCCGAAGAGCGGGCCGTGGATGAACACCGTGAAGAACGCCATCGGCGTCTTGCTGCTGGGCCTTGCCATCGGCCTGCTCAGCCGCGTGCTGCCGGGGCCGGTGACCCTGCTGCTGGTGGGTTTCCTGGCCGCCGGCGTGGCGCTGTTCCTCGGCACCCTGGAGTTCGTGGTCAAGACGCCACGCCAGCGCCTGGCGCAACTGCTTGGCCTGGCCTTGCTGGTGTACGCCCTGGCCTGCTGGTATGGCGCCCTGAATGGCCAGGGCGACCCCCTGCGCCCGCTGCCGCCGCCCGCCGTCGTTGGCGCCGGCAGTGGTGCCGAAGCCCGCGAAAGTGCCTGGCAGACCCTCACCACGCCTGCCGCCCTGGACGCCGCGCTGGCGGACGCCAAGGCCAACGGCCAGCCGGTGCTGCTGGATTGGTACGCCGACTGGTGCATCAGCTGCAAGGTGATCGAGCACGAAGTGCTCAACGCTCCTCAAGTCCAATCCCAGCTGGGCGCGTTCAAATTGCTGCGTTTCGATATCACCCAGAGCAATGCCGAGCAACGCACCCTGCTCGACCGCTACCAGTTGTTCGGCCCACCCGCGCTGTTGTTCTTTGCCGCGAACGGCAGCGAAATGACCACTGATCGGGTGATTGGCGAGATAAACGCCGGCGATTTCGCCGAAGTTCTTACGCGCGTGCGCGGCAAACTCGGTCTATAACTTCCCGCGTGCCGGGAAATTTCTGCCATTGAGTGACCAGATTTAATCATTTGGTCACATACTTCGCGCGAACCTCGGACATCGTGCTGCCTATTGCGGGGAACTGGACACTTGCCGTCGCTTTACGGCACACTCGCCGCGCTGTGTCGAATTGCCCTACAAATCCAAGGAATCCGCAGATGGCAACCCTACTGGTGCTTCATGGCCCCAACCTGAACCTGCTCGGTACTCGCGAGCCGGGCCACTACGGCGCCGTGACCCTGGCCCAGATCAACCAGGACCTGGAGCAGCGCGCCCGCGCCGCTGGCCACCATCTGCAGTACCTGCAGAGCAATGCCGAGTACGAACTGATCGACCGTATTCACGCCGCACGCAACGAGGGTGTGGACTTCATCCTGATCAATCCGGCTGCTTTCACCCACACAAGCGTCGCATTACGTGACGCATTGCTTGCGGTGAGCATCCCATTCATCGAAGTGCACCTGTCCAACGTGCACAAACGCGAACCGTTCCGTCACCACTCCTACTTCTCCGATGTCGCCGTAGGGGTGATCTGCGGTCTGGGCGCCAGCGGTTATCGCCTGGCCCTGGAGTCCGCACTGGAACAGCTGGCTGCCAACGCACAGCCCTGATGATTGAGACCTTGGCCCGAGTGGGCCGAGGTTCGAGAGAAACGTTCAGATACGTTTTTTAAATTACGCCCCCTGACCGAACCTTTGGGAGTTGATGATTAATGGATATCCGTAAAGTCAAGAAACTGATCGAGCTGCTGGAAGAGTCTGGC
>Ga0160431_100198_pt1 | contig 40972 bp, 35 predicted proteins | sample HID1971K_E0MG_FD_108212 | JGI IMG/M metagenome (GOLD analysis project Ga0160431, IMG submission 108212) | Enriched millipede-associated microbial communities from UW Madison campus, WI, USA - HID1971K_E0 MG | ecosystem: Host-associated > Arthropoda: Insects > Digestive system > Unclassified ...
CTGCCACTGGTCGCGGCCAGCCGGGTTGAACTGCTCCGGGTTGATGAACAGGCAACGGCCGAACAGGTTCTGCCAGGCGGTCTGGGTGGTCATCTTCACCGGCAGGTAGTGCTCGGCGGCAGCACCTACGTGAACGTAGGAAACGAAGTGATCCTGGGCGTTGTTGAACGCCTCGACGCGGTCCCACAGGGCATCGAACTTGTCGGCCGGGAACTTGCGGTTGATCGGGCCCCAGGCGATGGCGTCCTGGGTGGACGGTTCTTCGACGATGAAACGGTCAGCCGGCGAACGGCCAGTACGGTGGCCAGTCTCGACTACCAGCGCGCCAGTATCGGCGAGCACGCCTTCACCGCGTTGCAGCGCTTCTTTTACCAGCTCATCGACGCTCAGGTCGGTGTACACGGTGTTGTTGGCTTGCGTCATGAGATACCCCATCCGGCCCGAGGCCGAGTGCTCCAAACGTTTTGTAGTTGTCTAAAAAAAACTACTACAGCGAAAAAAGTGGCCGGATTATGCCAGAAACGCCCAAAAAAAGTAGGCCCCTCCTGTCGTAACCGCGCTTTTGCGCAATTAGACAGGAGATTTACCTGTGATTAACCGTTTCAGTGGCGAGTTTCTGAGGCCGTGTCTGTGCCGCCGCCGGCAAAGAGTTGCGCAACATCGTTGGCATCGAAGAAATAGCGTTCGTTGCAGAACTGACAATCGATCTCCACCTTGCCGCCACACTCCTCCACCAGCTGCTTGGCATCGTGTTCGCCAAGACTGACCAGCGCATTGCCGGAACGTTCGCGCGAACAGCTGCAGTTGAAGCGCAGAGACTGGATGTCGAACAGGCGCACGGCGTCTTCGTGGTACAGGCGGTGCAGCAGGGTTTCGTTGTCTTCGGCCCACTCCTGGGCTTTCAGCGTGCTGGCCAGGGCAACCACGTGCTGCCAGCTGTTTTCACGGTCTTCTTCGTCACGCTCGCGATCGATCGGCAGCTGTTGCAGCAACAGACCGCGCGACTTGCCGCCTTCGGCATTCAGCCAGAAGCGCGTATTGGTCTGCTGCGACTGGACGAAGTAATTGGTGAAGCATTCCGACAGGTTGGCGCCGTCGAGGTCGACGGTACCCTGGTAGCGCTGGCCTTTGACCGGGTCGATGGTCAGGGTCAGGTGACCGTCGGGCATCAGCTGCGCCAGCGTTGCATCGGCAGGGATCTGCTCGGCTTCGTAGCGGGCCATGCCACGAATGTCGCGTTCGCTGGAGCACTCCACCATCAGCAGCGGGACCGGCCCGGCCGACCGCGCCTGCAGGATCAGCAGGCCGTCGAACTTCATCGCGCCTACCAGCAAAGCCGTAGCGGCCATCAGCTCGCCGAGCAGTGTAGCCACTGGCTGCGGGTATTGGTGACGCGCCAACACCGCAGCGTAGCTGTCATCGAGTGCCACCCACTCGCCGCGGATGTCGCGGTCGTCGAAGATGAAGCGTTGGGTGAAATCGGTATCCGGCAAGTCGCTCATAGGTTTCGGCTATCTGAAAAGGGTGTCTAAATGATTACACGGACATGCGAGATACCGCACGCGGCAACCATCGCTCTACAGTGTTTCTGGTTATGGCCATTTGGCCAGATGTTGTGCATGACTTTCGACGAGTGGCTGTGCCACAGGCCTGATGCCTATGTGGTGGTTGATGCGCTGTTTTCCAAGTGGCATGCAGCCCTATCGCCGGCAAGCCGGCTCCCACACTTTCCGCGTCGGCCTCAATCCCTGTGGGAGCCGGATTGCCGGCGATAGGGCCGCCGCTCAATCGAAACTGCCATGCAGCTGATGGATCTGCCGCCGCTGCTTCTTGTTCGGCCGGCCATCGGTAGTCACACCCATGGCGCCGGCCTTGCGCATCTCTGCCGCCTGCTCACGGCGGCGCACACTGTCCTGGGTTTCTTCATACAGCGTCTGGGCCTCCGGCGCGCCCTTGCGCACCACCGACAGCGCCTTGACCACCACCGTGCGCTCGTCGAAGCCGGTGCGCAGGACGAACTCGTCGCCTACCCGCGGTTCCTTCCCAGGCTTGCAACGTTCGCCCCGGCAATGCACCTTGCCGCTTTCGATCGCCGCCTTGGCCAGCGCCCGCGTCTTGTAGAAACGCGCCGCCCACAGCCACTTATCCAGGCGAACCTTGTCGTCGTCTTCGGCTTTTTGTGCCATCCCGTTACCTCGAACACTGTCTTTCATCGAACTGTACTACCGTAACGATCGGATGCAAAAAGTTCCCGCCGTGCTTACAGTTCACCACCTTATTCCCAGGGTGTGCTTCGTGAAGACATTTGACCATCTGACTGTGATCGGCCTGCGCGAGTGGGTCGCCTTGCCCGACCTCGGTGTGGCAGGCCTGCGCGCCAAGATCGACACCGGCGCCAGCACGTCCAGCCTTCACGCCACCGAGGTCGAGCCGTTCGAGCGCGACGGCGAAGCCTGGGTGCGGTTCACCGCCCACCTGGGTTCGGTGGTGCAGTTGCGGCATCGTCGTTGCGAGGCACCACTGGTCACCATGAAGACCATCAAGAGCTCCAATGGCCAGGCCCAGGCCCGCTACGTCATCCGCACCTCGCTGGCGCTGGGCGACCGCGTGTGGGAAGTCGAATTTACCCTCGCTTGTCGCAAGAGCATGCGTTACCGCCTGCTGCTCGGTTCCAAGGCGCTGATTCACGGCCAGCTGGTAGTCAACCCTGGCCTCAAGTACGTTCAAGACAAACCGGCTTTTCCGGCCACCCTTTCTCCTGTCACAGGTGCTGCATGAAGATCGCTGTGCTGTCGCGCAACCCGCGTCTGTATTCCACCCGCCGCCTGGTCGAAGCCGGTATCCAGCGTGGCCATGAAATGGTAGTGATCGATACCCTGCGGGCCTACATGAACATCGCCAGCCACAAGCCGCAGATCCATTACCGGGGCAAGCCGCTCGAGGGCTTCGACGCGGTGATTCCGCGTATTGGCGCCTCGGTGACTTTTTACGGCTGCGCTGTGTTGCGCCAGTTCGAAATGATGGGCGTGTACCCGCTCAACGAGTCGGTGGCCATCGCCCGCTCCCGGGACAAGTTGCGCTCGCTGCAGCTGCTGTCGCGACGCGGTATCGGCCTGCCGATTACCGGTTTTGCCCACTCGCCGGACGACATCCCCGACCTGATCCAGATGGTCAATGGCGCGCCCCTGGTGATCAAGGTGCTCGAAGGCACCCAAGGCATCGGCGTGGTGCTGTGCGAGACAACCCAGGCGGCCGAGTCGGTGATCGAGGCGTTCATGGGCCTGAAGCAGAACATCATGGTTCAGGAGTACATCAAGGAGGCCGGCGGCGCCGACATTCGCTGCTTCGTGGTGGGAGACAAGGTGATAGCTTCGATGAAGCGTCAGGCCAAGCCAGGGGAGTTTCGCTCGAACCTGCACCGGGGCGGCGTCGCCAGCCTGATCAAGATCACCCCTGAAGAGCGGATCACCGCGATTCGTGCGGCCAAGGTGATGGGCCTGAGCGTGGCGGGTGTGGATATCCTGCGCTCGAACCATGGGCCGTTGGTGATGGAGGTGAACTCCTCGCCAGGGCTGGAGGGGATCGAGGTGACCACCGGCAAGAACGTGGCCGGGATGATCATCGAGCATCTGGAGAAGAATGGCGGGCCGAATCAGACACGGACCAAGGGTAAGGGTTGATTCAAGGGCCCTATCGCCGCGGTTCGTCGCCACGACAAGCCGGCTCCCACAGGGTCACCACAATTCTCCAGACCTGTGGAATACCTGTGGGAGCCGGCTTGCCGGCGATAGGGCCAGTACAATCAACCAAAAATCAAACAGCATTGCGCGGCAGCAATAACCCCAACGGCAACCTCACCCGCGCCTCGATCCCGCCTCCGGACCGATTGCGCAGCTCCACATTGCCGCCATGCTGCGCCGCGATCCGCTTGACGATCGCCAGCCCCAGTCCGGTGCCCTTGCCACCCCGGGCACGGTCCCCGCGAATGAACGGGTTGAAGATGGTCTCCAGTTCCGACTCGTCGATCCCGGCGCCCCGGTCAAGCACGCTGAGCACCACATACGGCGCACTCTCGTCACCCGACACATAGGCCGCCACCTCGACCCCCTTGCCCGCGTGGTGCAGGGCATTGCCGATCAGGTTGCCCAGCATGCGCTTGAGCGACACCCGGCGCAGCGGGAACGGCGGGATCGGCTCCAGGCACAGGCGCACACGTTCGTGCGGCTGGTTGAAGGGCGCTACCACTTCACGCACCAGGTCGGCCAGGTCGACCTCCTCCACCGGTTCGTCACGGCCATCGCGGATGAACGCCAGGAACTGGTCGAGAATGGCATCCATGTCCTCGATATCGCGCACCATGTCGTCGCTCAGCTCGCTGTCGCTGCCCAGCAAGGACAAGGACAAGCGCAAGCGCGTGAGTGGCGTGCGCAAATCGTGGGAAACCCCAGCCAGCATCAGCTCTCGCTCACGCCCGGCCTGCTCGACATCCTCGGCCATCTGGTTGAAGGCCCGGTAGACCTCGGTCATCTCGCTGGGTGTGTCGCTGATCGGCAGGCGCACACTGCGCCCCTGGCCCAATTGGCGGGCGGCGAACACCAAGCGCTTGAGCGGCTGGTTGAGCTGACGCACGAAGATCCACGCCGAGGCGGTGGACAACAGGCCGATGGCCAGGAACCAGCCCAGGACGTTCCAGATCTTCTGCCCGCGCAGCGGGTGGGGATACAGCGGCACCTTCAGCCAGCCAGGCCCCAGGCTCGGCGCGTTGACCCACAATGCCGGCGGCGCGTGAATGCGCAGACGCACTTCGGTGTCTTCGCCCAGCTCGGCCTGCATCTGCCGTTGGTAGATTTCGCTGTATGGCCAGTGCTGCTCGCCTTCAGGTACGCCAGAGCCGGTCACCCGGATAAGGCCGGCGGCCTCGGCGATCTTTTCGCGGTTCTCTTCATCGGCGGCCCAATAGGCGCGCAAGGTCAGCGCTACGCCGTGGCTGTACTGACGATCGACCAGCACGTCCTCGTTCATCAGCAGGTAGACCAGGGTCAACGCCTTGGAAAACAGGACGACGATCAGCACCAGCCACAAGGTGCGGGCAAAGAAACTCTGCGGGAACCACAGCGGTGTCTTCATCGACGGTGCAGCATCATTTGCCAGCGTTTCCGTCTGGAACGAACACATAACCCACGCCCCAGACCGTCTGGATGTAGCGTGGCTTGGACGGGTCCGGCTCGATCATGCGGCGCAGGCGCGAAATCTGTACGTCGATGGAGCGCTCCAGGGCGTCCCACTCGCGACCGCGGGCCAGGTTCATCAGCTTGTCGCGGGTCAGCGGTTCGCGGGCATGCATGACCAGCGCCTTGAGCACGGCGAACTCACCGGTGGTGAGCATGTGCACTTCGTCACCGCGCTTGAGTTCGCGGGTGGCCAGCGACAGTTCGTAGTCGCCGAAAGTGACCGATTCGTCCTCGCTGCCCGGCGCACCCGGCACGCTTGGCGCCTGGCGACGCAGCACGGCCTTGACCCGCGCCATCAGCTCGTCGGGGTTGAACGGCTTGCCCAGGTAATCGTCGGCACCCAGCTCCAGGCCCTTGATACGGCTGAGCTCGTCACCCTTGGCGGTGAGCATGATGATCGGGATCTGGTTGTTCGACTGGCGCAGACGCTTGCACGCGGACAGGCCGTCTTCACCCGGCAGCATCAGGTCGAGCACCACCAGGTTGAACACCTCGCGCTGCAGCAGGCGGTCCATCTGTTCGGTGTTGGGGACCGCACGGGCGCGATAGCCCTTGCTGGTGAAGAAACGTTCCAGCAGGCTGCTGAGCCCCGGGTCGTCGTCGACGATGAGAATCTTGTCACCTTCAGCGGTGTTGGGGGTGCCAGTCATGAATAACTCCTCTGATATCGCCGCGCATTATGGCGTAGCCATTACCCTGCGTGCCGTGAGCATTGTTAGCAGATTTTTCCCCGGGCGCCAGTTCCTGGCCACGGGCGCTGGCCTGGCGCTATCACCGCAAGCCGATTTCGATCGGTATAATGCGCGGTTTTCAATCCTTGTCAGGTGGTTCACATGGACAGCATCAACAGCCGTATCGCCGAGGAACTGGGCGTTCGCCCGCAGCAGGTCGAAGCGGCCGTGGGCTTGTTGGACGAAGGCTCGACCGTGCCCTTCATCGCCCGTTACCGCAAGGAAGTGACCGGCAGCCTGGACGACACCCAGCTGCGCCACCTGGAAGAGCGTCTGCGCTACCTGCGCGAGCTCGACGACCGCCGCGCCAGCATCCTGTCCAGCATCGAGGAACAGGGCAAGCTGACCCCGGAGCTGGCCCGCGAGATCAAGCTGGCCGACACCAAGACCCGCCTCGAAGACCTCTACCTGCCGTACAAGCAAAAGCGCCGCACCAAGGGCCAGATCGCCCTGGAAGCCGGCCTTGGCGCGCTGGCCGACGGCCTGTTCAACGACCCGCAGCTGAACCCGGAGAGCGAAGCCGCGCGCTTCGTCGACGCCGACAAGGGTGTGGCCGACGTCAAGGCCGCGCTGGAGGGTGCCAAGTACATCCTCATGGAGCGCTTCGCCGAAGACGCCGCCCTGCTCGACAAGCTGCGCAGCTTCCTCAAGCACGATGCGGTGCTCAGCGCACGCGTGGTGGCGGGCAAGGAAGAAGAAGGCGCCAAGTTCCGCGACTACTTCGCCCACGACGAGCTGCTGCGCAACGCGCCGTCGCACCGCGCCCTGGCGATTTTCCGCGGGCGCAACGAAGGCGTGCTGAGCGCATCGCTGAAAGTCGGCGAAGAGCTGCCTGGCACCCTGCACCCGTGCGAGGTGATGATCGCCGGCCACTTCGGCCTGGAAAACCGCAGCCGCCCTGCTGACAAGTGGCTGGCCGAGGTGGTGCGCTGGACCTGGAAGGTCAAGCTGTACACCCACCTGGAAACCGACTTGTTCGGCGAGCTGCGCGACAACGCCGAAGGCGAGGCGATCAACGTCTTCGCCCACAACCTGCACGACCTGCTGCTGGCCGCACCGGCCGGCCCGCGCGCCACTCTGGGCTTCGACCCGGGCCTGCGCACCGGCTGCAAGGTCGCCGTGGTCGATGCCACCGGCAAGCTGCTGGACTACACCACGGTCTACCCGCACGCGCCGAAAAACGACTGGGATCGCACCATTTCCATACTCGCCGCCCTGTGCGCCAAGCACTCGGTGGAGCTGATCGCCATCGGCAACGGCACCGCCAGCCGTGAAAGCGACAAGCTGGTGGCCGAGCTTGTGAAGAAGTACCCAGCCCTGAAGATCACCAAGATCATGGTCTCGGAAGCCGGCGCATCGGTGTATTCGGCGTCGGAACTGGCCGCCCGCGAGTTCCCGGACCTGGACGTGTCGATCCGTGGCGCGGTGTCGATCGCCCGCCGCCTGCAGGACCCGCTCGCCGAGCTGGTGAAGATCGATCCGAAATCCATCGGTGTCGGCCAGCACCAGCACGACGTGTCGCAAATGAAGCTGGCCCGTGGCTTGGACGCCGTTGTCGAGGACTGCGTGAACGCCGTGGGCGTGGACGTCAACACCGCCTCGGTGGCCTTGCTGACCCGCATCTCCGGCCTCAACAGCACCTTGGCGCAGAACATCGTCGCCCACCGCGACGCCAACGGCCCGTTCGCCACCCGCGCGGCGCTGAAGAAAGTCAGCCGCCTGGGCGAGAAAACCTTCGAGCAGGCTGCAGGTTTCCTGCGCGTGATGAACGGCGACAACCCGCTGGACGCCTCGGCCGTGCACCCGGAGGCCTACCCGCTGGTGCAACGCATCGCCGCCGATACCGAGCGTGACATCCGCTCGCTGATCGGCGACAGCGGCTTCCTCAAGCGTCTCGACCCGAAACGCTTCACCGACGAATCCTTCGGCCTGCCGACTGTCACCGACATCCTGCAGGAACTGGACAAGCCTGGCCGTGACCCGCGTCCCGAGTTCAAGACCGCCACCTTCCAGGACGGCGTCGAAGACCTCAAGGACCTGGAACCGGGCATGATCCTCGAAGGCGTGGTCACCAACGTCACCAACTTCGGTGCCTTCGTCGACATCGGCGTGCACCAGGACGGTCTGGTGCACATTTCGGCGCTGTCGGAGAAGTTCATCAAGGACCCTCGCGAGGCGGTCAAGGCCGGTGACGTGGTCAAGGTCAAGGTCATGGAAGTGGACATTCCGCGCAAACGCGTCGGCCTGTCCATGCGCATGAGCGACACGCCGGGCGAAAAGGTCGAAGGCAACCGCGGCGGCAACCGTGGCAACGGCGGCAACCGCGCGCAGCAGGCGCCACGCCAGCGTGAAGCAGCCCCCGCAGCACCGGCCAACAATGCCATGGCCTCGCTGTTCGCCAACGCCAAGCAGTTGAAGAAGAAATGATGGAAATCCCCAAGGCGCTTGTCGAGAGCGCTTACAGCCAGCTGCTTGGCTGCCGCGTGCAACGCCTGGACACAGGCGTTGCCGAGGTGGCCCTGGCGCTCGAGCCGCACCTGCGCAACCGCGGCCAGAAGCTGCACGGCGGGGCGATCTTCAGCCTGGTGGACATTGCCATGGGGCTGGCCTGCTCGGCCAGCCATGGCTTCGACCAACAGAGCGTGACCATCGAGTGCAAGATCAACTACCTGCGCGCTGTCAGCGAAGGCGACGTGCTGTGCACCGCTCGCGTGCTGCACGCCGGGCGGCGCACCCTGGTGGTCGACGCCGACGTAGTCCAAGGCGACAAACTGGTGGCAAAAGCGCAAGGAACCTTCGCGGTTCTCTAGCTCACCAAGCGCTATCTACGGTATTTTTGGCAGCATCTTGGGGCGACTTTGCGCCCCATCGCCGGCAAGCCGGCTCCTACAAGGTTCTCCGCTGACCTCCTGTGGGAGCCGGCTTGCCGGCGATGGGCCGCAAAGCGGCCCCCAATTCGGCGCCGGAACCGCGTAACCCAGGCGACAACGCCAGTTCCTTTTCCAACTACCCTTGTAGACCGTCAACGCTACCCCCATATTGGGGCGACTGACGCGTGAAGGAATCCATCTTGAGCGACCTCCTCAACCGCCGCCTGAGCCTGCTCGGCGCCAATCTTCCCCTGCTCAAGCAGTGCCTGCACGGTATTGAGCGCGAATGCCTGCGCGTAACCGACGAAGGTCGCCTGGCTCAGACTCCACACCCGGTAGCGCTGGGTTCGGCGCTGACCAACGAGCAGATCACCACCGATTATTCCGAGTCGCTGCTGGAGTTCATCACTCCGGCCCTGGCCGACCCGGCCAAGGTGCTCGAAAGCCTCGAACAGACCCACCGCTTCGTCTACAGCAAGCTGGGCGACGAATACCTGTGGAGCCCGTCGATGCCGTGCACGCTGCCGGCCGAGGAGGACATCCCGATCGGCGAGTACGGTACGTCCAATATCGGCAAGCTCAAGCACGTCTACCGCAAGGGCCTGGCCCTGCGTTACGGCCGCACCATGCAGTGCATCGCCGGTATCCATTACAACTTCTCGCTGCCGGAAGCGCTGTGGCCACTGCTGCGCGACGCCGAAGGCAGCAGCGAAGGCGACCGCGACTACCAGTCCTCGGCCTATATCGCGCTGATCCGCAACTTCCGCCGCTACAGCTGGCTGCTGATGTACCTGTTCGGCGCTTCGCCGGCACTGGACAAAGGCTTCCTGCGCGGCCGCCCGCACCAGCTCGAAGAGCTGGATGCCGAAACCCTGTTCCTGCCCTACGCCACCAGCTTGCGCATGAGCGACCTGGGCTACCAGAGCAACGCCCAGGCGGGCCTCACGCCCTGCTACAACAACCTGGACAGCTACACCGACAGCCTGCGCAAGGCCGTCGGTACGCCCTACCCGCCCTATGTCGAGATCGGCACCCATGTCGATGGCGAGTGGGTGCAACTGAACACCAACATCCTGCAGATCGAGAACGAGTACTACTCGAACATCCGCCCCAAGCGCGTCACCTACACCGGTGAGCGGCCGATCCAGGCCCTGACCTCGCGCGGCGTGCAGTATGTGGAAGTGCGCTGCCTGGACATCAACCCGTTCCTGCCGGTCGGCATCGACCTGGCCGAGGCGCGCTTCCTCGATGCGTTCCTGCTGTTCTGCGCGCTGGAAGAAAGCCCGCAACTGGACAACGGCGAATGCGGCCAGTGCACCAGCAACTTCCTCACCGTGGTCAAGGAAGGCCGTCGCCCGGGCCTTGAGCTGCACCGCGATGGCCAGCCGATCACACTGAAAGCCTGGGCCACCGAACTGATCGGACGCATTGGCCAGTTGGCCGAGTTGCTCGACCAGGCCCACGGCGGCGATGAACATGCCAAGGCCCTGGAGGCGCAACAGGCCAAGGTCGACGACACCTCGCTGACTCCATCGGCCCAGGTACTGGCCCGCATGACCGAGCATGACGAAAGCTTCGTGCAGTTCTCGCTGCGCCAGAGCCGCATTCATGCCCAGACCTTCCGCGAGCAACCGCTGCCCGCCGAGCGTCAGCAGGCCTACGAGACCCTGGCGCGCGACTCGCTGGCCGAGCAATCGCGCCTGGAGCAGCAAGAGGTCGGCGACTTCGACTTGTTCGTGGGTGCCTACCAGGCCAGCATCCTGGCGATCAGCAACTGATGACCCGCAGCGCCACCCCGCGCAAGCCGCGCGCCAGCAGCCAGGCCAGGATCGAAGCGATCCTGGCCGCGGCACGCGAGCTGCTGGCGGGGCAAGGGGTGGCCGCGTTGTCGATCTACAGCGTGGCCGAGCGGGCGCAGATTCCGCCGTCTTCGGTGTATCACTTCTTCGCCAGCGTGCCGGCCTTGCTCGAAGCGCTGACCGCAGACGTACACCGGGCGTTCCGCGAAGCACTGAGCGCGCCCATCGACAGTAGCGCGTTGAATACCTGGCATGAGCTGTCACGCCTGATCGAGCAGCGCATGCTGGCCATCTACAACGAGGATGCCGCCGCTCGGCAGCTGATCCTGGCCCAGCATGGCCTGAGCGAAGTGGTGCAGGCCGACCGGCAGCACGACATGGAGCTGGGCGACTTGATGCACAAGCTGTTCGACCAGCATTTTCACTTGCCGGTGATGCCTGCCGATGTCGATGTGTTTGCCTTGGCCATGGAGCTGAGCGACCGGGTGTATGCGCGCTCGGTGCAGTTGCACGAGGCGATCACCCCGCGCATGGCCGAGGAAGGCAAGCGGGTGTTCGAGGCGTATCTGGGGTTGTATCTGCCGCCGTTTCTGGCGAAGCGCTAGGCCAGAAATCGTTGGGGCCGCTTTGCGGCCCTTCGCGGGACAAGCCCGCTCCCACAGATACCGCGCAAGGTTTGAAGCCAGCGGTGTACCTGTGGGAGCGGGCTTGTCCCGCGAAGGGCTGCAGAGCAGCCCCCTTCAACGCCAGAATCACAGCTTGGCGATAGAAACTTCGGTCGACTTCACAAAGGCAATCACCTCGCTGCCCACCTGCAGCTCCAGCTCCTTCACCGAACGCGTGGTAATCACCGACGTGACGATGCCCGAGGCCGTCTGCACGTCGATTTCCGACAGCACCGGGCCTTCGAGGATTTCTTTCACGGTGCCTTTGAACTGGTTACGTACGTTGATCGCTTTGATAGTCATGGCTTGATTCCTTCTCTTTGGCTTCAGTCTGGTTTCAGTGCGCCCAACGCAGTTGCGTGGGCAAAGGGGCTACAGGGTCCGGCTCGGGCGGTGTACCCGGGGCCGACAGAACACGGTTGAGCACTTCGCTTTCCAGCGCGGCCAGGCGGTGCGAACCCCGCGCCCTTGGCCTTGCCAGCTCGACATTGAGATCCAGGCCGACTTCGCCGTCCTCGATCAGGATCACCCGGTCGGCCACCGCAACGGCCTCATTGACGTCATGAGTGACCAGCAGCACGGTGAAGCCGTGCTGACGCCACAGGCGTTCGATCAGTTGCTGCATTTCGATCCGGGTCAGCGCATCCAGCGCCCCCAGCGGCTCATCCAGCAGCAGCAGGCGCGGCTGGTGGATCAGTGCGCGGGCCAGGGCCACACGCTGCTTCTGGCCACCCGACAGCGCCGCCGGCCACTCATTGGCGCGGTCAGCCAGGCCCACCGCCTCCAAGGCATCCAGCGCACGCTGGCGCCAGTCGCCACGCAGGCCCAGGCCCACGTTGTCGATCACCTTCTTCCAGGGCAGCAGACGCGCGTCCTGGAACATCAGGCGGGTGTCCTCACGGGCATCGGCCAGCGGCGCGGCGCCGGCCAGCAGTTCACCGGCGCTCGGCTGGTCGAGCCCGGCCAGCAGGCGCAGCAAGGTGCTCTTGCCGCAGCCGCTGCGGCCGACGATGGCGACGAACTGGCCGGCCGGAATGTGCAGGTCGATTCCGCGCAGCACTTCGCGCTGACCGAAGGTCTTGCGCAGGCCGTTGCACGCCAGCGGGATGCCCCGCAACAGGCGCGGCGGTTGTTCCTTGAGCACGGTCATGCGCCCTCCTTCTTCGCCACTTGGTAGGCGGGGTGCCAGCGCAGCCACACACGTTCCAGGCCGCGGGCGGCGAGGTCGGCGAGCTTGCCGAGCACGGCGTACAACACGATCGCCAGGACCACGACGTCGGTTTGCAGGAATTCACGGGCATTCATCGCCAGGTAACCGATGCCGGCATTGGCCGAAATGGTTTCGGCGACGATCAGGGTCAACCACATGAAGCCCAGGGCGAAGCGCACCCCGACCAGGATCGACGGCAGCGCACCTGGCAGGATCACCTGGCGAAACAGGCCGAAGCCCGACAGGCCGTAGCTGCGCGCCATCTCCACCAGCGCCGGGTCAACGTTGCGGATGCCGTGGTAGGTGTTCAGGTAGATCGGGAACAACGTGCCAAGCGCGACCAGGAAGATCTTCGCCGACTCGTCGATACCGAACCACAGGATCACCAGCGGGATCAGCGCCAGGTGCGGCACGTTGCGGATCATCTGCACCGAGCTGTCGAGCAGGCGCTCGCCCCAGTTCGACTGGCCGGTGATGAAGCCCAGCACCAGGCCGATGCTGCCACCGATCAGGAAGCCCAGGCCGGCACGCCAGCCACTGATGGCCAGGTGTGACCAGATCTCGCCACTGCGCACCAGCTCGACACCTGCGCTGACCACCGCACTCGGCGCCGGCAGGATGCGCGTCGACAGCCAGCCTGCGCTGACCGCCAGCTGCCAGACCGCCAGCAGCGCCAGCGGCAGTGCCCACGGCGCCAGGCGCTGGGTCAGGGTGGAGGACGTTGCACGACTCATGGTCCTGTCCTCAGCTCTGCGACACGGACTTGGGCAGGATGTCGTTGGCCACCATCTCGCCGAACGGGCTCACGTAGCCGCCGGTTTTCGGCTGCTCCGGGCGCTGCACGTCGAGGTGCGGGAACAGCAGTTCGGCGACGCGGTAGGACTCTTCCAGGTGTGGATAACCCGAGAAGATGAAGGTATCGATGCCCAGTTCGGCGTATTCCTTGACCCGCGCCGCAACGGTCGGGCCATCGCCTACCAGTGCGGTACCGGCGCCACCCCGTACCAGGCCTACACCGGCCCACAGGTTGGGGCTGACTTCCAGGTTGTCGCGGTTGCCACCGTGCAAGGCGGCCATGCGCTGCTGGCCCACCGAGTCGAAGCGCGCCAGCGAGGCCTGGGCACGGGAGATGGTGTCATCGTCCAGGTGCGAGATCAGGCGGTCGGCAGCGGCCCAGGCTTCTTCATTGGTTTCGCGCACGATCACGTGCAGGCGGATACCGAAGCGCACTTCGCGGCCCTGGGCGGCGGCTTTTTCACGCACCTGGGCGATTTTTTCGGCCACCGCGGCGGGCGGCTCGCCCCAGGTCAGGTACAGCTCGACCTGCTCGGCAGCCAGGTCCTGGGCAGCTTCGGACGAGCCACCGAAGTACAGCGGCGGACGCGGCTGTTGAACCGGTGGATAGAGCAGCTTGGCGCCCTTCACCTGGATGTGCTTGCCGTCGTAGTCGACGTTTTCGCCTTCCAGCACCTTGCGCCAGATACGGGTGAATTCGACCGACGCTTCGTAGCGCTCCTGGTGGTTCAGGTGCAGGCCGTCACCGGCCAGTTCGTCCGGGTCGCCACCGGTTACCAGGTTGAACAGCGCACGGCCGTTGGACAGGCGATCGAGGGTGGCCGCCTGGCGCGCGGCCACGGTCGGCGAAATGATGCCCGGGCGCAGGGCGACCAGGAATTTCAGGCGTTGGGTCACCGGAATCAGCGACGCCGCCACCAGCCAGGAATCCTCGCAGGAGCGCCCGGTAGGGATCAGCACCCCACCGAAGCCAAGGCGGTCGGCGGCCTGGGCAATCTGCTGCAGGTAACCATGATCGACCGCGCGGGCGCCGTCGGAAGTGCCCAGGTACTTGCCATCACCGTGGGTTGGGAGGAACCAGAAAATATCAAGGCTCATTGGAGTTGTCTCCTCAAGGGGGCTCAAACCGGGGCGGTGCCCCGGCGCAGGCGAATCAATCAAGGCGCGCTGGCGACCTTGGCCGGGGGTGTCCAGATCACGTCCTTGATGCTCAGCGGCTTGGGAATCAGCTTGAGCGCCTGGAAGGTGTCGGCGATTTTCTGTTGTGCAGCCACCACCTCAGGGGTCAGTGGGGCGGCACCGTAGCCTTGGCGCTTGACCGAGGTCAGGGTGATGTCGGCAGGCAGGCCGAGCAGCGGCGAAACCTGGTCGGTCACCTGCTGCGGGTTGGCCTGGGACCACTCACCCACGGCGCGTACCTCTTCGATCAGGGTGTTGATCACGGCCGGGTGCTGGGTCGCGTAGTTGCGGGTGGCCAGGTAGAACTGGTGGTTATCGACCAGGCCCTTGCCGTCACGCAGGGTGCGGGCCTGCAGCTGTTGCTCGGCGGCGGCCTGGTACGGATCCCAGATCACCCAGGCATCGACACTGCCACGCTCGAAGGCGGCGCGGGCATCGGCGGGGGGCAGGTACACCGGCTGGATATCGCTGTAGGTGAGGCCGGCGTCCTGCAGGGCGCGGACCAGCAAGTAATGGACATTGGAGCCTTTGTTGAAGGCGACTTTCTTGCCCTTGAGCTCCTTGACCGACTGGATCGTCGAGCCCTTCGGCACCAGGATGGCTTCGCTGTGCGGCGCTGGCGGCTCGTAAGCGACGTAGAGCAGATCGGCACCGGCGGCCTGGGCGAACACTGGCGGGGTTTCGCCGGTGACACCAAAGTCGATGGAGCCGACATTCAGCCCTTCGAGCAGCTGAGGGCCACCGGGGAATTCGGTCCACTGCACTTGTACGCCTTGCTCGGCCAGGCGCTTTTCCAGCGTGCCTTTGGCCTTGAGCAGCACCAGGGTGCCGTATTTCTGGTAACCGATACGCAGGCTCTCGGCCTGGGCTTGGGTAATGGCGCCGAAGGACACAGCCGCCGCAAACAGGGCGACCAGACCACGACGCAAGAAGACTGTGCGCATGGCGCTCTCCTGTGCGATTGGGTTCGGGTTGCACCTGCTTGCCTCGTTGGCGGGCGAGTAAGGTGATACAGCGGTAGGACGGGGATCAAACGATCTGTGGAAGTGACAGTACCAGCCTTCTCATATACCTAGAAATCATATTTTTTCATTTGTTTATTCCATTTCTATCTTTTGACCTTAAGGACCTTATCGCTGGCAAGCCAGCTCCCACAGGGGGGGTCAGCGCCGCTCCCTGTGGGAGCCGGCTTGCCGGCGATGAGGCCCTTGCAGGCATAAAAAAGGGCCGTCGAAACGGCCCGAATATCCCTGCTATGGCTAAGAGCAATGCAACGAGGAATGCGTCAGCGGTTGGGTTGCGGGGTCAGCCGCAGATAGGGTTTGACCGCCCGATAACCTTTGGGGAAGCGCTGCTTGATTTCGTCCTCGTCCTTCAGCGAAGGCACGATTACCACCTCGTCGCCGTCCTGCCAGTTACCTGGCGTGGCGACCTTGTGGTTGTCGGTCAGTTGCAGCGAGTCGATGACCCGCAGGATTTCATTGAAATTGCGCCCGGTACTGGCTGGATAGGTGATGGTCAGGCGCACTTTCTTGTTCGGATCGATGACGAACAGCGAGCGCACCGTCAGGGTGTCGCTGGCGTTCGGGTGGATCAGGTCGTACAGGTCGGAAACCTTGCGGTCGGCGTCGGCGATGATCGGGAAATTGACCACGGTGTTCTGGGTTTCATTGATGTCATCGATCCAGCGGTGGTGTGAATCGACCGGGTCCACCGAGAGGGCGATGGCCTTGACCCCACGCTTGGCGAAATCGTCCTTGAGCTTGGCGGTCAGGCCCAGTTCGGTGGTGCACACCGGCGTGAAGTCGGCCGGGTGGGAGAACAGCACACCCCAGCTGTTACCCAGCCATTCGTGGAAACGGATCTTGCCTTCGCTGGAGTCCTGTTCGAAATCAGGGGCGATGTCGCCGAGTTTGAGGCTCATGGGGTGCGGCTCCTGTGCTGTGTTCTGGCCTTGTTGGGTTCAATGTGCCTGCATCCTGATCAAAATAAAAAGAATAAATACTGATTTATTTATAACCATACGGCATACGGAATTGCAGGCACAAAAAAGCCTCGCACTAGGCGAGGCTTTTCGATCAGCTACGGCTTACAGGAAGTTGTAAGTGTAGTTGAAGATCAGACGGGTCTGATCCTGGTCAGCCAGCGAGCTGGTGCCGGTGCCACGGTAAACGCCGTGACGCAGGCTGGCGCCCAGGCCTTTCAAGGTGCCCTCCTGGATCACGTAGTCGACGCGTGCATCACGCTCCCACTCGCTGAAGGTACCGTTGCCGTTGGCGTTCTTGCCGTCTTCACCTTTCAGGTAGGCGACCGAGGCTTTCAGGCCTGGAACGCCCAGACGCGCGAAGTCATAGGCGTACTGACCGAAGGTGGTGTTTTCACCGGCCTTGGCGAACTGGTTGACCATGCTGTCGGTGAACAGGTAGAAGCTCGAACCACCGGCGCCTTCGTTGCGGCCATTGCCGTCAACGACGCTACCCTGGTTCAGCCAGACGAAGCCACCGTCATCATTGACGCGCTGGTGACCGAGCAGCAGCGAGTGGCCACCCAGGGTGTAGGTGAAGATCGCGGACCAGGTCTTGTTGTCGACCTCGCCAGGGGTCTTGGCGAAGCCGCCGTTGTTGTTGAAGTTGTAGCCACCGCCGTCACCGTTCTTGCCGTCGCTGCTGCTGTCGAAGTAGCGCAGGTCGGTCTTGAACGACTGGTCGTCAGCGATCTTGAACACGTGGGTCGCGCCCAGGAAGTGCTGCTTGTAGAAGTCTTCCAGGTTCGAGTAGTAGTACTGCAGGGTCAGGTCTGGGGTGAGCTTGTAGTCCAGGCCGCCGTAGCGGAACTTGTTGCTGTCCTGGGTAGCGCCCGCGATCGACAGACCGGTACGGTTGCTCGACGCACGGCCCATGGCGTGGGTCAGCTGACCGGCGTTGACGGTCAGGTTGTCGATTTCCTTCGACTGGATGGTGCCACCCTCGAAGGTCTGCGGCAGCAGACGGCCATCGTTGGCGACGAGGATCGGCAGGTTCGGCGCCAGGGCGCTACCGTAGTGAACCTCGGTCTTCGAGAAGCGAGCCTTGGCATTGCCACCCACGCGCGCCCAATCGCTCACTGCGGAGCCGTCGGAGTCGCTTGGGAAGAAGCTGCTGTTGTCTGGGTGCTTGCCGCGACCGCCATCCAGGTGAATACCCCACAGGGCCTGGATATCGACGCCGAAACCAACGGTGCCCTCGGTGAAACCGGACAGGTAGTCGAGCTTGAAGCCCTGACCCGATTCACGGTTGTCAGCGCCGCCATCACGGTTGTCGTTGTTGAAGTACATGGTGCGCGAGCTCAGCGCCAGTTTGCTGTCTTCAACGAAACCTGCAGCAGCTGCTTGTTGGGCGAAAACCCCCAGTGCCACGGCCAGAGCCAGGCTGGACTTGTACATGTTTTGCTCCTCTACGTTCTAATTCTTGTGTATCTCTGGCGGCGGGATCTGCTGCCCCGCTCACCGTGGATGGGCGATTTAGTCCCAAAGCGTGACCAATAAGTCAATCGTTTCTAAACGTTTCGCGACTTTGGTCTAAGGACATCTCCTGCGCTACAGGATAATGACAATCCTATAAATCCAAAATGACTGTTTTATGAATTTGTAAGACTTTTAAGGAATATCAATGAAACCTTCACTGCAAAAAGTTGTATCGACGCCGTCAATCATACCTTTAGGTTATGTGCAAACGTTTGCCGACCCGCTACGCGCCAAGACACCTTATGACGAGGGATCAAAGGCTAGCAGCGGTCCAATGATCTGCCAGTCGTCATCTTCGACACCTTGCGTGGGTTAAAGCGTTTGGCTCCTAAGCTAATTCTAAAAAGTTATTTATTTTTGATTTCTTAGATCATCTAGTCTTCTCGCCATCAAAGCCCAATTGCCTGACGAGAGGTTCACCATGATCCCGCATGCCCCGCTGCGCCTGTTCGCCGCCCTGTCTCTCGCCAGCGCCAGCTGGTTGGCCCAGGCCGCCGACCTCACGGTTGCCTACCAGACCACCGTTGACCCGGCCAAGGTGGCTCAGGTCGATGGTTCCTATGAAAAAGCCAGCAAGGCCGACATCGCCTGGCGCAAATTCGACAACGGCGCCGATGTCATCACGGCGGTAGCCAGCGGCGACGTGCAGATCGGCTACCTGGGCTCGAGCCCACTGGCCGCCGCCGCCACCCGCAAGCTGCCGGTCGAAACCTTCCTGATCGCCACCCAGATTGGCGCCGGCGAAGCTCTGGTCGCCCGTGACAGCATCAAGACGCCGCAAGACCTGATCGGCAAGAAAGTCGCCGTACCGTTCGTTTCCACCGGCCACTACAGCCTGCTGGCCGCGCTGAAAAGCTGGAACATCGACCCGTCCAAGGTGCAGATCCTCAACCTGGCGCCGCCGGCGATCATCGCTGCCTGGAAGCGCGGCGACATCGACGCCACCTACGTCTGGGACCCGGCCCTGGGTGTGGCCAAGGAAAACGGCAAGGTGCTCATCACCTCGGGCGAACTGGCCAACAAAGGCGCACCGACCTTCGACGCCTGGATCGTGCGCAAGGACTTCGCCGACAAGCACCCGGACGTGGTCAAGGCCTTCGCCAAGGTCACCCTCGACGCCTACGCCGACTACCGCAAAGACCCCAAAGCCTGGCTGGCCAACCAGGACAACGTGGCCAAGCTGGTGAAGCTGTCCGGCGCCAAGGCCAGCGACATCCCGGTGCTGCTGGAAGGCAACGTCTACCCGCTGGCCGCCGACCAGGCCAATGCCCTGGGCGCACCGACCACCAAGGCGTTGACCGACACCGCCACGTTCCTCAAGCAACAAGGCAAGGTCGACGCGGTACTGCCGGACTACTCGCCCTACGTCAGCGCCAAATTCCTGCCTAACTGAACCTGATCCGGAGCCCGTCATGGCCTTGCTCGAACTGGAGCGCATCAGCGCACAGTACCCCGGTGCCAACACCCCGGTGCTGGCCGACATCAACCTGAGCCTGGGTCCTCGCCAACTGCTGGTGGCCCTCGGGCCATCGGGCAGCGGCAAGACCTCGCTGCTCAACCTGATCGCCGGTTTCGTCGCCCCCAGCGGCGGGCGCATCAGCCTCGATGGCGTGCCGGTGCAAGGCCCCGGGGCCGAACGCGGCGTAGTGTTCCAGGACGACGCCCTGCTGCCCTGGCAGAACGTGCTGGGCAATGTTGCCTTCGGCCTCGAACTTGCCGGCGTGCCACGTGCAGAACGTGAAGCCAAGGCGCGCGAAATGCTGGCCCTGGTCGATCTCGCCGGTTTCGGCGAGCGGCGCATCTGGCAATTGTCCGGCGGGCAGAAGCAACGCGTGGGCCTGGCCCGCGCGCTGGCAGCCGACCCACGGGTGCTGCTGATGGACGAGCCGTTCGGCGCACTCGACGCCTTTACCCGCGAACAGATGCAGGAACTGCTGCTGCAGGTGTGGCAACGCACGGCCAAGCCGGTGTTCCTGATCACCCACGACATCGAAGAAGCGGTGTTCCTGGCCAGCGAGCTGGTACTGCTGGCGCCCAACCCGGGGCGTGTGGTCGAGCGCCTGCAACTGGACTTCGGCCAGCGCTACGCCGCCGGCGAGCCGGCCCGGGCGATCAAGTCCGACCCACGCTTCATCGAAACCCGCGAGCATGTGCTGGCGCGGGTGTTCTCCCAACGCCAAAGCCTGCAGGAGCCCGCATGAGCAGCATCGATCTGCCGGTCGCCGGCAAGCGCAACGCCCACACCCGGCCAGCCGTCAAGGCCCGCCGCCCGCTTTCCACCCGCTGGATCAGCACACTGACCCTGGCCAGCCTGCTGCTGGTCTGGTGGCTGGTGACCGCTGTCGGCTGGATCGAACCGCTGTTCCTGCCCTCGCCCAGCGATATCCTGGCCAAGGGCTGGACCCTGCTCACCCAGGGCTACATGGACGCCAGCCTGTGGCAGCACCTGGGCGCCAGCCTGGGTCGTATCGGCCTGGCCCTGGCCGCCGCCACCCTGACTGCCATCCCGGTCGGCATCGCCATTGGCTACAACCGTGTGGCACGCGGCATCCTCGACCCGCTGATCGAGTTCTACCGGCCGATTCCGCCGCTGGCCTACCTGCCGCTGATCGTCATCTGGTGCGGGATCGGCGAGCTGTCCAAGGTGCTGCTGATCTACCTGGCGATCTTCGCCCCGATCGCCATCGCCACGGCCACCGGCGTGCGCACCGTCGACCCGGCCAAGCTGCGCGCCGCCCAGTCGCTGGGCGCCACCCGGGCCCAACTGATTCGCCATGTGATCCTGCCCAGCGCGCTGCCCGACATCCTCACCGGTATCCGCATCGGCCTGGGGGTCGGCTGGTCGACCCTGGTCGCCGCCGAACTGATCGCCGCGACCAGCGGCCTGGGCTTCATGGTGCAGTCGGCGGCGCAGTTCCTGGTCACCGATGTGGTGGTGCTGGGCATCCTGCTGATCGCCCTGATCGCCTTCGCCCTGGAGATGGGCCTGCGCGCCCTGCAACGCAAGCTGGTGCCCTGGCACGGGCAAAGCCACTGAATTGGACTGACCACGCCGGCAACCCGGCGCCTAGCACGAGATAAGCCATGAGCCTGACCATTACCCCACTCAGCCCGGCGCTTGGCGCCCAGATCAGCGGCGTGGACATCAGCCGCGAGATCAGCGCCGAGCAGCGCGACGCCATCGAGCAGGCGCTGCTCCAGCACCAGGTGCTGTTCTTCCGTGACCAGCCGATCAACCCGGATCAGCAAGCGCGCTTCGCTGCCCGCTTCGGTGATTTGCACATTCACCCGATCTACCCCAACGTGCCGGAAACCCCGCAGGTGCTGGTGCTCGACACCGCCGTCACCGACGTGCGCGACAACGCCGTGTGGCACACCGACGTGACCTTCCTGCCCACCCCTGCACTGGGTGCGGTACTCAGCGCCAAGCAGCTGCCGGCCTACGGTGGCGACACCTTGTGGGCCAGCGGCATCGCCGCGTTGGAGGCACTGTCGGCGCCGCTGCGCAAGATGCTCGATGGACTGAGCGCCACCCATGACTTCACCAAGTCGTTCCCGCTGGAGCGTTTCGGCACCACGCCGGACGACCTGGCGCGCTGGGAAGAAACCCGGCGCAAGAACCCACCGCTGTCGCACCCGGTGGTGCGCACCCACCCGGTGAGCGGGCGCAAGGCGCTGTTCGTCAACGAAGGGTTCACGACGCGGATCAACGAATTGAGCGAGCTGGAGAGCGAGGCGCTGCTGAAGCTGCTGTTCGCCCATGCGACGCGGCCGGAGTTCAGCATTCGCTGGCGTTGGCAGGAGAATGACGTGGCGTTCTGGGATAACCGCGTGACGCAGCATTTTGCGGTGGATGACTATCGGCCGAATCGGCGGGTGATGCATCGGGCGACCATCCTTGGGGATGCGCCGTTCTGAACTTTGATGTGACCTGTACCGGCCTCTTCGCGGGACAAGCCCGCTCCCACAGGATTTCCGCTGCCCTCAAGCATTACGCGGTTCCTGTGGGAGCGGGCTTGTCCCGCGAAGAGGCCGGTGAAACCAACGACAACCTAGCGGACCAGATGCAGGTACTGCATGTGCCGCTCGTACTGGTCGAGGATGTCGTTGATGATCTGCTCCTTGCTGTAGCCCACCAGATCATAATTCTGGCTGCCTTCGCTCAAGTGCACCTCCGCCCGGTAATAGCGACGGTTCTTCAACTCCTGAGTCCCCAACCCACCCAGCGCGAACGACGGCGTGAAGTAGCCACGCATCTGCACCTGGTAGATGAACGGCTGTTCCTCGCCATGGCCGACCTTCAGGCTGACGTTGTCATGGCTCGGGTCATCCTGGGTAATCAGGGTCAGCCCCTTCTGCTCGAACACTTCACGCACGTCGGCAATCGCCGGGCGCACCACGTCGTCCATGAAGCGGTACACCTCATCCCGTGACGGGAAGTGCACAGCCTGGCTCAAGCGCTGCCGCCAACCACCACGGCCGCGACGGGACTGGGCGAACGGCGCCAGCGAATGCATCTGCGCGATCTGCCGCTGGCTCTCCAGGTAGAAGGCCTTGTGCAGCCCCCACATCATGCACAGCAGGATCAGCGAGAACGGCAGCGACGTCAGCACCACCGCCGATTTCAGCGAATCGATGCTGCCGGCGAACAGCAGCCCGCTGGTGATCAGCGCGGTCATCACACCCCAGAAGATACGCAGCCAGTTCGGGCCGTCTTCGTCGGCGTCACCGCCCTTGGCCGACAAGGTCGACAGTACCACCGTGCCGGAGTCGGCCGAGGTGACGAAGAACACGAAGCTGATGAACACCGTCACCGCGATGACCGTCTTGCTCCACGGGTAGGTTTCCAGCAGCAGGTACAGGCTCATCGACGGGTTGTCCAAGGCCGACTGCCCGAGGGCTGTCATGCCGTGGTTGATCACCTGGTCGAGCGCGCTGTTGCCGAAGATCGACATCCACGCCAGGGTGAAGCCCAGCGGAATCAGCAGCACGCCGAAGACGAACTCGCGGATGGTGCGGCCACGGGAAATACGCGCGATGAACAGCCCCACGAACGGCGCCCAGGCAATCCACCAGGCCCAGTAGAATACCGTCCAGCCACCCAGCCAGTCGCGGTTCTCGCCGTAGGCGTACACGTCGAAGCTCTTGCGCGGCAAGGCCCCCAGGTAATCGCCGAGGTTCTGGATCAAGGTGTTGAACAAGTGCTGGGTGGGCCCGGCGAACAGCACGAACAGCAGCAGCGCGCAGGCCAGGAACAGGTTGATGTCGCTCATCACCCGCACGCCCTTCTCCACCCCGGCGACCGCCACGGCCACCGCCGCGCCCATCATCAAGGCAATGAGCATCACCTGCACCCACTGGCTGTGGCTGATGCCGAACAGGTAGTCGAGGCCGGCATTGAGGTGCAGCACGCCGAAGCCCATGTCGGCCCCCAGGCCGAACACCGTGGCGATGATGCCGAAGCCATCCACCGCGTAGCCGATCGGCCCGTTGATGCGCTTGCCGATCAGCGGGTACAGCGCCGAGCGCAGGGCCAACGGCAGGTTGTGACGGTAGGCGAAATAGGCCAGCGCCATGCCGACGAAGGCGAACACGCCCCAGCCATGCAGGCCCCAGTGCAGGAACAGGATCTGCATCGCCTGGCGCCCGGCTTCCGCGGTACCGGCCTCGCCTTGCGGCGGCTGCAGCATGTGCGTCAGCGGTTCGGAGACGCAGAAGAAGAACAGGGTGATGCTGATGCCGGCGGCGAACAGCATCCCGGCCCACGACAGGTAGCTGAACTCGGGTTCGTCGTGGTCGGCACCGAGCTTGATCTTGCCGTAGCCGGACAAGGCGGTGACCACCACGAAGACCAGGTACAGCGTCATGGCCAGCATGTAGTACCAGCCGACCGTGTTGGCCGCCCAGTTCTGCGCCGCCATCAGCCATTCGCCGGCAGCTTGCGGGAAGGCGATGACCACCAGGCCGAAGAGAAGGATGAAACTTGCCGCGAAGTAGAACACCGGGGGGTTCATGCGCATCTTGCCGGTGGCAAGTGAGGGGTTCGGTGCACTCATTTTGCATGCACCTCGTCGATTGACGTGAGGTTCGGGTTGAACGGGTTCAGCAAAGGAATCCTCCTGTTGAACACCGGCAGCGGACCAGCGTTTTTCGTTGAACAAGCGTTCAAGTTAAACATGGATTGGACTTCAATGCGAACCGGGGGGCTGATCGGTGCCTGCCTGTACCGGCCTCATCGCCGGCAAGCCGGCTCCCACAGGTACCCCACTGCACTCCGGCTCGCTGGGGTCTCTGTGGGAGCTGGCTTGCCAGCGATAGGGCCGGTACAGGCAGTAAAGAACTCAGTTCTTGTCCTGGCAATCCAGCTGCAAGTTCGCCTGGGTGATATTGCTCTCGGCCGGCACACTGCGGGTCAGCCAAACGTTACCGCCAATGGTCGAACCCTTGCCGATAGTGATACGCCCCAAGATGGTCGCCCCCGCATAGATCACCACATCGTCCTCGACGATCGGATGACGCGGCAGGCCTTTGTGCAGCGTCCCCGACTCATCGCTGGGGAAGCGCTTGGCACCCAGCGTGACCGCCTGGTAGATACGCACCCGCTCACCAATGATCGCGGTCTCGCCGATCACCACGCCGGTGCCATGGTCGATGAAGAAGCTCTGGCCGATCTGCGCGCCGGGGTGAATGTCGATGCCCGTGGCCGAGTGCGCCAGCTCCGAACTGATCCGCGCCAGCAGCGGCAAACCGGCCTGGTACAGATGATGGGCCAGGCGGTGATGGATGATCGCCAGAATCCCCGGGTAGCACAGCAGGACTTCATCGACGCTGCGCGCCGCCGGGTCGCCGTGGTAAGCCGCCAGCACGTCGGTATCGAGCAGCACCCGCAGGCCCGGTAGCGCTGCGGCGAAATCCTGGATCAGGCGCAGGGCCTGGCCATCGACTGCAACCGAGTCGCCCTTGCTTTGGCGTGCGGCGTAACGCAGCTCAAGGCGCGCCTGGGCCAGCAAGGCGGTCAGCGCCGCATCCAGGGTATGGCCCACGTAGAAATCTTCGCTCTCCTCGCGCAGGTCCACCGGGCCCAGGCGCATCGGGAACAGCGCCCCGCACAGTTGCTCGAGGATCTGCCGCATCGCCTCGCGCGAGGGCAGCTCGCGCCCGCCCTGCTCGCCAATGCTGCGGCCATTGCGGCTGCGCCACTGCTCACGGGCACCGCGCAGGCCGCTGACGATGCTGTGCAACTGCCAATGCGCGGATGATGGTTGTTCGCTCACGGGGTTCTCCTGCCAGTGGGGCAATCTGTGGTTTTGCAATCCACTCTACGGCAAATCCGTCCCTTGGAAAAAACAACGCTTTATTCCATCCTGCGCTAAGTCAGGCATAAGCGGCGATGACGAACCGGGCATCCTCGCCTACCCTCAAGACAACCGAATCCTGAACCTTTTCAAAAACGCATAAGAAAATAAGTTTTTATTATTTCCTGGCCTATGAAGCCAACTCTATAGTCGCCACCCACTACTTCCACAACAAGCGCGGGGCCTGACATGTCGAAATTCGCCAAACCGCTTCTCAACGCCAGCCTGGCCATCCTTCTGGGCGCCGGCCTGCTCAGCCAGGCATTCGCCGGCGAGCAATTGAAGACCATCCAGGAAAAAGGCGTGATCAACGTCGGCCTCGAAGGCACCTACCCGCCCTTCAGCTTCCAGGATGAGAACGGCAAGCTGGCCGGCTTCGAAGTCGAGCTGTCGGAGCTGCTGGCCAAGGAGCTGGGGGTCAAGGCCAAGATCCAGCCGACCAAGTGGGACGGCATTCTCGCCGCGCTGGAATCCAAGCGTCTGGACGTGGTGGTCAACCAGGTGACCATCTCCGAGGAGCGCAAGAAGAAGTACGACTTCTCCGAGCCTTATACCGTCTCCGGTATCCAGGCGCTGATCCTGAAGAAGAAGGCCGCCGAGCTGAATATCCAGAAGGCTCAGGACCTGGCGGGCAAGAAAGTCGGCGTGGGCCTGGGCACCAACTACGAACAGTGGGTCAAGCAGGACGTACCGAAAGCAGAAGTGCGCACCTACGAGGATGACCCGAGCAAGTTCGCCGACCTGCGCAACGGCCGCATCGACGCCATCCTGATCGACCGCCTGGCCGCGCTGGAATACGCGCAGAAAGCCAAGGACACCGAACTTGCCGGCGAAGCCTTCTCGCGCCTGGAAAGCGGCGTGGCCCTGCGCAAAGGCGAGCCTGAACTGCTGGCGGCCATCAACAAGGCCATCGACAAGCTCAAGGCTGATGGCACGCTGGCCAAGCTGTCCGAGAAATACTTCGGTGCCGATGTCACCAAATGATCGCTGAAAGCCTGCAACTGGTAGTCGACTCCACGCCCTTCCTGCTGAAGGGCGCGGGTTATACCGTGCTGCTGAGTGTCGGCGGCATGTTCTTCGGCCTGGTGCTGGGCTTTGCCCTGGCGCTGATGCGGCTGTCGAAGATCCTGCCGCTGAACTGGCTGGCACGCATCTATGTCTCGTTCTTCCGGGGCACGCCGCTGCTGGTGCAGCTGTTCGTGATCTACTTCGGCATGCCGCAGATCGGCATCGAGCTCGATCCGATCCCGGCCTCGCTGATCGGCCTGTCGCTGAACATGGCCGCCTACATCTGCGAAATTCTCCGTGCGGCGATCTCTTCCATCGACCGTGGTCAGTGGGAAGCCTGTGCCAGCATCGGCATGACCCGCACCCAGGCCATGCGCCGCACCATCCTGCCGCAGGCCCTGCGCACCGCGCTGCCGCCTTTGGGCAACAGCTTCATCTCGCTGGTCAAGGACACCGCCCTGGCGGCGACCATCCAGGTGCCCGAGCTGTTCCGCCAGGCGCAGCTGATTACGGCGCGCACCTTCGAAGTGTTCACCATGTACCTGGCGGTTGCGGTGATCTACTGGATCCTCTGCAGCATCCTCGCGCACTTCCAGAACCGCATGGAAGCGCGGGTCAACCAGCACGACCAGGAGCACTGAAGATGATCGTCGTAGAAGGACTGTCCAAGCAGTTCAAGGGCCAGACCGTGCTCAACGGCATCGACCTGACCGTGCAGCCCGGCGAAGTGGTGGCCATCATCGGCCCCAGCGGCTCGGGCAAGACCACCTTCCTGCGCTGCCTGAACCTGCTGGAAACCCCGGACGCCGGGCGCATCCGCATCGGCGACATCAGCATCGATGCCAACCGCCCGCTGGGTGGGCAGCAAAGTGCGATCCGCCGTTTGCGCCAGCAGGCCGGGTTCGTGTTCCAGAACTTCAACCTGTTTCCCCATCGCACGGCCCTGGAGAACGTCATCGAAGGGCCGGTGATCGTCAAGAAGACCCCTCGCGAGCAGGCCATCGAGCTGGGCCGGCGCCTGATGGCCAAGGTTGGCCTGGCGGGCAAGGAAGACGCCTACCCCCGGCGTCTTTCGGGCGGCCAGCAGCAGCGCGTGGCCATCGCCCGTGCGTTGGCCATGGAGCCGGAGGTGATCCTGTTCGACGAACCCACCTCGGCGCTCGACCCGGAACTGGTCGGTGAAGTGCTGGCGACCATCCGGGGGCTGGCTGAAGAAAAGCGCACCATGATCATCGTCACCCACGAGATGAGCTTTGCTCGGGATGTGGCGAACCGGGTGATCTTCTTCGACAAGGGGGTGATCGTCGAGCAAGGCGAGGCCAAGGCGCTGTTCGCCAGCCCCAGGGAAGAGCGTACGCGGCAATTCCTGCGCAAGTTTCTCGGCACCGCGGCCAGTCAGGACTGACGCCTTCGCGGGACAAGCCCGCTCCCACAGGTTCACTAGGCTTCATGCATTGTGGTTTTCCTGTGGGAGCGGGCTTGTCCCGCGAATAGGCCAGCACATCCAGCGCAAATCCTCACTTCTATATATATTCCAAAAGGTTAGTTCATAAACTTTTAATAAGCCTTTAGGGTATATACACCGGACCACCGGACCAGCAAACGCTTGTCGCCCATCAGCTGAAGCGACGCATCCACTTTGTGAGGTTCGGTACTGATGTCCACCCTGTCAAAACCCCAATTCCACAGCGATCTCGACAGCTCGCCCCTGCTGCTGCCGGCCAAGGTACTGCGCAACGACGCCGAAGCCCTGCAAGCCGCCCGTGAACTGGCCGAAGCCGCCCGCGAGCAAGCCGCACGCCGCGACCAGCAGCGCAAGCTGCCCTGGGCCGAGATCGAGCAATTCACCCGCAGCGGCCTGGGCAGCATCAGCGTGCCCAAGGCCCATGGTGGTCCCGACGTCTCGTTCGAAACCATCGCCGAGGTGTTCCGCATCATCAGCGCCGCCGACCCGGCCCTGGGGCAAATCCCGCAGAACCAGTTCGGCATGCTGCAACTGCTGCGCGTGACCGCCACCGAGGCGCAACAGGCGCTGATCTTCCGCAGCGTGCTCGACGGCTGGCGCATCGGCAATGCCGGGCCGGAGCGCGGCACCAAGGACACCCTGACCCTGAAGGCGCGCATCACCCGTACAGGCGACGGCTATCGCATCAGCGGCGAGAAGTTCTATTCCACCGGCGCACTGTTCGCCCACTGGGTCGCCGTCAAGGCCCTGGACGACGAAGGCCGCCAGCGCCTGGCCTTCGTCCGCCGGGGCTCGCCGGGTCTGCGTATCGTCGATGACTGGTCGGGCTTTGGCCAACGCACCACGGCCAGTGGCACCGTGCTGCTGGACCAGGTGCCGGTCGACGCCGAGCTGGTGATCGACAACTGGCGCCAGCGTGACCTGCCCAATATCCAGGGCGCCGGCTCGCAGCTGATTCAGGCCGCCATCGACGCCGGTATCGCCGAGGCGGCGATCGACGACGCCATTCATTTCGTGCGCGAGAAGTCGAGGCCGTGGATCGAGGCCAAGGTCGAGCGGGCCAGCGACGACCCCTATGTGATTGCCGACATCGGCCGGCTGAAACTCGAACTGCATGCAGCCCAGGCGCTGCTGCGCAAGGCGGCGCGGGTACTGGACGAGGTCAACGCCGCACCGATCGATGCCGCAGCGGCGGCACGGGCTTCGATTGCCGTGGCCGAGGCCAAGGTGCTGACCACCGAGATCTCCCTGCAGGCCAGCGAGAAGCTGTTCGAGCTGGCCGGCAGCCGCGCCACCCTTGCCGAATTCAACCTCGACCGCCACTGGCGCAATGCCCGGGTGCACACGCTGCATGACCCGGTGCGCTGGAAGTACCACGCGGTGGGTGCCTATTACCTCAACGGGGCCTTGCCGGCGCGGCATTCCTGGATCTGATTTTTGGCCTCGGGGCTGCCTTGCAGCCCATTCGCGGGACAAGCCCGCTCCCACAGGTACAGCATTGATCTCAGGTCTTGTGAGGTCTCTGTGGGAGCGGGCTTGCCCCGCGAATGGGCCGCAAAGCGGACCCTGGCCCTGGAGAACACCATGACAACAGCAATCATCACCAGCGACACCCAAGCCCTGGCCATCGCCGAAGAAATCGCCCAGCAACTGCGCCGCGACAGCGCCCTGCGCGACCGCGAACGCCGCCTGCCACATGCCGAACTCGACCTGTTCACCCGCAGCGGCCTGTGGGCCATCAGCGTGCCCAAGGCCTTCGGCGGCGCCGGGGTCTCCAACGTCACCCTGGCCAAAGTCATCGCCCGCATCGCCCAGGCCGACGCCTCGCTCGGGCAGATCCCGCAAAACCATTTCTACGCACTGGAAGTCCTGCGGGTAAACGGCACCCCCGCGCAGCAGCAACGCCTCTACGCCGAAGTACTGGCCGGCCAACGCTTCGGCAACGCCCTGGCCGAGCTGGGCACGAAAACCGCCCACGACCGCACCACCCGCCTGACCCGCGACGGTGACGGGTACCGCATCAACGGCCGCAAGTTCTACGCCACCGGCGCGCTCTACGCCCAGCGCATCCCGACCTCGGTGATCGACGAGCAAGGCGTCCAGCAACTGGCCTTCGTGCCGGCCGACAGCCTGGGCCTGCAAGTGATCGATGACTGGAGCGGCTTCGGCCAGCGCACCACCGGCAGCGGCTCGGTAGTGTTCGACAACGTGTTCGTCCGCAGCGAAGACGTGGTGCCGTTCCAGTCGGCCTTCGAGCGCCCCACACCAGTCGGCCCGCTGGCGCAGATCCTTCACGCGGCCATCGACACCGGTATCGCCCGCGCCGCTTTTGAAGACGCCCTGCACTTCGTGCGCACGCGCAGCCGGCCATGGGTCGACTCCGGCCTCGACAAGGCCAGCGACGACCCGCTGACCCTGAAAAGCTTCGGCCACCTGAGCATCCGCCTGCACGCCGCCGAAGCCCTGCTCGAACGCGCCGGCGAATACCTCGACCGCGCCCAGGCCGACAGCAACGCCGACACGGTCGCTGCCGCCTCCATCGCCGTGGCCGAGGCACGGGCGATCAGCACCGAAATTTCCCTCGCCGCCGGCACCACGCTGTTCGAGCTGGCCGGCAGCCAGGCCACCCTGGCCGAGCACAACCTCGACCGCCACTGGCGCAATGCCCGCGTGCACACCCTGCACGACCCGGTGCGCTGGAAGTACCACGCCATCGGCAACTACTACCTCAACGACGAAAACCCACCACGCCGGGGGACCCTCTGATGGCCAAGCAGATCCTGCTCAATGCCTTCAACATGAACTGCATCGGGCACATCAACCACGGCTTGTGGACTCACCCACGGGACACCTCGACCCAGTACAAGTCGCTGAGCTACTGGACCGACCTGGCGCGCCTGCTCGAACGCGGGCTGTTCGACGGGCTGTTCATCGCCGATATCGTCGGCACCTACGACGTCTACGGCAGGTCGCTGGACGTGACCCTGAAGGAGTCGATCCAGCTACCGGTCAACGACCCGCTGCTGCTGGTCTCGGCCATGGCTGCGGCCACCCGCCACCTGGGCTTCGGCCTCACCGCCAACCTCACCTACGAGGCGCCGTACCTGTTCGCCCGGCGCCTGTCCACGCTCGACCACCTGAGCAACGGCCGGGTCGGCTGGAACATCGTCACCGGCTACCTGGACAGCGCCGCCCGCGCCATGGGCCTGGAGCAGCAGCCGGAACACGACCGCCGCTACGACCAGGCCGACGAATACCTGCAGGTGTTGTACAAGCTGCTCGAAGGCAGCTGGGCCGACGATGCGGTGGTCGAGGACCGCGAGGGGCGGGTGTATGCCGACCCGAAAAAAGTGCGCAAGGTCCATCACCACGGCGAGTTCTACAAGGTCGAGGGCTACCACCTGTGCGAACCCTCGCCCCAGCGCACCCCGGTGCTGTTCCAGGCCGGCAGCTCGCCGCGCGGCCTGGCCTTCGCCGGCAACCATGCCGAGTGCGTGTTCATCAGTGGCCAGGACAAGGCCGCCACCCGCGCCCAGGTCGACAAGGTGCGTGCCGCCGCCCAGGCTGCCGGCCGCGACCCGCAGGCGGTCAAGGTGTTCATGGGCATCACGGTGATCGTCGCGCCCACCGAGCACGAAGCCCAGGCCAAGTACGCCGAGTACCTGCGCCATGCCAGCCCGGAAGCGGGCGTGGCGCATTTCGCCGCGTCTACCGGCATCGACTTTGCCGCCTTTGATCTGGATGAGCCGATTGGCGCCAGCAAAGGCAACGCCATCCAGTCGGCCACCCGCCAGTTGCAGGAGAACGCCTGGACCCGCCGTCGCCTGCTGGAACAGCACGCCTTGGGCGGGCGCTACGTGACCTTGGTCGGCGCGCCGGAACAGGTCGCCGAGCAGTTGATCGCCTGGATCGACGAGACCGGCCTGGACGGCTTCAACCTGACCCGCACCGTCACCCCGGAAAGCTTCGAAGACTTCATCGACCTGGTGGTCCCGCAACTGCAACAGCGAGGCCGCTACAAGACCGCCTACGCCGGAGGCACCCTGCGCGAAAAGCTGTTCGACAGCGACCACCCACACCTGCCTGCCGACCATATCGGCTCGACCTATCGCCACACCCCGGCCCCGACTGGAGTTGCACAGCATGCTTGAGAAACTGTTCCGGCCCGTCGCGGCCATCGCCCTTACCCTCTGCCTCGCCAGCGCTGCAGCCGCCGCCGAGCCGCTGAAGATCGGCACCACCGCCGCCTTCGCCATCCCGCTGGAAGCCGCAGTGGAAGAAGCCCACAAACAAGGCCTGGAAGTGAAGCTGATCGAGTTCAGCGACTGGATCGCGCCGAATGTCAGCCTCAACAGCGGCGACATCGATGTGAACTACTTCCAGCACATTCCCTTCCTGGAAAACGCCAAGGTCGCCGCAGGCTTCAAGCTGGAGCCCTACGCCCCGGGCATCATCAACAACGTCGGCCTCTACTCGAAAAAGTACAAAAGCTTCGCCGAGCTGCCTGAGGGCGCCAGCGTGGCCATCGCCAACGACCCGATCAACAGTGGCCGCGGCCTGCAACTGCTGGCCAAGGCCGGGCTGATCACGCTCAAGCCGGGCGTGGGCTACAAGGCCACCGAAGACGACATCGTCGCCAACCCGAAGAAGCTGAAGATCCTGCAGGTGGAGGCCGTGCAACTGGTGCGCGCCTATGACGATGCCGACCTGGTGCAGGGCTATCCCGCCTACATCCGCCTGGCCAACAGCTTCGACGCCACCTCGGCCCTGCTGTTCGATGGCCTGGAGAACAAGGAATACGTGATCCAGTTCGTCATCCGCTCACAGAGCAAGGACGACCCGCGCCTGGCCAGGTTCGTCGACATCTACCAGCACTCGCCCGCCGTGCGCGCAGCGCTGAACAAGGCCCATGGCAGCCTCTACCAAGCCGGCTGGGAAGGCTGACATGAGCCAGGCCAGCGCCCTCAAGGCGCCCACCGCTCAAACCGCGCCGCCACCGGCTCGGGAGCAGGCCTTGCGCCCGGAGGTCAATGAAGCCCATGTGCGCTTCATCGGCCTGGGCAAGACCTACCCGGGCCAGGAGCAGCCGGCATTGCAAGGCATCGAGCTGAATATCCGCCGAGGCGAGATCTTCGGCATCATCGGCCGCAGTGGGGCGGGCAAGTCATCACTGCTGCGCACCATCAATCGCCTGGAGCAGCCCAGCCAGGGCCGCGTGCTGATCGACCAGGTGGACATCGCGCCGTTCGACGAGGACCGCCTGGTGGCGCTGCGCCGGCGCATCGGCATGATCTTCCAGCACTTCAACCTGATGTCGGCCAAGACCGTGTGGCAGAACGTCGAGCTGCCGTTGAAAGTGGCCGGCGTGGCCAAGGCAGAACGCCAGCGCAAGGTGCGCGAGTTGCTGGAACTGGTCGGCCTGCAGGAAAAGCACCACGTCTACCCGGCCCAGCTGTCGGGTGGCCAGAAACAGCGCGTGGGGATCGCCCGCGCCTTGGTGCACGATCCCGAGATCCTGCTGTGTGACGAGGCCACCTCGGCGCTGGACCCGGAAACCACCGCGTCCATCCTCGAACTGCTGCGCGAGATCAACCAGCGGCTGAACCTGACGGTTGTGCTGATCACCCACGAAATGGCCGTGATCCGCGATATCTGCCACCGGGTGGTGGTGCTGGAACGCGGCGAGGTCGTCGAGCAGGGCGAGGTCTGGCGGGTATTCGGCTCGCCACGCCATGAGGTGACCCGCACCTTGCTGGCACCCTTGCAGGCCAAGCTGCCCAAGGCCTTGCAGGCAAACCTGAGGGCCAGCCCGGCAGGCCGTGACAGCGCGGTGGTACTCAAGCTCACGGTGCTTGGCGAGCCGGCGCTGTCCGATCTTTTCAGCGACCTGGGCGGGCGCGTGCGCCTGCTGCAGGGCGGGGTGGAAACCATCGGCGAACATGCCCTCGGGCAACTGATTCTGTCGGTACAGGGCTCACCGCACGACCCCCATCAATTGCTGGAACGCGCCCGCCGCTGGGCCGAAGACGTGGAGGTACTGGGCCATGTGGTTTGATCGCTTGCTTGAAGGCTTGCTCGACACCCTGCTGATGGTCGGCGTTTCGTCGCTGATCGCCCTGCTGGTGGGGGTGCCGATGGCGGTGCTGCTGGTGACCAGCGACAAGGGTGGCATCTTCGAGGCGCCGCTTTTGAACCGGGTGCTGGGCGCCTTCGTCAACCTGTTCCGCTCCATCCCGTTCCTGATCCTGATGGTCGCGCTGATCCCCTTCACCCGCCTGGTGGTTGGCACCACTTATGGCGTGTGGGCCGCGGTGGTGCCGCTGACCATCGCCGCCACGCCGTTCTTCGCGCGAATTGCCGAGGTGAGCCTGCGCGAGGTCGACCATGGGCTGGTGGAAGCGGCGCAGGCCATGGGCTGCCGGCGTTGGCACATCGTCTGGCATGTGCTGTTGCCGGAGGCGCTGCCGGGGATCGTTGGCGGATTCACCATTACCCTGGTGACGTTGATCAACTCGTCGGCCATGGCTGGGGCGATTGGCGCGGGTGGGCTGGGGGACATTGCCTATCGGTATGGGTATCAGCGCTTCGACAGCCAGATCATGCTGACCGTGATTGCCATGCTGGTGGCGTTGGTGGCGCTGATTCAGCTGGGTGGGGATCGGTTGGCCAAGGGGTTGAACAAGCGCTAGGGCTTCTCGGGAGGCAGCTCAGATCTCTGTGGGAGCGGGCTTGTCCCGCGAAAGGGCCAGTCCAAATACTGAAGGTGTATGGCCAGGGCTTCGCCCTGGTTCGCGGGACAAGCCCGCTCCCACAGGGGCCCTACTCAACTCCAGCGCAAACCATGCGCCGGCACCGGCCGCCCGAACCAATACCCCTGCCCCAGCTGGCACTGCTGCTCCAGCAGGAACCTGGCCTGCTCCGCCTGCTCGATGCCCTCGGCATGCACCTGCATGCCCATGCTCCGCGCCAATGCAATGATCACCCGCACGATCGCGATGTCGTCATCATCCAGCGGTAGCCCGGCAACAAAGCCCTGGTCGATCTTCAGCTTCTGCACCGGCAAGCGCTTGAGCCGCAGCAGCGACGAATAGCCCGTACCAAAGTCGTCGATCGCCAGGCTCAAGCCCAACTCGCGCAAGCGGTGCAATTGCTCCAGCGCCACCTCCGGATCTTCCATCACGGCGCTTTCGGTCACTTCCAGCTCCAGCAATGCAGGGTCCAGACCGGTTTCGTGCAGCACCTCGGCCACCTGCCGATACAACTCGCGCTGACCGAACAGGCGACTGGACAGGTTGACGGCGACAAACGCCAGATCGCGCCCCTCCTCCTGCCACTGGACCATCTGCCGGCACGCCCGGCGCAGCACCCAGGCATCGATATCGGCGATCAGGCCAGTCCGCTCGGCGATGGGGATGAACTCACCCGGCGGCACCAGGCCCCGCTGCGGGTGCTGCCAGCGCACCAGCGCCTCGACACCGACCATGCGCGTGCTGAACAGGTCGAACACCGGCTGGTAGAACACCCGCAGTTCATCCTGCTCCAGGGCACGGCGCAGCTCGCCTGCGGTTTCCACGCGGTGCTGGGCGTGGGCTGTGAGCTCTTCGGTATAGAGCGCGTAGCAGGCGCGGCCATTGGACTTGGCCTTGAACAGTGCCGAGTCGGCGTTGCGCAGCAGCTGCTCGGCGCCCAGCGCATCACTGGGGAACAGGCTGATCCCGACACTGGCACTGATGAACAGCCGATGACCTTCGAACTCGAACGGTTCGCGCAGGCGCTCGATGATGCTCTGCGCCAGCTTGCCGGCCTGGCCGACCTCCTGGCAGTTCTCGGCCAGCATGGCAAACTCGTCACCGCCCAGGCGCGCCAGGGTCACGCCGTTGCCCAGCAGGTCGCGCAGGCGGTCGCCGACCAGCTTGAGCAACTGGTCGCCGATGGTGTGGCCCAGGCCGTCATTGATGCTCTGGAAATGGTCCAGGTCGAGCAGCAGCAAGGCGCAGCCACGTTTGTTGGCCTCGGCTGCGGCCAATGCCTGCTCCACGCGGTCGTTGAACAGCAGGCGGTTGGGCAGGCCGGTGAGCGGGTCGTGATGGGCGAGGAAGGCCAGCTCCTGCTCGGAGTGCTTGATCGCGCTGATGTCGCTGAACACGGCCACATAATGGGTCAGCTCGCCGCTGTCGTCGCGAATGGCACAGATGGTCTGCCACTGCGGGTAGATCTCGCCGCTCTTGCGCCGGTTCCAGATTTCCCCGCTCCACTCGCCCTTCTCGGCCAGGGTGGTGTAGATCTGCTGGTAGAACGCCACCCCGTGGCGGCCCGACTTGAACTTGCTCGGGCGCTGGCCGAGCACTTCGTCCTGCTGATAGCCAGTGATGCGCATGAAGGCGCGGTTGACGTGCACGATCACGCCTTGGCGGTCGGTGACCAGCACGCCTTCCAGGGTGCTGTCGAATACCGCAGCGGCCATGCGCAGGCGCTCGCGATCATCGCGACGCAGGCGCGCGCCGATACCGATGAAATTGAGCAGGCGAGCACGGGAAAAGAAGATCAGCAAGGCACTGACCAGTACCCAGACCACCACATTGATCTGCCGGCCCACGGTCAGCGCCAGGGGGTCATCGGTCAGGCTGCGCAGCACCAGCTCGGCCAGCACCAGCCACAGGAACGAGAGCACCACGTAAAGCGCGGCCATGCGCAAGGCGTCGCGAACGGAAACAGACATGTCGGGGGGAAAAGCCCATGAAAAAGGATGGGGCATTATAAAGGCAGAAACATACCGTGACGTCCTATCTGAAAGGGTGACTGGTTTTATTTCCCTACCAAGGGATAATCAGACCCTTCCCCTGCATTTTCGAGGGTTTCCTTACCTATGTGGTACAACGGTCTACTCGACTTGTCGGTCTGGCAACTGGTCGGCGTCACCCTGCTGATGACCCATGTGACCATCGTCAGCGTCACCATCTACCTGCACCGCTACTCCGCCCACCGAGCGCTGGAGCTCAACGGCGCGCTCAAGCACTTCTTCCGCTTCTGGCTGTGGCTGACCACGGCGCAGAACACCCGCGAATGGACCGCCGTGCACCGCAAGCACCACGCCAAGTGCGAAACCCCCGATGACCCGCACAGCCCGGTGCACAAAGGCTTGAGCACGGTGCTGCGCAAGGGGGCCGAACTCTACCGCGAAGAAGCAAGAAACCCCGAGACGCTGCGCATCTACGGCAAGAACTGCCCGGAAGACTGGATCGAGCGCAACCTCTATTCGCGCTACAAGCTCGGCGGCATCGTCCTGATGGCGGTCATCGACCTGCTGCTGTTCGGCACCCTCGGCATCACCGTGTGGGCCATCCAGATGATGTGGATTCCGTTCTGGGCCGCCGGCGTGGTCAACGGCCTGGGGCACGCGGTCGGCTATCGCAACTTCGAATGCCGCGACGCCGCCACCAACCTGGTGCCCTGGGGCATCATCATTGGCGGCGAGGAGCTGCACAACAATCACCACACCTACCCCAACTCCGCCAAGCTGTCGGTCAAGCGCTGGGAGTTCGACATGGGCTGGGCGTGGATACGCATCCTGTGCATGCTGCGCCTGGCCAAGGTGCAGCGCGTGGCACCCATCGCCCACCGCGTCGAGGGCAAGGCCAGCCTGGACATGGACACCGCCATGGCCATCCTCAACAACCGCTTCCAGATCATGGCCCAGTACCGCAAGCTGGTGATCGGCCCACTGGTCAAGCAGGAGCTGGACAAGGTCGACGCCTCGATGCGTCACCGTTTCCGCCGCGCCAAGCGCCTGCTGTCGCGGGAAACCAGCCTGCTGCAGGACCGCCACCATGTGCGCATCGAGTCCATGCTCGCCCACAGCCAGGCGCTCAAGACCATCTACGAGAAACGCCTGGCACTGCAACAGATCTGGGCCCGCACCAGCGCCAACGGCCACGACATGCTGGCGGCGATGAAAGACTGGGTACACGAGGCCGAGGCCAGCGGCATCCATGCCCTTCGCGACTTCGCCGGGCAACTCAAGACCTACTCCCTGCGCCCCACCGGCGCCTGAAGCCGTTGATCGGCACGCCCCGTTCCAGGGCGTGCCGCTTCGGAACTTCAGCCCCTCCAACACACTCGAATTCGGCACATCGCCCGCGTGGCGGGCCGGTTCGTGGCCGCACGCTTTCCCGTCGAGAACCGCTCCGTGCACATGGCCAAGAACACCAATTCATCCCTGCCCGGCAATTCACCACCCGTAGCCGCCCAGACTTTGCTTGCCCTGCTCCACGCCCAGGGCGAAGTTGCCCGACTCAGCGAACGCGAGCAGCTCTACAGCGCCCTGCTGGACAGCGTCAACGCCGTGCTCTGGGCGTTCGATTGGGAAACCCGCAAGGTGCTCTACGTCAGCCCCGCCTACGAGCGCATCTTCGGTCGCCCGGCCAGCCTGGTGCTGGCCGACTACAACGAGTGGCGCGACAGCATCTACCCCGACGACCTGGAATATGCCGAGCGCAGCCTCGCCCAGGTCCTGCTCAAGGGCGCGGTGGAAGACCGTGAGTACCGCATTCTCAACGCCAGCGGCCAGGTGCGCTGGCTGAGCGACAAGTGCTACATCAACCAGCAGCGCGAAGGCGACCGGGTGATCATCGTCGGCATCGCCGAAGACATCACCGAGAAGAAGCAGCTCGAAGGCGAACTGCAGCGCCTGGCCACCACCGATGTGCTGACCCAGAGCAGCAATCGCCGGCACTTCTTCGACTGCGCCCGCCAGGCCTTCGACAGCGCCCGCGAGGGCGGCACGCCGCTGGCGTTCCTGCTGCTGGACATCGATGACTTCAAGCAGATCAACGACAGCTACGGCCACCAGGAGGGTGACCAGGTGCTGCAGCGCATCGCTGACACCGGCAAGGCCGTGCTCCGGCGCGGCGATTTGTTCGGGCGCATTGGTGGTGAAGAATTTGCCGCCGTATTCCCCGGTTGCACTGCACAGGTTGCCGCGCAGATTGCCGAGCGGCTGCAGCGGGAGATTCAGCGGTTGAGCTTCTGCCATGGCGGGCAACAGTACGGGGTGACGGTGAGCCAAGGGGTGACCGGGCTGACCGATGAGGACGAAGCGCTGGACAGCTTGTTTGCCCGGGCCGATGCGGCGATGTACCAGGCCAAGCGGCAGGGCAAGAATCAGATAGTGCCGGGATGATCCTGGGGCTGCTTGTGCAGCCCATCGCCGGCAAGCCGGCTCCCACAATGACAGCGGCGCTGCCGATTCCTGTGGGAGCTGGCTTGCCAGCGATGGGCCGCACAGCGGCCCCAAAATCTCAGTTCGAAATCTCTTCTTCAGAAACCGGTGGCTCTTTGGCGTCCACCTTGCGCAGCCGGTTCAACTCCGGCAACCCGACCTTGAGCAAGCGCGCCGTCTTGTTGTCGGCCACCCTCTCCAGCCCCTGGTCCGCCGGCAGTCGCGCCAATTGCCCAGCCAGGTTCATGGCCAGGATCTCGCGCGAATACACCCCACCGCCCAGCTGGTAGATCGCCGCGATCAGTTCACGCAGGCTCAGCGGCAAGCGCCAGCGGGTACGCAAGGCCGAGCCGAACGCTGCGCCGAACTCAGTCAACGCCGACTTCACCCGCGCCTCGTCCAGCTCCCCCCCGGCAAGGCGCCATTCCTGCAGGCAGCGCAGCACCGCCAGGTCACCCAGGCAATGCAAAAGGCCCGCGCAATAGCACCGCTCCTGATCCAGTTCGAGCATGCGCGCCAGGGAACGGGCGTACTCGGCGGTATGCAGCGACAGGTTCCAGAAGTGCGCGGCGTGCTGCGCCAGCAAGGGGTCACTCAGGCGCGCGCTGCGCTTGAGGGTCAGGCCCAGGATCAGGTTCATGCTCTGGGTGCTGCCCAGCTTGTTCAGCGCCTGCAGCAAGGTTTGCACCGGCGCGTCGCGGTGCAGGGCGGCGCTGTTGGCGGCCGCGATCAACACCGCAGTGATCTGCGGGTCGTTGCGCACTTCCTCCTCCAGCACCTTCAGGTTCAGGCCCTGGGGATTGAGCGCACGCTTGATCGCCAGCTGCACATCGGCGAACAGCGGGCCACCGTCGGCGCTGGCCCGACGCTGTTCGAGGAAGGCCGGCAAGCTGGCATCCGGTTTCAAGGGTGGCACAGGGCAGGCGATCTGTTCGCCTACGGCCAGCAGCAGCTCTTCCAGACGCTTGCGCAGGTTGTCCATGTTCAACGGCTTGCTCAGGTAAGCCGTGGGATGCAACGGCAGCGCTTCGCGCACGCTGGCACTGTCGCTGCGGCTGCTCATGAGGATGAACGGCAGGCCCGGCCCCTTGGCGCGCACCTTGCGCAGCAAGTCGAGGCCATCGACACCTGCCAGTTCACGGGCGGCAATGATCAGGTCGGGTTTGCTGGCCAGGGCGGTCAGCGCCTGTGAGCCGTCGGCACACACGTGTAGGCGGGCATCGCAGCGCACGCTGAGGAGCATTTCGCGAAGCATGTCGCGTACCCACGGATCGCCTTCGGCAATCAGTACGCTAGGTGGTGTGGGGTCTGCAGCGCTCATGGCCAACTCCTGATATCCCTGACACGCAATCCGTCGCAGCTTCCAAGGCAAGTCCTGCCACAACCATAGCGCCACGGGCCTTTGTTGGGCACAAAAAAAACCCGCCTAGGCGGGTTTTTTTATGAAGCGCGTCACATCAAGCGAGTTCAGCGAAGCACTCTTCGATGATGGCCAGGCCTTTGTCCAGCAGTGCGTCTTCGGCGGTCAGCGGAACCAGGATACGCAGGACGTTGCCGTAGGTGCCGCAGGACAGCAGGATCAGACCCTTGTCACGTGCCTTGGCAACCACTTGGGCGACGGCAGCAGCGTTCGGGGTGTGGGTGCCTTTCTCGAAGACTTCCACAGCGATCATCGAGCCCATGCCACGGACGTCACCGATGATGGCGTGCTTTTCCTGGATCTTGCGCAGGCCAGTGGTCAGGCGCTCGCCGACAGCCTTGCTGCGGTCCAGCAGTTTCTCTTCCTCGAACACCTGGATAACGGCCAGGGCCGCGGCGCAGGCGATCGGCGAACCGGCGTAGGTGCCGCCCAGGCCGCCTGGAGCGATGGCGTCCATGTATTCGGCCTTGCCGCACACACCGGCCAGCGGGAAGCCGCCAGCGATGGACTTGGCGAAGGTGGTC
>Ga0160431_100200_pt1 | contig 40681 bp, 31 predicted proteins | sample HID1971K_E0MG_FD_108212 | JGI IMG/M metagenome (GOLD analysis project Ga0160431, IMG submission 108212) | Enriched millipede-associated microbial communities from UW Madison campus, WI, USA - HID1971K_E0 MG | ecosystem: Host-associated > Arthropoda: Insects > Digestive system > Unclassified ...
AAGCGATGCGCCAGCTGATGGCGCGCTGGAAGAGCGTTGAATGAGTGAATCGATCAGTTTCCGCCCGATGACCGAGGCGGATCTGGATGCCGTGCTTAAGATCGAATATGCCGCGTTCAGCCACCCCTGGACCCGCGGCATCTTCCAGGATGCGCTCAAGTCCTATGAAGTGTGGCTGATGTTCGATGGCCAGCAGCAGGTTGGCCATGGCGTGATCAACGTGATCATCGACGAGGCGCACTTGCTCAATATCACCGTCAAACCCGAGAACCAGGGCTGCGGCCTGGGCTTGCGCCTGCTCGAGCACCTGATGGCGCGCGCTTATCAGCTCAATGGGCGGGAGTGCTTCCTCGAAGTGCGGGCCAGCAACCAGTCGGCCTACCGCTTGTATGAGCGCTACGGGTTCAACGAGATCGGACGGCGGCGTGATTACTATCCGGTTGCCGGGGGGCGCGAGGATGCACTGGTGATGGCTTGTACTTTGCTCGAAGACTGACTTGAATTGCCTGTGCTGGCCTTGTCGCCGGCAAGCCGGCTCCCACAGGGGGGAGGCGTTGGCTCATGAGGCAGGGGGGCAGGGATGAAGCGGGCGAGGGCATGGCCGATAGCGGCGGCATTGATCACGGGGACGGCGCAGGCCGACGAGCGTGACCTGTGGATGTTCGCTCAATGGGCGGGGGATCATCAGACCCGACCCTTTCGCGAGATGCTGGTGGATGCCCGCCTTTATGGTGTGGTGCCGATTCACCAGCTGCTGCGCTCGGCGTCCGACTGGAAGCTGTGCCGGGCTTCGCCGTTCGCGGTGCCACCGTCCGCCAACTGGCCGGCAGTACGTTCCACGCTGGCGCTGATCAAGACCCTCGACGACCAAGGCATCCTGCGCCAGTTCGAAGTGGTTTCCGCCTACCGCGAACCAGGCCTGAACCGCTGCGCCGGCGGTGCCGTGGGCAGCGCCCATACCCGCGCCTTCGCAGTCGATATCCTGCTGCCGGGCTGGGCCGACCCCAATCCGCTGTGCCGTTTCTGGCAGCAATATGGGCAGGCCTGGAGCATGGGCCTTGGGCGCTACCCGACAGGCCGCATCCATATCGATACAGCGGGCTATCGCACCTGGGGTGGGGATGGCAGTTCGGATTCGTCGTTCTGCAGCAAGCCCAGGTGAGTCAGGCTCTTTTCTGCAGGCAAAAGAAAAGGGCCTACCTTGCGGTAAGCCCTTTTCAAGTTTGGTGGCTACACAGGGACTTGAACCCCGGACCCCAGCATTATGAATGCTATGCTCTAACCAACTGAGCTATGTAGCCGATGGCGCGCATTATTCCCTTGTGAGGCACCTGTGTCAACACTCATTTCAAAAAAAATTTGCACGCTTTCAAAAACTTAGCCGCCGCCCTCGGTTCTAGCGCACGATCAGCCACTGGCCGAGTACGTCGTACAGCTGCACCTGCTGCTCGGCGGCGAGTGTCCGGAGGCTCTGGTCAGGGCGGTCGAGGTTGAAATCGCCGTTCACGCGCCGATAGGTCGTCTGTTCGTCCATCATCCACACACGCCTGCCCTGGTAACTGGCCAAGCGCTCGATGACCTGGCCCAAGGGCATGTCGCTGGCGTGCAGGCGACCGCTGCGCCAGGCGTCGGCGTTTTTCACATCGGCATTTTGCACCGGGTCGATCCGCGCCTCGTTGAATGTCACGCGTTCGCCGGCTGCAACCATGCGCTGATCAGCGCCCTGAACGATCATCGCCTTGCCGCTGAACACCAGCAGTTCGTCATGCCCGGCATGGCGCGCCACCATCAACCGGGTGCCGAACACCTGGATGCGTGCATCGTCTACCTGCACCTCCAGGGTGCGGCCGTCGAGTTTCACCTCCAGATCTACCTGACCCTGCACCAGCTGCAACTGCCGGTGGCGTCCGCGCAGGTCGACGTTCATCGCGCTGGCGCTGTCCAGGTGCAAGGTCGAGCCGTCGGCCAGGCGCACGCTGCGTCGTTCGCCGGTTTCGGTATGCAGCTCGCTGCCCAGGCGCTGCATCAGTGGCCAGTACAGATAGGCCAGCACCCCCAGCAGCAGGAGAAACAGCAGGCCCAGCCCCAGGCCAAGGCGGCTGCGTTTGACCTTGATCAGCCGCGGTCGCGGCCGGGCGGGCGTCGGGTTCATGGATGGTGTGCTCGCGTAAGGGCGGTTTTGCCCAACGATTACGGGGGAAGTGGTGCAAGGATGCTAAATATATTGATAACCATTTACAAGTACGTGGCGATCAGGAGGCAAAAAAGGTAGCTATGTATCTATTTATTTCCTGATAATCGGATCCCAAACCCGTGCACGGAATCCAAGTCCATGGCCATCAGCAGCACACCCACTGCCAGCAGCGGTTCGGCGAGCCAAGCCAACCCGCTGGTGATGCGCATCATCGCCTTCTGCGCCCTGGCGCACCTGATCAATGACCTCATCCAGTCGGTGCTGCCGGCGATCTACCCGATGCTCAAGGCCAACTACGACCTGAGCTTCGCGCAGATCGGCCTGATTACCCTGACCTTCCAGATCACCGCTTCGCTGCTGCAGCCCTGGGTCGGCTTCTTCACCGACCGCAGGCCGGCGCCCAACCTGTTGCCGCTGGGCACCGTGTGTACGCTGGTGGGCATCGTCATGCTGGCATTCGTCGGCAGCTTCCCGATGATCCTGCTGGCGTCGGCACTGGTGGGCATCGGCTCGTCGACCTTCCACCCGGAAACCTCGCGCATCGCCCGTCTGGCCTCGGGCGGGCGTTTCGGGTTGGCGCAGTCGACCTTCCAGGTCGGTGGCAATGCCGGGTCCGCGTTCGGTCCCTTGCTGGCGGCCGCCATCGTCATCCCGTTCGGCCAGACCCACGTGGCCTGGTTCGGCGTGGCCGGGCTGCTGTTCTTCGCCGTGACCCTGATGCTGCGCCACTGGTACAAGGAACACTTGAACCAGGCCAAGGCGCGCAAGGCCGTGCAGGCCACCCATGGCATTTCCCGCTCGCGGGTGATCGCGGCGTTGATCGTGCTGGGCCTGCTGGTGTTCTCCAAGTATTTCTACATGGCCAGTTTCACCAGCTACTTCACCTTCTACCTGATCGAGAAGTTCGACCTGTCGGTGGCCAGTTCGCAGCTGCACCTGTTCCTGTTCCTTGGCGCGGTAGCCGCTGGCACCTTCTTCGGCGGGCCGATCGGTGATCGCATCGGGCGCAAGGCGGTGATCTGGTTCTCGATCCTGGGCGTGGCGCCGTTCACCCTGGCGCTGCCGTATGCCGACCTGTTCTGGACCACCGTGCTCAGCGTGGTGATCGGCTTCATCCTGGCGTCGGCGTTCTCGGCGATCGTGGTGTATGCGCAGGAGCTGGTGCCGGGCAGCGTGGGCATGATCGCCGGGATCTTCTTCGGGCTGATGTTTGGCTTCGGGGGTATTGGCGCGGCGTTGCTGGGTTACCTGGCGGACTTGCGCGGTATCGAATACGTGTATGGGTTGTGCTCGTTCCTGCCGTTGTTCGGGTTGTTGGCGGTGTTTCTGCCTAAAACCGGGAAGCGGTGAGATTTTAGGGGCTGCTATGCAGCCCAATCGCCGGCAAGCCGGCTCCCACAATGACCGCAGCGCTGCCGATTTCTGCAGCACTGCCGATTTTTCTGTGGGAGCCGGCTTGCCGGCGATTGGGTCGCGCAGCGGCCACGGCGATTGACGACTCAACCTGCCTTGGCCTAGAGTGCCGCCTCTTTTTTCCCCCACCTGCGTAGTAACCCAAGCAATGCGCCGTACCCAGAGCCTCCCCCATGCCCGCCAGCCTGCCCTCCAGGCCATGCGTCGCGCGTGGCCGAGCGACACGGTGCTCAAGCGTCGGCGCAGCGTGCTGTTTGCCTTCACCTTCTCGCCACACCCTGCCCTGAACTGACCTCTGCCCCTGCGTCGTCCGCCATCCCGGCGTGCGCGTGGGCGCCTGTATCTGCGCGTCTTTTCGGTTTGCTTGGAGTGGTACATGAACATGCGTTTGCTGGCGGGCCTTCTGTTCGCCGTTTCGGTCGTTGGCTTCAGCCTGGGGGCCAGCCTGCCGCTGGTGTCGTTGCGTCTGCACGAAGCCGGGGCCAGCACCCTGGAAATCGGCATCATCTCGGCCATTCCCGCCGCAGGCATGATGCTTTCGGCGTTCATGGTCGACGCCTGCTGCCGGCTGCTGACCCGGCGCACCATCTACCTGCTGTGCTTCAGCCTGTGCACCGCCAGCATCGCGTTCCTCGAATCGGCCTTCGACTCCATGGCGCTGTTGGCCGTGTTGCGCCTGGGCCTGGGGATCGGCATGGGCATCGCCATCATCCTTGGCGAGTCCTGGGTCAACGAGCTGTGCCCGGACCACAACCGCGGCAAGATCATGGCGCTGTATGCGACCAGTTTCACCGGCTTCCAGGTGCTCGGCCCGGCGTTGCTGGCGTTGCTCGGTGCCAACAGCCCGTGGATCACCGGCGTGGTGACGATCTGCTACGGCCTGGCCTTGCTGTGCATCCTGCTGACCGTGCCCAACGACCATGTCGAGCATGGCGAGGAAGGCGAGAAAAGCTTTGGCCTGGCCGGTTTCTTCCGGGTGGCGCCGGCGTTGTGCGTGGCGGTGCTGTTCTTCTCGTTCTTCGATGCGGTGGTGCTGTCGCTGCTGCCGGTCTATGCCACCAGCCATGGTTTTGCCGTAGGTGTGGCGGCACTGATGGTGACGGTGGTGTTCGCCGGCGACATGGTCTTCCAGTTGCCCTTGGGTTGGCTGGCCGACCGGGTCGAGCGGACCGGGCTGCACCTGGTGTGCGGGCTGGTGGCGATGGCGATCGGTATCGCCTTGCCCTGGCTGCTGCACATGACCTGGCTGCTGTGGCCGTTGCTGGTGGTGCTGGGCGCGGTTGCGGGGGGCATCTATACCTTGGCGCTGGTGTTGATCGGCCAGCGTTTCAAGGGCCAGGACCTGGTGACGGCCAATGCCAGCGTCGGCCTGTTGTGGGGCGTCGGCAGCCTGATCGGGCCGCTGGTCAGTGGCGCGGCGATGGATGTGGCGCCGCATGGGTTGCCCATGGCGCTGGCGATCATGGCCGGGCTGTTCGTGTGCTTTGCCCGTCAGTCGTATCGGCGGGTGGGCAAGTTGCGGGCGGTGGCGGACTGAAGGGCGCTATCGCCGGCTTGCCCGCGATAGCACCAGTGCTGCCAACCAGGATCAGAAGCTCCCGCGCAAGGTCACCGACACATTGCGCGGATCCCCCCAGTAGTAGCCGGTCGGCGTCGGCGCCACCTGGCGGTAGTACTTCTTGTCGAAGATATTGTTGGCATTGAGCTGCAACGCGTAGTGCTCGTTGAAGCGGTAATTGACCATTGCGTTGTACACCGCATAGCCCGACTGCGACGCCTCGGCAGTGCCACTGCGGTTGTAGATGTCGCTCTGTGCCTGCACCCCGCCGCCGACGGTCCAGGCATCCAGTTCGCCCGGCAGGCGATAACTGCTGAACAAGCGCAGCATGCGCTTGGGGTCGGTGGTGCGGATGGCATTGCCGGTGTTGTTGGTGGTGTCCTTCAGGTATTCGGTGGTGTTGTAGGTATAGCCACCGCTCACATTCCAGCCCGGCAGCACTTCGCCGGAAATCTCCAGCTCGAAGCCCTGGCTGCGGTTCTTGCCTGCGGCCACCTTGCAATAGCCGGACGTGTAGTTGGGCAGGCACGGGTTGGGGCCGCTCACGTCGTCCAGCGGGTTGCCCACCTGGTAGATGCGAAAGAACGCCAGCGAGGTATTCAGGCGGCCCTCGTAGAACTCGCCCTTGATTCCGGTCTCGTACGCTTCGCCGGTGACGGGGTCGAGCACCGAGCCGCTGACATCGGTGGCGGTCTGCGGGTTGAAGATCTCGGTGTAGCTGGCGTAGGTGCTGAAGTTGTCGTTGAGGTCGTAGATCAGCGCCGCATACGGCACGATCTTGTTGTCGACGCTGAAAGTGCCGTTGGACCTGGTGTTGTTTTCCTGCTCGTAGTCGTACCAGTTGGCCCGCGCGCCGATGATCGCCGTGAGCGGGTCGGCCAGGGAAATGCGCCAGGTGGCGTAGGCACCTTCCTGGGTGGTGCGGGTGCGCACCGGGTGGGCGGTGATGTCGATGTCCGGCTCGGCCAGGCTGGTCTTGGGGTCCCACTCACGGATGTCGAACACCCCTGAACTCACGAAGTTGGTGGCTGAGGCGTAGGAGTCGTTGCGGATGCGCTCGACGCCGAGCATCAGCTCGTGGGTCCGGCCAAGCAGGTCGAACGGCCCATTGAGGGTGGCGCCGAGGTAGTTCTGCAGGCTCTCGCCGCCATCGCCTTCGGTGACCTGGTAGTTCATCAGGTACGGGTTGTTGGTCGGGTTGGCGCGGCCGCTGGCGCGGGTGAAATAGGTCTGCTTGAAGCCGTGGTCGTCCAGCTCGAAATGCGTGCGCTGGGCCATCAGCTTGAGCTTCCAGTCGTTTTCGAAGCTGTGCTCGAGCTCGGCGAAGGTCTGCAGGTTGCTGCGGTCCCAGCGGTTCCAGTCGGCACCCAGGTAGGTGCTGCGGCCCAAGGGCAGGGGCGAGCCGTCGTAGTCGGCCGGCAGGTTGCCCCACGCGCCGGTGGCATCCAGCTTGGTCCATTCCAGGCCCGTGGTCAGCGTGGTGCTGTCGTTCAGGTCGAAGGCCAGCACACCATAGAACACTTCCTTGCGCTCCTGGCGCGAATCCTGGAAGTGGTCCTTGTCATCGTGCACGGCGATCATCCGGCCGCGCACATTGCCGGTTTCGGTCAGTGGGCCGGACAGGTCGGCGACGTAGCGCTGGGCATCCCATGAACCGAGGGTGACGCTGCCTTCGCCCTGGAAGGCATAGGTCGGGCGCTTGCGCACCAGGTTGACAGTGCCCGAAGGGTTGCCCGCGCCGCGAATCATGCCCGTGGCGCCGCGCAGGATCTCGGCGCGGTCGATGATGGCCGAGTCGCTCTGGATGAACGAGCCACCGCCGCTGCTCTGCACCACCGTGGCGCCGTCGTACTGGATGGCATCGATGGCGTAGCCACGCGAGTAGTACTGCACGCGCTCACTGTCGGTCAGGTTGACCACCACCCCTGGGGTCTGTTCGAGCAGGTTGGTGAGGTTGGTGATGTTCTGGTCGTCGATGCGCTGGCGGGTGACCACGGTGACCGACTGCGGCGTGTGGCGGATGCTCTGTGCGGTCTTGCCGATGGTCACTGCGCCGCTGGTGTACGAGCCCGTGTGCTCGGTGGTTTCGCCCAGGCGGTTGCTGGAAATGCTGGTGGCGCCCAGCTCCAGTGCGCCGCCGGCATCCAGCGCCGGGATCAGCAGGAAGCTGTTCTCGCCTTCCTGCTGCACCTGCACGTCACTGCCCTGCAGCAGGATGCTCAACGCTCGGGCGCTGTCATGGCGGCCTTGCACGCCGCGGGTAGTCTTGCCCTGCAGGCTGTTCGCATCGAACGACAGGTTCAGGCCGCCTTGCCGGGCCAGCTGGTCCAGGGCCTGCGCCAACGGGCCGGCCGGGACGTTCCAGTCAAGCTGCTGCTGTTGGCTGGCGGGCGCGGCCAGCGCCTGCGCCGGCAGGGCCAGGCCAGCGCCCAGGCCAAGGCCGAACACGGCGCCGCGCACGGCATGGCGCAGTCTGTCGTTGCGGGGGGAACACGGGGCAATCATGAAGCGCTCCTGAAGGTTGCGTAGACCACTTTTCGAGTTTTGTTCCTTCAGGACGAACGAGAATGAGATTCCACCTCATTATTTTTTGAGAACGTGTTCAGGCTGCGTCGATGGTCACCCAGTAGCGCGTGCGGTAGTCGATGCGCACCGGCAGGCTGCGGGCGAGCAGCCGCAGGATCTGCTCGGTGTCGTCCAGCTGATAGGTGCCGGAGACTTTCAGTGCCGCCACCTCGGGCGCGCAGCGCAACAACCCGGGACGGTAGCGCGCAAGCTCCGTGGCGAACTCGCCCAGCGGCATCTGTTGCACGCTGAGTACGCCATCGGTCCAGCCCCAGGGGTCAGCGTGCAGGGTGACCGGCCGATAGTCGCCATTGCGGGCAACGTGCAGCACTTCCCCGGCATGGATGTGCCGTGACGCAGGGGAGGAGGGGAATAGCGTGACGTCGCCACGGCGCACGGCCAGCAGCAGCCCCTGGTCGTCTTCGCGCAACAGCACCTGGCCGTCGCGGGTGCCCAGGGTGCCGACACGGGTGGCAATGCGGAACGGGCGGTTGTCGGCGCCGTTGCTGTCCAGGCTGATTTCGCCGCGCACCAGGGTCAGTTCGCGCTGTGTGGCGCTGTACTGCAGGTCGATGGCGCTGGCTGTGTTGAGTTGGATGCGACTGCCATCGCTGCCCTGGAACTGGCGGCGCTGGCCGATGCGGGTGCTGCTGTCGGCCATCAGTTCCGGCAGCCCCAGCGGTTCCCGCGCGGCCCAGCCAAGGCCCCCGCCGACTGCCAGCACGGCCAGCAGCTTGAGCTGGTCGCGTCGGCTGATGCGCTGGCGCTGGCTGCCTTCGAGGGTGCGACGGCTCAGCTGGGCGGGCAGCCCGGACAGCTCGTCGCCCAGGCCGCTGACACGTTGCCAGGCCTGGGCATTGTGCGGGTTGCCGGCCAGCCATTGCTGGAACTGTTGCTCGGTGCGGGCGCTCGGGGTGTCGTAGCGCAGCTTGACCAACCACTCGATGGCCTGGTCGACCTGGGCCTGGGCAGGCGCGCGTTCACTGTTCGGCATAGCGCAACCGGTAGCAAACACCCAGCGCCTTGGCCAGGTCACGCTCGACGGTAGCCCGCGATACCGCCAGACGCAGGGCGATCTGCGGGATGCTCAGGCCATCGAGCTGGGCCAGCAGGAAGGCCTGCCGGGCGCGTGGCTTGAGCTGGTGCAGGGCACGGTCGAGGCGCTCGAGGGTGTCGAGCAAGATCCGTCGATGTTCTTCGCTGGGCACTTCGACTTCGGGCAACTGCGCCAGGCTTTCCTGGTAGGCACGTTCCAGCGCACGGCGGCGGAACTGGTCGATCATCAGGCCACGGGCGATGCTGCTCAGGTAGGCCCGCGGTTCTTTCAGCGGTGACACCTGGCGCGCCCGCATCAGGCGCACGAAGGTGTCCTGCGCAAGGTCCGCGGCGTGGTCCTGGCAACCGACCCGGCTGCGCAGCCAGCCACGCAGCCAGGCGTGATGGGACTGGTAGAGCAGGGCGACTTCGGCCGGCTTGAGCGTGTCCTTGATCTGCATCGTGTCGAAGGCCTGATCCCTTGCGGCATATATGATTGTGAATGGTTCTCAATTCTATGCGGGGTTGGGTGTGTGGAGCAATGGCATACCAAACCTTGTGTGGCCACTTTCTCCCGGCCAAGGAGATTGGCTATGGATTGTTGCGAGAAACGGCACTCTTCGGATCGGCACAAGCCGCGTAGAATCCACCGCCAGATTGATGTGTAAAGAGGAATATTCGATGAGGCTCTGTAGCCTTTCCCGTTTTTACCTTGGGATGATGGCCCTGATGCTAGCATTGGCCAGCCCGGCCTGGTCGGCACCCAGCACGCCAGTGTCCAGCCTGGCCGCCGCCGAACTGCCGGTGCTGGAAGAGGATGCCAGCTTTGCCCAGTTGAGCGATCGGCTCGACCAGATTCGCCAGGGCGTGACCAGCAACGCCAACGACGACCTGCTGTCGCAGCTGCGCCTGGCCGCCGTGCAGGTCCAGCGCCAAGCTGACGCCCTGAGCGCCTTGCGCGCGGCCGATGTGCAGAAACTGGACGACAAGCTCAAGGTCATCGGCCCGGTGCAACCGGACGAAGCCCAGAGCCTTGCGCTACAGCGCAAGGAGCTCGAAGCACAAAGGAAGTCGGTGTTCGCCGAACAGGAGCAGGCCGCCAAGCTCACCCAGTCGGCCCGTGACCTGTCCACGCAGATCGTCAACCTGCGCCGCAGCCAGTTCAACTCGCAGGTCACCAGCCGCGCAGCCAGCCCGCTGACGCCGGCGTTCTGGAAGTCGCTGATCCGTCCCACCGACGAAGACGTGTTCCGCCTGCGCGACTTGCGCGGTGAAGCAGCCGACGCGGTGGCCAGCGCATTCAGTCCGGGCCACCGCTGGTTCTTCCTGACCAGCCTGGTGGGCGCGATCCTGGTCTGGACGCTGGTACGCCGGCTGCTCGAACGCCTGCTCGCCGACGCCATGGTTCGCTGGCTGCCGGTCGGTCGCCTGCGCCGCAGTGCATTGGCTCTGAGCGTCAGCCTGGCCACCCTGGGGACCATTGCCGGCTCGGTATCCTTGCTGCGTTGGGGTCTGGAAAGCAGCTCCGAGCTGGGCTCCGATATCGGCAGCCTGACCAATCACTTCCTTGCCCTGGTCGTGTTCAGCGCCTTCATCTCCGGCCTGGGCCGCGCCATGCTGATGCTGCAGCGCCCTTCCTGGCGGCTGCCACCGATCGATGATCATGTGGCCAGCGCCCTGGGCTGGTTCCCCAAGATACTGGCGCTGGCGCTGATGATCATGTTGACCATGGAGCGCATCAACAGCGTGATCGGCACCAGCCTGGCGCTGACCGTGGCGACCAACGGCCTGACCGCGCTGGTGGTGGCCGTGATCTTCTCGGCGGCACTGGTGTGCTACCGCCGCACCCTGCGCAAGCATGACCTGGAACGCCCCAGCGGCCTGGCCGGGTTGATTCCGTTCGTGGTCGTGGTGTGGGTGACATTGATCATCCTGGCGCTGTTGGCCGGCTACCTGACCCTGGCCTACTTCCTGGCGAGCAAGCTAATGTGGATCAGCGTGGTGGCCACCTGCGCCTACCTGTTGACCACCTTCCTCAGCGACCTGTGCGAGACCCTGTTGTCGCCCCGCCAGCCTGGCGGCCTGGCGTTAGCCTCGACGCTCGGCCTGGCACCCCGGCATCAGGCGCAGGCCAGCACCATCCTGAGCGGTATCGCTCGCACCACGTTGCTGTTCCTTGCCGTGTTGTTGGCGCTGATGCCGTCGGGCACCAGCCCGAGCGAGCTGCTGGTCAGCCTGGGCGACTGGGACGGCACCGGTGGCAAGATGCTGGGCAACCTGAACATCGTCCCCCGGGACATCCTGCTCGCGATGGCGATCTTCTTCGGTGGCCTGTTCGGCATTCGCGTGCTCAAGCGCTGGCTGAGCGAGCGGCTGCTGCCGGAAACCGACATGGACGCCGGCATGCGTGCCTCGCTGGTGACCCTGGTGGGCTACCTGGGCTTCCTGTTCCTGGCGATGATGGTGATGTCGACCCTGCACATCAACCTCACCAGCCTGACCTGGGTAGTCAGTGCGCTGTCGGTCGGTATCGGTTTCGGCTTGCAGCAGATCGTGCAGAACTTCATCTCCGGCCTGATCCTGCTCACCGAGCGCCCGGTCAAGGTGGGTGACTGGGTGAGCCTGGCGGGGGTCGAGGGTGACATCCGCCGAATCAACGTGCGCGCCACCGAGATCCAGATGTCCGACCGTTCCACGGTGATCGTGCCCAACTCACAGTTCATTTCGCAGAACGTGCGCAACGTGACCATGGGCAACGCCTTGGGCGTGGTGAGCATTACCCTGACCTTGCCCCTGGAGACCGACGCCAACCGGGTGCGCGAGGTGTTGCTCAAGGCCTTCCATGACCACGAGTCGGTGCTCGATGCGCCGGCGGCGTCGGTGACGTTCAAGGACCTGATCAGCGCCGGCATGGTGATCGGCGTCAGTGGTTACGTGGCCGGGCCGCGGCAGGTATCGGGGGCGCGCAGCGACCTGCTGTTCACCATCCTTGGCCAGTTGCGCGACGAGGGCATTTCCCTGTCTTCGCCGCAGAGCATGGTGCTGGTGCAGGAAGGCTCGCGCCCGGCTGACGAGCCTGCGTAACGCCGATCGCCGGCAAGCCGCCTCCCACAGTGAATCAGCAGCGCTGCCGATTTTCATGTGGGAGCCGGCTTGCCGGCGATAGGGCCGCAAAGCGGCCCCCTGCGCTCCTCAGCCCAGGCAGCGAGTCACATGCTTCACCGACAGATACCCCGACAGGCCCCAAGGCCCGAGCTCTCGCCCGATCCCGCTGCCCTTGGTGCCGCCCCACGAGGTCTCGACGAACACCGCCTGCACCGAGTTGATCCACACATGGCCGACTTCCAGCGCATCGGCCACGCGCTCGGCACGTTCCAGGTCGGCGGAGCAGACGGTGGCAACCAGGCCGAAGCGGCTGTCGTTGGCTTCGGCAATGGCCTGCGCCTCGGTCGAGAAGCGACGCGCGCACAACACCGGGCCGAAGATCTCTTCGCTCCACAGGCGGCTATCCACAGGCACATCGACATACAGCGTCGGGCTGACGAACCAACCCTCGCGGTCCAGCGCCTTGCCACCGGCCAGGCACTGCAAGCCTTCTTCACGGGCGGTGGCGAAGTAGCTGGCAACCTTCAGCCATTGCGCCTGGCTGGTCAGCGGCCCCATGTCCACTTCTTCGCTCAATGGATTGCCCACGCGCAGTTTTTCCAGTGCCTGCTGCAGGCGGGGAAGCAACGCATCGGCAATGCCATCCTGCACCAGCAGGCGCGAAGTGGCCGAGCACATCTGCCCGGCATTCCAGCTGATACCGGCGACGATCCATTCCACAGCCTGGTCCACGTCGCAATCATCGAACACCACGATCGCCGACTTGCCACCCAGCTCCAGGGTCACCGGCCGGCACTGTGCCGAAGCGCTGCGCATCACCTGGCTGCCGACGCTGTTGCTGCCAGTGAACGACAGCTTGTCCAGCCCGTTGTGGCTGCTCAGGGCCGCACCGGTCTCGGCCTTGCCGTTGACGATGTTCAACACCCCGGCCGGCAGGCCGAGCTCGTCGGCGATCTGGCCGTAGGCCTGCTCGATCAGCGGGGTGACTTCCGAGGGCTTGAGGACCACGGTGCAGCCTGCGGCCAAGGCCGGGGCGAGCTTCCAGGCACTGGTCACCAGCGGGAAGTTCCACGGCACGATCAGGCCGACCACGCCCACCGGCTCCAGGCGGGTACGGGCGGTGAAACCGGGGGCGGCCAGTGGCACGTCGCGGTTCTTTTCCGGCAACTGCTCGGCCAGTTCGGCGTAGTAGGCGAAGGTGGCGACGGCATCGTCCAGGTCGATTTCCGCCTCGTGGCGCGGCTTGCCGTTGTTGCGCATCTGCAGGGCGATCAGCGCTTCGCGGCGCTGGCCAAGCTGCTCGGCAAAGCCCCGCAGGAACGCGGCACGGGTGCCTGCGCTGAGGGTTTTCCAGGAGGGCAGTGCATCACGTGCGGCCGCCACGGCCTGGTCGACCTGGGCGACGCTGGCCGCCATCATTTCGGCGAATGGCACGCCCAGCGATGGGTCGGTGACGGTGATGCAGTCGCTGCCTTGGCCTTCGACCCAGCGGCCAGCGATGTAATGGGAAGTGGTCATGGTCGTATTCCAGGTCAGGCCATTTCGGCGGTGGTCACCGGCATGGGCCGGGCGCTTTTGCAACGCACCCAGCGCGGGCCATTGGGGCCATACACACCAGCAGGTTCAGGGAACAGGTTGAGCAGCAGCAGGTACAGCGCGCCGGCGATACCCAGGGTGACCGGCAGGCTCAGGTCGATGCCGCCGGCCAGGTCGCCGAGCGGGCCGACGAACTGCCCCGGCAGGTTGACGAAGCACAGGCCGATCGCTGCGCTGGGGATCCACGCGCCCATGCCGCGCCAGTTCCAGCCATGCAGGAACCAGTAGTGACCACCACGCTGACCGCGGGTGAACACCTGCAGGTCGTCGGCGTGGTAGAAGCCGCGGCGGGTGATCAGGCCGAGGATCATGATCACCATCCACGGGCTGGTGCAGGTGATGATCAGCACGGCGAAGGTCGACACGCTCTGCACCAGGTTGAAGGTGAAGCGGCCGACGAAGATGAAGGCGATCGCCAGCACGCCGATCAGCAGGGTGGCGCCGGCGCGGCTGAGCAGGCGCGGGAACACGCTGGACATGTCCAGCCCGGTGCCGTACAGCGCGGTGGTGCCGGTGGACATGCCGCCGATCACGGCAATCAGGCACACCGGCAGGAAGAACCAGCTCGGTGCCACGGCCAGCAGGCCGCCGACATAGTTGTTGGCGGCGATGTAGTCCGGTGCCTGGCTGGCCACCAAAGTGGCGGTGCACAGGCCGAACAGGAACGGAATCAGCGTGGCGGCCTGGGCGGCGATCACGGCCAGCATGATGCGCGCCTTGGGGGTCTGGCGCGGGATGTAGCGCGACCAGTCGCCGAGGAAGGCACCGAACGACACCGGGTTGCTCATGGCCAGGATCGCCGCGCCGACGAAGGCTGCCCAGAACCCGGCCTGGCCGAGGTTGACGCTACCGGCGAAGCCGGCATCGAAAGGCCCGGCGAAGGCGACGATGCCCAGCAGGAACAGCAGGCTCGACGCCCATACGGCGATCTTGTTGACCCACAGCATGAAGCGGAAGCCGAAGATGCACACCACCAGTACCAGCACGGCGAACAGGCCGTAGGCCAGGCCCAGGGTCAAGTCGGTCTCCGGCAACCCGGTCAGGCGCTTGGCGCCACCGACCAGGGCATCGCCAGAACTCCACACCGACAGCGAGAAGAACGCCACGGCGGTCAGCAGCGACAGGAACGAGCCGACGATGCGCCCGTGCACGCCGAAGTGGGCGCCGGACGACACGGCGTTGTTGGTGCCGTTGAGTGCACCGAACAGGCCCATGGGCGCCAGGATCAGCGCCCCCACGCCGACCCCGAGCAGAATGGCCCAGACTCCGGCCTGGAACGACAGGCCGAACAATACCGGGAAGCTCCCCAGCACCGCGGTGGCGAAGGTGTTGGCGCCGCCGAAGATCAGGCGGAACAGGTCCAGCGGGGAGGCGTCGCGTTGATCGTCGGGGATCTGTTCGACGCCGTTGGTCTCGATACCGGTCGAGTGGCTCATGGTGATGCTCCAGCGCGGTAGTTGTAGCCCGGTGCGGTGCACGGGCCCTATTGTGGGTGCGTTGGCAGGGCGGCAAGGCCGCGTAAAAGGATGATCAGGCTGCGCTGACGATCGACAGGTGCTCGTGGCACGCCAGCCAGCGCTCGCCTTGGTGGCGGAAAACGATGGTCTCGCGTTCGTTGAGCAGGTGTTCCTCGCCGGCGATGCGGATGTGCGTGGCGACATCGTGCATGAAGATCGCCACGTCACCTTGCAGGCTCACCTGCACGTTGCTCGATTTGCAGCCGAGTACGGCGAAACCCTCGGCCTGCCATTGGGCCCAGAGGTCTTCATAGGCGCGGCGCGACAGCAGCGGTTGCGGCAAAGTATGGAAGAGGAAGGTGGCGTCTTCGCTGAAGCAGGCGAAGTAGCGGGCGGTGTCGTTGCTGGCGAAGGCGGATACGAGGTCGGCGGCAGCTTGCCGTACCTGGAGTGTCTGGTCCACGGGAGTGGCCTCACGGTTATTGTGATTGTCGTGAAGCGATTCTGGTGGGATGTGCAGGGGAGGATAAATCGCTGGGGGGAAATAATTAGTTCAGAAATTCCTGAACCAATGTTCTGGCGCACAGCAACCGTTCACGCAAGCGATCAAGTGGCGGTGCCACTCGATCGCTCGCTGGCATGACGACTGTAACGGCAATCGTCGTTCAGTTGGCCTCACGCACGGCACTCAAGAACGCCCGGGTGCGCTCCTGTTGCGGGTTTTCATAGATCTGCGCCGGCGTCCCCTGTTCATGGATCTGGCCTTTATAGAAGAAGCACACGCGATCGGCGAACTCCCGGGCAAAGCCCATCTGGTGCGTCACCATCAGCATGGTCAGGTTGTGCTCGCTGCCCAGGCGACGAATCACGTTCAGCACCTCGCCACACAGCTCCGGGTCCAGCGCCGAAGTCACTTCGTCGAACAGCATCACTTTTGGCCGCATCGCCAGCGCCCGGGCTATCGCCACACGCTGTTGCTGGCCGCCTGACAACTGCGAGGGGTAGTGATCGAACTTGTTGCCCAGGCCGACCATTTCCAGCAGTTCGGCAGCCCGCTCGCGCGCCTCGGCCGGCTTGACGCCCAGCACCTGCACCGGCGCCTCGATCACGTTCTGCAAGGCGCTCATGTGCGGGAACAGGTTGAAGCTCTGGAACACCATGCCTATCTTCGCCCGCACCTTGCGTACATGGCGCTCGCTGGCGGTCACCAGCGCGCCGTTGCGCCCGGGCATGTGGGTGAGCGATTCGCCATCGACCTCGATCATGCCCTGGTCGATCCCCTCCAGGGTCATCAGCACCCGCAGCAAGGTCGACTTGCCCGAACCGCTGGGGCCGATGATCGCCACCTTCTCGCCGGGTGCGACGTTGAGATTCAGACCGTCGAGCACGGTGAAGCTGCCGTAGCGTTTGGTCACATCCTTGAAGCTGACGATCGGTTGGGCGATGGCCGGGGTGGGCATGCTGGTGTCCCGCGCAAGCGCAGTGGTGGCAGTGGCGAGGTGAGTCACAGGCGCAATCATCAGCGGAGCTCCAGGCGCACTTCAAGGCGCCGAACGAGGTAGGCCAGAGCGACGCTCAGGGCCAGGAAGAACAGACCGACCAGGGTGATCGGCTCCAGGTAGCGGAAGCTTTCGGAACCGACGTTCTTGGCCTGTTGCATGATTTCCACCACGGTGATGGCCGACAGCACCGGAGTGTCCTTGAGCATGGCGATCAGGTAGTTGCCCAGCGGTGGCAGGATCGGCCGGATCGCCTGGGGCAGGATGATCGCCCGGTAGGCCGTCCAGGGGGCGAAGTTCAGGGCGATCACCGCTTCCCACTGGCTGCGCGCGACCGAATCGAGGCCACCGCGGTAGACCTCGGCCAGGTAGCAGGCGTAGTGCAGGCCGATGCCGATGATGCCGGCCTGCATGGCGGTCATGTTGACCCCGTAGTTGGGCAGCACGTAGTAGAGGAAATACACCTGGATCAGCAGTGGCGTGCTGCGGATGAACTCGATCAGCAACGCCACCGGCCATGACAGCCAGGCCTGGCGACTGCGCCGGGCAATGGCCAGGAACAGGCCAAGGACCACGGCAATCAGGAAGCCGACCACGGTGATGCCCAGCGTCTTCAGCGACGCCTGCAGCAGATCCGGCAGGATCTGCACGACATAGTTCCAGTCCCAGACATTCATGACAGGCTCCCCCGCAGGCGGCCACGGCTCAAGCGCCGCTCGACCCTGCGCATGAGGAAGTTGATGACCTGCGCCAGCACGAAGTACAGCAGCAGCGTGAGGCTGAAGATTTCCAAGGTCTGAAAGGTCGCCTGGTCCAGCTGGCGGGCGCGGAAACTGAGGTCCGACAGGGTGATCAACGACACCAGCGAGGTGTTCTTGAGCAGCTCGATCAGCAAGTTGGTGCCTGGGGCGATGGCCGCCAGCAATGCCTGGGGCAGAATGACCCGGCGAAAGCGTGTGGAGGCGGGCATGTTCAGCGCGGTGCAGGCTTCATATTGCCCCTTGGCCACCGAGCTGATCGCGCCGCGCATCACTTCAGCGCCGTAGGCACCGATATGCAGCCCGAGGCCGACGATCGCCACCGTGTAGGCACTGAGCTCCAGGTTGAACGGCGGCAACGGCAGGACGAAGAACAGCCAGAACAACTGCACCAGCAACGAGGTGCCACGGAACAGTTCGATGTAGGCCACGCACAGCCAGCTCAACGCTCGCCATGACGAGCGCCGGCCGAGCGCGGCGAGGATCGCGGCGACGATGGCCAGCAGCGAGCCGAAGAAGGTGATCTGGATGGTGATCCAGGCGCCTTGCAGTAACAACGGTATCAATTCACCCATGGTTCGACCTGAATAATCGGATTACACAGGGAATGGCACGGCAAGCGCCATGCCACCTCGATTCACTGCTGGGCACAGAGCTCGGCGGCGGTCTTGTCGGTCACGTTGGAGCGGTCGAAGCCAAATGGTGCGACGGTCTTGAGGTGCTCCTCGCTGCCCAGCCACTGCTTCATCTGGGCGTTGACCGCATCGCGCAGGGCCTTGTCCTCGGGCCGGAAGGCCAGTGCGCCATAGCCGGTGTGGGCGGGGTCATCGGTGAAATCGGCGATTGCCTCGACCTTGTCGCCCCCTTTTCTGGCCAGCCCCTTCATGGTCAGCTGGGTACCCACCGCAGCGTCGGCGCGACCGGCGCGCACGGCTTGCAGCTGGGCAGTGGTGTCCGGTACCTGGAGGATCTGTGCGTCCTTGATGCCTGAGTCGCGGGCATAGGCCAGGTTGACCGTGCCCGCCATGATCGCCAGCTTCACCTCGGGGTTCTTGGCGATGTCGGCATAGCTGTGCAGGTTCTTCGGGTTGCCCTGGGCCACCAGCAGGGTGTCGGGCAAGGCGTATTGCGGGTCAGTGAAGATCACCTGCTTGCAGCGGGCGGGGGTGATGTACATGCCCGCGGCAATCACGTCGAAGCGCCCGGCGCGCAGGCCCGGGATCAGCGAGCCCCACTCGGTGAGCACGCCATCGACCTGCTTGATGCCCATCTTCTCGAAGATGACCTTGGCGATTTCCGGTGACTCGCCGGTGACCCGGCCATCGGTCTCGGTGTAGGCGAACGGGGTTTCGTTGGCGTAACCGATGCGGATGCGGCTGTTTTCCTTGATCTCGTCCAGGCTGGCGGCCTGGGCGCTGGCGAGCACGCCGAGGGTGGTACAGGCCACCAGCACGGATTGCAGCAGGCGTGGAACGTTGAAGGGCTGGCTCATCAATGAATCTCCTGTTTGTTATAAAAACCGTCACCGACGGCTCTGTGTTAGGAGGCAGTGGAGCAAAACAGCGAAAGCAGGGTGGGTCGTTTGTTCGTGCTGTCGGGCAGCGTGGGTTCGACCTTGGACCGAGCATACAAAAGCTGCAACCGCGATGGCATTGCACTAGGACAATTGCCTCGTTGGTCTGCAGGGGTGATGCTGTCATTCCGGCCCCCCAAGCGAAGCGAACATCATGATGCACAGTTGGAAGGCAGCCCTCGACGCCGCCCGCATCGGCGAGTCCAAGTACAAGATCCTGGTCCAGGCTGTCACCGGCGAGATCGAGCGTGGTGTGCTGGTGCACGACCAGCGCCTGCCGCCGCAGCGCCAGGTGGCCGATGCCTTGGGTATCAGCGTGCAGACCGTGACCAATGCCTACAAGGAACTGGAGCGTCAGGGCCTGGTGCGCTGCGAGATTGGCCGCGGCAGTTTCGTCAGCCGGCGCATGAGCGACCGTGTGTCGGATGACATCATCGACCTGCCCGAACGCACCCTGGTCGATTTCTCCATCACCCGCATCCTGCATACCCAGGTGCACGAGCGTATCTGGCGCGATACCTGCGCCGAGCTGGCGGTGGAGGAGGAGCAGCCGTGGATCCATGCCTACCGGCCAATCGCCGGTTTCCAGAGCCACCGCGAGGCAGCGGTGCGCTGGCTCGATGGCCTGGGGATGCAGGTCGAGCATGACGATGTGCTGGTGACCAACGGTGCGGCCCATGGCATTTTCCTGGCCTTGGCATCGCTGGCCGGGCCGGACGATGTGGTGCTCTGCGAAGGCCTGACCGACCATGGCGTGATCGGCAACTCGCAAGTGCTCGGCTTTACGCTGAAGGGTCTGGAGATGGACCGCGAGGGGATCGATCCGGAGCATTTCGAGGATATCTGCAGCAACGAGCGGGTGACGGCGCTGGTGTGCACACCCAACCTCAACAACCCGACCGTCAGCCTGATGCCTGACAGCCGGCGCCGGGAGATCGCGGAGATCGCCAGGCGCTTTGGCGTGCACATCATCGAAGACGATGTGTACGGGCCGTTGCTCGGTGGCAAGCACGCGCGGCCACTCAGCACGTACGCACCGGAGCTGTCGTTCTACTGCACCAGCATGACCAAGTCGGTACTCACCGGCTTGCGTGTGGGTTACCTGGCCATGCCCAAGCGCCTGGCGTTGCGCACCGAGAGCATCCTGCGGGTGAACAGCTGGATGGCCACGCCATTGGTGGCGGAGATCGCCTCGCGCTGGATCAATGACGGGCGTGCGGCGCAGTTGGTGGAGTTGCAGCGTACGTTGCTGGGCGAGCGCCAGGCCCTGTTGCGCGAGTACCTGGGTGACTATCTGCGCGGTCAGCATCCCCACGCACTGGGCGCGTGGCTGAACATTCCCGAGCGCTGGGAGGTGGACAGCCTGGTGCGGGCCTTGCGCCGCCGGCAGATCGCGGTCACGCCGCCGGAGCCGTTCCTGGTGCGCGGCACACCGCGACCGCGAGCGGTGCGCCTGTGCGTGGGTGCCGAGTGTTCCGAGGCCAAGCTGCGCCAGGCCCTGGGCGATATGCGCGAGCTGTTCGGGCAATACCCGCAGATCCATGAGCTTTGAATGGCCGGGCAAGACAAAATCTCGGGCAAATTGCCCTAGTACATTCATCGTGACAATTTTCGCCTCATACACTCCGCCCAACATCAGGTCACTTGTTGGGTCACGATCATGTCAGCGCTCTCGCTTCACGATCTCTATCTTGCCCGCCAGCGTATCCATGGCCTCGTGCGCCGCACGCCGATGGAGCTGTCACCCAGCCTGTCGCGTCGCCTGGGTACGCCGGTCTACCTGAAGCTTGAAGCGCTGCAGACCACTGGCAGCTTCAAGCTGCGCGGTGCCAGCAATGCCATCGCCGCCCTCGGCCCCGAGCAACGCTCACGTGGCGTGGTCACTGCCTCGACCGGCAATCATGGCCGGGCGGTCGCCCATGCGGCGGCGCAACTGGGGGTGAAGGCGACCGTGTTTCTTTCTGGACTGGTACCGGACAACAAGGTCCGGGCCATCCGTGAACTGGGCGCCGAAGTGTGCATCGCCGGGCAGTCCCAGGACGATGCGCAGCAAGCCGCACTGCAGTACAGCGCCGATCACGGCGCAGCGTTGGTCCCACCGTTCGACCACCCCCAGGTCATCGCCGGCCAAGGCACCTTGGGCCTGGAAATCATCGAGCAGTTGCCCGAAGTCGAACAGGTACTGATCCCGCTCTCCGGTGGCGGCCTGTTCGCCGGCGTGGCGCTGGCACTGAAAAGCATCAACCCGGCGATCACCACCCACGGCATCAGCATGCAGCGTGGTGCCGCGATGCACGCCAGCCTGCAGGCCGGCTGCGCCGTGGAGGTCGAGGAGTTGCCGACCCTGGCCGACTCGCTCGGTGGCGGCATCGGCCTGGACAATCAGTACACCCTGGCCATGACCCGGCGCCTGCTCGACGAGGTCCACTTGCTGTCCGAGACCTCGATCGCCAACGGCATGCGCCATGCCTACCAGCACGAACGATTGGTGCTCGAAGGCGCCGGCGCGGTGGGCATCGCTGCGCTGCTCGACGGCCTGGTAAACACCAGAGGCCCGGTCGTGGTGGTGGTCAGCGGGCGCAATGTCGACAGCGCGCAGCACCTGCGCGTGCTCAACGGCGGCGACGCCTGAGTACTCACCTTTCCCTCACTGGAGGTATTTCGAATGCCGGCCATCACCTTGCTCAGCGAAGCCGATCTGCGTAGCTGCATCACCCTGGACTGCGCCGCGGTCGATGCCATCGAACAGGCCTTTGCCCTGCTCGCCACGGCCCAGGTGGCGATGCCACCGATCCTGCGTCTGGACGTGCCTGAGCACAACGGCGAAGTGGACGTGAAGACCGCTTACCTGCCAGGGCTGGAGCGCTTCGCGATCAAGGTCAGCCCGGGCTTCTTCGACAACCCCAAGCTTGGCCTGCCCAGCCTCAACGGCATGATGATGTTGCTGTCGGCACGCACCGGCCTGCTCGATGCCTTGCTCCTCGACAACGGTTACCTCACGGCCGTGCGCACCGCTGCGGCCGGCGCAGTGGCCGCACGGTGGCTGTCACGCCAGGACAGCCGCCGGGTGGCGCTGATCGGCAGCGGTGAGCAGGCGCGCCTGCAACTGCAGGCACTGCGCCTGGTGCGGCCGATCGAGCAGGTCAAGGTCTGGGGTCGCGATGCGGACAAGACCGCGGCGCTGTGTGACGAGCTCGGGCGCGATGGGCGCTTGCAGCTGCAGGCTTGCGACAGTGTCGACCAAGCCATGCAGGCAGTCGACATCGCCATCACCTGCACCCCAAGCCGCACGCCGTTGATCCAGCCACATCACCTGCAGCCCGGCCTGCATATCACCGCCATGGGCTCGGACGCCGAGCACAAGAATGAAATCGCGCCCACCGCCCTGGCCCGGCTCGACCGCTACGTCGCCGACCGCCTGAGCCAGACCCGGGTACTGGGCGAACTGCACCACGCCTTGCGTGCCGGCGTGGTTGGCGAGCGGGCCGGTCACTGCGAACTGGGCCAGATCATCGCCGGCCTGCAACCGGGCCGGGTGAGTGCCGATGAGGTCACGCTGTGTGACCTGACCGGCACCGGCGCCCAGGACACCGCCATCGCCAACCTGGCCTTCGAGCGCGCAGTCACCGCCAACAAGGGCCTGGCGTTTCTCAGCTGAAGCCATTTGCAATCCACTCACAAGAAGGGCATCCGTATGTCACAAACAGTGGTCAACCTGCCGTTCAGCCGGCAGGAATACGCCCAGCGCCTGGCCAAGACCCGCGCCGCCATGCAGGCGCAAGGGCTCGAGTTGTTGCTGGTTACCGACCCATCGAACATGGCCTGGCTGACGGGTTATGACGGCTGGTCGTTCTACGTGCACCAGTGCGTGCTGCTGGCGCTCGATGGCGAGCCGATCTGGTTTGGCCGCGGCCAGGACGCCAATGGCGCCAAGCGCACGGTGTTCATGCAGCACGACAACATCGTCGGCTACCCGGATATCTATGTGCAGTCGCGCGAGCGCCATCCGATGGACTACCTGTGCCAGGCCGTGATTCTGGCCAAGGGCTGGGGCGGCCTGAGCATCGGCGTGGAGATGGACAACTACTATTTCAGCGCCGCGGCCTACCAGGCACTGTGCAAGCACCTGCCGCAGGCGCGGTTCAGCGATGCCGCCGGCCTGGTCAACTGGCAGCGGGCGGTCAAGTCGCCACAGGAAATCGCCTACATGCGCATCGCCGCGCGCATCGTCGAGCAGATGCACGGGTGCATTCTCGAACGCATCGAGCCGGGCATGCGCAAGAACGAGCTGGTGGCCGAGATCTACCGCAGCGGCATTCTCGGCGTCGATGGCCATGGCGGCGACTACCCGGCCATTGTTCCTCTGTTGCCGACCGGCGCCGACGCCAGTGCGCCGCACCTGACCTGGGACGATTCGCCATTCAGCCGCGGGGCGGGCACCTTCTTCGAGATCGCCGGCTGCTACAAGCGCTACCACTGCCCGCTGTCGCGCACGGTGTACCTGGGCAAGCCGCCGCAGCATTTTCTCGAAGGCGAGAAGGCGGTGGTCGAAGGTATCGCCGCCGGCCTCGATGCTGCGCGGCCCGGCAATACCACCGGAGACATCGCCCGGGCCTTCTTTCGCGTGCTGGAAAAGTTCGGCATCCACAAGGACAGCCGCTGCGGTTACCCGATCGGTATCAGTTACCCGCCAGACTGGGGCGAGCGCACCATGAGCCTGCGCCCGAGCGACACCAGCGTGCTGCAACCGGGCATGACCTTCCACTTCATGCCGGGGCTGTGGATGGACGACTGGGGGCTGGAGATCACCGAAAGCATCCTCATCACCGAGACCGGGGTCGAGACCCTGTGCAACGTGCCTCGCCAGCTGTTCGTGAAGGACTGAGCCATGAATGCAATCGCCCAGGCCGCCGCCATGGTGGCCAACCCGATCAGCTGTACCCTGGATTTCGAGCGCGATGGCGTGCAGCACGGTTTTCTCAAGCTGCCGTACTCGCGTGACGACTCCGCCTGGGGCGCTGTGATGATCCCGTTGACGGTGGTCAAGCACGGCAATGGCCCGACGGCCCTGCTCACCGGTGGCAATCACGGTGACGAATACGAAGGCCCGGTGGCGCTGAGCAAACTGGCCCAGCAGCTGCAGGCCGAGCAGATCTGCGGGCGGGTGATCATCGTGCCCTTCATGAATACGCCTGCGGTGCATGCCGGGACCCGCACCTCGCCAATCGACAAAGGCAACCTCAACCGCAGCTTCCCGGGCCGGCCCGATGGCAGCGTGACGGAAAAGATCGCCGATTATTTCCGTCGCACCCTGCTGCCGTTGGCAGATGTCGTCCTGGATATCCACTCCGGTGGGCGCACCCTGGACTTTCTGCCCTTCGCCGCCTGCCACGTGCTGCCCGACAAGGCCCAGCAAGCCCGTTGCGAGGCGGGCATGCGGGCGTTCGCCGCGCCCTATGGCATGCGCATGCTCGAACTGGACGCCCAGGCGATGTACGACACTGCCGCCGAGGAGCAGGGCAAGTTGTTCGTGACCACCGAACTGGGTGGCGGCGGCACCTGCACCGCCAAAAGCGTCGGCCTGGCCGAACGCGGCATACGCAACCTGCTGATCCATGCCGGCATCCTCGAGGGGGAGATGGAGCAAGGCGAGACCACCCTGCTGGACATGCCCGATGGCGATTGCTTCGTCGCCAGCGAGCATGACGGCCTGCTGGAGATGTGTCGCGATCTTGGCGACCGGGTCAACCAGGGCGAGGTGATCGCCCGGGTGCATGACATCCGCCGCACCGGTGTCGCCCCCTTCGAGTACCGCGCCAGGCGCAGCGGGCTGCTCGCCGCCCGGCACTTCCCAGGGCTTGTGCAGTGTGGCGACACCCTGGCGGTGATCGCTGAAGTCTTGGGCTAGGCCCATCGCCACGACAACGAGGTATGGAGAACAGTCATGTCGCACCACTACCCATTCAACAACCTGTGCCACATCGATGGCCAGTGGCTGCACAGCAACAGCGGCAACAGCATCGCCGTGCATGACCCGGCCAGCCGTCAGGTCATCGACCATGTGCCGATGCTCGACCACGAGCAGATCGTCGCCGCGGTGGATGCCGCCGAGCGTGCATTCCCGGCCTGGCGGCAGCAGAGCCTGGACAGCCGAGCGGCGCTGCTGCGGCGCTGGGCCGAGTTGATGCTCGAACACCAGGAGGCGCTGGCGCGGATCCTCAGCACCGAGCAGGGCAAGCCGTTGCCGGAAGCCCGTGGTGAAATCGCCTATGCGGCGAGCTTCATCCCCTGGTTCGCCGAACAGGCCCGGCGCCTGAACGGTGAGACGATCCCCAGCCATATTCCAGGGGCCCAGTTGAGCACCCTTAAGGAGCCCGTCGGGGTCTGCGCGCTGCTCACACCGTGGAATTTCCCCAGCGCCATGATCACCCGCAAGGCCGCCGCGGCACTGGCCGCCGGCTGCACGGTGGTGGTCAAGCCGGCCCATGAAACGCCATTCTCGGCCCTGGCGCTGGCACAACTGGCACAGGACGCCGGCTTCCCGCCGGGGGTGTTCAACGTGGTGATCGGCGAGCCGCAGATGGCCATGCAAACTCTGGTTCGCGACAGCCGCGTGCGGGCCGTCAGCTTCACCGGCTCGACCCGCGTCGGCAAGCTGGTGCTGCAGGCCGCCGCCGAGGATGTGAAGAAGGTGGCATTGGAGCTGGGCGGCAATGCGCCGTTCATCGTCTGCGCCGATGCGGATCTCGACCTGGCCGTGCAGGTGGCCGTAGCGGCCAAGTTCCAGACTTCCGGCCAGGACTGCTGCGCGGCCAACCGGATCATGGTGCAGCGGCCTTTGTACGACGCCTTCCTGACGCGCTTTGGCGAAGCGGTGCGGGCGCTGAAGGTCGGCCCGGCCATGCTCGCGGGCGAGCAGACCGCTGCCGAGATCGGCCCGCTGATGCACCAGGCGGCCTTCGATGCCACCCAGGCGCGGGTCGAGGACGCCCTGCAGCGTGGCGCCCGGCGCCTGGCAGGTGGCGAGGGGCATGCCTTGGGCGGCTGGTTCTTCCAGCCGACGGTGCTGGCCGATGTCACCCCGGCCATGCGCATCTACCAGGAAGAAAACTTCGCGCCGATCGCCGGGGTCATGCCGTTCGACACCCTGGAACAGGCCATCGCCATGGCCAACGACACCGAATACGGCCTGGCCGCGTACATCGTCGGCAACCGCCTCGATGTGGTGCACCCGCTGGTGCGCCGGCTCGACCATGCGATGGTGGCGATCAACGGCGTCAAGTTCACCGGTCACCCTATCCCGTTCGGCGGCATGAAGGCCTCGGGCCTTGGCCGCGAGGGCGGTAGCGAGGGCTTCGAGCCCTTCGTGGAAACCAAATACGTTTGCCTGCACCACCACGGTCAGTTCTAAGGAGCGTTAGCCATGAGCCAAGATTTCAGCCAGCTGTTCGAACAGGACCGCGCCCACTTCATGCACCCCTCGACCCACGCCCACGATCACGCCAGCGGCGCGCTCAAGGGGCGGATCATCACCGGTGCCGAGGGCATCCGCCTGCGTGACCACGAAGGCCGCGAGCTGATCGATGCCTTCGCCGGTCTGTACTGCGTGAACATCGGTTACGGCCGTACCGAAGTCGCCGATGCCATCCACCGTCAGGCCAAGGAGCTGGCCTACTACCACACCTACGTCGGCCACTCGACCGAGGCGATCATCGAACTCTCCAGCCGCATCATCGAGTGGGCGCCGGCAGGGATGAAGAAGGTCTATTACGGCCTGTCGGGCTCCGATGCCAACGAGACCCAGGTCAAGCTGGTGCGCTACTACAACAACATTCTCGGCCGCCCGGCGAAGAAGAAGATCATCTCCCGTGACCGTGGCTACCACGGCTCGGGTATCATGACCGGCAGCCTGACCGGGCTGCCCAGCTTCCATCAGCATTTCGACCTGCCGGTCGAAGGCGTCAAGCACACCGTCTGCCCGCACTGGTATCGCAAGGCGCCGGCCGGCATGGACGAACAGGCCTTCGTGCAGTATTGCGCCGACGAACTCGAGCAACTGATCCTCGCAGAAGGCCCCGACACCGTTGCCGCGTTCATCGGCGAGCCGCTGATGGGTACCGGTGGCATCATCGTGCCGCCCAAGGGCTACTGGAAAGCGATCCAGGCTGTGCTCGAACGGTATGATGTGCTGCTGATCGCCGACGAAGTGGTCTGCGCCTTCGGCCGACTGGGATCGAAGATGGGCAGCCAGCGCTACGACATCCGCCCGGACCTGATCACCACGGCCAAGGGGCTGACCAGCGCCTATGCGCCCCTGTCTGCAGTCATCGTCGGTGAAAAGGTATGGAACGTGATCGACGAAGGCTCGCGCAAGGCAGGCCCCATGGGCCACGGCTGGACCTACTCGGGCCACCCGATCTGCGCGGCGGCGGCGCTGGCCAACCTGGATATTCTCGAGCGCGAGAACTTGACCGAGAACGCCGAAGTGGTGGGCGGCTACCTTAACAGGCGTATGCGCGAAACCTTCGAAGGCCACCCGCTGGTAGGCGAAGTACGGGGTGACGGCATGCTGTGTGCGGTCGAGTTCATGGCTGACCGCGAGACGCGCACGGCGTTCGACCCGGCGCTCAAGGTCGGGCCGCAGGTATCGGCGGCGTGCCTGGAACGTGGGATGGTCGCCCGGGCCATGCCGCATGGTGACATTCTTGGTTTTGCCCCACCGCTGGTGCTCACGCAGGAGGATGCCGAGAAGATCGTTGCCATTACCAAGGACGCGGTCGATGCCGTGGCCGGCAAGGTGCTCGGCTGACCTTCGCGCCAGGGGCCGCGTCCTGCTGCCCCTGGCTGCTGGCAAGCCGCAAAGGCGTGCGCCAGCGCCTCAAAAATTATTTTTGATTTGAATCAATCGTTTTCCTGGACTTATATCCCGCGCTCTCCCGGTTGATACACGTCACGCTGCGCTGACAAGCGAAACGGCTAATCTACGTGGATCGACCATAATGACTCTTCAGTCGCAGTCAGGAGCATGTGATGTCCAAGATGCACAAGCACAAAGACCTTGATGCCGCCACGGAAAAACTGTCCGGCAAGGCCTACGAGAAACAGCTGAAAGACCTCCATGTGGAGCTGGTCAAGCTGCAGGAGTGGGTGGTCGCCAAGGGCCTGAAGGTCTGCATCGTGTTCGAAGGCCGTGACGGCGCCGGCAAGGGTGGCACCATCAAGGCGCTCACCGAGCGCGTCAGCCCCCGCGTGTTCCGCACCGTGGCGCTGCCTGCACCGACCGAGCGGGAAAAGACCCAGATGTACGCCCAGCGTTACCTCAACCACCTGCCGGCCGCCGGCGAGGTGGTGATCTTCGACCGCAGCTGGTACAACCGCGCCGGTGTCGAGCGGGTCATGGGCTTTTGCACGCAAGAGCAGTCCGAAAAGTTCCTGGCCGTGGTGCCGCTGCTCGAGAAACTGATGGTCGAGTCGGGGATCATCCTCATCAAGTACTGGCTCGAAGTCAGCCCCGAAGAACAGACCCGCCGCCTGCAGGACCGTATCAAGGACGGCCGCAAGCTGTGGAAGCTCTCGCCGATGGACCTCAAGTCCTACACCCGCTGGGACGACTACACCCGCGCCCGCGACGAGATGTTCGCCGCATCCGATTCTTCCTGGGCGCCCTGGTTCATGGCGCACTCCGACGACAAGCGACGCGCCAGGCTCAACATCATCAGCCATCTGCTGACCCAAGTTCCGTACAAGGACATCACCCGCGACGAGGTGGTGAAACTGCCGAAACGCGGCAAGATCGGTAAATACAAGCCTGTGGCCTACCCCTTCAAAGTCATCCCTGAGTGCGTATGATGCGCGCCCCTATGAAAAACCCAGGGAGTCGCTTCCATGCCACATGATGGAAGCCTGTTACAGGCGACAGTCGTGTTTCTGTTGGCCGTGGTCCTTCTGGTACCCCTGGCACAACGCTTGAAAATGGGTGCAGTGCCAGGCTACCTCCTGGCCGGCATCCTCATTGGTCCATCGGTATTCGGTCTGCTGGGCAGCCCGGACAACGTCGCACGCCTCTCGGAAATGGGCGTGGTCATGTTGCTGTTCGTGATTGGCCTGGAGCTTTCGCCGCGCCGGCTGTGGACCATGCGCCGGGCACTGTTCGGCATCGGTTCGCTGCAGGTCGGGCTCTCGGCTGCGATCATCGGTGCGTTGGCCTATTGGCTGTTCGATCAGTCGAAGGCGGCGGCGATCGTCCTGGGCGTGGGCCTGGCACTGTCGTCCACCGCCTTTGGCCTACAGGTGCTGGCCGAGCGCAAGGACCTGAACAAGCCCCACGGTCGGCTGGCGATCGCCATCCTGCTGTTCCAGGACATCGCGGCCATCCCGCTGATTGCCGTGGTGCCGTTGCTCGGTGGCGGTGTCGACGTTGTCGACGAACGTCACTGGCCGATGCTGGCGGTAGCGGTAGGCATCGGTGTGGTGATCATCTTTGGCCGTTTCCTGCTGACCCCGGTATTCAGGTGGACCGTCGGTTCGGGCCTGCCCGAGCTGTCCATGGCCACGGCATTGCTGGTGGTCCTGGGCACTGCCTGGATCATGGAGCATGTGGGTGTGTCCATGGCCCTGGGCGCATTCCTTGCGGGCGTGCTGATGGCCGACTCGCCCTTCCGCCATGAACTGGAAACCCAGATCGAGCCGATCAAGGGCCTGCTGCTCGGGCTGTTCTTCGTCGGCGTGGGAATGAGCGCTGACCTTAGCCTGCTGTTCTCCATGCCCTGGGTGGTTTTAGGGTTAACCTTATTGCTGGTGGCTATCAAAATGCCATTATTGCTTGCCTTGGGACGCTACGCAGGGGGGCTGACCCGACCTGAGGCGCTGTGCCTGGGCATCGTCCTGGCGTCTGGCGGCGAATTCGCCTTCGTCGTGTTCAAGTTGGCAATCGAACATCAGGTGCTGACACAGCAAGTGCACAATTTGCTGGTGCTCGCCATCACCCTGTCGATGGCCGTGGTGCCTCTGGTGATGCTGGCCCTGGCGCGTCAATTGCGGGATGACACCCGCCCCGAGCGTGCAACCGAGACGGGCAAGTGAACGGCGCCACATGGCGTCTTGAATGTTCGGAGATAGAACAATGCAACAAGGATTAAAGCTGGACAGCGCCCTGTCACGGGGTTTGCTGGATGTACTGATCAAGGCCGGTCTGATTGCCGCGCTGGTGATCTTCTCCTTCCAGGTGTTCCAGCCCTTTCTGGAGCTGATGCTGTGGGCGGTGATCCTCGCGGTCACGCTGTACCCGTTGCAGCAGCGTATCCGACGAGGCTCCGGCCTCAAGGACGGTTTCGCCGCGACGCTGGTGGTGCTGCTGATGCTGGTCGTGCTGCTGGTGCCGATCTACCTGGTGGTGGTGTCCATCAGCGAATCGGTGGAGAGCCTGGTGACGCTGCTCAAGAGCGGTGCCTGGAGCGTGCCGACGCCGCCTGACTCGATCGCCACCTGGCCACTGGTCGGGCCCAAGCTGCATGCCCTGTGGTTGTCGGCCTCGGAAAGCCTGGCGCCGGTGCTGAACAACATGATGCCGTACCTCAAGGGTGCCGGCCTGGGCATGCTTGGCGCGGCAGCCAGCGCAGGCGGTGCCTTCCTGCTGTTCATCGCAGCGGTCATCATTTCCGGCGTGATCATGGCCTTTGGCGAGCGCGGCGAAATCGCGGCGCAGCGCATTGCCATGCGCGTCTCCGGCGAGGAGCGTGGCAAGCCGATCGCCCGGTTGTGCACCGCGACCATCCGCGCGGTGGCCCAGGGTGTGATCGGTATCGCCTTCATCCAGATGCTGCTGATCGGCGTCGGTTTCGTGGTCAAGGGCGTACCAGGGGCCGGGATGCTGGCCATTGCCGTGCTCATGCTGGGCATTGCCCAGGCCCCGGCGACCCTGATCACCCTGCCGGTGATCCTGTATGTCTTCCATGCCGACGGCTTCACCGCCGCGACCATCATCTTCGCCGTCTACACCTTCGTCGCCGGGCTCGCCGACAACGTGCTCAAGCCGCTGCTGCTGGGGCGCGGAGTGGACGTGCCGATGCCGGTGGTGCTGATCGGCGCCTTGGGTGGCATGGTGGTCAAGGGCATCATCGGCCTGTTCATCGGCCCGGTGATTCTCGGCGTGACCTATGTGCTGTTCTGGCAGTGGGTCGCCCTGCAGGTACCGGAAAACCCTGTTGAGCCGGACGCGTGAGACACTGCATCAAATGGCCTTCTGCCTTTAATGCCGTCAGCCTGCTGGCCCTGTTGGCAGGCTGCACCCAGGTCGGCCCGGACTTCAAGACGCCGCAAGACCCCTGGCTGGACAACTGGAACACGCCGGCGCTGGAACAGGCCGGGCTGCGCGCGGCGACGCCGGACTTGCAACAGTGGTGGACGGTGTTCGCCGACCCGACCCTGGATGCACTGATTGCCGAAGCCGACGCGCACAACACCAACCTGCGGGTCGCCGGCCTGCGCATCGCCGAGGCGCGCGCGCAGTTGTCCATCGTCCAGACCGGACGTTATCCACAGCTGCAGCAGATGCGTGCGCAAAGCCTGTACCTCAAGCAGGACCAGTCGGGCGCCGCCAGCGCCCGCGATTCGGTGTTCTGGCAGTCCAGCGTGGGCTTCGACATCGGTTGGGAAATCGACTTCTGGGGCCGCTTCAGCCGCGCCATCGAAAGCGCCGACGCTGCCTATTTCGTCTCCCAGGCCAACTACGCCGACGTCATGGTGCTCCTGCGCGCCCAGGTGGCCGATACCTACTTCGCCGTGCGCACCACCGAAGCCCGGCTGGCGATTGCCGAAGAGAACGCCAAGCGCCAGGCGCGCAGCCTGGAAATCACCGAGCGGCTGTTTCGCCACGGCGAGAACGATGAGCTCGACTGGCAGCAGGCGCGCACCCAGTACCTGGCGACCCAGGCCACCATCCCCGAGTTCGAGAACCAGCTCAACGCCTTGCACAACGTGCTGACGTCATTGCTTGGCCGACCGCCGGGGCCGTTGCCGGAGTTGCAGGCACGCCACGGCCAGTTGCCGATGCCCGACCGTGCAGTGCTGCAGGACGTACCTGCCAGCCTGCTGCTGCGCCGCCCGGATGTGCGTGCAGCCGAGCAGGCAGTGGCGGCGCAATCGGCCTTGGTCGGTGTCGCCGAATCCGACCTTTATCCTCATTTGAGCCTGCTCGGCAGCATTGGCTGGAGCTTCATCTCGGCCAACAACCTGCCCGACAGCTTCGATATGGCCGCCGGGCCGAGCATGATCTGGAACCCGTTCGACTACGGCCGGCGCAAGAACGCCGTGCGCGTGGAAGATGCGCGGCTGCAGCAACTGATCGAGTTGTACCACCAGGGTGTGCGCGAAGCGGCGCGCGAGGCCGACGATGCCGCCAGTGGCCTGGTGCGTTCGCTGCAAAGTGCGACCATTCGGCACGACGCCTCCGAGGCAGCCCAGCGCTCGCTGAACCTGGCCAGTTCGCAGTACCGCGAAGGCTTCGCCGACTTCCAGCGCGTGCTCGATGCCCAGCAACTGCTGTTGCAGCAACAGGATGGCTACCTGGTCAGCCGCGGCAACGCGGTCAGCAGCCTGGTGAATTTGTACAAGGCGTTGGGCGGAGGCTGGGATGCCCGGCACGCGCCCATCGACCGCGAAACCCGTCAGCAGATGCAGGAACGTACCGACTGGGGCGATCTGCTCGACGAACCTGAACAGGGTGGAACGCAATGAGCGAAGTAAAGAATGTGCCCGCTGTGCAGGAGCAGGCCCCCGATCGCGGCATGCACTGGGTGCTGTTGATCATTGTCGTGAGCCTGGTCTGGTACCTGCTCGCCGACCGCTTCACCCCCTACACCCAGCAGGCTCGTCTGCAGGCCTACGTGGTCCCGGTGGCGGCCGAAGTCGCAGGGCAGGTCAAGCGTGTGGCAGTGGGCAACAACCAGGAAGTGCGGCGCGGTGATGTGCTGTTCGAACTGGATCAGGATCAGTACCGCATCGCCCTGGCCCGTGCCGAGGCCGACCTCGATACCGTGCGGCGGCAGGTGGGCGCCAGTACTGCCGGCATCGAATCGGCCCAGGCGTCGCTGGTGGCGGCACAGGCCAATGAGCGCAAGGCGCGCCAGGATGCCGAGCGGCTCAAGCGGCTGATCCAGGAAGACCCGGGCACGGTGTCGGTACGCCGTCTGGAAGGGGCAGAGGCCACCCGTGACCAGGCCATCAGCAAGGTGGCGGCGGCGCGTGCCGAAGTGGCACGGGCGCGTGAGCAGCAAGGGGGTGACGATGCCGACAACGCACAGTTGCGCAGTGCGGCAGCCAATGTCGAAAAAGCCCGCCTGGACCTTGCCCGCACGGTCGTGCGCGCTGACGCCAACGGCTTGATCACCGACCTGCGCACCGACGTTGGCCACTACGTCGGCGCAGGCGCGCCGATGATGACCCTGATTGCCATCCATGATGTCTGGATCAGTGCCGACATGACCGAGAACAACCTGGGCCGTCTGCGTCCTGGCGTGCCGGTGCTGGTGATCCTCGATGCCATGCCCGGTGAGGTGCTCAAGGGGCGGATCCGCAGCATCGGCTACGGTGTGAGCGTCGGCCAGCCTGCGCCACCCGGCAGCCTGCCGACGGTGCAGAACAGCCGCGAGTGGCTGCGCTCGGCGCAGCGTTTCCCGGTGATCGTCGAACTCGACGCCGATCAGCTGCAGGACAAGTCCGGGCTGCGTGTGGGTGGCCAGGCTGAAGTCATGGCCTTGCCCGGCGAGGGCAACCCGTTGAACCTGCTGGGTCGGGTATTCATGTGGCTGATGAGCTGGCTGGCCTATGCCTATTGAGTTGCGCCGCCTGCGTGCGCTGCGCCTCGCCTGGGGCGTAGCGCTGTGCCTGGCGGTGAGCTTTGGCCTGGGGCTGCCGATACCGATCCTGGCGCCGGTGTTCGCGGTATTGCTGCTGGCCATGCGCAGCGCGCCACTGCCGTTGCGCGCCGCGCCGGCGCTGGCTGTGCTGGTGCTGCTCAGTTGCGGCAGCGGCCTGTTGCTGATTCCGCTGTTGCGCCATGCCCCGCTGAGCGGTGTGCTGCTGGTCGGCGTCGGGGTGTACCTGGTGCTGCGCTACGCCCTCAAGGGTGGCAATGGCTTGCTGGCCAACTTGCTGGTGATCGGCTTGACCATGATCGCCGCAGCCGGCACCAGTGATTTCACCTTGGCGCTGTCGGTGGTCGAGGCCTTGGCCAAGGGCATGCTGCTGGCGACATTGGCTAGCGCAGTGGCCCATGTGTTGTTTCCCGAACCTGCCGATGCGCCTGCGCAACCGTCGCCGCCACTGCTCCCGGCCGAGGCTGTCAGCTGGGTCGCCTTGCGCGCCACGCTGATCGTCATGCCGGCGTTTCTGCTGGCGCTGATCGCCCCGGACCAGTTCATGCCCCTGATCATGAAGTCGGTGAGCCTGGGCCAGCAGGCCGAGGAGACCCGTGCCCGGCACGCCAGCCGCGAGCTGATCGGCTCGACCTTGCTGGCCGGGGTGCTGGCCATACTGATATGGGGCGCGCTGAGCTTGTTCGCGCACCTGTGGATGTTTTTTCTGTGGGTGTTGCTGTTCACGCTTTGGCAGGCGCGGCGGCTATACCGTGTGGTGTCGACCCGGCACAGCCCTGGCTACTGGGTCAGTTGCCTGACCACCATGCTGATCCTGCTCGGCCAGTCGGTGCAGGACAGCGCCAATGGGCAGGATGTGTATGGCGCCTTTGCCGTGCGCATGGCGCTGTTCCTTGCGGTGTCGCTGTATGCCAGCGCCATGCTGACCTGGATCGACCGGCGCAGGGTTCGGGCTGCCTAGTTGTGCATCCTGGCCCTATCGCCGGCAAGCCGGCTCCCACGAAGGCCTGTGGTGCACCTGTGGGAGCCGGCTTGCCGGCGATAGGGACGGGACAGGCTAACTAGGGTTGCCAGTCGATCCCGCTGTCTGCGAGATAAGCATCCACAGCCGCCCCGACCGTGGGGTGAAACGCGTTCTCACCCATGTGCTGGAACAAGCCGAATTTCTTCATCTTGTCCTTCACCGGATCCTTCATCTCGGCAAACTGCAGTTCCACCCCTCGTGCCTCCAGCGCCCGGTCCAGTTCGGCGAGCATGTCTGCCGAAGTGACGTCGATACTGGTCACAGGCTCCGCCGCGATCACCAGTCGCTGCACCGGCGTGGGCGATTCATCGACAGCATCGAGCACGGTATTCTGGAACTGCTCCGCGTTGGCGAAAAACAGCGGCGCATCCCAACGCAGCAGCACGAAGCCCGGAATTCGTCGGGCCTGTGGATAACGTTTCACGTCATGGTAACCACGGGTACCGTCGACTCGGCCAAGCACAGCGAAATGCGGGCGCCAGCCGTCCCAGAGAAACTCGATCACCGAGATCGCCACGGCAATGCAGATACCGGGGATCGCGCCGAATACCGCGACACCGACGAAGCAGGTGAAAGACAGCCAGAACTCCCATTGCTGCATGCGGAAGATGCGCTTGAGGTCGGCGAATTCGAACAGCCCCAGTGCCGCTGCAATGACCACGGCGGCCAGTGCGCTGTTGGGCAGGTGCTGCATCAGGTTGGGCGCCACCACTAGCAGCAGGGTGACCGCCAGCGCTCCGATGATGCCGGTGAGCTGGGTTTTCGAGCCCGCCGCTTCAGCCACCGGCGTGCGCGAAGAACTGCTGCTGATGGGAATACCCTGGAACAAGCCGGCAGCCAGGTTCGCCACGCCAAGGCCGAACATTTCCTTGTTGGGGTCGACCGGGGTTTTCAAGCGTGCCGCATAGGTGCGTGACAGCACGCTGGTGTCGGCGAACGACACCAGCGCCACGGCAATCCCACCCAGCAGCACTTCGACCAGGTCGATGTCGCTCACCCAGGGGAACACGAAGCTTGGCAAGCCCTGGGGCAATTCACCCAGCACCTTGACGCCCAGCTGGTCAAGCTCGAACAGGCTCACCACCAGCGTTGCCAGTACCACGGCAATCAGAATGCCCGGCAAGCGCTTGAAGGGCTTGAGCAGCAGGATCAGTGCCAGGCTACCGGCACCGATGGCAAAACTGGGCCAGTGCCCTTGGCCTGCCAGCAGGGCCTGGGCCAGGTTCCACAAGTCGCGCAGCGGCCCCTGGCTATCGACGGAAATACCGAACAGCTTGGGCAGCTGGCTGATCAGCACGGTCAGGGCGATGCCGTTCATGTAGCCATAACGGATCGGTTTGGACAGCAGTTCGGTGATGAACCCCAGGCGCAGCAACCCGGCGATCACGCAGAAGGCGCCGGCCACCAGCGCCATCATGCTGGCGATCGCGATCGCCCGTTGCGGATCGCTGGCCGCGTATTGCACCACCACCGCCAGGATCGGCGCCGCCAGCGCCGAGTCCGGGCCGAGCACGAGGATCCGGCTGGGGCCGAACAGGGCATAGGCCAACAGGGGAATGATGGTGGCGTACAGGCCATAGATGCCCGGTACCCCGGACGCTTCGGCGTAAGCGATACCAACGGGCACCAGCATGGTGGTCAGTACAAGGCCGGCAGCGATGTCCTTGGGCAGCCAGGCAGCTTTGTAGTGCAGTAGCGTGGCCAGGCCGGGCAGCCAGCGTTGCCAGTCGAAGCCGGGACGGGGAGGGGGTTCACGCATGATTGAGGCTCCGACTCTGCTGAGACTCAGCTTAGGCAAGCATCGGGCCTTTTCCAGGCCCGAAACGGCGACGCCGAATAAGGTGTATAGCCCAATAGCCGAAGCGCTGCGCCTCGGCTTCACCCTCTTCGCCTGGGGCTGTTATCGGCGCACCGCGTAAAGCTCCATTTGAGCTTTGTACCGGTTTGGAATTGCGAAATCTACAACCGTGAAACCACAGTCGTTCAAGAGCGCAATGAGTCGGTCGCGACTGAAATTATGGTAATGCTCGATCTCCAGCCAGTAAGGGTTGGCATTTTCCGCATCCATGATTTTCCAGCTCGAAGAGGTCAAGTCCGGGAGGCTGATAACTATCACGCCACCAGGACGAAGCACTTGTGCTGCTTTTTGCAAGGCCTCGATGGGGTAAGGCATGTGTTCAAGCACATCCATCATGGACAGGACATCGAGCACAACCTCGACTTGCAGTGTCATGAAGTCATGCTGCAGTGCCTTGAAGCCCAGGTTCTGGATCTGGCTGACGGTTTCGGCACGAGCATCCAGGCCCAATGCCGAAAATCCATAGTCTCCGGCCGTCATCACCAGTGCACCGTCGCCGCAGCCTACGTCCAGCCAGGCTGGCCGATCGGCCGGACTGATGACGGCCTGGAATCCACCCAGCAGCCCTACGACCTTGTCCACGACAGGCGACCAGATGGCGCGTTTGGTGTCATGGTATCCAGAGGATTGAGCGAGCTGACTGGCGTTCGCGTTGCGGAACACTTCGGCCAGGCCTGCTTCCGTCCAGTAGTGCCGGTTATGCACATGTCCGCACGAAGGGCATCGCATCCACTCGATGGTCGGTGGCAAAGGCTCATGCCAAAGCGGATGCGCCGTGCAGTTGGCGTAACCTAACGTCGTGCTCGCGCCTTCGCACAGGGGGCAGGCAGGATAGGGCTCTTGTAGCGGGAGTGCGCAGGTGTCCAGCGCTGGCTCAACGACGGGTTTGGGCTCGACTGGCCCGCAGTCCGGCACGTCGATATGTTCACCCTTCACGCCGACGCGATGCTGTTGGGTCATCAATTCGATGGCTGTTTCGAAATTGCGGGTAAAGCGCAGCGTATCGAATAGCGGTGTGGTCAAGCGATTGGCCGCGATCTTGTCACGCAGGGCCATCCGATAGTCGGCATCGGTGCCGATGCGTTCAGCAATACGCACCATGTCGTCATGGTCGGCGCCCACCAGCTCCGGCAGCTCGATCGCGTTGAGCAGGCTTTCGCTGACGCGCGAGCAGAAGTGCTTCCCTCGGCTGGTGATCACGGGAACGCTGGCCCAGAGCGCATCCGAAGTGGTGGTGTGTCCATTGCATACCAACGTGTCGAGGACGGCGTCCGCCAGTTGCAGGCGGGCCAGGTGCTCCTGGGGCATGGCAAAGGGTGCGAAGATCAACCGTTGCGGATCGATGCCCGCGAGCTGGGCGTGATGGGTGAGGTTGGCGATGGCCGCGTCGCATTGGCCCAGCAACCAGAGCACACTGTTCGGCACTTCTGCCAGTACTCGCAGCCAGACGGAAAAGCTGGTGCGGTCGATCTTGTACGATTGGTTGAAAGCGCCGAACACCACCTTGTCATCCGGGAGCCCGTTTGCAGCGCGAGTGGTCGGTGCGGCCGCGGCACCCCGTTTACGGTCGTTGCACTGGTAGGTGTGTGGCAGGCGGCAGAACGCCTCGGAGTAGTGCGGCGTGCTGCTGTCCGGCGTCACGAACCGGTCCGAAATGATGTAGTCGATGTCGGTGTTTGCGGCACTGCCGGGATAACCCAGGTACGCGACCTGAAGCGACGCAGGCCGGTAAGCCAGGATCCCTGGGCGGCCACCACCGGTGTAGAGTTTGAGATCGAACAGGATGTCCAGCTGATCGGCTGCGATCCGCTCGGCGGCTTGCAGGTCGCTCATGGCGTCGATAGCGACGTGATGCTCGACAGCATCGATGAAGCGTTGCCGGTATTCGGAAACATCGAAAGCGCTGTAGTCGTATGCGAATACTTCGAAGCGTTCACGGTCATGCGATTCGAGCAGGCCGGCCATCAAGTGCATGGTCGCATGGTTGCGGAAATCACAGGAAACGTAGCCAACACGGATGCGCTTGCCTGGGCGTGACGTTGCAATCCGTGCCGCGAAGGGCTCGACTGTCGGCACCATGCGCTTGACGTAGGCTTGCGTGACCCCGAGATTGCGAGCCTCGTCCGGGCACCATGTGAGGTGGGTCAGAGGGTACTCCTGCGGTAAATCGAACGCCCCCTGGTCGTACCAGGTGCCGATTTTCTGCTGCAGTGCTTCGATCCAGTCCCAATCACAGGTGAAGCGAGCCGGTACCAGGGCTGCGCCGATCACCGTCGGATCATCGGGCGCCAGCTGGAGAATCTTCTTGAAGGCGTTGGACGACTCTTCATAGCAGTCATTGCTTTGTAGAAGCAATGCGGCATGGGTCAGCAGCCTGGGGTTGAGGCTGACCGTCAGCTGAAGGCGCGCGAATTCGATGCCCTCATGCTGGCGATTGGCGTTGAAACAGGTAGTGATCAGCGCGTCGAGCACCTCATCGTTGTCGGGTGCCTGCGCATGGGCCTTGAGCAGGCACTGCAACGCGTCGTCGGTAGTGCGCATGGCTGCCAGCAGTATGCCGGCCGCGAGCCAGTTGCGCGCGCCGGCGCCTTTTTCGGCCGCCAGCTTGAAAGCCTCCACTGCTTCGACGAAGCGCCCGGAAAGGCGCAAGGCCTCGGCCCTTAGCCCGAGCAGGGCAGGGCTTTCCGGCAGCTGTTCCAGCAGTTGGTCAAGTTCGGTCAGGGCCTCGGTAGCATGGCCGCTATTGATCTGAGCGAGTAGCGCCTCAAGGCGCCCTTCCTGAATTGTCATAGAGGTAATTTTTCAAAGAAAAGATCGCAAGATCGCGACGGAGACATCCAGCGATGTCCGGTATTGAAAAAAAAAGTAGACAGGCCATGGCGGTTCCTCGGCGGGCCTGACAGCGGCCCATCCTAAATGGGCATATCGGGATCCGTCCATAACCAGGCGATGAAGGCAGGAACAAGACAGATGAATGCCCCATCCCTGCGTTTGCACAGCGCTCGATGCACCGTCGCTTGACCCTGGTGCGCATCAGTAGGTGATGCGTACCAGAGCCAGCGACGGTTCATGAGTGAACAGGGCGCCTCATTACACGTTCAGATACGGAATCTGAGCGGTAGAGAGTTGACCCAATTGGGCGGACGTCATCGAACTGACCTGGGTCTTGCTCAGTGCGCTGACCTGAGAGGTCGACAGCGTAGCGATCTGCGACGTGGTCAGTGCACTCACCTGGGCGGTGGTCAGGGCGGCGATGTCCTTGGTGGTGATCGCGGCAACCTGAGAGGTGCTCAGTGCGGCCAGTACGGTAGTCGCAATGCCCGAGATCTGAGCGGTTGTCAGCAAGCCGATCTGACCGGTCGTCAAGTTGGTACCCAGCGCGCTGACCTGCGCGTACTTCAGGGCGCCTACTTGGCTGGAGGTCAGGCTGGTGACCTGGGAGGACGTCATCGCGGCCGCCTGGGCGGTCGACAGTGCTGCAATATCAGCCGTCTCCATTGCCTTGACCTGAGTGGTGCTCAGGGAAGCCAGGGCCGTGGTCGACATCCCCGCTACCTGCGCAGTCGTCAGTGCAGCGATGTCCTTGGTCGAGATCGCCTGGAGCTGAGAGGTGGTCAGACCATTGATCAAGGTGGTGGTGAGGTTCGCTGCCTGAGTGGTGGTCAGCGCGCCGATCTGGTTGGACGTGAAGTTCGAAACCAGAGAGTTGACCTGGGCGTACTTCATGGCCGCCACCTGGCCGGTGGTCAGGCTGCCGACTTGACCTGTGGTCAATGCCGACAGCTGAGAGGTCACCAGCGAGCTGATGTCCCGGGTCTCGATCGCTTGCAGCTGTGCCGTGGTCAGGTTTGCGGTGTTCAGACCGGTGACCTGGGTGGTGGACAGTGCTGCGATCTGGCCCGTGGTGAGGTTGGCTTGCAGCGCACCTACCTGGGTGGTCGACAGTGCAGAAATCTGGGTAGTCGACAGCGCCGCGACGGAGGCTGTGCCCAGGCTGCTCAGTTGGCCAGTCGACAGGGCGGCGATGTCCTTGGTCGAAATGGCTGCCAGTTGAGCGGTGCCCAAGGCGGCCATCGTCGTGGTGGAAACGCCCGCGATCTGCGCCGTGGTCAGTGCATTGATCTGGCCGGTGCTGAGCTTGGCACCGAGGCTACCGACCTGGGAGCTGCTCAA
>Ga0160431_100206_pt1 | contig 40041 bp, 38 predicted proteins | sample HID1971K_E0MG_FD_108212 | JGI IMG/M metagenome (GOLD analysis project Ga0160431, IMG submission 108212) | Enriched millipede-associated microbial communities from UW Madison campus, WI, USA - HID1971K_E0 MG | ecosystem: Host-associated > Arthropoda: Insects > Digestive system > Unclassified ...
GCGTTGTCTTCAACATGGAAGGCGGCTGCTACGCCAAGTGCATCGACCTGTCCGAGAAGAACGAGCCGGTCATCTGGAAAGCCATCAAGCATGGCGCCGTGCTGGAAAACGTCGTCCTCGACGCCAACAAGCACGCCGACTACGCCGATGTCAGCCTGACCCAGAACAGCCGCGCCGCCTACCCGTTGGAGCACGTCGCCAAGCGCGCAGAAGCCAACCTGGGTGGCGAGCCGAACGCGGTCATCTTCCTGACCTGCGACCTGACCGGTGTTCTGCCTCCTGTTTCGATCCTGAACAACGAGCAGGCGGCCTACCACTTCCTGTCCGGCTACACCGCGCTGGTCGGTTCCACTGAAATGGGTTCTGGCGGCGGCATCAAGTCGACCTTCTCCACCTGCTTCGGCGCACCGTTCTTCCCGCGTCCGGCCGGCGAGTACGCCGAGCTGCTGATCAAGCGTATCAATGCCTTCGGCTCCAAGGTCTACCTGGTCAACACCGGCTGGACCGGTGGCGGCTACGGCGTCGGCAAGCGCTTCAGCATCCCGACTACCCGTGGCGTGATCGCCGCGATCCAGAGCGGTGCTCTGGTCGGTGCCGAAACCGAGCACCTGGACATCATCAACCTGGACGTGCCGAAGGCTGTTCCGGGCGTCGAGACCGAGCTGCTCAACCCACGCAACACCTGGGCTGACAAGGCTGCCTACGACGAAGCTGCGAAAGGCCTGGCCAAGCTGTTCACCGAGAACTTCAAGAAGTTCGACGTCTCCGACGCCATCAAGGCCGCGGGTCCTCAGCTGTAAGCTGAACCCGGCCGCAACGAGAAAGCCGCCCTCTGGGGCGGCTTTTTTGTGCCTGTTGGGGCCCTATCGCCGGCGAGCCGGCTCCCACAAGGGCTCCCACAAGGGCTGTGGTGTACCTGTGGGAGCCGGCTTGCCGGCGATAGGGCCCCAACAGCCACCCCAAGATCCGGAAATTCTGTTTCACTGGTAGCACCCCTTGCGCCGCTACGAGTCAGCCAGATGATCGAATCCCCTAACCGTACTGCCTTCTCCCACTTCCACCCGATCCTCACCCGCCCCCAGGACAACGACCACAACGGCCACATCGCCGGGGCCACCGTGCACGGCTTCTTCGAGACCGCTATCCAGGCCTTCCTGGTCGAACAGGCAGCGTTCGACCTGCGCGAGGGTGCGCTGGCGGCCTTTGTGGTGAGCGCTGCGGCGGATTTCTACGCCTTGCCGGGCTTCCCGGACGTGCTCGAGGTGGGGCTGGGTGTCACGCGCCTGGCAGGGAGCACGGTGGAGTACCGGCTGGCGCTGTACCGCCCTGGAGAGGCAGATGCCTGCGCGGCGGGGTCTGTGGTGCAGGTCTTCGTCGAGCGCGCCACTGGCAGGCCCGTGCCGCTGCCCGAGGGGCTGCAGATCATCCTGTCAGGCCTGCAGCTCGACGCGCAGGCATGAAAAAGCCCCGCTGGCGAGGCGGGGCTTTTCAAACCGGGGTGGTGATCCCGGTATCAGTGGTGGTAGTGCTTGTGCTTGCGGTGGCCGTAGTGGCGACCACGGTCATAATGACGACCGTCCCGGTAGCCGCGGCTGTAGTACTTGCGCTCGTCATGGCGCTCGTCTTCATCGGCCTTGTTGCCCAGGTAGTTACCCGCCGCGCCACCGATACCGCCGCCAGCGGCTGCACCAATGTAGCTACCGGTGGTGCCGCCCATCGAACGACCTACCACGTTGCCGCCTGCGGCACCCAGCGCGCCACCAATGGCGGCCTCGCCACGCTGGCGCTTGTCGGCACCCAGGGCACCACCGGCCGCACCACCCAGACCGGCACCAATGGCGCCGCCGGTGCTTCCTCCGATGGAGTTGCCCACTACGGAGCCGAGTACCCCACCCAATGCGCCGCCAATGCCGGCCTCGGTATTGCCACCGGCCATGGCAACGCCGCTGAGCAAGCTAAAAGACAACAACAGAATCGAGGAGTACTTCTTCATCAACAAAGCCTCATAGGGATGACGAGGCGAATTTGAGGCTCTGGAATGCGTGTGGCAATTGAAATCCGACGAGTAGCACGGGTTGTACACAATTTTCTAACTTATTGTTTTTGCGATGAAACTTTCTCGAATATTGCAGGTCTGAAATATTTGTGACGAAGCCCTGACCCCCGTGGATCAGGGCTTTTTTCGTTTTTGGCGGTGTTGCGATGGGGCCAGTGATCGTTTAAAGAATGCGCCCGTCGTCCCGCGCCCGCTCCAGTTTGATTGCAACGAACTTGGACGTCGGCGTATGGCTGCCCTCGCCAATGCTCTCCAGCGGGATCAACGGGTTCACTTCCGGGTAGTACGCCGCTGCCTGCCCCGCAGGGATATCGAACGCCAGCAAGGTGAAGCCTTGCACACGGCGCACGTGCTCATCCCCCCACAACGAGACGATGTCGACCTTCTGCCCCGGCTGGAAGCCCAGACGAACGATGTCTGCCTCGTTGACGAACAACACCTCGCGCTGGCCGCGCACGCCGCGATAGCGGTCGTCCAGGCCGTAGATGGTGGTGTTGTACTGATCGTGCGAACGCATCGACTGCATGATCAGGTCCGGCACTTGCCCACTGGCGCGCACCCGTTCGTCGAGCAAGCTGTCCGGCAGCAGGTTCGCCTTGAAGTTGGCGCGGCCCGAAGCGGTCTTCCATTCGCGGCTGGCGGCGCTGTTACCCAGGTAGAAACCGCCCGGATGGCGCAGGCGCTGGTTGAAGTCGCTGAAGCCGGCGATGGTGTCACCGATCAGGTCGCGGATGCGGTCGTAGTCGGCCACCAGCCAGTGCCAGTCCACCGGCTGCTTGCCGAGGGTGGCGGCAGCGATGCCGGCGATGACGGCCGGCTCCGAGCGCATCTGTGTCGACAGCGGCTTCAACTGGCCATTGGAGGCATGAACCATGCTGAAGGAATCTTCCACGGTGACTGCCTGCGGCCCTTCGGACTGCAGGTCGATGTCGGTGCGCCCCAGGCACGGCAGGATCAGCGCCTGCTGGCCGTGGATCAGGTGGCTGCGGTTGAGCTTGGTGCTGATCTGCACGGTCAGCGCACAGTTGCGCAGGGCCTGGGCGGTACGTTCGGTGTCCGGGGTCGCTTGGGCGAAGTTGCCGCCCAGGCCGATGAAGACCTTGGCACGGCCCTCGAGCATGGCGTGGATGGCTTCGACGGTGTTGTGGCCGTTGTGACGCGGCACAGGGAAGTCGAAGCGCTTTTCGATGGCATCGAGCAGTGCCTGCGGCGGGCGCTCGTTGATGCCCATGGTGCGGTCGCCTTGCACGTTGCTGTGGCCGCGCACGGGGCACAAGCCGGCACCGGGCGCGCCGATATTGCCGCGCAGCATCTGCAGGTTGACGATTTCCTGGATGGTCGCCACCGAATGGCGGTGCTGGGTGATGCCCATCGCCCAGCACATGATCACCCGCTTGCCGCGGCAATACATGCGGGCTGCCAGTTCGATGTCAGCACGCGCCAGGCCGGACTGTTCCTCGATCTGCTGCCATGGGGTGGCGTCCACCGCCGCCAGGTACGCATCGACGCCTTGGCCGTGGTCGGCGATGAACACATGGTCGAACACGGCGGGCTCGCCCTTGGCCTGGGCCTCGCGCTCCCACTGCAGCACGAACTTGGCCATGCCGCGCAGCATTGCCATGTCGCCGCCCAAGGCCGGGCGGAAGAACGCCGTGTTGGTCGGGCGGTCGCTGTTGGTGAGCATTTCCAGTGGATTCTGCGGGTGCTGGAAGCGTTCCAGGCCACGCTCCTTGAGCGGGTTGATGCACACCACCTGGGCGCCGCGCTTCACTGCGTCACGCAGCGGGTCGAGCATGCGCGGGTGGTTGGTGCCGGGGTTCTGGCCCCAGACGAAGATCGCATCGGCGTGCTCGAAGTCGTCGAAGGTGACCGTGCCCTTGCCGACCCCGATGCTCTGCCCCAGGGCCACGCCGCTGGCTTCGTGGCACATGTTCGAGCAGTCGGGGAAATTGTTGGTGCCGTGGGCGCGCACGAACAGTTGATAGAGAAACGCCGCTTCGTTGCTGGCCCGCCCCGAGGTGTAGAACTCGGCCTGGTCCGGGCTGGTCAGCTTGTTCAGTTCGCGGGCGATGAGGGCAAAGGCGGCGTCCCAGGCAATGGGCCGGTAGCGGTCGCTGGCCGGGTCGTAAACCATCGGCTCGGTCAGGCGGCCCTGGTATTCGAGCCAGTAGTCGCTTTGCTGGCGCAGCGCGCTCACGCTGTAGCGGGCGAAGAAGGCCGCGTCGACACGGCGCTTGGTGGCTTCCCAGTTGACCGCCTTGGCGCCGTTCTCACAGAACTTGACCATGCCGCTTTCCGGCGAGTCGCCCCAGGCGCAGCCAGGGCAGTCGAAGCCGCCGTTCTGGTTGGTCTTGAGCAGCGCGCGGATGTTTTTCAGCGCATTGTCGCTGCCGACCCAGGCCTTGGCCACGCTACGCAGCGCGCCCCAACCGCCGGCGGGGCCGTGGTAGGGCTGGTAGCGAGGGGAGGAGGCTGGGGCGTTGTCAGGAAGGTTCTGGTACGAGGTCACGGCTGTTACGACTCCGCCGCTGGGCTATAGACCCGCGGTGCACTGTGTTTGGGCAGGTGGATGAGGTTGAGGTTGTGCTTGCGTGCCCATTGCAGGGCGAGGCCGGTCGGTGCCGACAGGCTGACCAGGGTCTGGATGCCGGCGCGCAGGACTTTCTGGATCAGTTCCAGGCTGCAGCGGCTGGTGACGATGGCCAGGCCGCCAGCGCTGCTGATGCCTTGGCGCAGCAAGGCCCCGATCAGCTTGTCGAGGGCGTTGTGCCGGCCAATGTCTTCGCGACCCAGCAGCAGTTCGCCCTGTGCGTTCATGAACAAGGCTGCATGCACCGCACCGCAGTGCTGGCCCAGCGGAGTGAACGCGTCGATGCGTTCACGCAGGCCGGCAAGCCACTGGGCGGGCGGCAAGGGGGCGCCTGCCAGTGCGTTCAGTTCGGGCAAGGCCTGCTCCAGCGCTTCGACCCCACACAACCCGCACCCGCTGGTGCCGGCCAGCTGGCGGCGCTGGTTCTTCAAGTTCCAGAACGCACGGCTGGAAATCTCCAGGTCGGCATACATCGCCGAACCACTGCCGGAGAGTTTCAGGTCGTAGATTTCGTCCGTGCCTTCGACAATGCCGCTGCCGACACTGAAGCCGACCGCGAAGTCTTCCAGGTCGGTCGGGCTGACCAGCATGACTGCCTGGTTGAGGCCGTTGTAGGCGATGGCCAGGGCGACCTCTTCGGCCAGCGGCGTGCAGGCGCGCTCGCTGTCACTCAGTTGCACGTAGTCGTAGGTGTTGCTGGCGGCGGGCATGGCCAGAGGCGTGGAGGCCGCGCAGACCGGAGGCTTGCTGTTCATCGGGGCTGACTACCGGCGGCTATTTGATAGCACCAGCCTAGGCCGGTGGGCCGCGGACGTCTAATCGCTAGGGTCTATGCCTTGATAGAGCGCGTCGATGAGCTGCAAGGGCGGGGTGGGCAAAGCTGGCCTAGACTCCTTGCTCCGAAGGTAAACGTCAACAAGGAGCGCGTCATGAGCCTGTTCAGTTTCGTGAAGGAAGCCGGCGAGAAGTTGATCGACCTGCTGACCCCCGGCAATGCCAATGCCGAGGAGCAGTTGAAGAAACACGTGGAGAGTGTCGGCCTGGGCAACCCCAACATCACCGCCACTGTCAATGGTGACACGATCACCCTCAAGGGCGAGGTGGCCAGCCAGGAGGAGAAGGAGAAGATCATCCTGGCGGCGGGCAATATCAATGGTGTGGCCAGCGTCGATGACCAGATTACCGTGACAGGGCCGGTGGCCCAGGCGGCGAAGTTCGTGACGGTCGAGAAGGGCGATACCCTTAGCGCTATTTCCAAGCGGGTGTATGGCGACCCGAACAAGTACCAGAAGATCTTCGATGCCAACAAACCGATGCTGAAGGATGTGGACAAGATCTATCCGGGGCAGGTCCTGCGTATTCCTGACTGAAAGACCTGCAGTGGCTTCATCGCCGGCAAGCCGGCTCCCACAGAGGCCGGCGGCGATCGGCGTGGGAGCCGGCTTGCCGGCGATGGCGACCTTACAGACCCTGCAGCAGCTCGCGGTAGTCCTCGACTGCCGCGAACTCCTGGGTATCCCGCGGCGCCGCCTGGCTATCGGGCTGGCGCACCGCCAAAAGATGCGCCACGCCAAACCGCCGCGCACTGCGCAGGATGGCCAGGGTATCGTCGATGAACAGGCTGCGCCCCGGCTCGAAGCCGATATCCGCCTGCAGCGCATCCCAGAACTGCGGACTCTCCTTGGGATACCCATAGTCATGCGAACTGATCAGCCGTTCGAAATACGGCGCCAGTTCCACCCGCTCCAGCTTCAGCGACAGCGAATCGCGATGGGCATTGGTGATCATCACCACGCGCTTGCCCGCCTGGCGGATCGCTGCCAGGAACGTGTCGGCATCGGGCCGCAGGGCGATCAGGTCGGCGATCTCGCGCTTGAGCTCGCGGATCGGCAGGTTCAGCTCGCGGCTCCAGAAATCAAGGCAATACCAATTCAGTGTGCCGGCATTACGCTCGAACAGCGGCTGCAGCTCCATTTCCGCCATGGCCCGGCTCACTCCGTGCAGCTCGGCGTAGCGCTGGGGCAGGTGGTCGAGCCAGAAGCGGTTGTCGTAGTGCAGGTCGAGCAGGGTACCGTCCATGTCCAGCAGGACGGTATCGATGTCGGACCAGGGAAGAACAGGCATGGGAAACTCTCGTTCAGTCGGCAAGCCACGGTATAGTAACCCGTTCACGCCAAGGAGCCGCCCCATGCGCCAGAAACCCACCGTCCTCAGCCGCGAAATCGTCGCCAGCAGCCGTCTGTTCCGCGTCGAAGCCGTACAGCTGCGTTTCAGCAACGGCAACGAGCGCACCTACGAGCGCCTGGTCGGTCGTGGCAATGGCTATGGCGCCGTGATGATCGTGGCCATGCTCGACGCCGAGCACGCGGTGCTGGTCGAGGAATACTGCGGCGGCACCGACGAATACGAACTGTCCTTGCCCAAGGGTCTGATCGAACCGGGCGAGGACGTGCTGGCAGCGGCAGACCGGGAGCTCAAGGAAGAAGCCGGCTTCGGCGCACGCCAGCTGGAGCACCTGACCGAACTGTCGCTGTCGCCGGGCTACATGAGCCAGAAGATCCAGGTGGTGCTGGCCAGTGACTTGTACGAAGAGCGCCTGGAAGGCGACGAGCCCGAGCCGATGCGCGTCGACAAGGTCAACCTGCGCGAGCTCTCGGCCTTGGCCATGCACCCGCAGTTCACCGAAGGACGGGCGTTGGCGGCGCTGTACCTGGCCCGTGACCTGCTGATCCAGCGGGGGTTGTTCGAGGCATGAACGACCAGCAACTGATGCATGAAGTGGTCAAGCTGGCCAGTCTGGCTGGCGAGGCGATCCTGCCGTTCTGGCGCGCCGATGTCGCCGTTGCCAACAAAGCCGACGACTCACCGGTGACCGCTGCCGACCTGGCGGCGCACCGCGTGATCGCCGACGGCCTGCAGGCGTTGGCGCCGCAGATTCCGGTGCTTTCCGAGGAAGACTGCAATATCCCCCTGGCCACGCGCCAGGGTTGGCAACGCTGGTGGCTGGTCGACCCGCTCGACGGCACCAAGGAATTCATCGCCGGCAGCGAAGAGTTCACGGTCAACGTCGCCTTGATCGAAAACGGTGAAGTGGTGTTTGGCGTGGTGTCGATGCCGACCAGCGGGCGCTGCTATTTCGGCGGTCGTGCCCTGGGCGCCTGGCGCACTGACGCGGGCAGCGATGCCCTGCCGATCCAGGTGCGCAACGCGCCGCCTGCCGATGGCCGCTTCACCGTAGTGGCCAGCCGTCGCCACTCCAGCCCGGAGCAGGAAGCGTTGCTGGCTGGCCTGGGGACTGCAGTGGGTGAGCTGGCGCTGGCGAACATCGGCAGCTCGCTCAAGTTCTGCCTGCTGGCCGAAGGCAGCGCCGACTGCTACCCGCGCCTGGCGCCGACTTCGCAGTGGGACACCGCGGCTGCACAGGGCGTGCTGGAAGGTGCCGGGGGCGAGGTGATCGACCTGGAGGGCTTGCCGTTCAGGTATCCCGCGCGCGAGTCGTTGCTCAACCCGTTCTTCCTGGCCTTGCCGGCTGCGGCGGTGTGGCGGCAGGCGTTCATCGAACAGCATATCAAGCGCTGAAGGCAGGCCCGGCGATAGGGCCAGCAAGGCCAACAAAGCGTGATCAGCGGTGCAGGACGTACTGGCCGCTGAACCTCACGGCAGGTTCATCACTGCCAACATTGCTCACCGTGGTCTCCAGCGTCAGCCGCGCTCGACCGCGGCGCTGGTACATCGTGAGGAACCGCTCCCAGGTCTTCTCGTCCGGCGCCGTACAGCGTGCCAGCGCAGCGCCGGTGACCGGCAGCGGATAGCTGATCTGCCCCTCCTGAATGACGATATGCCCGTCATCGATACCCAGTTCACGCAGGCGCAGGTGCAGCCAGCCCCAGCCCACCAGCACTGCGGCGCAGTACAGGCTGCCGCCGAACATCGTGCTCTTGTGATTGACGTTGGCGGCCAGCGGCAGCTGCAGGCGCAGGGTATGGGCGTGCCAATCGATGACCTCCATGCCCATTTCACGGGTCAGCGGGATGTCGCCGTGCAGAACGGACTGCAGGTATTGGCTATCGGAACTCATGGGCGGTTTTCCTCGTGGTCGTCGGGCCCGCTGTTGCCACCTTCGAAATGCAGGCCGTGTTTGCGCAGCTTGTCGTGCAGGGTCTTGCGCGGGATGCCGAGGGCTTCGGCGAGGCTGCGCATGGAGCTATGGGGCTGGGCCAGTTCGGCGGCGATCAGCGAGCGCTCGAAGCGCTCGACCTGCTCGCTGAGGTTGCCCAGCAGGATCGGTGTCGCAGCGGGCACTGTCGCGCTTACCTCGCCGTCGAGGGCCAGCTCCAGGCCAAGGGCGAAGCGCTCGGCGGCATTCTGCAGTTCACGCACGTTGCCCGGCCAGCCGTGACGCAGCAGCATGGCGCGCTGTGCCGGTTGCAGGCTGTGCGGGGCCAGGCCGTGGCGCTGGCTGGCCGCATCGGCGAAGTGCTGGAACAGCACCAGGATGTCGTCGCCGCGCTCGCGCAACGGTGGAATGCGCAGTGGGGCGACGTTCAGGCGGTAGTAGAGGTCGGCGCGAAAACGGCCCTGGTCGGCGGCCTGGCGCAGGTCTTCCTTGGTCGCGGCGATGATGCGAATGTCCAGCGGGATCAGCTGGTTACCGCCCAGGCGCTCGACCACGCGTTCCTGCAGCAGACGCAGCAGCTTGACCTGCACGTCCAGGCTCATGCTCTCGATTTCGTCGAGGAACAGCGTGCCGCCGTTGGCGAATTCGAACTTGCCGATACGGCGCTTCTGCGCGCCGGTGAAGGCTCCGGGCTCGTGGCCGAACAGTTCGCTTTCCACCACCGATTCGGCCAGCGCGCCGGCATTGATGGCGACGAAAGGCCCGTCGCGGCGGCTGGACAAGTCGTGCAGGGCGCGGGCGACCACTTCCTTGCCGGCCCCGGTTTCCCCGAGGATCAGCACATCGGCGCGGGTTCCGGCCAGGGCGCCGATCTGCTCGCGCAGGCGCTGCATGGAGGGCGACTGGCCCACCAGGCGGGTGGCCAGCTGCTGGCGGTCGCTCAGGGCCAGGCGCAGGCTGCGGTTGTCCAGCACCAGCCGGCGCAGGGCCAGGGCGCGGCGCACGCTGTCGAGCAAGGCATCGCTGGCGAAGGGTTTTTCCAGGAAATCATAGGCGCCGGCGCGCATGGCCTGCACCGCCAGTGGCACATCACCATGGCCGGTGATCAGCAGCACCGGCAGTTCGTTGTCACGGGCTTGCAGCTGTTCCAGCAGTTGCAGGCCATCGATGCCGGGCATGCGAATATCGCTCACCACCACGCCAGGCCAATCGGGCTCGAGGTGTTCGGCCAGCCCCTGCGCGTCGGCCAGGGCGACCACCTTGAGCCCGGCCAGGTCGAGGGTCTGGCTCAGGGCCTGGCGCAGGTGCGGGTCATCGTCGACCAGTAGCACCTGGGCCTGGCTGTCGATCGCTGTCTCGGTCGTCATGCCGAGGGGTCCTCCGTGGGTTGCAGGTTGGCGCCGGGCGTTGCCATGCGCAGTTGCAGGGTCAGCAGGGCGCCGCCTTCCGGGTGGTTGGCCAGCAGCAGTTCGCCACCCAGGGCGCGCATCAGGCTTTCGCAGATGGCCAGGCCAAGGCCCAGGCCCTGGGTGCGGGTCTTGGTGGTGAAGAACGGCTCCTTGGCATGCTCCAGGGCCTGGCGGCTGAAGCCCGGGCCGTTGTCGCGGATATAGAGGTAGACGTAGCCCTCGCCGGTTTCGGCACTGAGCCACAGGCGCCTCGGGTTGGCCTTTTCGGTCAATGCGTCGAGGGCGTTGGCGAGCAGGTTGCCAAGCACCTGGCGCAGGCGTGTTTCGCCCGCCTGCACCCACAAGGTGGCGTCAGGCAGGTCGCGGATCAGCTCCACGGCCATCGCCCGGCGGCGCTTGGCCAGCAACGCCAGGGCATCGTCCAGCGCCGGCTGCAGGGCCACGCTTTCCGGTGCATGGCGGTCGCGGCGGGCGAATGCGCGCAGGTGGGCGATGATCGACGCCATGCGACCGGTCAGTTCGCCGATCAGCTTGAGGTTGCCGCGGGCATCCTCGGTGCGCTGGTGATCGAGCAGGATCTCGGCGTTTTCCGCGTAGCTGCGGATCGCTGCGAGCGGCTGGTTGAGCTCGTGGCTGATGCTCGCCGACATGGTGCCGAGCACCGACAGCTTGCCCGCCTGCACCAGCTCGTCCTGGGCCCGCACCAGCTCCTGCTGGGCGTTCTCGCGTTCGAGCACGGCGCTCTTGAGGCGGGTGTTGAGGCCTTCGAGGTCGGCGGTGCGCTGTGCCACGCGGTGCTCCAGCTCCTGGCGGCCGCGGGCCTCGAAGCCGATGCGGTCGATGTAGTGCCGGCGCCGCTGCATCACCAGGCCGGCCAGCAGCACCAACACCAGCAGCGCTGCACCACCGATGGCCATCACCGTTTGTACCGAACGGTCGACCAGCATCCGCGGGGCCAGGAGGCTGACCTGCCAGCCGGTTTCCTTGATGTCACGGGTTTGCGTGAGCCAGGCGTCCGGGTTGAGCGCCAGGGGCTGTGGCGCCTGGGTCGGGTAAGGCTGGATGGCGATGATGGCCTGTCGCTCGGCCTCGGTCAGCGGACGGGTCGCACGAAAGCGCCAGTCAGGCCGCGAGGTGAGGATGACCACGCCGTTGTGATCGGTCAGCAGCAGTTGCTCGGGGGTACGGCCCCACAGGGTTTCGGTGTGGTCGAGGTCGACCTTGACCACCAGCACGCCGACGATGCGCTCGCGTTCGCGCACGGCGGCGGCGAAGAAGTAGCCACGCTTGGCCGAGGTGGTGCCCTGGCCGAAGAAACGCCCCAGGTGGCCGTCCATGGCTTCGTTGAAGTACGGCCGGAAGGCGAAGTTGCGGCCGACGAAGCTGTCGCGCTTGTCCCAGTTCGAGGCCGCCAGGGTGTTGCCGCGCACGTCCATCAGGTACATCACTTCGGCACCGGTCTGCTGGGCGATGTCCTTGAGCAGGCGGTTGGCGTTGGTCACCGTTTCCAGCTTGAGCGGGTCGGCCAGTACCGAGCGCAGGGCGGGCAGCTCGCCGAGGATCTGCGGCAGGGTTTCGTAGCGGTGCAGGATGCCGAGCAGGTTGGCCACGTACAGGTCGAGGGTCTGGCGGTTCTGCGAGGCCAGCTGGTCCTGGTAGTAGCGTTCGGCGAGGTGGTTCAGCGGCCACAGCAGCGATGCCAGGCACAGAGCCAGCAAGGCCAGGCTGCGCCAGCGGGGACGGCGTGGGGGCGTCGGTTTTGCAATCATTTGCGTGGATGCGCCAGAAGAGTCTGGCGCAATTATGCGCTACTTCAGGCAGTCGATCAGCGCCTGCTGCCAATGCGGCAGGTGGATGTCCCATTCGCGGGCCAGACGTGTGCAGTCCAGGCGCGAGTTGAGTGGCCGGTGCGCGGGGGTCGGGTACTCGCTGGAGGGGATCGGCAGCAGTTCGGCGCAGGGCAGGCCGCGGGCCTCGAGCTGCGCGGCGATGGCCTGGGCGAAGCCGAACCAGGAGGTCTCGCCCTGTGCGGTCAGGTGATAGGTGCCCCAGGCACCGGCCTGGCCGGCTTGCCAGCGTTCGATCAGGGCGCGGGTGCTGGTTGCGATGCTCGCCGCCCAGGTCGGCGCACCGATCTGGTCATCCACCACACGCAGTTGCGGCTTTTCCTGCAGCAAGCGCTGCATGGTCAGCAGGAAGTTGCGCCCGTGCAGCGAATAGACCCAGCTGGTGCGCAGGATCAGGTGTTCGCCTTCGACAGCGGCAATCGCCTGTTCACCTGCCAGTTTGCTGCGGCCATAGATGCTCAAGGGGTTGGGCCGGTCGGCTTCGGTGTAGGGCGTTGCCTTGCAGCCGTCGAAGACGTAGTCGGTGGAGTAGTGGATCAGCGGTGCACCCAGGCGCAGCGCCTCTTCGGCCAGCACGCGCGGCGCGTCGGCATTGATCGCGTAGGCAGCCTCGGGCTCGCTTTCGGCCTGGTCCACGGCGGTATAGGCCGCTGCGTTGATGATCAAGTCGGGGGCCAGCCGGCGCAGCGGTTCGCGCAGTGCCTGCGGCCGGGCCAGGTCGAGCTGGTCGCGGCCCAGCAGGTGTATTGCGCCGAGGCCCGCCAGTTGCGTCGCCAATGCTTGGGCGACCTGGCCATTGTGGCCACAGACAAGAATTATCATGGGAACAGGTCCGCGTCTGCCAGCAGCGCACCTGCCTGGTCTTTGGCCGACAGCAAGGGCGGCAGTTCCAGGCCCCAGTCGATCGCCAGTTGCGGGTCATCCCAACGGATGCAGCGCTCGGCAGCGGGGTTGTAGTAGTCGGTGGTCTTGTAGAGGAAGTCGGCCGATTCGCTCAGCACCAGGAAACCGTGGGCAAACCCCGCTGGAATCCAGAACTGGCGGTGGTCGTCGGCATTCAGGCGGGTGGCCACCCAGCGGCCGAATGTCGGCGAACTGCGGCGGATGTCCACGGCCACATCGAGCACTTCACCTTGGGTGACCCGCACCAGTTTGCCCTGAGGGTTGTCGATCTGGTAATGCAGGCCGCGCAGCACGCCGCGCTGCGAGCGGGAGTGGTTGTCCTGGACAAAGCGTGCTTCCACGCCGCTCGCCTTGGCGAAATCGCGGGCGTTGAAGCTTTCGAGGAAGAACCCGCGGCTATCGCCGAAGACTTTCGGTTCGATGATCAGCAAGTCAGGTATTGCAGTAGCGATTATGTTCATGGCGATTCTTTGACCAGTGTGCTCAGAATTGGACCGTACCGGTCATGTGCAGTTTGCCGCCCTTGGCCCTTTGCAGCCTAGTTTCTCGAATGATCTGCGCGTTGACGCACGATCATCATTTCATCTTTGCCACTTGTTTATCGGCCTTGGCAGTGGCGAGATAAGCGAAAAGTAAAAGAGGTTTCATCTTCATGCCCCTCAGCACCCTGATCCAGCGCTCCAGCCTGCCCAGCCCTTCGCTGAGCGAAGCCCAGGCCCATGCCTTGCTGCAGGCGCACTACGACCTTGCCGGCAGCCTGAGTGCCCTGGGGAGCCAGCAGGACCTGAACTTCCGGCTGGACACGGGCCAGGGGCGCTATGTGCTCAAAGTCTGCCACGGCAGTTATGCCCAGGTGGAACTGGAGGCGCAACATGCGGCATTGGCCTTCCTGCGCGAGCAGGGCGTGCCGGTGCCTGCCGTGCGTCCGGCGCGTGACGGGCAGGCCTTGCTGGCGCTGGACATCGACGGGCAACCGCTGCGCGCACGGCTGCTCGATTATATCGAGGGGCAGCCGCTGACTCGAATAAAGCACATGCCGGCGCGCTTGATGGCTGAACTGGGCGCGCTCTGCGCCCGCGTCGACGCGGCACTGGCCGGCTTCGATCACCCGGGCCTGGTGCGTACCCTGCAATGGGACCCGCAGCATGCCCAGGCACTGATCGAGCACCTGCTGCCGGTGGTGCAGGATCCTGCGCAACGCGCCCGCATCGAACAGGCCACGCGCCAGGCTGGCGCGCAACTGGCACCGCTGGCGGGGCAACTGCCGAGCCAGGCGGTGCACCTGGACATCACCGACGACAACGCCGTGTGGGCCCGTGATGACCAGCGCCAATGGCAACTGCAGGGCGTCATCGACTTCGGCGACCTGCTGCGGACCTGGCGTATCGCCGACCTGTCGGTCACCTGCGCAGCTTTGCTGCACCATGCCGAGGGCGACCCGCTGCGCATCCTGCCGGCGGTGCGTGCCTACCAGGCCGTCAACCCGCTGGGCGAAGCCGAGCTGCGCGCCCTCTGGCCGCTTGTGCTGAACCGCGCCGCCGTGCTGGTGCTGAGCAGCGAGCAGCAACTGGCCGTGGACCCGGGCAACCAGTACATCCGCGACAACATCGCCCACGAATGGGAGATCTTCGACACCGCCACTGCCGTGCCTTTTGCCCTGATGCAGGCCGCCATCCTGCAGGCCGCCGGGGTCGAAGCGGGCGCGCCGGAACTGGCCGGTTGCGCGCCTTTGCTGCCGGAGCTGGCCGGGCAGGCGGTGAGTCGGGTCGACCTGGGCGTGCTCAGCAGCCACTGCGAAGCCGGCAACTGGGAGCAACCGGGGTTCGATCAGCACCTGCTGACGGCGCAACCCGCGCCGGCTTGCAGCCTGCACGGGCAGTACCGCCTGTCGCAAACCCATGTCGACCGCGCCGAAGAACCGGCCACCTGCGCCCTGGGCGTCGAGCTGCATGTGCCCAACGGCACCGTGGTACAGGCGCCGCAGGCGGGCACCTGGCAGCGCCAGGGCGACGGCCGCGGTTGCCTGCGCACGCCAGGCTGGACGTTGTGGCTGAGCGGTCTGGAAGATGCCCCGGCAGATGGCCAGGCCGTGGCCAAGGGGCAGACCCTGGGCAGCAGCTGTGGTTTCCTCAATGTGCAGCTGTGCATGGAGGGCGACATTCAGCCACCGTTCTTCGCCAAGCCATCTCAGGCCGCCGCCTGGCTGGCGCTATGCCCGTCGCCGGCAGCGCTGCTGGATTTTGATTGCGATGCCGAGCCGCTGGCCGACCCGCAGGCCCTGCTGGCCCGACGCGATGCCAGCTTCGCCCGTTCACAGAAGCACTACTATGCCCAGCCGCCACAGATCGAGCGGGGCTGGCGCAACTACCTGATCGACATGCAGGGCCGCTCCTACCTGGACATGCTCAACAACGTCGCGGTACTGGGCCACGGCCATCCGCGCATGGCCGCCGAGTCGGCGCGTCAATGGTCGCTGCTCAACACCAACTCGCGCTTCCACTATGCCGCCATCGCCGAGTTCTCCGAGCGCCTGCTCGAACTGGCACCCGCGGGCTTCGACCGGGTGTTCATGGTCAACAGCGGCACCGAAGCCAACGACCTGGCGATTCGCCTGGCATGGGCCTACAGCGGCGGGCGCGACCTGATCAGCGTGCTGGAGGCCTACCACGGCTGGTCGATGGCCACCGATGCCATCTCCACCTCCATCGCCGATAACCCGCAGGCCCTGGAAACCCGGCCGGACTGGGTGCACCCGGTCGAGGCACCGAATACCTTCCGTGGTCGTTACCGCGGTGCCGACAGCGCAGCCGACTACCTGCGCGACGTCGATGCCAAGCTTGCCGACCTCGATGCCCGTGGCCGTCAGCTGGCGGGCATGATCTGCGAGCCGGTGTATGGCAACGCCGGTGGCATCTCGCTGCCTGCGGGCTACCTGCAGCAGGCCTACGCCAAGGTGCGCGCGCGCGGCGGCGTGTGCATCGCCGACGAAGTGCAGGTCGGTTATGGCCGCCTGGGCGAATACTTCTGGGGCTTCGAGGAGCAGGGCGTGGTGCCCGACATCATCACCATGGCCAAGGGCATGGGCAATGGTCAGCCACTGGGCGTCGTCATCACCCGCCGCGAAATCGCCGAGGCGCTGGAGGCGGAGGGCTACTTCTTCTCCTCGGCGGGCGGCAGCCCGGTCAGCTGCCGCATCGGCATGGCGGTGCTGGATGTGATGAAGGAGGAGGGGTTGTGGGAGAACACCCGTGATACCGGCCGCTACTTCAAGGCGCGCTTGCAGGCGCTGGTCGATAAACATCCGCTTGCCGGTGCGGCCCATGGCACCGGGTTCTATCTGGGGCTGGAGCTGGTACGCGACCGCCAGACCCTGGAGCCCGCTACCGAAGAGACCATGGTGCTGTGCGACCGCCTGCGCGACCTGGGCATCTTCATGCAGCCCACCGGCGATTACCTGAACATCCTCAAGATCAAGCCGCCGATGTGTACCACGCGGGCGAGCGTCGACTACTTTGTCGACAGCGTCGATCGCATCCTGTCGGAAGATCTGTAACAACGGTCAAGCCGCGCATGTCGATTGTTATCGACTTGTGCGGCTTTTTTATTCCTTAACGGTTGGTTGGCTAGCTTTTATTGTCGATATATATCGGGTATAAAATCGCCATGCCTTCCCTTCTTCCCAGAGGTTACCGATGAAAACCCTCAACTCCACGCCACGTGCCGACGGCTTCCACATGCCTGCCGAGTGGGCGCCGCAAAGCCAGGTCTGGATGGTCTGGCCAGAGCGTTCGGACAACTGGCGCCTGGGTGGCAAGCCCGCACAGGCTGCCCACGTGACCCTGGCCAAGGCCATCGCCCGGTTCGAGCCGGTGACCGTCGCCGTTTCCGCCGGCCAGTATGAAAACGCCCGTCGCCAGCTCGACCTGCCGAACATCCGCGTGGTGGAAATCAGCAACGATGATGCCTGGGTGCGCGACACCGGCCCGACGTTCGTGATCAACGATGCCGGCGAAGTGCGCGGCGTGGACTGGGGCTTCAATGCCTGGGGCGGCTTCGATGGCGGCCTGTATGCGCCGTGGAACCGTGACGAGGAACTGGCGGCCAAGGTCCTGGAAATGGAACGTAGCCAGCGCTACCACACCGAGGGCTTCGTGCTCGAGGGCGGTTCGATCCACGTCGACGGCGAAGGCACCCTGATCACCACCGAAGAGTGCCTGCTCAACCGCAACCGCAACCCGCACCTGAACCGCGAGCAGATCGAAGAGATCCTGCGCGAGCACCTGGCGGTGGAAACCATCGTCTGGCTGCCGGACGGCCTGTACAACGACGAAACCGACGGCCACGTCGACAACTTCTGCTGTTACGTCGCCCCAGGCGAAGTGTTACTGGCCTGGACCGATGATTCCAACGACCCCAACTACGCACGCTGCCACGCGGCCTATGAGGTGCTGAAAAACAGCCGTGACGCCAAAGGCCGTGAGTTCGTGGTGCACAAGATGCCGATCCCGGGCCCGCTGTTCGCCACCGAAGAAGAATGTGCCGGTGTCGATCACGTGGCTGGCAGCCAGGAGCGCGACCCATCGGTGCGCCTGGCCGGCTCCTATGTGAACTTCCTGATCGTCAATGGCGGCATCATCGCGCCAAGCTTCGACGACCCGGCGGATGCCCAGGCTAGAGCGATCCTGGCCAAGGTCTTCCCAGACCACGAAGTGGTGATGATCCCTGGCCGTGAGCTGTTGTTGGGTGGCGGCAACATCCACTGCCTGACCCAGCAGCAACCGGCGCCGGTCAAGCGTTGATCCAGCGTTGAACGAAAAGGCCCGTCAGATGACGGGCCTTTTTTTTCAGGTGCGATATCCGGTAGTCCAAATGGCATACCTTTTGTATTGATTTCAGGGAGTTAACTTTGAAGGTCGGATATCCGTCCTGTAACAATGACGACGTAGATTAGCCGCTCACGGGTTTAGGAGTACGTGTAGACATGAATGCAGCAAGTGAGACGGCTTTGCGCCCATCATCCGTGAATCGCCAACCGCTCGGCACGCTGAAGCGGTGGCTGAAACACCAGGGAAGCAACAGGGTCAGGACGACCGACCCACGACGTCTGCTTGACGGCCGCTATCCGCAAGGCCTGATCAGCGATGCGGAGTTCGAAGCGCTCATGGGTGTCTGGCACTGAAACAAGCGCTGCCCCCATCGCCGCGGTTCGTCGCCACGACAAGCCGGCTCCCACAGCGTCCCCACTGTCCTTGAGAGATGTGGGTTTCCTGTGGGAGCCGGCTTGCCGGCGATAGGGCCGGTGCAGACAACCCTCAGAAGCTGTAGGTCCCCGTCACCACCAGGCTACGTGGATCCCCAGGCTGAATCTGCGCCGCACTGGTCGCCGAGCTGTAGTAGGTCTTGTCGGCGATGTTGCTCAACGCCGCCCGCACATTCCAATCGCGGGTGCGGAAACCCGCCAACGCATCCCAACGCCCATAACCCGGCATCAGCGTGGTGTTCTGGTTATCCGCATAACGCTCGCCCACCAGGGTCAACCCGGTTTCGGCGTACCAGCCCAGCTCTGGTTTCCACGTCACGAACAGACTGCCGTTGCGCTTGGCCACATCGTTGATCCGGTTGCCTTCCAGGCCATTGTTGTCCTCGACGATGGTGGCGTCCTGCAGGCCGATCCCGCCGCGCACATACCAGTTGCCAACGATGTTGCCCGTGGCTGTCAGCTCGACCCCGCGCGAACGCTGCAGGCCGCTCAGCTGGGTGATCTCCGGGTTGTTCGGGTCGCGCGTGCGGCGGTTGTAGAGCTCCAGCTCATAGATGGCCAGGGTGGTCGTCAGGCGCTGATCCAGCCAGTCGCTCTTCACCCCGATTTCCTTTTGCCGGGTCTGCTCGGGGCTGGTGTCGTTGGCGTTGCCGGGGGCGCCCGGGGTGATGCCGATCAGGCCGCCGCCAACCGGCGAGAAGGTCTTGCTCCACGAGGCGTAGAACGAATGATCGCGCCACGGCGTATAGACCACGCCAATGCGCGGGCTGGTGCTGTTGCTGTCCTGCTGCTCGGTGAGGTCGCGCAGCTTGTTGGTGGTCTCCACCTCGAACTGGTCGAAACGAACCCCGGCCAGGATCTGCCATTGGTCGTTCAGGCGGATCTGGTCCTGCAGGTACAGGCCACGGCTGTCGACCACGCTGTGGTTGTCGCTCGATACGATCATCTTGCCGTTGTGCTGCAGGTGGCGGTTCGGGTTGTCCAGGTCCAGGGCGGGCACTGGTTTGCCGCCGGCCGATACCGGTGCCGCGGTGTACAGCGTCGGGTCGCGGCGCTGGTGGCCGAATTCCAGGCCCAGCAGCAGCTTGTGTTCCACGCGCCAGGTGTCGAAATCGCCTTCGGCTTCGAGGGTGTTGAACAGGTTGCGGGTGGTCAGGTCCTGCTGCCAGCGCTGGCGGGTGACGGTGTTGTCGATGGGGTTGTAGGCGGTCTGGTAGGTGTTGTCGAAATCGCTGTCGAGCTGGAACAGGCCAAGGGTATGGCGCAGTTGCCAGGTGTCGTTCAACTGGTAGTTCAGGCGTGAGCGCAACGATTGCGCACGGTCGTCGATGAAGTCGCGCTGGGTATCGCCATAGGTGGTGCTGCGGCTTACATCCGCCGGGCGCCCGTTGACGCCGGGGATGCCACGGTCAGGCGTGCGGTTGTAGCGGCTGTATTCGTACTGCACCAGCCAGTTCAGGTCGGGCGAGATCTGCCAGCTCAACGACGGGGCGAACAATTGGCGGCTGCCGTCGATGCCGTCGCGGAAGCTGTTGTTGTCCTGGTTACCAAGGTTCAGGCGCAGGCTGACGGTGTCGCTGGGGTCGGCGCTGAGGTCGGCATACAGGCTGCGCAGGTCCTCGCTGCCGCCCTGGGCCTCGACGCTGGAGCGGCGGCCGTGCTCTGGCGCCTTGCTGACCCGGTTGACGATGCCACCCTGGCTGCCTCGGCCATACAGTACCGCCGCCGGGCCCTTGAGCACTTCGACCCGTTCGATGTTGTGCAGGTCGCGGATGTACTGGCTGTCGTCGCGAATGCCGTCCAGATAGAAGTCGTTGCTCGCGTCGAAGCCGCGGATGCGCACGCTGTCGAAGCGCGTGTCGGCACCACTGCTGACGTTGGGAATGCCTTCAAGCGCCTTGCCCAGCGAGTTGCTGCCATAGTCCAGGACATTGGCGGTCTTCACCGTGTCGATGGCTTGCGGCACATACCGCACCGGTGTGGAGGTGCGAGTGGCGGTGCTCACCTCCTTGACCCTTGGGTTGTCTTCTTCACGCTCGCTGTCGGCAGTGACCGACAGCTCGGGAAGGGTCGTGGTGGCGGCGCTGGCCAGGCTGGCGCTGAACAGCAGGGAGAGACCTAGGGTCAGGGGTGAAAGGCGGCACGGGGCAAGCATGAAAGCATCCGGCAGATAAAAGGATGCGAATGGTAATGCTTGCTATTTACTGCTGCTTGGGTATTCGTAAAGACTTGTCTTTACATATGTATCACTTTGTAACTCCCTTCCTCGCAGGCTGCCTTCCGCGAAAATTGTCATTTTTCTCAAAATGACATTTCTGACAAAAGATAAATTACCCGCCTACGGCGCGAACGTGCGTGAAAATGCACCGTTCGTTCCTGTGATTCTGGTTATATCGACCTGCTTTTCACGACTTTTTGACATTTGCAATCACAGCCCGCTAGGATTCGGCCAACGCCCGCTGGCCATGACTTGGCCATGCTGCTGTTCAAGGCCCGCCATGCAAGCTCCGGCGGGCTTTTCAGTCTGGATCCGCATAGCGTCGAACCTGCGAAGGGGCGTTGGCTCCTGGCGTCAGAGTGCAGAGCGTTTTTGATTAAGAAATAAGGAAAACAACATGTTGAAAACCAGGATCAGCCTGGTCGCCCTGGCGATGATCGCCGCGACCCAGGCCCAGGCCAATGAGCAGGCCGAGAGCAAAGGCTTTATCGAAGACAGCCACGCAAACGTTCTCCTGCGTAACGCGTACATCAACCGTGACAAGAAACACGGCACCGATGACCAGATGGAATGGGGCCAGGCCTTCATCGGCAACTTCTCCTCCGGCTTCACCCAGGGCACCGTCGGCGTCGGTGTCGACGCATTCGGCCTGTACGCGGTGCGCCTGGATGGCGGCCAGGGCCACAACGGTGGCGCCGGTATCGACTTCTTCAAGCCGGAAAACACCAAGGACGCCAACGGCAACGCCAGCAGCCCACATGACCTGTCCCGTGCCGGTGCTGCCGTGAAGTTCCGCGTCTCCAACACCGTGCTCAAGTACGGTGACCAGATGCCGACCCTGCCTGTGCTGCAGTACGACGACGCGCGCCTGCTGCCAGAAAGCTTCACCGGTACCCTGCTGACCTCCAAGGAGATCCAGGGCCTGGAGCTGAACGCCGGTCGCTTCACCCAGGAAGCGCGCAAGAGCGCCGAGCGCCGCGACGGCGGTGGCCTGAAGTCGATCAACGTGTTCGGTGGCAGCTACAAGTTCACCGACAACTTCACCGCTTCGCTGTACACCGCAGACAACGAAGACGTGATGAAGAAGCACTACCTGGGCTTGAACTACGTCTTCCCGATCGCCAGCGACCAGTCCCTGACCCTGGACTTCAACGGCTACAAGTCGGACATCGACAAGAAGTTCGTCGAGTCCGCCGAGCTCAATGGCGACTCCAACACCATCTGGAGCCTGGCCGCGACCTACGCCTACGGCGCGCACTCGTTCACCCTCGCGCACCAGCGCAGCACCGGCAGCACCGGCTACAACTACGGCTGGTACCAGAACGAAGGCGGCGTGGGTGACGGTGGTTCGACCATCTACCTGGCCAACTCCTACTGGTCCGACTTCAACGCCGAAGACGAGCGCTCCTGGCAGCTGGGCTACGGCCTGGACTTCGGTGCCTACGGCATTCCGGGCCTGACCTACAAGCTGGCCTACGTGGTGGGTGACAACATCAACACCCGCAACGTCAAGAACCCGCAGGGCTTCGGCGAAGGTGAAGAGCGCGAGATCTTCAACCAGATCCGCTACGTGGTGCAGGACGGCCCGGCCAAGGATCTGTCGATCAAGCTGCGCAGCTCGTTCGTTCGCACCAACAACGCTGTACAGCAGAACGGCTACAACGACGACGGCAACGAAGTCCGCGTATTCGTCGAGTACCCGATCAGCATCTTCTGATCTGATGGCCTCGCGGGCTGCCTGGCAGCCCGATCGCCAGCAAGCTGGCTCCTACAGGTACAGCACAGGTTTCATACCTTGCGCAGTACCTGTAGGAGCTGGCTTGCCAGCGATGGGGCCCTAAGCCGGTTCCACTTCCTCTTGGCGAACAACCTTCGCCACCATCCCATCCCCCATCTCCGGCGCAAAGCTGTCACTGCGCGCCATCCGCCACATCCGTGCATAGAACTCGCTCTTGATCGAGCCGCTGAGCAATTCGCCAGGCTTGAGGAAGTGGTGCAAGTCCGAAAACAGGCTGATCTGGCTGGCGCTGATCCGTCGCGCCAGGTGCTTGGGCTTGAGCTCCGATGGGTGCTCCAGGCCCGCCGCCGCGAGCATTTCGGCCAAGGCGTGCAAGGTATTGCGGTGGAAACTGGCAACCCGTTGGGCCTTGTCTGGTACCACCAGCGCGCGTTGGCGCAAGGGGTCCTGGGAGGCGACCCCGGTCGGGCACTTGTTGGTGTGGCAGCTCTGCGACTGGATGCAGCCAATGGCGAACATGAAGCCGCGCGCCGAGTTGACCCAGTCGGCGCCGATGGCCAGCACGCTGGCGATATCGAAGGCACTGACGATCTTGCCGGCCGCGCCGATGCGGATGCTTGAACGCAGGTTCAGGCCGACCAGGGTGTTGTGCACGAACATCAACCCTTCGCGCATGGGCACGCCGATGTTGTCGCTGAACTCGCGCGGCGCCGCGCCGGTACCGCCTTCCTTGCCATCGACGACGATGAAGTCCGGGGTGATGCCGGTGGCCAGCATGGCCTTGGCGATGCCCATGAATTCCCACGGGTGGCCCAGGCAGAACTTGAAACCCACCGGCTTGCCACCCGACAGCTCGCGCAGGCTGGCGACGAAGTGCAGCAATTCGACCGGGGTGCGAAATGCACTGTGCGCGGCGGGCGAAATGCAGTCTTCACCCACGCGCACGCCGCGGGTTTCGGCAATCTCCCCGCTCACCTTGTGCCCCGGCAGGATGCCGCCGTGGCCCGGTTTGGCGCCTTGGCTGAGCTTGATCTCGATCATCTTCACCTGCGGGTCGCTGGCTTGGGCGGCGAAGCGTTGCGCGTCGAAGCGCCCGTCTTCGGTGCGGCAACCGAAGTAGCCACTGCCGATTTCCCAGATCAGGTCACCGCCATGTTCGCGGTGGTAGGGGCTGATGCTGCCTTCGCCGGTGTCGTGGGCGAAACGGCCCAGGTGCGCACCCTGGTTCAGCGCGGCGATGGCATTGGCGCTGAGTGCACCGAAGCTCATCGCCGAGATGTTGAAGATCGACGCCGAGTAGGGCTGGCGGCACTGTGGCCCGCCGATGGCGATGCGAAACGATGCGGGGTCCGGGGTTGCCACGGGCAGCATCGAATGGCTGATGAATTCGAAGCCGGGCTTGTAGGCGTCGTTGAGGGTGCCGAAGGCCTTCTCGGCGCTTTCGTTCTTGGCTCGGGCGTAGACCAGCGAGCGCTGCGAGCGCGAGAAGGGCAGCTTGTCGTCGTCGCCCTCGATCAGGTACTGGCGGATTTCCGGGCGAATGGTTTCGATCAGGTAGCGGATGTTGCCCAGGATCGGGTAGTTGCGGCGCACCGCGTGGTGGCTCTGGCGCAGGTCGTTGAGGCCGATCAGGCTGAGCAGGGCGGTCACTACCGTCAACGGCCAGAGCCAGGCGTGCTGGGCCAGTAGTGGCAGGCTGGCGAAGGTGAAGAGCAGGCAGAGGACGAGGCAGGCGTAGCGGCTGGGTAGAGAGTGTTTCATGGGTCCATCGCAGGCAGGATGACCGGGGCAAGGATAGGCAAAGTGGTCGGTTGGAAAACCTGTCGAATCGGTAAAACACTATTACGGTTGTGGTGCTGCTGCTGGCCTCATCGCCGGCAAGCCGGCTCCTACAGGTGCAGCTCAGGACTCAAGCCTTGCGCTGTTGGAGCTGGCTTGCCAGCGATTGGGCTGCAAGGCAGCCCCTAGCTGGGCAGCAGGCCGCTGACCCGCAAGCCGCCACCATCACGATCGTTCAATACCAACTCACCCCCATGGCTGATCGCTATTCGCTGGGCGATGCTCAACCCCAAGCCATACCCACTGACCGACACCTCCCTGGCAAAGCGCAGGGCATCAGGCGGCGGAGCCCGCCCATCTCAGCGGGTGATGCTCAGCAGATAGCCTTCATTGCGGATGGTCAGTATCTGCACTTCACCCCCTGGCGCGCGGCGCAGTTGCTGGCGCAGGCGGCTGATGCACATGTCTACCGAACGGTCGTCGGGCAGGTGCTCGCGGCCGAACGCACTGCGCGTCAGCTGATCGCGCGAAACCACGCGGTTGTTGGCCTCCAGCAGTTCGCGCAGCACCCGGTAATCAGAGCGGGGCAGGGTCAGCGACTCGCCGTCGGGGCGGGTGAGCAGGCGCTTGGTGTGATCGAGGCTGAAACCGGCAAAGCGCTGCGCGTCGGCCACCGCAGGTTGCGCTTCAGCTGTGTCCAGGCGTTGCGGCCGGCGCAGTACCGCCTTGATGCGGGCGATCAGCTCACGCGGCTCGAACGGTTTGGCCAGGTAGTCGTCGGCACCGACTTCCAGCCCGATGATGCGGTCCAGGGTGCTGCCCTTGGCCGACAACATGATCACCGCCAGGCCCGGCGTCGCCTGAAGCTGGCGGCACAGGCTCAGGCCATCTTCACCTGGCAGCATCAGGTCCAGCACCACCAGCTCGACCTTGTGCCGGGCCAACTGCTCGCGCATGCCATCGCCGTCGGCTGCCGCCAGCACGGTGTAGCCGGCATCGCTCAGGTAATCGCGGAGAAGTTCGCGGATTTCGTCGTCATCGTCGACGACCAGCAGGGTCGTGCTCATCGGGGGGAAACACCTGTCAGGGGAGGGCCGGCAGCGCTCGTTACGTTCAATTACATGCCCGTACAAGCCGGGCATGGAGCCCGGAGGGCGGATCCCTAGAATCGTAACAAAAAATCATCTGCAAATACGAAGCCTTCCCAAATGAAACCTCAAAGCATCAGGATTCACCCGCTGGCTTGTGTCATCGCATGGGTCGTCAGTCAGTGCCAACCCCCAGACCGCGGAGACGGCGAGCGGCACCAAGGTCGAGCCGATCCGTGGCCAGAGCTACGAGACCGGTATCAAGGGCGCGTGGTTGGACGGACGGCTGAATGCATTGGCGGCTTATTTCCGCACCCGGCAGGAAAACAAGGCAGTGCTCGACGACGGCCTGACCACCCCGACCGGTGGTGATGCGTACAAGGCCAGCTGACCGATGACACCACGGTCAGCCTGAATGTCGAGGACCTGTTCGACAAGCATTACTACACCCAGTATGGGTTCTATGCCGGGGCGATCTATGGAGACCCGCGGAGCATGGCGGTGACGGTGAGTACGGCGTTTTGAGTGGTAGGGGCAAGCGTTTGGCCTTGTAGTGGTCTTGCGATCGAGCGCCGCGCGGGTGGCGTTCGATCTCGACAACGCCGCATCACCAATGCCGTGCACCTGGCTGCCCTCAAATTCTTTTGTCCAAGTGCTTATCACCCGGCCTCGCGTCAGCCTGTTGTAAGTGCCCATCGAGGCGGTCCCAATCCTCCCCGAACAACTCCACCGGGTGCATGGTCCGCTCGGCCCCATTACCGCAGGCCAGCGACTTGGCCGAACAGTACAGGTCACACCCCCAGCAGATGCGCTCGGGGTGACTGGGGTTCTGTGGAAAAGTCTTGGCCATCGCATGCCTCCAGCAGTATGCGCTTGGCTCTAGCCTACGCCTGCTACACCAACTGGGATTGATTGAAATCAAGTTGCGGGGGGAGGGCGTTGGGACTGCTGGAAAACAAAAAAGGCCCACCTTTCGGTGAGCCTTTTGATACAGCGTATGGTGGCATCAGGAGTCGAAAAATAATCTAAGTATATGATTAATAATGAATTTATTGGCTGGGTGACGACTCTCTATCTCCAAGAGTATCCTTTCTCACTCACTCACTCACTCACTCACTCACTCACTCCTTCCTAGGCTCTGTACGAAAAGAGATGTCGCAAACACCGCATGGAACAAGCTAGTGAGACCATGGCGGCGTAGCTTTTCGCGAGCTTGTCGAAGCGTGTCACGATGCGGCGGTTCTCTTTCAGCCAGCCAAACATGCGCTCGATGATGTTGCGCTGTCGGTACTTGGGCCGATCAAACAGTCTGGGTAAGCCAGGCTTGGGTTTGCGCTTCATCGAGCGCATCGGGATGACGGGCTGCATTCGATATTGGTCGCAATAGCGGCGTAGCGCTTCGGCGTCGTAGCCCTTGTCAGCAAGCAACCATTTGCAGCGTTTACGCGGGCGGCCAGGTTGGCTTGATGGAATGCTGACGTCGTCCAGCAATGGCTGGGCATAGCTGATGTCACTGGCTTGACCGCCAGAGAGGAGGAAGCGCAACGGTGTCCCGTTGGCATCGCAGAGCATGTGGATTTTGGTTGTCAGGCCACCGCGACTGCGACCTAAAGCGTGATCGGCAGGCTCGTCAGGCCCCCTTTTTTCCGAGCGCCAGATGAGGCTCGGGTTGCGCGTACAGCGGTTGAGTCGATCATCCAGGTTTGCAGATCGATCAAGCCTTGCTCATTCAATCTCAGGTGCAAGCGTTTGAGCATCTGATCGAATGTCCCCTGATTTCGCCAGCCGCGAAACCGTTGATACACCGTTGACCAAGGGCCGAAGCGCTCCGGCATATCTCGCCACGCAGCGCCCGAGCAGAGCACCCAGAGCACGCCATCGAGCATCAGGCGGTCGCTTAGACGCGGTCGCCCCCGACCATGAGTTTCGATGAAGAGATCAGAGATCACATCCCAGGCCTCGTCCGAGAGTTCGTAACGTTTTGCCATCACAGAATTCCTTTCCGTAGATGGTCGAGAACCCTACAGAACTTCAGCTTCCGAAGGGCGCCAATTGGGTTTCTCGGGATTTCGTACAGAGCCTAGATATAAAGATTAACGATGAACGATTGCCTTCAAGGTATAGCAGGGTCTTGTAATTACAAGGCAGGGACATTGAATGACGCGAAGCTGCGACCATTGTCCAAGAGTGGATGATAGACATAATGTGTATCACAGATTAATGTGTGCTGGAGGTCCATGCTTTTCCCCTGACGTATGCCATCTTTGCTGAGGGGCGCCTGAGCAGATCATGGAGTCAGAGGTGTACAAGAAGCCTTATCAGACGCTACGGTCGGAAAATAAATTGTCGGCTGATTGTGGTTGGGTCAAATAATAAACTACTGTCAAAGAGGGAATTTGATGTCGCTAGCAGAAATAACTCATCCGATTTTGTACTCCGCCATGACGACCCTGGCCTACAATATAAATAAAAAATATTATGGAGATAAACACTATATGTGGTGCACTCCATATTTTGGATCTGATTTTGAGTCGCCGCATTTTACGGTGCCACCTAGTTCGTCACCTGTGGAAATTTATAATACGCTGAAAAAAGAAGTTGACGCTGCGGATCATCATAATACGAAGATAGATTTAAATCGAAGGGGTATTAGGAAGGGAGCTTCGATCATGCTGAAGCTCGGTAAGATCACGAAAGAGGCGCATGATGAGATTGTATACATTTCAAAAACTGCAAAGGATCAGCATTTTAGGCCCCTGCTGTGTGTAATTGCGCGCATTGAAGCTGTGCCTTTTTATCAGAAAGTAAATGTCAAGGACCGCGCAAACCCTCTGTCTCACGAATACATCTTGTCTGACTTACCTCAGTCAGCATTTGATATTATTAGGATTGGCTAATATGAAAAAACTAGAAGACGTCATTGCTGGCTATGAGATACCTGATGCAAGAGCTGCATTTTATTATCTGAGTCGATATTTGAAGCAGGCAGATTATTTTGAGATATATGAGAAAGATTATTTCGAGGATGATTTTCAAAGTGCCCCGTCGGAAGTGGCGAAGTCATTAACTTTTTCACTAATTAAATTTATTGAAGGCAGCGCTGGGAAAAAAGCTGCTGAGTTTTCAGAGGAAGAATATATGTACTGGATGGATGTTATTGATCTAGTCGAAAGTCAGTTGGATCCGGAGCCGTCTAAAGAAGTGAAAGACTCTGCTGAGTCAGCAATCAATGAATTGTTTTTGCCGAAACTAGGTAAAAATTGATGATTGGGCGCAGCACTGATTTGCTGCGCTCTTTAAGTGCTCACGAATTTGTTGGCTCTATATTGGCGAAATTGTTAGGTATAATTTGTGATTATTGAATGCTCATATTGCGAGTCAAAGGTCGATGGGGTTCATAAAGGCGAGCATGAATCTTATGACCCTACTGAAGATCCGTTTCCATTCAAAGTTGTTCTCCTTCAGTGTCCAGTTTGTAATAACTCACTGCTTGGAGGCGCAGATCTCATACAAGTAAGTTGGGAAAAGCATGAGTGGTCAGATGTAGTAAGATTGTGGCCTCAGCAGGATAGTCATATTGACTGGAGCATTCCCGATATCGCACGTAACTCGCTAGTTGAAGCGAGGCTCTGCTATAAAGCAAGAGCCTACAGCGCATCGGTAGTGATGAGCGGGCGAACGTTAGAGGCAGTGTGTAAGCATCACAATACATCTGGCAGGACACTTGCAAAAGGGCTGGACGAACTTAAAGCAAAAGGTGTAATTGATGAGAGGCTCTATAAGTGGAGTGACGAACTTCGAAAGCACAGAAATATTGGAGCGCACGCTTCAGCCGAAAAAATATCGAAAGAAGATGCTAAAGATTTACTGGATTTTGCTGAGGCAATCTGCGAGTACGTTTTTGTTTTGAGTGATAAATTTAATAAATTCATGGCTAGGAAACTGCCAAAAGCTATAAAGTCGGATTGATTCACCTGTTCGGGTCTACAATAGACTAATAACATCACATGCAATGGCTAACTAATTTCTAGTCGCTGTAGGTATAGAGCCAATTCCGCCCCGCGGGCGATATGGAAACTTAAAATGGCAATATATCGCGGTCGCTGAAATTGGCTTTTCATACATTTGATTTAGTCGCCTTGTGTGGGCTTTGATCAATCAGGCGGAGTGATGGGCTAGACTTTGTGCATGTACTGTTGGATTAACACCCATAGTAATTCCGATGTACCCAGAAACATGATGATACTCAAGATAAAATACGGGATGATACGCATCTTCATTTTCACAAGTGCCCAGATGGCTTGGCATAAATTCAGTGCCTGCAAACTTAAACCTGTTAATAGCAAGAGAGTGCCGAACGTAATTCCCGCGCCGGGAAATCTATTTAGTTGTGATCCATGTTCAACCAAATAAAAACCGGCAACCATGATGCTTGCAGCAATGCCGTAATTTCTGATGTTGTCAAATACAAACTTTAGCGTTACATCTTTTGGTTGTACGTCGATTAGACGGTGCAAGAAGTGCTCGCCTTGAGATGTGCTTTCTTCTTCTGGCTTGTTGACCTTGTGGCTGTCAGTGCTTGGCGTAGGTTTGGTTTCGCGATAATTTTCTTGGCGCCACTCGCGTTGCTTTCTAGTGAAGCGTTTGAACGGCTTTACGTAAAGTGGAGTACACTCCCACTTGACCCTCTCCCAATCATGCTTGAGGAGTAGTGCAATACGATGGGAGAACCCATTGAAGTCATCGGACGCGCCAGAAAACAAGCGGTCATAGTGGGCCAATATTGCTCCGTCGCGGCTTTCGTCCTTAGGATTTATGGACGTTGCAAGACGTGCCCTCAGCGAAGCCACCTTTGCGGGAATTGCATTCAACCGGTTTTCAATATAAGTTTTGGCGATTTCTTCGCATAGTTCGCGCATACTGTCTCGCCATTTCGTCCGCTCTTTTGTGATTTGCTCAAGCTGAACTGCACGCTCGTCTTTTCGAAAGGCGATGAATGATGCAATCCAGCCGCCAACAGCGGTAATTGAAACGCCGGCCAGCAAAGATGTTAGGTCAATATCGAAACTCATAGATTCCAGCTCTAAATAGATATGGTGTACTGCGTTTGCGCGTACAATATGGATTGTTATATGGTGAGTTCAGGCTGTCAGAGCCCATGGTAATTGGCAATGTGTTGTAAAGTTATTATTGCCTTAACTATGCTTCAGTTTGCTTAGCCGATCGGTTCTTGGACTATGTAAGAATAGCCGTAGTTGGCGCAATACACAATGTCTAGCTAGCCTATCTTTCAAGCCTTTTCATGCTTATTTGATGACGGTCGGTCTTAAATATGACGAGCTGGTGCCACTCAAGTACCGAAACTCCAGGTTTTTTTTAGGCGCCTAACAAGCAAGCGTACAGTAAGCAGATAGTAATACCTTGTCGATTCATTGCGGTCGGCAAGATTATGTTCAAGAAACCATACCAAATGCTTTCGCTGCCATGCCCAAGGGGATGCTCGCTGCCAGCGATCTGCAATCTTAGCCTGGATGATTTTCGCCTGCCGCAGATGACGTTGCTGTGTCGCTTGCGATCCCGTAAGGGCTCCAGCTAAGAACAACTCCATATCGAATGGCTTGCTCATCACCGCCCACCAATATACGCGGCGACCACATCGATCCGACCGTGCCCCAGTTCATAGCTGATTTGCCTCCGGGTCTCACGATCAAGGTTCCTGTCTGCCAGGCAACATTGGCCGCCGTTGATAGGCGCAGGGTGTTTCGTGATTTGCTGAAAGCGTTCACATGCATACGCCGCTCGTAGCTCATGGAAGCCTTTGAGCTTGTGTGCATGCAGGACGTCCCGCGCTGGGCGGATGATTTCCTGCAGAACATTCAGATAGCTTTCGTCTGGCGCAATCAGGTTGCGGCTACTCGCAGGCGACACCTGCCGTGCAAACCCAAGTGCGTCTTGAACATGGTGGTCCACCGTAATCCATCGTGGCGCTGAGGCGCCGGCGCGGCCGCCTTTGGTGCCATCCTGGATGTTGATCCTGCCTAGGTCGTTAGCCTCACGGCTTAGCCGTGGCAGGTTAGCCAATATGGCTTCACGCAAGCGCATGCCGGTGGTTCGCGCCAACAGAACGATCGCGGCGGCTCGGAGCAGTTTTTGGCTGCAAAGCGCATCGACGATCTGCTTCACCTGTTCGCGGTCCTGGCCCTGTGGCACAAACTGGCGAACCCTGGTGCGCTGCATACCCAACGCCTTGCTCGGACTTGGCAGTTTCACATGCTGATCACCGCGAAGAGCCGCCATGGTCCTGTTAACGCTGGATAGGCGGTTTTGTGCGGTGCTGACAGCAAGGTCACCGCGCCTAACCACGTCGCTTAGATACGCCGCATAGTTCGCCAACACCTTCCGATCAATCTGCCGCGCATCATTGATACCCGGCCCCTGTTCTGAGCGGCACCATTTGACGAATGCCCGCCACCGATCACAGTGTGCCTTGACCGTGCCGTAGTGGCCTCCGTCGAACATATCTTTCAGCGCCTGCGGACCTGCGTAGCTCAATTGCCTGCCGTAGCCGAAATTGCGGCCATCGCGTCTACCCACCAATGCCATATCGGTCACCTCTTCCGCTCTCCCGTTATCGCCCCCACGTCATCCCGCCAAGAATGCTGAGTGTTATCAGGGATCAAGGCCCCTGCGACCTGTGGGGAATGTCCACTAACGCGGGACTGGCGGCTCCTTACGTCCGGGAGCAAGGGCATCTCATGATCTGGCCTCCTGAGCACCGTTACCGGTGGGCGGGTGGAGGCAGCACTGGCTGACGAGACCAGCGCCTGAAGATCCTGAGCCATGTGCGAGCAGCAATGCGATGACCGGGGCATGCCTGACTGTCAGTCAGGTGCAGTCCATTCCGTGGTCTGCGGCACCATCATCTACAAGGCTGTTGCTGGTGACATCGGCGTTTGTCACGCCGATTGTCACGAGGGGGAATGCCGCAAAGCCACGTGCGATCAGGGCTGCAGCAGTGGTAGAAGTGCCCGTCTCTTTTCAGGAAAAGAGACGGGCACAGGTTGGCGCAGTATTCGGCCAAGCGGATAGGTTGCTGCAGGGCAGCGAGGTACGGAGCATGTGGCGCACGAGCGCTTTATGTGTAAGAGCATCCATCACATGGGTAGTGACCGGGCGAGCTGCCGGATGCGAATCGCCCTTGGGGAGAACCACCGCCAGAGCGGCGTGACCTTTAAGGTTCGGGTCACCTGGGGTACTGTCATCGACAGCGCTTGCAACTCCCGGTCTACGCCTGTGGACAATGTTCGTCAAGCAAAGCGATTTCAGGGATTTAGCGCCTGTGGATAAAAATATCCCCCGGTGGACATCAGTGGTTTTCCACAGACGTAAGCTGTGCCAGCAGTTTTTTTCTTAGGTATGGTCCTTTCAAACGGGGCGGCTTTGCAGCCCCGTTTGAAAGGACCCGCGCGGAGGAGCTTCATGGGTTGCTGTGGGTAACTTCACAGCGAGTTTGAGGTGGTGGTGCGGCGGGTTACTCGGTCCTCTTGGCACTGCGCAGGCGCGTGACGTTCTCGCCCGTCTGCTTGGCAAACTCGTGCGGCGTCACACGGTCCTCGCGGTTCGCCTCCAGAAACCGGCTCCACCAGGTCATGATCATTCGGCGCTCTTCGAGGAACTCGGCCTTGTGGGTGTAAGCGGCCCGTACGTTGTTGCGTTCCTTGTGACTCATCTGCCGCTCGATTGCCGTCTCCGACCACAGCCCGGACTCGACCAGCGCACTGCACGCCATAGCTCGGAACCCGTGGCCGCAGATATCCACCTTGGTGTCGTAGCCCATCGTCCTGAGCGCGGCATTCACCGTGTTCTCGGACATCGGTTTCCACGGTTTGGCATCCCCCGCGAACACCAGTTCGAACTTGCCGGTAATCGCGTGGATCTGCTCAAGCAAGGCCACTGCCTGCGGCGATAAGGGTACAACGTGAATGTCTCCGGCCATTTTCGTACCCCTTGTGGAAAACGGTACGCCGTCGAGCGCCGGGCGAGTGTCGGGGATCTCCCAGATGCCGCGATTGAGGTCGAACTCGTTCCAGCGAGCGAAGCGCAGCTCACTGGAGCGTACGAACACGTGCAGCGACAGCATCACGGTAAGGCGTGTGAGTGGACGACCTTTGTAGTCGTCGATGCGTGCTTGCAGCTCTGGCAGCCGCGATAAGGGTAGTGCGGGTCGATGTGTAACCCGTGGTGCTCTGATTGAGCCGTCGAGGTCGTGAGCCGGGTTCGCGGTGATCAGCCGCAGCCGTTTGGCTTCGCGCATGATGCTTTGAAGGTAGTTCTTGATCCTAAGCGCCACGTCGATGGTGCCGCGTTCCGTCACGGCTTCTAGAGGCTGCATGAGGTCGTGGGTATCGAGCTCGACGATTGCCCTGGCACCGAGCAAAGGGAATACGTGAGTCTTCAACCGGCTGAGTACGGTCTTGGCGTGGCCCGGCGCCCACTTGGGCACCATCCCGGCATACCAATCGAGCGCAACGCTTTCGAAGGTACGGCCATTGATTACGGCTTGCACCTTGGCCTGCTGCTTGGATTGGATGGGGTCAATGCCGTTGGCGAGCTGCTGTCTGAGCTCGAAGCGCTTGCGGCGAGCGTCAGCCAGCCCGACCACTGGATAATTGCCGAGTGAGGTCAGGCCCTCGCGGCCATCGGGCTTCACATACCTGAGCCGCCAGCCTTTGCGACCGTTGGGCTTCACGAGCAGGTAAAGGCCATCGCCGTCAAAAAGCTTGTACTCACGTTCGTGAGCCTTTGCAGTGCGGCAGGCGTTGTCGGTAAGGGGAGCCGTTGTGCGAGCCATAAGGGTACTTTCCAATGTCGAATTGGTAGGTATCCTTAAAACTACCCTTATTAACGCTGGCTACCCTCGGAATCCGACGGAACGCCAAAACGAAAAAACCCGCCAGAAGGCGGGTTTTTCGGGGGTTCCAGAGATTTTGAAAGCTTTCTATGGAACCTTGAATGGTGCCGGCACCAGGAATCGAACCCGGGACCTACTGATTACAAGTCAGTTGCTCTACCATCTGAGCTATACCGGCAATGGGGCGTCATTATAGCGATCGGATGGCGCCTGTAAACCACTTCCTTTCGATTGTGCGCAAATCAGCTAAGTCACCGGCCCGAAAGGGGAATTTTCTTACCAGCCGCGGTGGATGGTGTTGACGTTCGGTTCGCTCTTGGCGGGGTTGAAGAACAGCTTGTCGTTGTCGCAGCCGCGCTTGCGGCAGGGGGTTTCGACGCGCAGCGGCAGGCCGTTGTCGCCGCCCAGCTGCATGCCGGGGGTGTTCCAGTCCAGGTTGCTGGTGTGGGGCGCCGGGGTGCTGCTGGCGCAGGCGCCGAGGGCCAGGGTGCAGGCCAACAGGATCAGGGGTTTGGCTTGGGTCACGATGGGTAAGTCCGGTAGTCCATTGTCGGTTCTGGCGCAACGCCAGAAGGTCGCGAGGCTGGCGGGCAGCGTGCGACGTAGCTTTTTAATCATTTGGGGTGGGGATGATACACCGGCAGGGTGGCCGAGGGGGCAACGCTTTTGTGCTGTGGTGGCTGTTCTGGCCCTATCGCCTGCAAGCTGCCGGCGATAGGGCCATCAGCCTGTAAGGCAATTCTGAATCTGAAACCAAATGCTTCAGGAAAGATCACAAAGCGAATTATCCTACGCACGCTTGCGAAGTTTCACTGTTGGCGGGGAAGTGCCCGAGGGATACCGTTCCCGGGTCGCCAATTCCTGGTGACCGGGCGTGAGAACCCGATGTGAATGTTTTCGCTGCGTTATGGCGACCGTGCACGGGCAGACTTCGGTCTGGCCGAGCTTCCTACATTCACTCGGTTTCTCACCCCGTGTACGGTCGCCACCCTCGTTCCGTGAGAAAGAACGAAGTGGCGTTTCTCCATATGAATGTAGAGATCGCCAGCATGAAGAAGATTGTCCCCGACCCACCCCGCCAGAAAATCCTCAATACCCCATTCTTTTCGATCCACAGCGAGATCTCCCCGCCTGACGCGCTTGTCTACGCCACCGAGTTGCTATGCGGTGTCATCGACACCCTCGACGAATACTGCCACCTCCACGCCGGCGAACCCGGCCTGAACATCCTCGGCAACGCCGCCCACGCCACCGATTCGGCACGGGTGCTGGCCGAACACGCACTGGCACGCATGAACGCAGACAAGGGCGGGGAGTGAAACCATGACCGAAAAAACCACCACCCTTCTGACGGCGGGCGTCGAAACCTTCCTGGCAGTCGGCTACCCACCCATCAACCTGCTGCGCGTTCAACCGGGCATTCCCCTGGACGATGCCTACGAACAGGTTTCTATCCTGCTGGGCTACATCAAGCACCTCGTCCGTGAAGGCGATATGGCGGATGACCACAAGCTGCTCGGTGCAGCCGACTACCTGAGTGCGCTGGCCAAGGCCCTGATGAACGATATCGAGATGACCAAGAACCGCCTGCATTAAGGCTGTGCGCATAGGCACAAGAAAAGCTTATGCACAAGAGGCATCGGCTGCTTGCGCGAAAGGCATGCCGACTGCCTCCACCGCTGGTCTTTGCGCAAACGCCTGTTTTTACTGGGCTTGAAGCACCCGAGGGAATAACCGGGCGGCTTTAAATAGCGCTCGGCTTGATCCAGTCATCAAAAGCTTGTTCACAGACTTATCCACAGGTTGTGCTGCGGCTATCGGTCACGTTCGGCAAGCAGCAGCAGGTTGCGCGGCGTCAGTGGATAGTCGCAAAAGGTGCCAACGCGAACGCTGTAGCCCTGTTCTTCGAGGAACAAGGCGCGGTCCAGCACCAGCCACAGTTCCAGCGGCCGGCGGAACAGGTTGCGCAGCCTTTCGAGGTTGCGCACTTCGGCCAGGCGCTGCCAGCTGGCCGCTTCGAGTGCCGCCCAGTCCGGGACGAGGGTCAGCTCCACCCCGCGCAGCTCGGCCAGGTCGCGGCAATACTGCTCGAACGATTTGTCCAGCCAGGCCGTCGGCAGGGAAGGGGTGGACAGGTACTCGTTGCACTGACGCTGCTGGCGCTGCAGCAGGTCGAAGCCCAGGCGCCGGGCCATCGAGCGGTCGCGCTGGTGGCGGACCCTGGCGCTGGCGGTGACGGCTTCGTTCAGCGGCAGGCCGAGGTCGATCATCGACAGCTGCAGGGGCGAGCCTTGCGCGGCTGTGGACAACGGCTGGTAGTACTCGCCCTGGATGCGGTTGTAGCAGCACGGTGCCACGGCCAGGTGGCGGCAGCCTTGCCGGCTGGCGGTGCGCAACAGGTGCACATGCAGGTCGCCGCAGGCGTGCAGGGCCACCGCGCTCTTGTCGCTGCCCAGGTGGCGGGCGCTGTCGGCGGCCATGACGTCCTGGTGAACATGGGTGGCCGCCAGCTGGTGATGGTCGCTCAAGGCTTGGCCGGCATGGACCAGTTCGGCGTCGTATTCCAGGCAGGTCAGCCGTTGGCCGGGTTGCAGCAGGCGGCGGCCGAGGTGGCCTTTGCCCGAGCACCAGTCCAGCCAGTGCGCGGTTTGCTGGGCAAAGCCCAGGCGGCGGCTGAAGGCTTCGATCTGCTGCCATTTGCGGCCGGGGACGTTGACGTCCAGGCGGTGGCCGGCGGGGGGCAGGCCGATGTCGGGGAGCTCGCCCACGGCTGAGAGCTGCCGGGCTTGTTGGGCCAGCTGCGGGAAGGGGGCGGGCAGGCCTTGTGGGTCGATGTCGGACTCGGCGTCGGCCAGGGAGGCTTGGCGCAGGTGGGCGGCGAGTTCGGGGTAGGCGGTTTCCCAGTCAAGGCGCAGGGCGGTGAATGGGCGGGGTTTCCACAGCTGCTGGTGGTCGGCCAGGAACCGGTCGAGGGCCTGGAAGCGGTCGCTTAGGTGATGGCTGTGGAGGAAAGGGTGCATGGGTATGGGTAATGGGTGAGTTGGAGGGCCCTGTCGCCGGCAAGCCGGCTCCCACAGAAGGGGCCGCGGCTTGCCGGCGACGAGTCCAGTGAGGTCTTAACGGCCCTGGCAGGCGTCCACGCGCAACCAGCGCTCAAGCAGCTTGAAGCCTTGCACCAGCACGAACGAGATCACCAGGTAGAACACGCCCGCGGCGAAGAAGATCTCCACCGGCAGGTAGGTCCGGGCAATGATGGTCCGTGCCATGCCGGTCAGTTCCAGCAGGGTCACGGTACTGGCCAGGGCGCTGGCCTTGAGCATCAGGATCACTTCGTTGCTGTAGGCCGGCAAGCCGATGCGTGCGGCACGCGGCAGCATGATGTAGAACAGCGTCTTGCCACGCGACATGCCCAGCGCCCGCGCGGCCTCGATTTCACCCTTGGGGATGGCCTGCAGCGCACCGCGCAGGATCTCGGCGATATAGGCGGCAGTGTGCAGGGTCATGGTCAGCACCGTGCACCAGAACGGATCGCGCAGGTATGGCCACAGGCTGCTCTGGCGCACCAGGTCGAACTGCGCCAGGCCGTAGTAGACCAGGAACAGCTGCACCAGCAGCGGCGTGCCACGGAAGAAGAATATGTAGCCGAAGGGCAGGGCGCGCACGTACCAGTGCCGCGACGAGCGGGCGATGCCCAGCGGAATGGCCAGGATCAACCCGGCGACGACCGCGATGGCCACCAGCTCCAGGGTCAGGGTGGCGCCCTGGGCCAGGCGTGGCAGCCACTTGATGATCACTTCCCAATTCATTGTTCGGCCCTCGCAAAGCCGCGAGCGGCGCGTTTTTCCATGAAGTGCATGCCGGTCATGGCAACGATGGTCAGGCTCAGGTAGATGCAGGCGGCGACCATGTAGAAGGTGAACGGCTCCTTGGTCACGGTCACGCCGATCTGGGCGTGGCGCATGATTTCTTCCAGGCCGATCACCGAAACCAGCGCGGTGTCCTTCATCAGGATCATGAACAGGTTGCCAAGGCCGGGCAGGGCGATGCGCCACATCTGCGGCAGGATGATCCGCGACAGGATGCGCCCTTTCGACAGGCCCAGCGCCAGGCCGGCCTCACGGTGGCCCTTGGGAATCGCCAGGATGGCGCCGCGGAACACTTCGGTGGCGTAGGCGCCGAAGCACAGCCCCAGGGCGATGACCCCGGCGGCGAAGGCGCTGAGTTCCAGGCCAGGCATGTTCAGGGCTTCGCCTAGGCTGTTCATCAGCCCGACGGTGCCGAAATAGATAAGCAGGACCCACAGCAGTTCGGGCACGCCGCGAACCAGGGTCGAGTAGAAGCCGCCAAGCCATTGCAGTGGCTTGATCGAGGACGTCTTGGCCAGGGCGCCGAGCAGGCCCAGGACCAGCCCCAGCAGCAAGGCGCAAAGCGCCAGTTTTACGGTCATCAAGGTGCCAGCCGCCAGGGCCGGACCGAATCCGTGCAGGTCGATATTCATGGGCAGGGTCGTTCTAGGGACGGGCACGCCACAAGGGCGTGCCGGTCGGGGCGAATCATTCGATGCTGAATGGGAAGTACTTGTCGTTGATCTTCTTGTACGTTCCGTCGGCCTTGATTTCAGCCAGGGCTTTGTTCAGCTTCTCGCGCAGCGGGTCACCCTTGCGCACGGCGATGCCGATCTTGTCGCTGTCGACCACAGGCTCGCCTTTGAACTCGAAGTTCATGCCGTCCTTGCTCTTGAGCCACTCGTACTGCACGTACTTGTCGGCCAGGATGCCGTCGATGCGGCCGGACACCAGGTCCAGGTAGGCGTTTTCCTGGGTGTCGTACAGCTTGATGTCGATGTCGTTGCCGTAGTTGTCTTCCAGCCAGGTGCCGGCCAGGGTGGCGCGCTGGGTGCCGATGGTCTTGCCTTTCAGGTAGGCCTTGTCGGTCTTGAAGTCGACATTCTTCGGCGCAATGAACTGCAGCTTGTTGGAGTAGTACGGGTCGGTGAAGTCGACGGCCTGCTTGCGCTCGTCGGTGATCGACAGCGACGACACCAGGAAGTCGAACTTCTTGGCGTTCAGGGCCGGAATGATGCCATCCCAGTCGGAGGTGACGACCGAGCACTCGACTTTCATCTTGGCGCACAGGGCGTCGCCGATGTCCTTGTCGAAGCCGACGACATTACCGCTGGCGTCCTTGTTGTTGAACGGTGGGTAAGCAGCTTCGATACCCATGCGCAGTTTTTCCGCGGCCATGGCGTTGGCCGACATCACCAGCGTGGCAGCGGCTGCCAGGAGGAACTTCTTGTAAGTGTGCATGTATTGCTCCGTTAGCGGTGGCTGGACATGAATTGCTTGCAACGCGCCGAGGTCGGGTTCTCGAAGACCTGCTGCGGCGATCCGTGCTCTTCAACCAGGCCCTGGTGCAGGAAGACCACTTCACTGGACACATGGCGGGCAAAGTTCATCTCGTGCGTCACCAGCAGCATGGTACGGCCTTCTTCGGCCAATGCGCGGATGACGTTAAGCACTTCCTGGACCATTTCCGGATCGAGCGCCGAAGTCGGCTCGTCGAACAGGATGACTTTAGGTCGCATGGCCAGGGTACGGGCGATGGCAGCGCGCTGCTGCTGGCCACCGGAAAGCTGGGCGGGGTAGCTGTGGCGCTTGTCGAAGATTCCGACCTTGTTCAGCAACGCCTCGGCGGCTTCGATGGCCTCGGCCTTGCTCTGGCCGAGCACGCGGCGTGGCGCCTCGATGATGTTGTCGAGGATCGACATGTGCGGCCAGAGGTTGAAGTTCTGGAACACGAAGCCGATTTCGCTGCGCAGGCGGTTGATCTGGCGATTGTCGGCAGCTACCAGGTCGCCGTTCTTGGCGGCCTTGAGCTTGAGCGCTTCGCCTGCGACGAGGATTTCGCCCTGGTGGGGGTTTTCCAGCAGGTTGATGCAGCGCAGCAGGGTCGACTTGCCGGAGCCGGACGATCCCAGGATGGAGATCACGTCACCGTCACGCGCGGTCAGCGAAATGCCCTTGAGAATTTCCTGCTCGCCGTAGCGTTTGTGCAGATTGCGGATTTCCAGCGCGGGCGTGGCCTGGGCCATGTGCGGTCCTCATGTGTTCGGGTGCGTTCCCAGC
>Ga0160431_100208_pt1 | contig 39639 bp, 32 predicted proteins | sample HID1971K_E0MG_FD_108212 | JGI IMG/M metagenome (GOLD analysis project Ga0160431, IMG submission 108212) | Enriched millipede-associated microbial communities from UW Madison campus, WI, USA - HID1971K_E0 MG | ecosystem: Host-associated > Arthropoda: Insects > Digestive system > Unclassified ...
AAGAAAAACCCCGCAGACGTTAATCTGCGGGGCTTTCGAATAGTGGAGGCCGAGGTCGGAATCGAACCGGCGTAGACGGATTTGCAATCCGGAGCATAACCACTTTGCTACTCGGCCTCAAAGGTCGGATCAAGCGGCTTGCGCTGCTATCTCCTTGAAACACTGAACCTTTTTCAAAGTTCGCTGCGTTTCGATGGGCGCATTATGTCTGCATTCCGCACACCTTGCAACCCCCTGATCAAAAAAAATATTCAAGGGGTTCAAGGGTTTAGCGCAAGCGGCCGAGTTTACTCCACAACCCGACCACGGTGTTCTCTACCGTACCACTGGCCGCCATGCCGATGCGCTCCTGCAAGCTCTTGCGTTCGGCGTAGTGCAGGTGGAACAGGTTGGCATTGCGTGCGCGCTCGCTGAGGTACTCGTCACTGGTCTGCAACTGGTCCACCAGCTTGCGGTTCAGCGCGGCTACGCCCAGCCAGACCTCACCGGTGGCCACCTCGTCGATGTGCAACTGCGGGCGGTAGCGGGCGACGAAGTCCTTGAACAGCTGGTGGGTGATGTCCAGGTCTTCCTGGAACTTCTCCCGGCCCTTCTCGGTGTTCTCGCCGAACACGGTCAGGGTGCGCTTGTATTCACCGGCGGTCAGCACTTCGAAGTCGATGTCGTGCTTCTTCAGCAGGCGATTGACGTTGGGCAACTGCGCCACCACACCGATCGACCCCAGCACGGCAAAAGGCGCACTGACAATCTTCTCGCCGATGCAGGCCATCATGTAGCCGCCACTGGCGGCCACCTTGTCGATGCACACGGTCAGCGGGATGCCAGCCTGGCGGATACGCGCCAGCTGCGAGGCAGCCAGGCCGTAGCTGTGCACCAGGCCGCCGCCGCTTTCCAGGCGCAGCACCACTTCGTCACGGGAGGTGGCAAGGGTCAGCAGCGCGGTGATCTCGTTGCGCAGGCTTTCGGTGGCCGAGGCCTTGATGTCGCCATCGAAGTCGAGCACGAAGACCCGGCCCTTTTCCTCGGCCTTGCCCTTCTTCTGCTGCTTTTCAGCTTTCGCCTGCTGCTTGCGCAAGGCCTTCAGCTGGGCCTTGTCGAGCAAGCCGGACTCCAGCCGCTCGCGCAGCTCCTTGTAGAACTCGTTGAGACGGGTGACCTGCAATTGACCACCGGCCTTGCGCCGCCCTTTGCCGCGCAAACCGGCAATGGCAGACAGCACCACCAGGATGGCGATCACCAGGGTGGCGGTTTTAGCGAGAAAGCTTGCGTATTCGGCAAGAAACTCCACGTTGACTCCTTATGAACCTGCGCCTGTACGACGCGAAACTGTAGCAAGCATACCGATGCTCCGATGACGCTGCCAGCCGGGGCAAAGGCTGGCAACACAGTTCAAACAACCTTTTCAAACGCTTGTATGCTTTTTCGTTGACAGCCCGTCTGGCGCAACCTAACCTCGCAGCAACCTTCAACGGGCCGGACACTTTCGTGGGCAACCTCTACCTTATCCGACATGGCCAAGCTTCCTTCGGTGCCGACGACTATGACGTCCTCTCGCCCGTGGGCATTCGCCAGAGCCAGGCGCTGGGCGAGCACCTGGCACAACTGGGCCTGGGTCTGGACCGTTGCCTGGCGGGCAGCTTGCGACGTCAACAGGATACCGCCCGGCTTGCACTTGAAGCGATGCACGCCAGCGGCTGCGCAATACCGCCGATCGAGACCGACCCGGCGTTCAACGAGTTCGATGCCGACGGGGTCATTCGTGCCCTGCTGCCTGGCCTTCTGACCGATGAACCCCAGGCCCGGCACATCCTGCGCAATGGTGCGCAGAACCGCAGCGAGTTCCAGCGCCTGTTCGCCCTGATGGTACAGCGCTGGCACGCAGGCGAGCATGCCGACGACGGCCTTGAGACCTGGCAGGCATTCACTGCAAGGGTCGACGCAGGGTTGCGGCAGTTGCTGGACAGCGCGGGCGGCGGCGACAACATTGCCGTGTTCACCTCTGGCGGTACCATTGCCGCCCTGCTCCACCTGATTACCGGTATCACCCCCAGCCAGGCGTTCACGCTGAACTGGCAGATCATCAACACGTCGCTCAGCCAGCTGAAGTTTCGCGGCCGCGACGTGGCACTGGCCTCCTTCAACAGCCAAGCGCATGTGCAGCTGTTGAAGGTGCCGGAGCTCATCACCTATAGATGAGCCCGGCCTGTTGTTGTCCCTGCGTGGACATGAATATCACTCTATAAGGAATGCGCCATGACCTCCGTAGCTGATGCCGTGAAAAAGATGCAAGAGAAGTTTAACCCCGCCGCTGCTGCCGGCCTGGACCTGGTGTTCGGCTTCGACATCACAGACGAAGGCAAGAAATACGCACTGATCGTCAAGGACGGTACCTGCGACCTGCAGGAAGGTGAAAACCCGGATGCCAACTGCACCCTGGTCATGGACAGCGAAACCCTGAAAGGCATCGTCAGCGGCGAAACCGACGGCATGCAGGCCTTCATGGGCGGCAAGCTGCGCGTCGAAGGCGACATGATGCTGTCGATGAAACTCAGCGAGCTGTTCCCTTCCTGAGTGACGGGCAGCGAATGAGAGGAAAACCGAAGCCCGACCGGCTTCGGTTTTTTTTTGGCCGTCATTCGATGCGCTGATTGAGCAGCAACACCCACACCTATATGGCCCTTGGCACGCTTGTTCCAATGCGCGCAGACCATTAGATTAGCCAATAGTCCTTGCGCTACAAAATAAGGAAAACGCATGACGTTCACCGACCAGTCCACCCAGGTACGCCCCGGCGAAGAACTCGACGCGGCCGTCATCGATCCTTACCTGAAGGCCCACATCCCAGGCCTGCTCGGCACGCCAGACATCAGCCAGTTCCCCGGCGGCGCGTCGAACCTGACTTACCTCGTGGCCTACCCGGATCGCGAGTTCGTCCTGCGCCGCCCGCCCTTCGGACAGAAAGCCAAATCTGCCCACGACATGGGCCGCGAATTTCGCATCCTCAACCAGCTCAACAGCGGTTTCCCCTACTGCCCCAAGGCGTATGTGCACTGCACCGACGAAGCCTTGATCGGCGGCGAGTTCTACGTCATGGAGCGGGTCAAGGGCATCATCCTGCGCTCGGACATCCCTGCCGAGCTAGGCCTGGATGCCACACGCACCGAAGCACTGTGCAAAAGCTTCATCGACCGCCTGGTCGAGCTGCACCAGGTCGACTACAACGCCTGCGGCCTGGCCGACCTGGGCAAGCCCGAAGGCTACGTGCAGCGCCAGATCGAAGGCTGGACCAGCCGTTACGAAAAAGCCCTGACCCCCGACGCGCCGCGCTGGGAACAGGTCATCGCCTGGCTGCACGAGAAGATGCCCGCCGACCATCCGCGCCCGGGCATCGTGCACAACGACTATCGCTTCGACAACGTCATCCTCGATGCCGACAACCCGATGCGCATCATTGGCGTGCTCGACTGGGAAATGACCACCCTCGGCGACCCGCTGATGGACCTGGGCAACAGCCTGGCCTACTGGATCGAGGCGAGCGACCCGGCACCGATGCAACTGATGCGCCGCCAGCCCAGCAATGCCCCCGGCATGCTCACCCGCCGCCAGTTCGTCGACTACTACGCCGAGCGCGCCGGCATCCGCCTGGACAACTTCGATTACTACTATTGCTACGGCCTGTTCCGCCTGGCCGGCATCGTCCAGCAGATCTACTACCGCTTCTACCACGGCCAGACCCAGGACAAACGCTTCGCCCAGTTCATCCACATGAACCGCCTGCTGGAGCAGATGAGCCTGCAGGTCATCGCCAGGTCCGCACTCTGACGACTCACAACAAGGAAAACAGCATGTCCAAGACTCATCTGTTCGACCTCGACGGCAAGATCGCTTTCGTCTCCGGTGCCAGCCGCGGCATCGGCGAGGCCATCGCCCACTTGCTGGCCCAGCAGGGTGCCCATGTGATCGTCTCCAGCCGCAAGCTCGAAGGTTGCCAGCAGGTAGCCGACGCGATCATCGCCGCCGGCGGCAAGGCCACTGCAGTCGCCTGCCACATTGGTGAAATGGATCAGATCCAGCAGGTGTTCGCGGGCATTCGCGAACAGTTCGGGCGCCTGGATGTGCTGGTCAACAACGCCGCCACCAACCCGCAGTTCTGCAACGTGCTGGACACCGACCTCGGGGCTTTCCAGAAGACTGTCGATGTCAATATCCGCGGCTACTTCTTCATGTCGGTGGAAGCCGGCAAGCTGATGCGCGAGAACGGCGGCGGCAGCATCATCAACGTGGCATCGATCAACGGCGTCTCGCCTGGCCACTTCCAGGGCATCTACTCGGTGACCAAGGCCGCGGTGATCAACATGACCAAGGTCTTCGCCAAGGAATGCGCAGCGTTCGGCATTCGCTGCAACGCCCTGCTGCCAGGCCTGACCGACACCAAGTTCGCCTCGGCGCTGGTGAAGAACGACGCCATCCTCAACGTCGCCCTGCAGCAGATTCCGCTCAAGCGTGTGGCCGACCCGAAGGAAATGGCCGGCGCCGTGCTGTACCTGGCCAGCGATGCGTCCAGCTACACCACTGGCACCGCGCTCAACGTCGACGGTGGCTATCTGTCCTGACCGAGCCTGCTACCTGCTTCGCGGGGTTAACCCGCGAAGTGGCCCTTACAGACAGGTGGCCGCCGCCGCTCGCCGCTGCAAGGCCACGCCATCGCTTTTCTGCGCATAGTAGTCCACCCGAGTACCACTGCCCTGCGGATACACATCGACGAACGACTCGGCTTCACGCGTGTAGACCGTCAGCCCGCCCTGCTTGCGCTGCTCCAGGTAGCCGCCGGCATCGTCCCCGAACACCTCTTCCTTCTGCCAGCTGAACTGGATGCACTGTGCCACCAGCTCCGGCGCCTTTTGCGAATCGAGCTGCACGGTGGGCTTGCCCGCGCGCGCCGCATCCATGGTCGCAGAAGCGCAACCGACCAACACCAGTGCAGCGGCCATCGGCAAAATCGCTCGCATGTTCCATCCTCGGGGCAAAAAGAAAGCGACTCTAGCACTTCGACCGGCGCCGACCAACGCCACCTTGCCGTTCATCGCTGGCGCGTGAAAATACGGCGCGACAAGGAAACCAAATGGAGCGATTCCAGTCTCAGGCAGTGCCCCGTAAACCTTTGCGGATCAAGGACCTATAACGTGATCACTCGCCTTGCAAGTTGCTCGCTGATTGCTGCCATCCTGCTCGTGGCTGGCTGCAGCCACCATCACTACCACGATGATGATGGCTGGCGCGACGGCGATCGCGACCACCGTCACCACCACCGTTACGATCGCGACGATGACCGCCGCTACCGTGACCGCGACTACCGCTAGAACGTCTTTCCACTCCCCACACAACCTGTTGATTCTTCCGAGGCTCCTAACATGCGTCTGACTTTGCCTTCCCTTGCTCTTGGCCTGCTGATGTGCCAGGGCGCTTTCGCCGGTGACGGTAGTGCCGCCATTGGCGGTGGCCTGGGGGGTGCCCTGGGTAACGTGGTCGGCAAACAGATCGGCGGCAGCACCGGCGCTGCCATCGGCGCCGGCCTGGGTGGCGCGGCGGCCGGCGCGGTAGGTGCGAACAAGCACAGCCGTACCGAAGCCGCCATCGGCGGTGGCCTGGGCGCGGCCGGTGGCTCGATCATCGGTCGCAAGGTGGGCGGCTCGAACGGCTCGACCATCGGCGCCGGCCTGGGCGGCGCAGCCGGCAGCGCCCTGGGCAACCACATGGGCGGCAACAAGCACCACCATTGAGGGTCGTGCGCTCAGGGCCGCCCTGCGGCCCTGATGTTCATCAATACCACCTTCACCACGGCCTGCCACACTGACTGCTACTGTCTACTGTGCCCTCGTGTGAAGGAACATCCCCGCCCCATGAACCAGGAACTGCTCTGGGTCCTCGGCCTGCTGGCCGTCGTCGTCGTCCTCTTCGTCATCAACCGCCCGCGCATGGACGTGGTCGCCCTGCTGGTGATCCTCGCCCTGCCCTTGTCGGGCATCCTCACCGTCGAACAGGCCCTGGCCGGCTTCAGCGACCCCAACGTGGTGCTGATCGCCGCCCTGTTCGTGATCGGCGAGGGCCTGGTGCGCACCGGCATCGCCTACCGCATCGGCGAATGGATGAGCGAACGCGCCGGCAACAGCGAAGCACGCTTGCTGGTGTTGTTGATGGTGTCGGTGGCCGGCCTGGGTTCGGTCATGAGCTCGACCGGGGTGGTGGCCATTTTCATTCCGGTGGTCCTGAGCATTGCTGCGCGCCTGAATATTTCCCCCAGTCGGCTGATGATGCCGCTCAGCTTCGCCGGCCTGATCAGCGGCATGCTCAGCCTGGTCGCCACCCCGCCCAACGTCGTGGTGCACAGCGAACTGGTGCGCCACGGCGAGCCAGGCTTCAGCTTCTTCAGTTTCACCCCGTTCGGCCTGGTGGTACTGGCGCTGGGCGTCGGCTACATGCTGCTGACCCGCCACTGGCTCAACGGTGAGGTGCGCAAGGACGGCCGCGCCGAAACCCGTCGCACCCTGCTCGACCTGGTGCTCGACTACAAGCTCAATGGTCGCGAGCGGCGCCTGCGCATCCGCCCGCACTCGCCGCTGATCGGCCATACCCTGGGCGAGCTGGAACTGCGCACCCGGCATGGCGCCAACGTGATCGGCATCGAGCGTCAGCACAAGTTCACCACACGGGTGATCGCTGCCGATTCGAGCACCGTGCTGCACCAGGACGACGTGCTGCTGCTCGACCTGTTCGCCAACCGCGACGACTTGCGCACCCTGTGCCAGACCATGCAGCTGGAGCCGCTGCACTTCAAGGCCGCCTACTTCATCGACCAGTCCCAGGAGCTGGGCATGGCCGAGGTTTCCTTGCCCCCGGGCTCGCAGCTCAATGGCAAGAGCATCCTTGAGCTTGCGTTTCGTACCCGCTACGACCTCAACGTGGTCGGCCTGCGCCGCGACCAGGCGGCCATCGAGGAACAGCTGGTGGAAGAAAAACTGCGCCTGGGCGACACACTGCTGGTGGTCGGCCCCTGGAAGGCGATACGCCAGTTGCAAAGCCAGCCAAAGGACTTCCTGGTCCTGAGCCTGCCTGCCGAGATCGACCAGGTGGCCCCGGCCCGCACCCGCGCGCCCTTCGCACTGATCAGCCTGGCGGTGATGGTCGGCCTGATGGTCAGCGGCGCGGTGCCCAACGTCATCGCCGCGCTGATCGGCTGCCTGCTGATGGGGGCCGGGCGCTGCATCGACATGAACAGCGCCTACCGCGCGATTCATTGGCAAAGCCTGGTGCTGATCGTCGGCATGCTGCCATTCGCCCAGGCCCTGCAGAAGACCGGGGGCATCGACCTGGCGGTCGGCGGCCTGGTCAGCCTGCTCGGAGGCGCCGGGCCGCTGGCCATGCTGGCCTGCCTGTTCATGGTGACCGCGGTGATCGGCCTGTTCATCTCCAACACGGCCACCGCCGTGCTGATGGCCCCGGTGGCGATCAGCACGGCGACACAGCTGGGGTTGTCGCCCTACCCGTTTGCCATGACCGTGGCCCTGGCGGCATCGGCGGCGTTCATGACACCAGTGTCATCACCGGTGAACACCCTGGTACTGGGCCCCGGGCAGTACCGTTTCGCCGACTTCGTCAAGGTGGGTGTGCCGTTCACGTTGCTGGTGATGGTGGTGACCGTGCTGATGGTGCCCTGGTTCTATGGTTTATAGAGAGACCACCACGGATGATGTCAATGCGCCGCAATCTCGCCAGATCGCGGCAGATTGACATCAAGTAGCCTGTGCCAACACACTGGCGTGTCATCGCCCCAGGTGCCTACAGCCGTTGTCCTGGATTCCCTCTCCGCTTGTCGGTCGAGCCTATGGTTTTTCCAGTCCAGTCACGCCTGTTGCCCTGTCTCGTTCTGTTCGGCCTTACCTTCGCCCTGACCCTGGGCGGCATCCTGGCTCGGCCCATCGAATCCCTGTCACTGTTCTGGCCCGTCAATGCGGTGCTGGCCGGCGTGTTGTTGCGCTATCCGCGCCAAGCCGGGGTGGTCGGTTTCAGCCTGGTCTGGTTGGCCATGGTCGCGGCCGACCTTGCCAGCGGCAGCGCCTGGGCGCCGGCCCTTTGGTTCAACCTGTGCAACCTGAGCGTCGTGGTCACGGTGTGGCTGCTGCTGACGCGCTTGCCGCGCCTGCATCGGCACATGCGCAGCCCCCAGGGCGTACTCGGCGTGTTCGGCGCCTGCGCGGCAGGCGCCACGGTGGCGGCCAGCCTGGCGTGCGTGATGGCCACGCCGTGGTTCGAGCAATCGCTGCGGGCGACCTGGCTGGCCTGGTTCAGTGAACAGTTCTCGACCAGCGTGCTGGTGCTGCCGGTCCTGCTCACCGCCCCTTCGGCCCGTGCGCTGGTACGCAGCACCCAGGCAATCCGCCTGGCACCCCTGCTGGTGTTGCTCGGCTCACTGGCATTGAGCATCGGTTTTGGCGGGCCTGGGGCCATCGCCTTTCCGATCGCAGCGCTGCTCTGGTGCGCCTGGACCTACTCGCCGTTCCTGGTATCGCTGCTGACGCTCACCGCCGGCAGCACGCTGATCATCGCCGTGGCGCAGAACCTGATGCACTTCAGCCTTCCGCAAAGCGAGCCTGGGGTCACGACATTGATGTCGGCCCGCCTGGGCATCGCCATGCTGGTGCTCGGCCCGCTGGTGGTCGCTTGCGTCAGCCAGGCCAACCGCAGCCTGCTGGCGCGCCTGGCGCACCAGGCCAGCGTCGACCACCTGACCGGCGTACTCACCCGCAGCGCTTTCACTCGTCGTGCCAATGCCCTGCTCGACAGCCGTCAGCAGCATGCGCAGGCCGTGCCGCTGACCGTGATGATGCTCGACATCGACCATTTCAAGTCGATCAACGACCGCCATGGCCATGCCGTGGGCGACCAGGTGCTGCGCCAGTTCGCCCGTACCCTGCAAGACCAGTTGCACGACGGCGCACTGCTGGGGCGCATGGGGGGCGAGGAATTCGTGCTGATCCTGCCGGGCCTGGCTCCGGAACGGGCCATGTTCACTGCCGAACGCCTGCGCCGCGCGGTGCAGGACTTGCATGTGGCACAGGGCGACCCACGCCTGCAGATGACCGTGAGCATCGGGCTGGACGGCTGCGCCGCCAACACCCAGGCGCCGAGCCTCGACGCCTTGATGGCGCGCGCCGATGAAGCCCTGTACCGGGCCAAGGCCTGTGGGCGCAATCGGGTCGAGCAGGCCCAGGCGCAGTGCCAGGTGAGCTGACTCAGCCAGCCAGAAGATCCCAGGACAACTTGGCGATCAGCACGCACAGCAGCAGCAGGAACAAGCCGCGGACAAAACCGGCGCCCTTGCGTACCGCAAGCCAGGTGCCGGTCAGGGCACCGAGGATATTGCAGGCGGCCATCGGCAAGGCGATGGCGTACAGCACGTTGCCCGAGGGCACGAAGAACACCAGCGCCGCCAGGTTGGTGGCGATATTGACGACCTTGGCCGACGCTGAGGCATGCAGGAAGTCCAGGGCGAAGAAGCGGATGAACAGGAAGATCAGGAAACTGCCCGTACCTGGCCCGAACAGGCCGTCGTAGAAGCCGATCGCCCCGCCGATCAACACCGCCAGGCACTGCTCCTTGCGGCCGATCCTGGTCGGCTTGTGCAAGGTGCCGAAATCCTTCTTGCAGAAGGTGTAGATGGCCATCAGCACGATCAGCACCAGCACCGCCGGGCGCATCACGCTGGGCGGTACCAGCGATACCGTCGCCGCGCCGGCGAAGGACATGACGAAGGCTGCCAGTGCCGCTGGCACGATCAGCCCCCAGTCCAGCGTCACCCTGCGGATGAACGAACGCGCGGCAAAGGCCGTACCGCACACCGACGCCATCTTGTTGCTGCCCAGCAATGCTGCCGGCTGCGCCGTGGGCAGCACGTTGAACAGCGCCGGAATCTGAATCAGCCCGCCACCGCCGACGGCAGCATCGATCAGGCCAGCGGCGAAAGCGAACAGGGAAAGTACGGCGATATCCATCATGACGCGGTTCCAGACTGTGAAGGCCAAGCTGCAAGGCTAATCAAAGCGGCGCGCTTGTGGTGAAATGCCATATTGCAATAACTGCAACAAGGAACTTCACATGGCATTGGACATGCTGCGGGACATCCAGGCGTTCGTCAGCGTCGCGCACAAGCGCAGCTTCGTCGCCGCGGCCCGTGCCCTGGGCCGCTCACCCAGCGCGATTACACGGGCGGTTCAGGCGCTCGAGGACAACACCGGCTGCAAGCTGCTCAACCGCAACGCCAACTCGGTCACCCTCAGCGAAGCCGGCGAGCGCTTGCTGCCCCATGCCGAGCGCTTGCTGGATGTGCAACGGGATGCCACGGATGAACTGGCTGCACTCAGCGGCAGCGCCCAAGGCTGGATTCGTTTCGCCGTGCCGCAGCTGCTCGGTGAACATGTGCTGCCCGGGATGCTCGCGGCCTTTTCCCAGCGTCACCCGCAAGTAACGCTGGACGTTCAGTACAGCGACCAGGCCATCGACCCGTTGCAGGGCAAGCTCGACTTCGTGGTACGCGGTGCGTTTCCACAGTCCAGCGAGCTGATCGGCTACCCCTTGTGGCGCTATCGGCGGCACTTGTACGCCAGCCCCGATTACCTGGCACGCGCCGGCACGCCACAAGGGCCGGACGACCTGGCCGAGCACGCGCTGATCCTGCATACCGCACCGCGCATCCTCAAGGCCTGGCACTTCTGCCGCGACGGCAGAATCACCAGCTTGCGCGCGCATCCGCGCCTGCGCCTGAGTTCGGGCGATGCCGTCTACCACAACACCTTGGCCGGCGCAGGCATTGCCCGCCTGGCGGACTGGGTGGGCGAAGCGCAGGTTCGGGCCGGGCGCCTGGTACGGGTATGCGGCGATTACCGGCTGACCTCCAGTACCGGCCAGGATCCGCAGATGCATGCCGTGTACCCTGCAGGTGACCTGCCGGCACGTGTACGCGAACTGCTGCTGGCCCTGCGCCAGGCCGGCGAGTCGGCCAGCCAACAGACCTGAAAAGGGCTGCTCAAATTCTGTTCAATTTAACAGAGCCCGCCACCAGCCTGGCTTGCAGCGTTTTATCCACAGACCTACCCACGTTTTTTGTGGACAGATTTCCTCATGTAAAGAAGGACTTATCGCACGCGTAGCAGTGCCGCATTGGCAGCCTTCACCAGCTCGATCCATTGCGCCGAGCTGATCAGGCCAGACTGCTCCAATGCCTCGGCACTGCTCAGTGCCTGGTCGTATTGGTCTTCTTCGAGGCTGCCGGTAGTCAGAAACCGGCTGCGCCACTCCAGCATGGCTGAAGTGCCTTTCTTGCATTCCATCTGTGTATTGGCTCCCAGGCAAATGACTGGCCCGCTGTCGCGACCCATTGTGACGCGATGGGAGACTACACGAGCCAATTGCACTTGAGAACGACTTGCAGCTATCTCCGGTCCAGCGGTGCAACCGGGTAGCACCTGCACAACGGGATCAACCTGGCGGAATGGTGCCCAGCAGACCAATCAGAACGGTCAGCAGCAGAAAGCCACCGAGAAACAGTGCGAGCTTGCCCATTGGAACCTCTTCAATGTGATGTCGGGACACGCACATTGTCGACTTCAGGCTGATACGGTTACAGATTCAGGTTCGTCGAAAAAAAGCGGATCAGATGGCCATGTGCACACGCAGTTCGTTCACGAATCGTCAGCTGACTACGCGGCAATTGATACATGAATTTTCAGGGAGGACTGAAACGCCTGGGCATACCGGGCGATGGTCCCGCCTGCCAGCGGCAGGGCAGAAAGCCAAGCCATTGCTGACTTGGCCCTGGTTGCCACGTTAAGAATCAGAAACAACTGCCACGCCATTTTGTGGGACTTTATTCTCGCGCTTGTAGGAAAAACCTTGCGAACTGGGATTTCCTGTATGGAATCCCAGTTTGATGAGGGGTTTTGAGCTGCTACGGTCCATTTTTCCTACAACGGCATGGAAGCCTCTGCATTTGAGAAACATATGGACACGTTCAAAGCCGCTGCCCTGAAACTGCAAAAAACCCTGCTTACCCTGCGTCAGACCCGAGATCGTCTGCGGGCCGCAGGTAACGTCGAAGAAGCCGACGAGTTGGCGCTGAGAATTGCCCACGTCGAGCAAACCCTTGCGGCCATGCCGCCTGCTCTGAAGTCGCCAACCCTGCAGTGAAACCCAGCAGGGGCTGCTGTCAACGCCAGCCCCTGCACCGCTGCCACGCTAGGCCAATGCCTGGGCCTGCTGTTGGTTGACGCGACGTTTCACCATCCGCTGCAACAGGCCGGATACCCCGAAGCCCACCACCGCCAGCACGCACATCAGGCTGAACACGTAGGTGTAGCCCAGCTCTCCCGGGTAGCGGTCGAGCAGCGAGCCGTAGATCACGTAGGCGAACATCCCTGGCGCATAGCCGATCAGGCAGCCGATGCCGAAGGCGGAGCCGGTGATGCGCGAAGGAATGCCCACCTCGCTCATCGGTGCCCAGAACACGCCGCGCATGGTGAACACCACCAGGGCGAACGTCAGCGTGGCGGCCATGCCGGCATAGATGAAGCTCTCCTGGCGCGGAATGTTGAGGATGATCAGCATCAGCGGCAGCAACGCCAGGAACGCCCACTTCAGGTAGCGGCTCGAACTCTTCAGCACCTTGTCGGCGATGTAGCCACCGGCCGGCCCGCCGAGCACCTTGAGGAAGTACTGGTTGATAATGCCGTAGGCACCGACCAGCGCCACCGGCAGGTGGTACATGTCCTTGAGGTAGGGAATGAAGTAGGTCAGGCCGCAGTACACGATGTAGACCATGAACACGTTCAGGCTCACCAGCCAGATACCTGGCGAGCGCACCGCTTCGAGCAGGCCTTTGCTGCCGATCGGCTCACGACCACCGGCCGCCTGCGGGTCGCCCTTGAGCAGGAACAGGGTGAGCACGCCCACGCCGATATCGATCGCCGAATAGAACAGGATCGCCGCTTTCAGGCCGGCAGCGCCAGAGCCCAGGGCAACGAAAACGCCCAGCGCGCAGAACGCCACCAAGGTGTCGACCACCCCGCGCCCGCCTTCGAGGAAGCCGAACATGCGGCTTTGTTCGTTATCGTTGCCCAGGTTGCGGATGGCCTTGAGCAGCGACGGCCAGAACAGGCAGTCGGCACACACCGCCAGCAGGCTGAACACGACCAGTTGCTGATTGAAGCCGGGGAAGCTGGCCAGGTACACGCCCAGCCCACCCGCCCCGATCAGCCCGAGCGGGATCAGCCGGCGCGTCTCGAAACGGTCGGCCAGGTAGCCGCCCAACACGAACAGCGCGGTGGCGACGATGGCGTTGGCACTGAGCAACGTGCCGATCTGGGTATGGCTCAGGCCCATGTGCTCTTGCATGGGGATGTAGAAAGCATCCTTGAGGCTGGCCAGCTTGTAGATGGTGCCACCACCAAGGACGAGGACCAGAAAGCGCAGCCACTTGGCTTTAGCCTGTGCTGTCATTGTTGTTCTCCACAGTTTCCGGGGTATGGGCGCCGTCGCCGACGGCGGATCGAAGGTGCTCAGTGGTCTGTCAGGGCCAGTTCGGCCAGCAGGCGCAACTCGCCCAGCAGGCCACGCAGGTAGCGCACCTGGTTGTTGGCCCAGCGGTGTTCGTCGGTGAGCATTCGCTCCAGGCTGTAACCCGGCGGCAGCGGGGTTTCGCTCATCTCGCGATAAGGAATGAAGGGGTCGCTGGCTTCGCCTGTCTGGCGGAAGGCAGGTGCGATGTAGTGGTTTTCCTGTTCGAGGATGAAGGCCACCACTTGCGGGCGCTGCTCGCCGAGCAACAGCAGCTCCAGCAGCATGCGGGCGCTGGGCAGCTGGTCTTCGGCGCTGCCCTGCAGCACGCCGTAATGGCCAAAGCCGTTGGCCTCGGGGACCACCCGCACGCCCTTGAGGTGCACCTGGCGAATGAACGGTGCAAGGTTGGCCAAGGCTGGCAATGGCTGTTCGCAGGCGTTGATCATGTTGCCGAAGTCGAACAGCGCGTTCAGCCGCGGGTGCCCTACCCTGCGCAGCAAGCTGGCGATCTCGTCGCTCTTGAGCTCTTCGTGCTGCTCGAAATCGAAGTGCAGGTCATGCTCATCGGCCAGCTGCGCCAGGCGCCGCAGGTCGTCCTCGATAATGCCCATGACCCGCGACAGATGGCCTTCGTAGCGCGAGTAGACGCGGATGTTGCGGCTGCCGATGGCACGGGCCACGGCCACGGCCTGGTCGACGTCCTCGGGCAGGGTGCTGCTGATTTCCAAGTGCACCTCCAGGCCGTAGGCACAGGCCTTGGCGGCGAAGGCGGCCAAGCGCTCGGCGGACATCTGCGAAAGGCTGTTGTGCTCGCCGTCGAGCAGGTGCAGCGAGAGGCCATCGAGCTCGTGGCGGTAGGCGAAGTCGAGCATGTCCTCGGGGCTGACCCGGCCATGGGTCAGGTTGGTCAGCAGTGGGTAGCCATGGGCGAACAGGCGCAGGCTGTCGAGGCGTTCGAGCAAACGGCGGGCGAGCTCGGGGGTGAGCAGCAGGGGCGTGGCGGCCCCGGCATTGTGGCCCGTGAGGGCGGCGAAGCGGGCTTGGATAGCTGTCATTATTATCATTCCTGAGCGATGCCGGGGTGGCCGGCCCTGCTTTTATCGCTCTGGAATGGTGCTATCCCTATATCCATTAACGTTTTGTTTATATGACCACTTTGCCGCCCTGCAGCGCCTCTACCTCACACCTTCAGGCCCAGCCGGCGCATCCCTGCGGCGAGTTCCTGCACGCGTTGCCAGGCCTGGGCCTGCGGGGTCGCGCCAAAGCCCAGCAACAGCCCGGGCGGCAGGTAACGCTGAAGGCAATAATCGCGCAACGCATAGGTGTAGACCTGGTGCTCCACCAAGCCGCGTGCCAGCGTATCGTCGTCGACCTCTGGCGGTAGCCAGCCGATCAGGTGCAGTCCCGCCTCCACGGGGGCCACTGAAAGAAAACCACCCAACTCACTGTGCAAGGCTTGCAGCAGGCAGGCCTGGCGCTCCTGGTAGAGCGCGCGCATGCGCCGGATGTGGCCGAGGAAATGGCCGTCGAGCATGAAATCGGCGGTGGTGGCCTGATGCAGCGTCGAAGGGCTGCGGTCCATCACCGCGCGGATGGCACAGAATGGCTCCACCAGGGCCTCGGGCAGAATCACGTAGCCCAGCCGCAGCGACGGGTACAGCACCTTGCTGAAGGTGCCGACGTAGATCACGCGCTGCGACGGGTCCATCGCATACAACGCCGGCAACGAACGGCCCACATAGCGAAACTCGCTGTCGCAGTCATCCTCGACGATCCACCCCTGGCTACGGGCGGCCCAGTCGATCAACTCCAGCCGGCGTGCATGGCTCATGGTGGTGCCCAGCGGGTGCTGGCGCGAAGGCGTGGTGAACGCCAGGCGCGCCTGCGGGCCTTCGCGCAGCCCTTGCTGCACGTCCAGGCCCTGCGCGTCGATGCGCAGCGGCACCAAGTGGCAGCCCAATGCCTGGAAGGCAATGCGCGCGGCAATGTGCCCCGGGTCTTCCATCCACACACTGTCGCCAGGGTTGAGCAGCAGCATGCCCAGCAGGTTGAACGCCTGCTGGGCGCCGGAGGTGATGACCACCTGATCGACACCGCACGCGATGCCGCGCGCATCGAACACGTACTCGACGATCGCTTCGCGCAGGCGCTGCAGGCCCTTGACTTCGCCATAGCCCAGTTGCGCCTTGTCCGGCTTGCGCAGGTGGCGGTTGACCAGGCGCTTCCACACCGGCATCGGGAAAGCATCGTAGGCCGGGTGGCTGGGCAGCAGGGACACCGGGCATTCAGGCGCCCAGGCGTTGTAGGAGACGCCGCTGAAATGGCTGCTGCGCAGCGAATGCACCGCTTGGCTCAGGCTCGACAGACGGGGTGGTTTCGCGGCGAGTTCTGCGTCAGCGCCGCGCCCTTCCCATTCCTCGCCGACGTAGGTACCAGCGCCAGTGCGCGAGGCCAGGAAGCCTTCGGCCGTGAGCAGGTCGAAGGCGTTGAGCAAGGTGATTCGCGACAGCCCCAGCTCCTTGCACAGCGTACGGGTCGACGGCAGGCGCGCACCGCCCGCCAGCCGACCGCTGAGGATCTGCTTGCGCACCTGCAAGTACAGCTGCCGGTACAGCGGCACTTGGCTGGTGCGATCCAGTTCGACGCCGCTGAGCAGCGCGCCGCCGGGTGTTTTCATGTCTGCCTGGTCCTGTGAGGAGCGTCGGCGGCTATTGTACGCCGCGCCCTCGCAGGTTGCGCCTCAGACGACCTGGCGCGCAGGCGCATGGCTGCGCTGTTGCTCCTCCCAGTCCGCGACCAGCCCGACCGGCACATCGGCCGACGCCAGCGGCTTGCGCCCGCGCACCAGGTCGGACGCGCGCTCGGCCAGCATGATGGTCGGCGCATTGAGGTTGCCGTTCGGCTCGCTGGGGAACACGGACGAGTCGATCACCCGCAGCCCTTGCAGGCCATGGACCCGCAGTTCGGAGTCGACCACCGCCATGTCGTCCTCGCCCATGCGGCAAGAGCCGCAAGGGTGCATGGTGCTTTCCATGTTGGCGCGCACGAAGGCGTCGATCTGCTCGTCGGTCTGCACATGCGCCCCCGGCGCCAGCTCCTCGCCCCGGTAGCGGTCCATGGCCGGCTGGCCGATGATTTCCCGGGTCAGGCGCACGCAGCGGCGGAAACCTTCGCGGTCCTCCTCGCGCTCCAGGTAGTTGAAGCGGATTTCCGGGTGCTGGTACGGGTCGGCCGACAAGGCCCTGACGTGGCCACGGCTCTTGGGTTTGTTCGGCCCGGTGAGCACCATGAAGCCATGCCCCTTGAACGGTTTGTTGCCGTCGTAACGCATCGCTGCCGGCAGGAAGTGGAACTGGATATCGGGCCAGCGCAGGCCCTTGGCCGAGCGGATGAAGCCGCCCGCCTCGAAATGGTTGCTGGCGCCCAGGCCATCCTTGAACAGCAGCCAGCGCAGGCCGATCAGCGCCTTGCCCAGCAGGCTCATCTTGCCATTGAGGGTGACCGGCTCCTTGCAGGCGTACTGGATGTAGATTTCCGAGTGGTCCTGCAGGTTCTCGCCGACACCCGGCAGGTCGTGGCGCACCTCGATGCCGGCCTTGCGCAGCACCGCCGCAGGGCCTATGCCTGAACGCTGCAACAGGTGCGGTGAGCCGATCGGCCCCGACGACACCAGCACTTCGCGCTTGCAGTAGACCTTGTGGGTCTGGCCGCCCTGATCGTATTCCACACCGACCGCGCGCTTGCCTTCGAGCAGGATGCGCCGGGTCATGGCGTGGGTGACCACAGTCAGGTTGGGCCGGCTCATGGCCGGGCGCAGGTAGGCGTTGGCCGTCGACCAGCGCACGCCATCCTTGACCGTCATGTGCATGGCGCCGAAGCCTTCCTGCATGTAGCCGTTGCAATCGTCGGTCTTGATGTAGCCCGCCTCGGCACCGGCCTCCACCCAGGCGCCATACAACGGGTTCTGCATGTTGTTGCCATTGTTGGTGGCCAGCGGGCCAGTGCCCCCGCGGTAGTCGTCGCCACCGAACTTGTACTGCTCGGCACGCTTGAAGTACGGCAGGCAGTTGCGATAGCCCCAGCCCTTGGCGCCCAGGCTTTCCCACTCGTCGAAGTCATGGGCGTGGCCGCGGATGTAGACCAGGCCATTGATCGACGAAGAGCCGCCCAGCACCTTGCCGCGCGGGCAATGCAGGCGTCGGCCGTCCAGGTGCGGCTCGGATGCGGTCTCGTAGTGCCAGTTGTATTTCTTGGTGTTCATCGGCAGCGAGAATGCGCTGGGCATCTGGATCAGCACGCTGCGGTCGCTGCCGCCATACTCCAGGACCAGCACCGAAGTGCCGGCATCCTCCGTCAGCCGACTGGCCAGGACACAGCCGGCGGACCCGGCACCGATGATGATGTAGTCGTAGTGTTGGTTATTCATTGCTGTAGCCCTTGGTACGCAGGCCCGCTGCCTGGCGTGTGCGTTCATTGCCTTGTGGATAGCTGCCCCAGCCCAGGCGAGCGGCCAACGCACGGGTCAACCCGTAGTGGACCAGCCCGGCCAGCAGGCAGGACGGCAGCGAAGCGGTGACGAAACGGAAGAAGTGGGTGTTGGCCAGCGTCTGCGGGTTGAACACCACCACGTAGATCGCGAAGCCCGCCACCAGCGCGATCAGCGCGATGGGGTTGAAGCCTTTGCAGAAGCGCAGCGGCGAGTCGCCTTGCGCGGCGTACAGCTGGCGCAGGTTCAGGCGCTGGCGGCGCAGGAAGAAGTAATCGGCGATGCCGATGCCGGCCAGGGCACTGTTGAGTGCGGAGGTCCACACCAGGAAGATGAAGAAGCCGTCGTAGATCCCCGGCAGCAACAGCACGATGGCCACCGGGATCACGCAGAACAGCCCGATCAGCAGGCCCCAGCGCATGGCCCGCAAGCGCTCCCCGGCCAGCTGGCGCAAGCCGATCACTGCGGTGTAGAGGATGTTGACCATGCCCGTGAGGTTGGCCAGCGCCAGGAAACTCAGCGCCACCACGCCAAAGCCCAGGCCACCGGCCAGGCGCATCCAGGTGGTCGGGTCGCTGCTGCCCAGGGTCGAGGCGGCGAACAGGCTGACCGTTTCACCCAGCGAAGCGGCACCGAAGATGCCCACCAGGTTCGGCCAGAACGCCGTGCGCTGGTTCTTGCACAGGCGCGACAGGTTGCCCAGGTAGGGCCACCAGGAGAACCCTGCGGCAATGTTGATCTCCACCGCGATCATGAAGTTGACGTGCGGGTCCTCGGACGGCGGCTGCAACGCCGGCATCGCCAGCAATTCGGCGAGACTGAAGCGCTGGGCGATCAGGTACATCAGCGCCAGCATGATCAGGATCAGGCTGGGTGCAATCACCGCGCTCAAGCGCCGGATCATGTCCGGCCCGCGCATGGCCACCGCCGCTGCCAGGACGATGGCCAGCAATCCACCTGCGGTCACTATCCAGCTGTCGCCGCCAGCCGGGCGCTGCTGGACCAGGGTATCGAGGTTGTCCAGGGCGCGCCCGCACATCAACCCCAGTACCGCCAGCCAACCCATGGTCAGCACCACCACCGACAACACGTAGACCAGCCGGCTGCCATTGATGCCGAACATGCTGCGCAGGAAGGTGAACTGCTCGAGCCCGTACTTGCCGCACGGCAAACTGGTTGAGCAGGCAGCGAGGATGACCCCGATGATGTTGCCGATCACCACGGCGCAGATGCCTTGGCGGGGGCCGACGAACAACGCAGTGGCGCCACCGATCAGGAACACCCAGGTGGCCACCGCCAACGCCGAGTTGGCATAGGCGAAGCCCCAGAAGCCCCAGACCCGCTCGCTGGGCAGCAAGGGTGTATCGCCGCGCTCGGCGCCCAGGCGGAACTCCTCTTCGCGCGAAGCGCTCATGGCTGGCCCCCCCACAGGTAGAAACCAATGACCACGGCCAGGGCAAAAAAGGCCAGCGCCAGGCAATCGGTCATGGTCAACGCACCCGGCCAGCGCTGGCCGGCTTGCAGTTCTTCATAGGCGCGCAGGCGCCTGTCCAGGTCTTGCGCACGCTCCACATCGACTTCGCTGTTCATGGGCATCACCTCGGTGGGTTCTTGTTCTTGGAATACGATGCATGCCGATTGGCCAGCTCCGCGGCCCGAAGGCAACGGCGCTGGCGGCCCTGTCACTCAGGGCAGGGTGATCCACACGGCTTTGGTTTCCAGCAAAAATTCCAGCTGCTCGGCCCCCATGTCCTTGCCATAGCCCGATTGCTTGTAGCCACCGAACGGCATGGACGGGTCCAGGGTGCTGTGGGCATTGACGTACACGGTGCCCGCGCGCAGCCGCGGGATCAGGCCGTGCACGCGGCCCAGGTCATTGGAGTAGATCGCCGCCGCCAGGCCGAACGCCGAATCGTTGGCCAGGGCGAGTGCCTCCTCCTGGCTGTCGAAGGGCTGGGTCACCAGCACCGGGCCGAAGATCTCTTCCTGGACCACACGCATGTCGTTGCGGCAGTTGGCGAAGATGGTCGGCTGCACGTAGTAGCCCGGGCCCTCGACGGGATTGCCGCCGTAGTACAGCTGCGCCCCTTCGGCCTTGCCCAGGGCGATGTAATCGAGCACGCTCTGCTGTTGCTTGCGCGACACCATCGGGCTGATGAAGCAGTCCGGGTCCAGGCCGGGCGCGATCTTCAGCGTTGCGGTGTATTCGGCCAGGGCCTTGAGGAACTGCGGGTAGATGCTGCGTTCGACGTAGGCCCGTGTGCCGGCATCGCACACTTGCCCGGCGTTGAAGAACACGCCGTTGGCCACCGCCTGCGCCGCCGCCGGGATATCAGCATCGGCGAACACGATCACCGGCGATTTGCCGCCCAGCTCCAGGGTCAGGCGCTTCATCTGGTCCATCGCCGTCTTGCCCACCGAGCAACCGACCGGGGTGGAGCCGGTGAAGCTCAGCTTGTCGATGCCCGGGTGGCTGGACATCGCCGTGCCGACCACGCTGCCGCGCCCGGTGACGATGTTGATAACGCCGCCCGGAATGCCGGCTTCCTCGACCAGCTCGGCAAAGCGCAGGGCTGACAGCGAAGTCAGCTCGGCCGGCTTGACCACCACGGTGCAGCCGGTTGCCAGCGCAGCGCCCAGCTTCCAGGCCATGGTCTGCAACGGGAAGTTCCAGGGCACGATCACGCCCACTACCCCCACCGCTTCCTTGCGGGTGTAGGCCAGGTAATTGCCTGGCAGCGAGGGCTCGACGGTGCGCCCGTGAATCTTGCTGGCCCAGCCGGCAAAGTAGCGGAAGGTATCGACGGTGCCCTGGATGTCCACGGCGCGCGCCTGCTCCACCGACTTGCCCATGTCGATCGATTCGATCTGCGCCAGCTCGTCGGCATTGCGCTCGATCAGGTCCGCCAGGCGATGCAGCAGGCGTTCACGTTCCAGCGGTTTGAGCTGGCTCCAGGGACCGCCGTCGAACTGCGCCCGGGCCGCCTGCACGGCGCGGTCGAGGTCGTCGGCGGTGCCCATGGGAATGTGCGTCAGCACAGCTTCAGTGGAGGGTTCGATCACTTCGCTGGTGGCGCCGTCGCTGGCCTCGGCCCAGGCGCCGCCGATGAACAGGCGCTGGGGCTTGGACAGGAAACGCTGGGTAGCTTCCAGCACACCGAATGCCTGCAGATAGTCTTTAACCTTGTTGTCCACGGTGTATCCCCGTTCAGCGAGCGCGGGCGCGCTCATGGAAGATGAAGCCGATGCTGTTCATCAGCAGTTGTGCGGCGAGGATCGAAGTGACACCGGCCGGGTCGTAGGCCGGGGCCACTTCCACCAGGTCCATGCCCACTACCCTGCCCTGGCTGCGACGCGCCAGGGCCTGGATGATCTCCAGCACTTCGTAGTACTGGAAACCGCCATGACTCGGCGTGCCGGTGCCGGGTGCGATGGACGGGTCGAAGCCGTCGATGTCGATGGTGATGTAGTAGTCGAGGCCTTCCGGGATCTTCGCCAGCACACCTTCGCAGCCCAGGCGGCGCACATCGCGCACGGAAAGAATCTGCGAGCCGGCGTCGCGCGCTGCGTCATAGTCGTCGCGGTTGGAGGAGGACACGTTGCGGATGCCCATCTGGGTCATGCCGACGATATGGTCCAGCTCCGAGGCGCGGCGCAGCGGGTTGCCGTGGCCGTAGCGCACGCCATGGCGCTCGTCGACGAAGTCCAGGTGGGCATCGAAGTGAATGATGTGGATCGGCCCGCGCCCCTCGAAGGCCTTGATCACCGGGGCATGGATCGAGTGGTCGCCGCCCAGCACCACGGGCATGGCACCCGAGGCGAGGATCTGGCGTACCGCCGATTCGATGTTGGCGTTGCTGCTGGCCATGTCGGTGTGGACGATGTCAGCATCGCCGACATCGACCATGCGCACCTGGTCCTGGGTCAGGTAGGTGGCGTCATCCTCATGGTCGTACGCGCCGCTGTGGCCGAACGAGAACAGCGTGGATGCCTCGCGGATGCCACGCGGTCCGAAGCGTGCGCCAGACCGCCACTGAGTGCCCATGTCGTTGGGCGCGCCGAGGATCGCCACGTCGGCGTCGATGGCGTTCCAGTCGGTGCAGATGGGGGATTTGGCGAAAGTGCAATGGCCCACGAAGGGCAAATTCAGGCGGCCGGATTCATAACCGTGCTTTGACATGTTCGGGCTTCTCCACTTCTTGTTCTGGTCAGGAGACGGGGGCCAGTGCCGGGCCACCGTTGCAGCCACTATGGGTGCTGCCCGGCAGCAAAAAAATGCGCAACTGCAGATGCATAGATCGCCAGATCCGAAGTATCCGTATAGGCAGTCATGTCCAGAACCTGCCCTCGGCGATCCCGCAAACGTTCAGCATTGCAGTGAGGCGCCCGGGCATGCTTACCTTGGCAAAAAAACAATCGATCAAGCGCTCATATCAGCTTCGCCGATGTGACGCGCTGACAGGAGAGCCAGCGTGATCCAGCTCCACGACGTCGATCTAAAGCTCCTCAGGGTATTCGCCACCATCGTCAGGTGCGGCGGCTTTTCCGCAGCACAGGCCGCGCTGAACGCCGGCCAGTCGACCATCAGCGAACAGATGTCGCATCTGGAAACGCGGCTGGGGGTCAAGCTCTGCCAGCGCGGACGCAGCGGCTTTCGCCTGACCGAGCAGGGCGTGGCGATTCATGAGGCAGCGTTGCGCCTGCTCAATGCAGTGGAAAGCTTCTGCCTGGATGCCGACGTGCTCAAGCAGCACATCAGCGGCAAGCTCAACCTCGGCATCATCGACTCGACCCTGACCGACCCCGACTCGCCGGTACCGCGCACCACCCAACGCTTCGTCTCGCGCGGCCACGATGCTCACCTGAACGTCTACATCGGCACCCCCGCCGAGCTCGAAGAGCGCGTGCTCGACGGCCGCCTGCACCTGGCCATCGGGCACTTTCCCCTGCGCGTGCCGGGGCTGTCCTACCTGCCCCTGTACGACGAGGCACTGGGGCTGTACTGCGGCCGCCGCCATCCCCTGTTCGGCAGCAAGGCCAGCAATGGCCGCCTTCTCGAAGAAGTGCGCGCCAGCCGCCTGGTCGCGCGCGGCTACATGCAGCAGTACGACCTCGATCAACTGGGCATGAGCAAGGCCGCAGCCACCGTGGAGAACATCGAGGCTGCGGCGATCCTGATCATTTCCGGGGCTTACGTCGGGTTCCTGCCGGTGCATTTCACCGAGCAGTGGGTCAAGAGCGGCGAGATGTGCCGGCTGGGCGCCAACACCCTGGACCTGAACTCGCCCTTCGATGTGATCACCCGCCGTGGCGTGGCCGCGCCGCCGATCCTGCAGGCGTTTCTGGAGGACCTGGCGGCTTGCATGCAGCCGGTGGTTTGACCAACATTTGTATCTTTTTGTGTTCAAAGTGCGAGCTGACACACAAGTACGCGTGCTGCCCAGCGGCTCGACACAACCCCGATACACACGTCTTCTTTACTGGCATGCATCCCTCAACGCCAAGGCTCAAGCCCCAGGAGATGCCCATGCTCGCCCACCCCGCTTCCCGACGTTTCAAGCGTTGCGCCCTGCTCGCCCTGGCCCTGTTGCCGATGGGCCTGATGAGCGCTGCCGGGGCTTACGCCACGCAAGACACGCAGCCTGAGAAGGGGCTGGCGGTGGCAGATGACTTCGGCCCCCTGAAGCACATCAAGGCCGGCGTACTGGATGTGGCCTACGTCGAACAGGGCCCTGCCGACGGCCCGGTGGTGATCCTGCTGCACGGCTGGCCCTACGACATCCACAGCTTCCAGGAAGTCGCTCCGGCCCTGGCCGCCAAGGGCTACCGGGTATTGGTCCCGTCTGTGCGCGGTTATGGCGAAACCCGCTTCCTCTCTGCCGACACGCCTCGCAACGCCCAGCCCGCGGCCCTGGCCAGCGATGTGATTGCCTTCATGGACGCCCTGCAGGTCAAGCACGCGGTGCTGGCCGGCTTCGACTGGGGTGCGCGCACGGCCGATATCGTCTCGGCCCTGTGGCCGGAGCGGGTGAAGGCGCTGGTCTCGGTCAGCGGCTACCTGATCAGCAGTCAGCAGGCCGCCAAGGCGCCGCTGCCTCCGAGCGCGGAACTGCAGTGGTGGTATCAGTACTACTTCGCCACCGAACGCGGCCAGCTTGGCTATGAACGCAATCGCCACGCCTTCGCCAAACTCATCTGGCAAACCGCATCGCCCAAGTGGGCGTTCGACGATGCCACCTTCGAACGCAGCGCCAAGGCCCTGGACAACCCCGACCAGGTCGCCATCACGGTGCACAATTACCGCTGGCGGCTGGGGCTGGCCCAGGGCGAGACGCGTTATGACCCGCTGGAAGCCAGACTGGCCAAGCTCCCCAGCATCGGCGTGCCGACCATCACCCTGGAGGGCGATGCCAACGGCGCGCCGCACCCGCCCGCCGAGGCCTATGCCCAGCGTTTTACCGGGAAGTACGAGTATCGGCTGATCCAGGGTGGCATCGGCCACAATCTGCCGCAGGAAGCGCCCCAGGCCTTCGCCCAGGCGGTGGTCGATGCCGACCACCTGTGAGTGCACTCAGTTGGCGGCGGGCAACACGCCCAGCGGATCGACCGGCTTGCCGTTCTGGCGGATCTCGAAGTACAGCTGCGTGCGGTCGGTATCCAGGTCGCCGGCCTCGGCAATCAGCTGGCCCTTGCTGACCGTTTGGCCTTCCTTGACCAGCAACCTGCGGTTGTGGCCGTAGACGCTGGCGTGGGAGGTGCCGTGCTGGAGGATGATCAGGTTGCCGTAGCCGCGAATGTTGGTGGCAAACGCCACCTTGCCGCCAAGGCTGGCGTACACCGGCTGGCCTGGGTTGGCCGCGATGCGGATGCCCTTGCTGAGCTTGTCGGCCGGGGCATAGCGGCCGATGACCACGGGGTTCTTGATCGGCCAGTCCCAACCGCGCAAGGTCACCTTGGAGGCCGGAACGGTCGTGGTTCTGGACGCGGTTCTGGTCGTGGTTTTCGCCGTGGTGCTGCCCGGGCCGAAGCGGATGCTCTGACCCACGTTCACTGCATAGGGCGGGCTGATGTTGTTGTAGCGCGCCAGGGCCTTGAAATCCCAGCCGTGCCGGGTAGCGATCGCGTAGAGGGTGTCGCCGCGCTTGACCTTGTAGACGCCGCTGACGACCTTGTTGGCAGACACGCCGGTGCTGGGTGGTTGAGAACTGCACGCGGAAATCGACAGCAGGACAGCGATAACAATGAGCCTGAAAAACACACCACACCCTTTGAACAGAGACGCGATTGACGAAGCTGCTCACTATAAAGCACTGGGCGGGGTGTGCATGCCAGGTGATATCAAGAAAAGTACGCCTCTGGGCTAATCCTTTACCTGACAGACCCCATTGGCCCGGTTCTTACCGGTGTACGAAACGTCCGGCGAGCCATCCGGGTTGATCGACAGCGAGATCGTCACACCGCTGCCCTTGGCTTCGAAGTAGTTGTCGTTGAACTTCTTCAAGGGTGCTTCCTTGCCATTGATGTAGATCGGGCCGCCCTTGTCGGCGTGGACCTCAATGTTTCCCGGGCAGGTGGCGTTGAGGAGGGGGATCTGGGCTTGGGCGATGGCGGGGGTGGCCAGCAGGAGGGCTAGCAGTAACGGCTTCATGTGATGCTCCTTGGTCGGCGTGCACAAGAAGGAAGTTATAGCGCATGAATGCCCTGCCCTGTGCCGCAACGGGCCGCTGCACGGCCTGTCGCGGCACAGGGTCGCGCCGCCGCACGCATGCGGCGGCAACGGCTTTACCAGTTGTAGGTCACTGTCCCATACACGGTGCGCTGCTGCCCATATTGGCAACCCATGTCGCTGAAGCAGCCGGACACGTATTCCTCGTCGAACAGGTTGGTGGCGTTCAGCGAGACCTGCATCCCGTCCAGCGACTTGTCGACCTTGCCCAGATCGTATGCAACCAGCGCGTCGACCACGCTGTAACTGTCGACCTTGAAGCTGTTGGCCGTGTCGCCGTAGGTGCTGCCCACGTAGCGGGCACCAGCGCCCAGGCGCAAGCCCTCCATCAAGCCGCCCTGGAAGGTGTAGTCACCCCAGATCGAGGCCATGTGCTCGGGGATGCGGAACGGCGTGTTGCCCTTGTTGCCAGCCTCCGACTTGGTGACTTCGACATCGTTCCAGGTGTAGCTGCCGATCACATTGAAGCCCTTGGCAATCTCGGTCTTGCCTTCCAGCTCCACGCCCTGGGAGCGCACCTCGCCTTCCTGGCGCGAGAAACCGTTGATGTTCTCGGTGGCGTTCTGCTTGGTCAGGTCGAACACCGCCACGGTGTAGAGGCTGTTGGAGCCTGGGGGTTCGTACTTCACACCCACTTCGTACTGCTTGCCGATCTCGGGGTCGAGCTGCGAATTGTTGGCCGTGACGCCCATGACCGGCAGGAACGACTCGCTGTAGCTGGCATACGGGGCGATGCCGTTGTCGAACAGATAGACGATACCGGCGCGGCCGCTGAACTTCTCGTCCTTCTGGGTCTGCGGGTCGCGGTCGTCCTTCTGGTTGCTGGCCCAGTCGTAGCGGCCACCCAGCAGGAATACCCACTTGTCCACCTTCAGCTGGTCCTGCAGGTACACGCCGGTCTGCGAGAGCTTCTGCTCGTAGCTGGCCTGGCTGAACGGGATGAAGCTCAGCGGCTGGCTGTTGTCGGGGTTGAACACATCGAAGCTGCCATTGATCAGGTTCAGCGCCTGGTCCTGATCGAACTTGCCGTTGTTGTAGTCCACGCCGGTCAGCAAGGTGTGCTCGACGGCGCCGGTGGCGAAGTTTGCCTGCACCTGGTTGTCCATCGTGAACAGGCGACCGTCGCCCTTGCGCTCGTCTGCGTAGCGCATGTATTGGTCGCCCACCGGCATGAGCAGGGCGATTTCTGCGCTGGATTGGCGGTAGTCGCTGTAGCGCACGTTCTGGCGAAGGGTCCACACCTCGTCCAGGTGGTGCTCGAATACATAACCCAGCGAGGTCTTTTCGTTGGTCATGTAGTCGAAGCCGGTGTCGCCGACGTAGGTGTCACGGTCGAGACGGCCGCGCGGGTCATGGAACACAGTGCCTTGGGCCGGCAGCGGGTTGGCGAAGTTGCCGGTCTGCTTCTGGTACTCGGCCAGCACGGTCAGCTCGGTGTCGGCGTTGGGCCGGAAGCTGATGGCCGGGGCCACGTACTCGCGGCGGTTGGTGATGTGGTCGGCCTGCGCATCGGCCTCGCGGAACAGGCCGGTCAGACGGTAGCTCCACACGCCCTCCTCGTCCAGCGCATCGCCCAGGTCGAAGGCTGCCTGGTTGTAGTCATGGTTGCCCGCCTGCAGTTGCACCTGGCGCAGTGGCTCGGTGGTCGGGCGCTTGCTCACCAGGTTGATCTGGCCACCCGGATCGGAGGCGCCATAGAGTACCGAGCTGGCCCCGCGCAGCACTTCGATGCGCTCCAGACCATAAGGCTCGGGGGCGTCCCAACCGAGGAAGTCCGGCAGAAAGGTGCGCGTGCCGTCGCGCAGCATGCGTCCGGTGCCCTGCTGGAAGCCGCGGATGGTCAGCTGGTCAGTCACGAACTGCGGGCCGGCCAGCTCGGCGTTGATGCCTGGGCTGTAGCGCAGGGCCTGGGCCACAGTCTTGGGCTGCTGGGCCTGGATCTGTTCACGGGTGACCACCGACACCGAATAGGGCGTCTCGAGTATCGGCGTGTCGGTCTTGGTGCCGGCCGATGCGCGCTTGGCCACGTAGCCGTCATCCGGCGTCACCGAACTGTAGGCCTGGCCAGAGATGCTGGTGCTAGGCAGCATCATCGCCGAATCGCCGCCGCTGCCCTGCAAGGTCACGTGGTTGCCTTCGATGCTGTAGGCGATCGGAGTGCCCTGCAGCAGTTGGCGCAGGGCCTCCTCCGGCTCCATCTGCCCCGACACGCCGCGGCTGCGCAGGCCCGACACCGTGTCCTGGCTGTAGATGATCTGCAGATTGGCCTGGTTGCCGAGGTCGTTCAACGCCGAGGCCAGAGACTTGGCCGGGATGTCGATGCGCACGGGCTCGGCCTGGGCCGGCAGCGCGGCGGCGATGGCCAGGCCCAAGGTGGCGGCGGCGATGCACCGGCGCAGCCGGTGTGCCGGTAGATTCAACGTGAAGGCGCTCATGATACTCCTGATGATTATGGTTATGTTGGCATGTTGATTCGATTCTGCCGCCTGGCCAGCGGGCAGACCCCGCAGCGCTGCAACGGTAGGCGCTCACGCAGGCAACAGACTCGCCGCGTGACCCCGCCAGCATCGCGCCGCAGGGCTGCCCGCATGGCTGTGCACGCATCCTGCTGACGGCAATCGCGAACATGCGCGCGTGCTTCCCCAAGCGCGCGGTCGGGCAGGTTGGCCTGAGCCATCTCCAGCACCCAGTCGATGCAGAGCGCCACGTTGCCCCACAGCAGCCGCGGGGCCAGCCCGGTGTGGGCGGCGAAGCGGCCGACCAACGGGTGCAACAGCTGCTCGTGCAGCCGGTCCAGCAGGCGCGCGCCACTGCGTTCGGCGGGCGCTTCTTCCGTGTCTAATGGCAGGTGCAGCTCGGTCGGTGCACCTTGGGCGTCGATGGTCATGCGCAAACGGGCCGGGTCCAGGGTCGGTGGATCGACATCGAAAAGACCGCCCAGCAGCAATGGCGGCAGCACCAACGCACAGCCCTCCTGGTGCCACTGCGAGGCAACCGCACGAGGGTCAGCCTGTGGCCAGTTGCGGGCATAGCGCGCCAAGGCGCCGCCCAGCAACTCAGGTTCCAGCCAGCCGCTGAGCGACGGTGCGTCGCTGTGCGCCAGCCTGCGCCAGCGAGCCGCCAGCGGCTGCATCTGGGCAGGCAGGCGCGCGAACAGCGCCGGGCTCACGTCAGCGCGGACTCGGCAGCGCCGACCGGCTGGCGCACGAGCCTGCCCTGCTCGATGCGCAGCAGCGTGTCGGCGGCATCGAAATAGCGGTCGTCGTGGGAAATCACCACGATGGTCTTGCCCAAGCGCTGCAGGTCAGGCAGCAGCTCGGTGTAGAAGATGCGACGGAAGGTTGGGTCCTGGTCGGCGGCCCACTCGTCGAACACCAGCACAGGGCGCCCCTCGGTCCAGGCCTGCAGCAGCGCCAGGCGCTTGCGCTGGCCGGTCGACAGGTCGAGGGTGGAAAAGCGCCCATCCTCGATGCTCACCTTGTGCGCGATCTCCAGGCGTTCCAGGTAGCCCATGGCATCGGCCGGCACCTCGCCGCCGGCCTGCACAAGGTCTTCGAACAGGAAGAAGTCCGACAGCACGGTGGTGAACAGCTGGCGGTAATCGTCGCGTTGCTGCTCGCCGACCGGGGCGCCATCGAGCAGCACGCTGCCGCGCTGCGGCACGTACAGGCCCAACAGCAGCTTGATCAGGGTGGTCTTGCCGCCGCCGTTCTCGCCGACGATGAACACGATCTCGCCCTTGCGCAGCGACAGGTTCACAGGGCCGATGGCAAATCCTTGGGTGCCGTCGTCGGTGGCGTACTGGTAATGCACATCGCGCAGTTCAATGCTGTCGATGGCAGTACGTGCAGGCGTGTCCTTGGCTTCGCGCAGGCAGGGTTCGGGCGAGGTGAACTGCTCCGAAAGCTCGGCCACCCGGCGAAACGCCACTTGGGCCCGACCGATGTTCGGCAGCGTGCCCAGCAGGTGTTCCAGCGGGCCTTTCATGTACAGCAGCACCAGAATGAAACCACTGAGCGTGGCGGTGCTGGTGCTCGGCCAGAACGCCTGGAAGGCCAGTGCCACACCAATGACGATGAAGAACAGGGTCGAGCCGACCCCCTTGGCCACGACGAACTGGTTGATCGAGTTGACCTGCTTCTTGCAGATGGCATCGGCAGTGCCCTCGATGCTCTCGCCCAGCAGGCGCAGACGGCGCGGGCGGTTGATGCGCAGCTCCTTGGCACCTTCGGCGATGGAGCGGTAGTGCTTCTGCAAGTCGTCTTCCAGGTCGCGGGCTTCGAAGAAGCCCTTGATACCGCGGGACCGGGCATAGTACTGCGCCACCGAGCCCAGCAGGATGGCCAGGGTGGTGGTGAGGAACATCGCCGGAGACAGCTGCACCAGGTACACCAGGCAACCGAGGGTCACGCTGGCCGACACCGCCAGCGGCGCGAAGGCGAAGGCGAAATCGCTGATGGTGTCGACGTCGTGAGTCAGCACCGGAATCAGCCGGTGGCTGCGGTAGCGTTCCAGCTGGTCGATCGGTGCGCTGAGAATCTTCAGGCCCAGCGACTTGCGCAGACGCGCGATCACATGTTGGCCGACGTAGTTGGTGCCGATGTCCGAGATGACCGAACCCAGCAGCGCCAGCAGGCACAAACCGGCAAAGCCCAGCAGCACGCCACGGCTGGCACCGCCTTCGGCGTGCAGGGCATGGTTGATGGTCGCCAGCAGCCCGGTGATGCTCAGGCCGCCGAGGATGCCCAGCACGGTGGAGACCAGCAGCAGCGGCCAGAACGGGCGCAGCACCTGGGTCAGTTCATGCAGGTTGGATTTTCGGGGAGTGCTCATCGTCGCGGCTTCCAGGCAGGTCTTGCCCGAATGACGAATGAGGGTGTTGTTTGTTCAGCAAATTTTCAAAGCGTGCGGTCAACGCGATGAAATCATGATCACGCCATCACCGCGGCGCAGCTTGACCGGCAGCACCCGTGGCAGGGCATTGACCAGCTGGCTCAGGTCGCGGGTATCGTAGATGCCGCCAAAACGCAGTTCGCCGGCCTCGCTGCCGGCGTCCAGTTGCAGTGGCACATCGAGGTAGCGGTTGATCTGCGCCAAGGCGTCGCGCAAGTTGATGTCATTGAGCATCAGCTTGCCATTGCGCCAGGCCTGGGCCCAGGTCGGGTCGGTGCGGCCCAGTTGCAGCATGCGCCCATGGCGCACCACTGCCTGCATGCCGGCGGTCAGCTCGGCCCCCTGGTTGCGCCCCTCGCCGCCGTCGTTGCGGGTCACCAGCACAGTGCCCTCGGAGACGGTGACGGTGGTCTGCATCGGGGCGGTCCACACGTTGAAATGCGTGCCCGTGACCCGCACGCGGGCATTATCGGTGCTGATCACGAAGGGCTTGTCGAGGTCGCGGTGCACGGCAAAGTAGGCCTCGCCATCATTGAGCAGCACCTGACGCTGGTCGCGGTAACCCAGGTACAGCAGGCCGGTGCGACGGTTAAGCTCCACCTCGCTGCGGTCCGGCAACTGAACCTTGCGTTGGCTTTGCTCGGCCATGTAGTAACGCACGCTGCCGGGCAACACACCCAGCGACCAGCCGGCGGCCCAGGTGCCTCCCGCGGCCAGCAGCAACACCGCGGCGCGTGCCAGCCATGCAGTAGGCCGGCGTTTGCGCGCAGGCAACGCCACCGGCCTGGTGGCACGCGGTGGCAACTGCTCGCTTACCTGCCACACCCGGCACATCTTCCGGTATTCCTCGGCGTGCAGCGGATCGGCGTCGTACCAGCGCAGGAACTCGCTGCGATCGGCATCGGTGCACTCATCGAAATGCAGGCGCACACACCAGTCGGCGGCCATTTCGACGGGGGTCTTCGGGGCTTTGTCAGGCGCTTTCTTCGGAGCTTTCTTCGGAGCTTGGGGAGGGGTTGGCATGTGCGGTTGGCGGTGAAGAAATTTGGCTTAGCTTACTCCATGTCAATGCCGGGTGGTGGCCCGATGCCACAATTTCGCGTTTTTGAGAATCAGCCCTGCGTCCATTGCTGAACATACCGCCGGCTCATTCGTCAACGCAGATGAACGCTCCTGCAGCGCCTCCGCCGGCGACGCAGGGCACCCCAGCAAAGGAGGATTCGCGCATGCCCAGCACCAAGCCCTTCGACGTCATCGGCGTCGGCTTCGGCCCATCCAACCTGGCCCTGGCCATCGCCCTCGAGGAGCAGGCCGAGAACGGCGCACGCCGGGCCCGCAGCCTGTTCCTCGACCGTCAGACTGACTACCACTGGCACGGCGACACCCTGGTCAGCCAGAGCGAACTGCAGATTTCCTTCCTCAAGGACCTGGTGACCCTGCGCAACGCCACCAGCCGCTACAGCTTCGTCAACTACCTGCAGCAGCATGGTCGCCTGATCGACTTCATCAACCTTGGCACCTTCTACCCCTGCCGCATGGAATACAGCGACTACCTGCGCTGGGTAGCCACGCACTTCAGCGACCAGTGCCAATATGGCGAACGCGTCGAGCGCATCGAGCCGGTGAACGCTGCCGGCGGCAACATCGAGCTGCTGGACGTGATCTCGGTCGACAGCCACGGCCGCGAGCATCGCCGGCGCACGCGCTCGGTGGTGGTCGGCACCGGTGGCACGCCGCGCATCCCCACGGTGTTCAAGGGCCTGCGCGACGACACCCGCGTGTTCCACCACTCCCAGTACCTGAGCCGCATCAACCAGCAGCGCTGCGCACGTGGCGAGCCGATGCGCATCGCCGTGGTCGGGGGTGGACAAAGCGCCGCCGAGGCCTTCATCGACCTCAACGACAGCTTCCCGAACGTACGCGTCGACCTGGTGCTGCGCAGCGAGGTCCTCAAGCCAGCGGACGACAGCCCGTTCGTCAACCAGATCTTCGCCCCGGAAAACACCCACCTGTTCTTCGACCAGCCCGAAACCGAGCGCGAACGGTTGATCAACGAGTTCCACAACACCAACTACTCGGTGGTGGACCTCAACCTGATCGAGCAGATCTACGGCATCTTCTACCGCCAGAAAGTCTCCGGCAAACAGCGCCATGCCTTCCGGTGTCGCACCCAGGTGCTCAATGCCAGCAGCCAGGAACACGGGGTGCGCCTGCACCTGCGCGATATCGCCACCGGCCAGGAAGAGGCGCACCACTACGACGCGGTGATCCTCGCCACCGGCTACGAGCGCAAGTCGCACAAAGCACTGCTGGCCCCTCTGGCTGACTACCTGGGCGACTTCGATGTCGAGCGCAGCTACCGCGTGCGCGCCACCCCGGCACTCAAGGCCGGCGTGTTCGTGCAAGGCTTCTCGGAGGCCAACCACGGCTTGAGCGACACCCTGCTGTCGGTGTTGCCAGCCCGTGCCTGGGAAATCTCCGAAGCCCTGCTGGCGCACGCCGAAGCCGCCGAACAGCGCGCCGAGCACCAAGGCCTGAAGGAGACCGCTGCATGAACATGAGCACCGGCCAGCTTCACCCGGCCCAACCCCGGAGCAAGCCCAAAGGCGAGTTGTACCGGCGCTTCGACGAGCAGGTGGGCGCATGGTTCTCGCTGCGCACCCTCGACATCGACGCGGACCTGCAGCGCTTCAACCGCTGGCAGAACAGCCCTCGGGTGGCCCACTTCTGGGAAGAAACCGGCAGCCTCGAGGCACATCGCGAGTACCTGCAGAAAGTCGCCGACACGCCGCACATCTTCAGTGTGATCGGTTGCTTCGACGACGAGCCGTTCGCGTACTACGAGGTGTACTGGGCCCAGGACGACCGCATCGCGCCGTTCTACCCGGCAGGCGAATTCGACCGCGGTATCCACATGCTGGTAGGCGAGGAGCATCATCGCGGGCCTGCCAAGGTCGATTGCTGGCTGCGCTCGCTGGTCAGCTGGCTGCTGCTGGACGAGCCGCGCACCACCCGGGTGGTGGCCGAACCCCGGGCGGACAACGCGAAGATGATCGGCTACATGGAGTCGGTGGGGTTCTCCAAGCAGAAAGAGTTCGACTTCCCCCACAAGCGCGCCGCGCTGATGCTGCTCGAGCGCAGTGATTTCGACCCGTTGCTGGCGGGCTGAAGCACAGGAGCGAGGGCTGCCTGGCAGCCCTCGCCTCCCGCCATTACCTGCCCAGGCTCAATCGCGCAACGCCTCTCCCAGGCGCTGCGCCAACTGCGCATACACCTGATCGATCCCCGGCATCACTGCCCCCATGCGCAACAGATCGTGGGTCGCCGCATAACGCCGGCAGGTCACCGCCACCCCCGCCTGATCCAGACGCTCGGCATAGGCCTGGCCTTCATCCAGCAGCGGGTCGTACTGGGCCAACGCCACGAACGCCGGTGCCACGCCTTGCAGGTCGTTGCACAGCAACGGCGAGAAGCGCCAGTCCAGGCGATCATCCGCCGTCCGTTGGTATTGGCTGTAGAACCACTCCAGCGTCGCACTCTCCAGCAGGTAGCCCTCGTCGAACAGCGCGTTGGACACCGTGGTGCGCGAAGCATCGGTGCTGGGGTAGCACAACAGCTGCAGTCGAATCTGCGGCGCGCCCGCCCTCGCCGCCTGGATCGCCAGCACCGTGGCCAAGGTGGCACCGGCACTGTCGCCGCCCACCGCAAGCCGCCCCACATCCAACCCATGGGCCGGCCCTTCGGCCAGCAGCCAGGCCAGGGCGTCCTCGGCATCGTGCACGGCGGTCGGGAAGCGGTGCTCAGGCGCCCGTCGGTAGTCCACCGCCACTACCGCGCAAGGCGTGCGCCAGGCCACCTCGGCGCAGATGCCGTCGTGGGAATCCAGGCTGCCGACCACGTAGCCGCCACCGTGGAAATACAACAGCACCGGCCACGGCCCATGATTGGCCTGTTGCGGCAGGTACAGGCGCATACCAAACGCCGCGCCGTCGCGGCTGCGGGCGCTCAGCTCATGGCGCTCCACCTGCTGCGGCCAGGCCCACACCAGGCCACGGGAGGCCTGCTCGAAATCCGCGCGGGCCGCCTCGGGCGTCAGCGCATGCAGCGGCGGGCGGCCGGCGAGCCGGCCCTCCTCCACCAGGTCCAGGAACGCGCTCAACTCAGGGTGCAGTGACATGCTTGTAAGTCCTTGAAGGGTGAGCGAGCGGCTCATGCCGGCCGCTCGCACAGGTTGATCAGTTCGTGCAACTGGGCCTGGAAGGCATCCATCAGGCCTTGCACGGTTTCCGGGCGGTAGCGCTTGCAGCTGTAGATGCAGCGCATGCTCAACTGGCCGTGCTCGACCTGGCCGATGATTTCCAGCCAGTTGGCCAGCGGTGCCAGCGGGCTGTGGAAGTCGCCCAGGCTTTCAGGGGCGGCACCGAACAACGCCTGCCCCTCGGCCCTCTGGTCCAGTTGCCCCAGGTAGTTGAAGGTAATACGCGGCTGCGCAAGGCCTGCCAGGGCTTCGCGCACCTCGGTGCGGCCCAGGTAGCGCAGCACGCCATAGCCCAAGCCGCGCCCCGGCACCCGCGCCAGTTGCTCGCGCACTGCCCGCAACGACTCGCCCGGCGTGCCGCTGCCCGGCTGCAGGTGCAACGGGAACAGGCTGGTGAACCAGCCCACGGTGCGGCTCAAGTCCAGTTCGTCGTACAGGTCTTCGCGGCCATGCCCCTCAAGCTGCACCAGCATGGAACTGGCCTGGCTCCAGCGGCACACGGCCCGCGACAGCGCCGTCAGCAGCAAGTCGTTGATCTGCACCTGCAGGGCCGCAGGCGCGGCCTTGAGCAAGCGCTGGGTCGCTTCGGCGTCCAGCTGCATGCGCGCCTCGGACCGAGTGCCCACCAGGTTGCGCCCGCGCGGGTTGTCCACGGGCAGCTCGGCCGGCACATCGCCGCCCAGTTGCTGCTGCCAATAGTTCAGCTCGGCTTCGCCCTCTGGGTTGCGTGCCAGCTGTTGCAGGCGTTGGGCCCAATCGCGGTAGCGGCTGGACGGCGTTGGCAGCTGGGCCGACTGGCCGCTGCTGGCGGCCTGGTAAGCCGCCAGCAGGTCTTCGACCAGTACCTGCCACGACACCCCGTCCACTGCGAGGTGGTGCACCACCAGCAGCAGCCGCTCGCCGCCTTCGGCCAGGCGTGCATGCAACACCCGCAACAGCGGCCCCTGGGTCAGGTCGAGGCTGCGCTGGGCGCGCTGGATAGCAGCCTCCATCGCGGCGCTGTCGGCCAGTTGTTCCTGCCACAACACCGGCACCTGGGCAGCCTCCTCGAGGCTGGCGTAGCGCTGCGACCAACCGCTTGCGCCTTCGACGAAGCGCAGGCGCAGTGCCTCGTGGCGCACCAGCAGTTGCTGCACGGCCTGTTGCAGCGCGTCCTCTTGTAGCGGTTGCAGCACATCCAGCAACAGCGCCTGGTTGAAGTGTCCGCGCTCCGGCATCGGCACCTCGAACAGCCATTGCTGAATCGGCAGCAGGTTGAACAGCTCACCCTCGGGCAGTACCCCCTCGGCCACCGGCGCGACCGCAACTTGCTCGGCCTCCAGCAACTGGGCGATCGTCGGCCGGCGCATCAGGTCGCGCAAGCGGATTTCCCGCTGCAACCCTGGGTGGTTGCGCACCCTCGACACCACTTGCAGGCTGAGGATCGAGTCGCCGCCCAGCTCGAAGAAGTTGTCCTCGACCCCGACCCGCTCGACACCCAGCACCGCTTGCCAGATACCGGCCAGCACGTGCTCCTCTTCGGTGCGCGGGGCGACGAAGGTGCTGTCCTGGCCGATCACTGGCGCCGGCAGGGCGAGCCGGTCGACCTTGCCGTTGGCGTTCAGCGGCAGTGCCTCCAGCACCACCACGTGGGCCGGCACCATGTAGTCGGGCAAGCACGCACGCAGGCGCTGGCGTAGCGATTCGCCCAGCGTTTCGCTGGCCTCGGCAGCCACATAGGCCACCAGTTGCTTGCCACCCTGGCTGTCGCGGGCCACCACCACCGCGCTGTGCACGTCCGATTGCTCGCGCAGGCGTGCTTCGATCTCACCCAGCTCGATGCGGAAGCCGCGTACCTTGACCTGGTGGTCGAGGCGGCCGAGGTAGTCGAACGTGCCATCGGCGCGGCGACGTACCAGGTCGCCGGTGCGATACAGCCGCCCGCCCGTGCTGAACGGGTCGGCGACGAAGCGCTCGGCCGTCAGGCCCGGGCGGCCATGGTAACCGCGGGCCAGGCCTTCACCGCCGATGTAGAGCTCGCCCGCCACCCCTTCAGGCACCGGGTTGAGCTCGACATCCAGCACATGCAAGGTGCGCGTACCGACACGCTCGCCGATGGGGGCGTAGGCGGCGCCGCAGACGGTATCGCCCTCGGCCTTCCACAGCAGCGGCGTGATCACCGTTTCGGTCGGGCCATAGCCATTGATGATCGCCCGCGGGCGCAAGGCTGCGCGGGCACGCTCGAAGGCTGCATCCGGCACCGCGTCACCACCGAAGCAGTAGACCCGCACCGGTGGTGCCGTGCCGTCGGCCTCGGCCTGGCTGGCCAGGGCCTGCAGGTAGGCCGGTGGGAACGCTGCCACGGTGACGCCGTGGCGGGCCATGGCGGCCAGGGTCTGTTCCGGGGTCCACAGTTCGTCGTCGCGCAGCAGCACGCTGCCGCCGAACAGCAGCGGCACCAGCCAGCGCTCATGGGCGCCGTCGAAGGCAAACGACATGAAGTGCAGCTCGCGGTCCGACGGGCTCATGCCGTAGCGCTCGCCGATCGCCTCGCAGTGCATGGCCAGCGGGCCGTGGGCCACGGCCACGGCCTTGGGCTGGCCGGTGGAGCCGGAGGTATAGATCAGGTAGGCCAGGCTGTCGGCATGCAGCGCTACGTCAGGGGCCGTGGCCGGCAGGTCATCCAGCAGCAGGCTGTCGAGGTCGGCGCGGGGCACGTCGGCCAGTGCCGGCAACTGCTCCTTCAGGCTGGAATGGGTCAGCAGCAGGTGCATGCCCGAATCGCGCATGATGAACGCAAGGCGCTCCACCGGGTGACGCGTGTCCAGCGGCAGATAGGCAGCGCCGCACTTGAGCACCGCCAGCAGCGCAACCGGCCAGTCGGTAGAGCGCGGCAGCGCCACGCCCACCACTGTTTCCGGCCCCGCCCCTTGTGCGCGCAGCCAGTGCGCCAGGCGGTTGGCCCTGGCCTCCAGCGCCGCGAAGTTCAGGCGCTGCTCGCCGCACAGCACGGCGTCCCAGTCAGGGCTGCGGCGTGCCCATTCGGCGATGCCTTGGGTCACCCTCGGCAGGTTGCGTCGGGCCGGCAGGCGATTGGCCTCGGCCCGCGCCTGCAGTTCGTCCTCATCAAGCATGGCCAATGCGCCCAACGGGCGGTCGGCGCCCTCGCAGAAGCCTTCGAGCAACTGTTCGAGATGACGCCTTATGCCCTCTACCTCGGCCAGGTTGAAGTGCTGGCGCAGGAACATGTACTCGATTTCCAAGGTGTCACCGAGGGTGACCATGAGGTCCATGGCGTAGTTGGTCACGCCATGGCCGCGCACGGTTTCGAACTGCAACTCACCGTCGTCCCACTCGCTGAGCAAGCTGTCTACCGGCTGGTTCTCGAACACCACGATGCTGTCGAACAGCGCCTGTCCGCCACGGCCGGCCCAGCGCTGCACTTGGCTCAGTGGCGTGTGCTCGTGCTCCCGGGCTGTCAGGTTGTAGGCCTGCAGTTCCTGCAGCCAGTCGCCCAACTGCTGCTCGGGGCGTGGCGCCTGGACGATCGGCAAGGTGTTGATGAACAGCCCCAGGGTGTCCTGGGCCCCCGGCAGCTCTGCCGGGCGGCCCGACACGGTGGCACCGAAGGCCACGCAGCGCTGCCCGGTGTAGCGCTGCAGCAACAGCAACCAGGCTGCCTGCACCAAGGTGTTGAGGGTGACACGCTGGCTGCGGGCGAACTGTTTCAGGCGCTCACTGCGCACCGTATCCAGGTGGCTGTAGATCGCCTGGTGGCCTGACTCGCCACGCTCACCGGCCAGTGCCTGGGCGAGGAAGGTGGGTTCTTCCAGCGCTTGCAGGCGTTCACGCCAGAATCGCTCGCTGACCAGCGGATCGCGGGTCTGCAGCCAGTCAAGGTAGTCGCGATAGCGGCCTGGGGCCGGTAGTGGCTGGCCCAGGTAGCGCCGCAGCACCTGGCCGATCAGCAACGACAAGCTCCAGCCGTCCAGCAGCAAGTGGTGGTAGGTCCACACCAGCCGGTAACGACGCGGGCCCAGTTGCACGAACAGCAACCGCTGCAATGGCGCCTGGGCCAGGTCGAAGCCACGTTCGCGCTGCTCGCGAGCGACCGCCTCGGCCTGTTCGGTGGTGGGCGTGAAGCCTTGCCAGTCAAGCTGCTCCACCGGCAGGCTGACGCTGCGGTGGATCACCTGCATGGCATCGGCGAAGCCTTGCCAGACGAAGCTGGCACGCAGGCTGTCGTGGCACCCGCTGACCTCGTTCCAGGCGGCGATGAAGCGCGCGGCGTCCAGGCCGTCGATCACTACATCCAACTGGTTGACGTAGAGGTCGGTGCCACTGTCCAGCGCGTGGAACAGCATGCCTTGTTGCATCGGTGACAACGGCAGGATGTCTTCCACGGCGTCCAGCGAGGCCGGCAGTGCCGCGCGTTCGGTTTCGCTCAGGCTGGTGAGGTCCAGGCGGGTCACGGACAACGCGGTGGCGTGCTCCAGCGGCTGCGCCTGGGCAGCCAGGGCGCGCACGCTCTGGTGCATGAACAGGTCGCGCGGGGTCAGTGCCAGGCCCGCTTCACGGGCGCGGGCAACCACTTGCACCGAGACGATGGAGTCACCGCCCAGCTCGAAGAAGTTGTCCTCGGCACCTACCTGCGGCAGGTTCAGCACCTGTTGCCAGATCGCGGCCAGG
>Ga0160431_100212_pt1 | contig 39446 bp, 33 predicted proteins | sample HID1971K_E0MG_FD_108212 | JGI IMG/M metagenome (GOLD analysis project Ga0160431, IMG submission 108212) | Enriched millipede-associated microbial communities from UW Madison campus, WI, USA - HID1971K_E0 MG | ecosystem: Host-associated > Arthropoda: Insects > Digestive system > Unclassified ...
AGCCACGTGAATATGCTCTTTCCAACGGATCACGCTTAAGTCTTCTCATAGGGTGTTGCCCTCACTTGTTGACTGTAATGTCCCGTCGGCCTCTCCGAGGCCGGGCAGAGTCTTTCTGCCGGTTTATGCGCCCGCTGCCGGCGTGGCGGGCTGAAGGTGCCGCTACGTTGCGAAGCGGCCTGAGACCAGTTCTAACGAATGCAGGTCACGGTGGGAATGATCGATTTGTCATAAGGACGTAACGTTTCCAAGGGTGAGGCCATAAGTAAATAAATGCGACTCAACCTTGTTTGGCCTTGAGCCCGCTATGATCGGGGTTTGCTGATCATTGACGTCATTTCGCCAGCGTGGCGCGGTAATGAAAGAAATATCTGGTAATGCGACGAAGGGTCACACCGACCCCCCTATCGCTGGAAATTATTCGTACTGCCTGATGATCTAAGCTGTTCTTGCCAGTCGGCAAGCGGCAGATCAATCCGGCGGCCCGGCCGACCTGCTGCATGAATGCAGCTAGCGAAGGCCACTCGGACGCTTGCTGAAAGGGCGTTCGGGAAAACATCGGCAAAGCGATGCGTCGCTTCGCCAGTCAAATAGCCCAAGGCGCTGGAATACTCATGTCGGACCGTTTCGAACTCTACCTCACCTGCCCCAAAGGCCTTGAAGGCCTGCTTGCCGAAGAGGCCAAGGGCCTCGGCCTGGACGAAGTGCGTGAGCACACCTCGGCCATCCGCGGCACCGCCGACATGGAAACCGCCTACCGCCTGTGCCTCTGGTCGCGTCTGGCCAACCGCGTGTTGCTGGTGCTCAAGCGCTTCGCCATGAAGAATGCCGACGACCTGTACGATGGTGTGAATGCGCTCGACTGGGCCGATCACCTGGCGGCCGATGGCACCTTGGCCGTGGAGTTCAGCGGCCATGGTTCGGGCATCGACAACACGCACTTCGGCGCACTGAAGGTCAAGGATGCGATCGTCGACAAACTGCGCAACCGCGAGGGCTTGCGCCCGTCGGTGGAAAAGGTCGACCCGGACGTGCGGGTGCACCTGCGCCTGGACCGCGGCGAGGCGATCCTGTCCCTTGACCTGTCCGGCCACAGCCTGCACCAGCGTGGCTATCGCTTGCAGCAGGGCGCCGCGCCACTGAAGGAAAACCTGGCCGCGGCCGTGCTGATCCGCGCGGGCTGGCCGCGTATCGCAGCCGAGGGCGGTGCATTGGCCGACCCGATGTGCGGTGTCGGCACCTTCCTCGTCGAAGCGGCGATGATCGCCGCCGACATCGCGCCCAACCTCAAGCGCGAGCGTTGGGGGTTCAGCGCCTGGCTTGGCCATGTGCCAGCCACCTGGCGCAAGGTCCATGAAGAGGCCCAGGCCCGTGCCCAGGCCGGCCTGGCCAAGCCGCCGCTGTGGATTCGCGGCTACGAAGCCGACCCGCGGTTGATCCAGCCGGGGCGCAACAACGTCGAACGCGCAGGTCTGGGTGACTGGATCAAGATCTACCAGGGTGAAGTCGCCAGCTTCGAGCCGCGTCCGGACCAGAACCAGAAAGGCCTGGTCATCAGCAACCCGCCTTACGGCGAGCGCCTGGGCGACGAAGCCAGCTTGCTGTACCTCTACCAGAACTTCGGCGAGCGTCTGCGCCAGGCGTGCATGGGCTGGGAAGCGGCGGTGTTCACCGGCGCGCCGGAGCTGGGCAAGCGCATGGGCATCCGTAGCCACAAGCAATACGCTTTCTGGAACGGTGCGCTGCCGTGCAAGCTGCTGCTGTTCAAGGTGCAGCCGGATCAGTTCGTCACCGGCGAGCGCCGCGAGGTCCAGGCCGACAATGGCGATGGTCGCCGACCGGTCGCGGTGGCCAGCGAGCCGGCACGCCTGTCCGAAGGTGCCCAGATGTTCGCCAACCGCCTGCAGAAGAACCTCAAGCAGCTGGGCAAGTGGGCCCGTCGCGAACAGATCGACTGCTATCGCCTGTACGATGCCGACATGCCCGAGTACGCACTGGCGGTCGACCTCTACCAGGATTGGGTGCATGTGCAGGAGTATGCAGCACCGCGTTCGGTCGACCCGGAAAAGGCCCAGGCACGCCTGCTCGACGCCCTGGCGGCGATTCCCCAGGCGCTGGGCATCGACCCACAGCGCGTGGTGCTCAAGCGCCGCGAGCGGCAGAGCGGCACCCGCCAGTATGAGCGCCAGGCCACCGAGGGGCGTTTCCAGGAGGTCAAGGAAGGGGGGGTCAAGTTGCTGGTCAACCTCACCGACTACCTCGATACCGGCTTGTTCCTCGACCATCGCCCGATGCGCATGCGCATCCAGCGCGAAGCCGAGGGCAAGCGCTTCCTCAACCTGTTCTGCTACACCGCCACGGCCTCCGTGCATGCCGCCAAGGGTGGCGCGCGCAGCACCACCAGCGTCGACCTGTCGAAGACCTACCTGGACTGGGCGCGCCGCAACCTGGCGCTGAACGGCTTCTCCGAGCGCAACCGCCTGGAGCAGAGCGATGTCATGGCCTGGCTGGAAGGCAATCGCGACAGCTATGACCTGATCTTCATCGACCCGCCGACCTTCTCCAACTCCAAGCGCATGGAAGGGGTATTCGACGTACAGCGCGACCACGTGCAGCTGCTTGACCTGGCCATGGCACGGCTGGCGCCGGGTGGCGTGCTGTATTTCTCCAACAACTTCCGCAAGTTCCAGCTCGACGAGCATCTGAGCACGCGGTATGTGGTGGAAGAAATCAGCGCCCAGACCCTGGACCCGGATTTTGCCCGTAACAGCCGCATTCACCGGGCCTGGCGCCTGCAATTGCGCTGATACGACACGCCGCATTGCATAGCTAATGGCCAATAGCTATAACTCAGCACAGGGCCAGACAATCGCAGGACGCTGACGTGATGAGAACGATCTATGTCGAAGTATGGCGTGCGTGCGAAGGTGCTGGGCCTGTGCAGCGAGGCGATGGCTGCCTGGGCGGTGGCCCTGGTGGCGTTGGTGGCCGGCGGCTTGCTGTCGGCTGGCCTGGCATTGGCCACGCAGGCGTTCTACAAGCAGCAACTGCGCCAGCGCTTCGAGCTGCTGGCCAGCGAGCGCTTTAGCCGAATCGCCGAGCGCTTCGACGAGCAAGAGCAGCGCCTCAATGCCTTGCGGCGTTTCTTCAATTACTCCAACGAGATCACCCCGCGCGAATTCGACGGCTTTGCCCGGCCCTTGTTGCGTCGCACCCAGGCCTACTCCTGGGCGCCGCGTGTCGAACATGCGCAGCGGCGTGAATTCGAGCGTCAGGCCAGTGCCAGGCTGGGGCAACCCTATGAAATCCGTGTCGTCGATGGCTACGGCAACTGGCAGGCGGCGCCACCTCGCGATCATTACTTTCCGGTGCTTTATACCCAGGCCACTCGCCGGCAAGGGCAACCCTACGGGTTGGACCTGCTCAGTCAGCCGGCACGCGAGCAGACCCTGCAGCGCGCCGTGGCGCCCGGCAGCATGGCGGTGTCCGAACCCCTGGACATGATCAACGTCGCCGACGGCTACAGCCGTGGGCTGTTGATGGTGGCGCCGGTGTTCGCCGACAAGGAACCCTATGGCGAGCCCCAGGGCGTTCCCGCTGGCTACGTGATGGCATTGCTCAACCTGGGCCAACTGGTCAGCGATGGCTTGCCGACGACCCGCGAGGACAACCTGGTGGTCCGCATCATCGACCCCAGCGGGCGCGATGGCGGCGAAGTGTTGTTCGACTCGCAGAACCCGCCAGCCCCCTTGGCGCTGGACAGCAGCCAATTGCTGCACCTGGCCGACCACCACTTCCAGCTCGATATCCGGCCGAGCCAAGTCTTCATGCAGGGCAATCGCTCCTCAGCAGCACTGGCGGTGGGGTTTCTGGGTGGCTTGCTGAGTCTGCTGCTCAGCGCCTTGCTCTACAGCCTTTTCAGTCAACGGCAGCGGGCCTTGACGGTGGTCGAGCAGCGCACGGCCGAGTTGCGTGTCAGCGAGCAGTCGCTGCGCGAAACCCACAATCAGCTGCGCAGCGTGCTCAACGCTGCCACCCAGGTAGCGATCATCGCCACCAGCCTCAAAGGCGTCGTCAGCACCTTCAATGCCGGTGCCGAGCGCATGTTGGGCTACTCGACTGCCGAGGCGGTCGGGCAGCTTCGGCTGGAGAATCTGGTGTTGCCGGAGGAACTCGACCAGCGCGCCCATGTCTTGAGCCTGCGCTACGGGCGCCACATCGCCGGCGGCCAGGCCATGTTCGCCGATACCCTGCAGGAGGGCGGTGCCGAGCCCAGCGAGTGGACCCTGGTGCGCAAGGATGGCAGCCACCTGCTGGCCAACATGTTGGTCACCGCGGTGCTCGACGAGCAGGGGCTGTGGGTCGGCTACCTGGCGATCTGCATCGATGTCACCGAGCGGCGCCGTGTGCATGAAGCGCTGGCATTGCGTGACCGGTTGCTGGAAAAGCTCAGTGCGCAGGTACCGGGAGGGATCTATCAGTACCGGCTGGATGCCGATGGTCACTCCTGCTTCCCGTACGCCAGCGAAGGGCTGTTCGATATCTATGAGGTCGACCTGCAACGGCTGAGCGAAGACGCCAGGGTCGTGTTCGAGCGTATTCATCCCGATGACCTGGAGCGTGTGCGCGGATCGGTCCGCTATTCGGCCGAACACCTCACGGCATGGCGCGAGGAATACCGCGTGTGCCTGCCGCGTGCGGGCTTGCGCTGGGTGCGCGGCGAGGCGACGCCGGAAATCGGTGAAGAGGGTTGCACGCTGTGGCATGGCTACCTGACCGACATTTCCGACCTCAAGGGGGTGGAGGACGAGTTGCGGACCCTGTCGGTCACTGACGCGCTCACCGGCATCCACAACCGTCGCTATTTCCAGGAACGGCTGAAGATCGAGCTGGAGCGCGCCCAGCGCGACGACCAGGACCTGGCGGTGATCATGCTTGATATCGATCACTTCAAGCGCATCAACGACCAGTTTGGCCATGCGGTCGGTGACCTGGTGCTGCGCAGCCTGTGCCAGCGCATTGGCCAGCGGTTGCGGCGTACCGATGTGTTCTGTCGGCTGGGCGGTGAAGAATTCATGGTGTTGTGCCCGGGCAGCAATGTCGAGCAGGCGCAGGTGTTGGCCATGGAGTTGTGGCAGAGCGTGCGCAGCGTGCCGGTCGAGGGCGTGGGCAAAGTGACGGCGAGTTTTGGCGTGGCGGGATGGCGGCCGGGGGAGGGCGCCGACGCCTTGCTGTTGCGGGCGGACGCGGGAGTGTATGCAGCGAAGCAGGCGGGGCGGGACCGGGTCGAGTCGGAGCCGGGCTGATGGGCGGTGGCGGCTTTATTGCCGGCAAGCCGGCTCCCACAGGATCACCGTCAGCGGGGTCATCTGTGGAAGCCGGCTTGCCGGCGATAGGGGCACCAGGAAAATCAGGGTGCGGTAGCTGCGGTACCGTTACCCGCTTTCGGCTGGCGATAAAGGTCGAGCAACACCTGATCCAGCACCTGCGAAGCGCCCCAGGGTTTCGGATCGTTGAGGATCGCCGCCACTGCCCAGGTATTGCCATTGCTGTCACGGCTGAAGCCGGCAATGGCGCGTACGGTGTTCAGGGTGCCGGTCTTGATATGGCCCTCACCGGTCATGGCGGTGCGCTTGAGGCGCTTGCGCATGGTGCCATCCATGCCCACCAGCGGCATCGAGCTGATGAACTCGGCCGAGTACGGGCTGTTCCAGGCAGCCTGCAGCAGTGCCGCCATCTCACGGGTGCTGACCCGTTCGGCACGCGACAACCCCGAACCGTTTTCCATCACCAGGTGCGGCGCAGTGATGCCTTTCTTTGCCAGCCACTGGCGCACCACGCGCTGGGCCGCGCGGGCATCGTCGCCATCGGCGTCGGTACGGAACTGTGCACCGAGGCTCAGGAACAGCTGCTGGGCCATGGTGTTGTTGCTGTACTTGTTGATGTCACGGATCACTTCGACCAGGTCCGGTGAGAAGGCTCGGGCCAGCAGGCGGGCGCTCTTGGGCACGTTCTCGATCCGGTCACGGCCTTGGATGGTGCCACCCAGTTCGTTCCAGATTGCCCGAACGGCGCCGGCGGCGTAGGTCGGGTGATCGAGCAGCGACAGGTAGGTCTGCGAGTTGCAGCCGTCGGCGAGTTGACCGCTGACCACCACGCTGATCCCGTCGGGTTGGGCAACCGGGTTGTAGCGGACGTCGCCGGTGCATTGCTTGGAGGCCACGGCCTTGACCTGGTTGTCGATACGGATGCTGGCGATCGGTGGCTCGACGGCGACGGTCACCTTGCCGCCGTCATTGCGGGCGACGAAGCGCAGGGCCTTGAGGTTGACCAGCAAGGAATCGGGCTTGACCAGGAACGGCTTGTTGACGTCACCGCCATCGTCGTTGAACTGCGGCAGGTTGGGTTGCACGAAGTGGCTGCGATCGAGCACCAGGTCGCCGGTGACGGTGCGCACGCCATTGGCACGCAGGTCACGCATCAGCAGCCAGAGTTTCTCCATGTTCAGCTTCGGGTCGCCACCGCCTTTGAGGTAGAGGTTGCCGTTGAGCACGCCATTGCTGAGGGTGCCGTCGGTGTAGAACTCGGTCTTCCACTGGAACGTGGGGCCGAGCAGTTCAAGGGCGGCATAGGTGGTGACCAGTTTCATGGTCGAGGCGGGGTTGACCGACACGTCTGCGTTGAACACGGTCGGCGTGCCCGGGCCATTGAGGGGCAGCATAACCAGCGACAGTGCGGTGTCCTGCAGTTTGTTGGCCTTCAGCGCCTGCTGCACCTTGGGTGGCAGGGCAGTGTTGACGGTTGCCGCATGGCTGGGCAATGCGAAAGGCAGCATCAGGCTGGCAAGAACGAGGGGGCGAAGCTTTTTGATCATATGAGGTTAATACCCTGCGGACGAGGGAAAAAGACATTGGGGTTGTAAGAGATGATGACCCCAAGACGAATATAGTGCGCATTATGCCCCAAGCGCAGCGCCTGTTGCGCCACGTTCGACGGAAAAGCGCCTTTGTACCGCGGAAACTGGTAAAGTGCCGCGCGTAATTACTCAAGAGGATTGTTTCATGGCTACCAACCGTTCCCGTCGTCTGCGCAAGAAGCTGTGCGTGGATGAGTTCCAGGAGCTGGGTTTCGAACTGAACCTGGGTTTCAAGGAAGACCTGTCTGACGAAGCCATCGATGCCTTCCTCGACGCCTTCCTGGCAGAAGCCATGGATGCCAATGGCCTGGACTACGTCGGCGGCGATGACTTCGGCCTGGTCTGCCTGGCCAACCGTGGCTCGGTCAGCGAAGAGCAGCGCGCTACCGTCGAAGCCTGGCTCAAGGGCCGCAACGAACTGACCACCATCGAAGTCAGCCCGTTGCTGGACGCCTGGTATCCGGAAAAGCCGATCAACCCGGCTTCCTGATGCACGCTTGAGTGCCGCCCGCCCGGGCGGCGCTCGATCAAGCCCCGGCCAGCGCCTTGGCCAGGGCTTTCTCCACGCGGCGCATATGCCGCGCCAATGCCTGCCGACGCAGTTTCAACTGTGCTACTGGCACATTCTCCTCGTTCATCGCCTCGCAGGCCGACATCATGCTGCGCGATTCCAGCATGCGTGCCGCGCTGAGGATCTTGTGCGCCTGTTCGCGCAGGGCAATGGCCTCGCGCTCGGGGTTCAGGGCCATCAGTTCTGTGAAATCCTCTTGCAGGCTCTGGTGCAGGGCCGTGAGCAACCGATCACGCTCGGCGGCATTGTCGCCTACGATGCTGCGCAGACCCTTCAAGTCGAACGGCCGTCGGGGGCCTGCCTGCTGCTCGCGTCGGGCGATAACGGCCAGGCGCTGGCTGAGGGTGCGCAGGCTGATGGGTTTGAGCAGGCAGTCGTCCATGCCGACACTCAGGCATTTCTGCCTGACTTCTGGCTGGGCATTGGCGGTGTAGCCGAGCAGGACGCAGGGTGGGCGTTCGCTACGGCGTTCTTCGGCGCGAATTGCTGCGGCCAGCTGGTAGCCGTTCATGTGCGGCATGTTGCAATCGAGCACCACGACATCGAACTGTCCTTCGCGCCATTGATCGAGGCCCTCGCGGCCGCCGCTGGCGGTGGCATGGCGCAGGCCCAGATAGCCTAGCTGCTGTGCCATCAGCAGCAGGTTGGCGGGATGGTCATCGATCACCAGCACATTCAGCTGCGGGTCGGGCACGTCGACATCGTCCTCCATTCGGGAAAGCAGTGGCGGCGCACCGACGCGCTGCAGGGGCAGGGTCAGGCGCACCTTGGTACCGAAATCCGGCAGGCTCTTGATGCTCAGCCTGCCACCCATCATTTCGCACAGGCTGCGGCAGATGGCCAAGCCCAGCCCTGTGCCTGCGCGGGCACTCTGGCTGTGCGGGTTGGCCTGGACGAACGGGTTGAACAGGCGCTGCAAGTCATCGTCATGAATGCCGATGCCGCTGTCGCGCACTTCAAGTGCCAGGCTTGTGCTGGCCGCAGGGCCTGCGTCGCGAAGGCTCAGGCAGACACGCACATGACCATGTTCGGTGAACTTGATGGCATTGCTGACCAGATTGCAGAGGATCTGCTTGAAACGCAGTGGGTCGAGCAGGGCATGGCAGCGGGCGCTTGGGTTGATGATCACTTCCAGTGCCAGGCCTTTCTGTCGCGCCTGGCCTTCGAATATTCGGCCCACCGACTCGACCAGTGCCGCCACTTCGACAGGCTCCGGTGCAAGGGTCAGATGGCCGGACTCGATGCGCACGATATCCAGGATATCGCCCATCAGCCCCAGCAGGTCTTTCGCCGAATGGTGGGCAACCTCCAGGGACATCAGGTCGACCTGGCCGTGATTGGCGCGTTTGACTGCCAGTTCAAGCATGCCGATCACCGCATTCATCGGCGTGCGGATCTCGTGACTGATGGTGGCCAGGAAGGTGCTCTTGGCCCGGTTGGCATCGTCGGCTTGCTGTTTGGCCTCACGCAGCTCCTGAACCAGCTTGCGGCGATCGCTGATGTCGATCCAGCCGCCGATGATGCCTTGCACCTCACCCAGTGAGTCGTGGTAAGGCAGGATCCAATGGTAGATGGTGATTTCCTGGTCCTTGAGCCGTAATGGGCGGTCGACCACCAGCGGTACGCCTGCGGCCATCACTTGCAGGTAATCGGCGTGGATCTGCCGGGTATACTCCGCGGCCGCGAACAGGCTGTCTTCGAGGCGCTTGCCCAGCACTTGATCGAGGCTTGCCTGCACGGCATCGAGGTAACTGGCGTTGCAGCTTTGCAGGCAACCATCTCGGTCACGCACGTACATGGGATGCGGCGTTCCGTCGAGCAGGGCCCCCATGAACTGCAACTGATCACTCAGGGCGCGTTCGGCGCGTTGGCGTTGCTTGATCTGGCGTCGCAAGCGGGCATTCCAGATCAGCGCCAGCAGCAGAAGCAGGCCGGTGCCCAGCAGCACTTGCATGGCCAGGCGGCGGAACCCTTCCCAACTGCTGTCGTCATGTCGGTTGAAGTCGCGCCAACGGTTGTTGATGCTTCCCATCTCTTCGGGCGAGATACTCAGCAAGGCTTTGTCCAGGATCGAGGCGAGCGCCTTGGCCTCGACGGTCGTGGCCATGGCGAAGTTGGCCGGCTCACTGCCGACCGTGCTGCGAATGACCAGGTCGGCATTGCCGGCCAAGGTAGGGTTGGCATCGATCAACGTGGTGATCACGCCATCGACGGCGCCACTGCTCAGCAATGCCATGGAGTAGAAGGGGCTTTCGGTCTCGATCCAGCCCGTTTGCGGATAACGGCTTGCCAGCCATTCGGCCACGGTGCTGTAGCGGGTGATCGCGATACGGTGCCCGCGCAGTTGTTCGAGCGATGCGTATTCAGCGTCTTGCGCGCGGGTCACCAGTACGTGGGGACTCTCGAGGTAGGGACGGCTCAGGTGCAGGCGTCGTTCGCGCATGCCCTCGACATCCAGGACGGCGATCAGGTTCACGCGCCCGTCTTCAAGGCGAGTGACCATGTCGGCAATACCGTTGGCCCGCTGCACTTCGAAACGCAGTCCGGTGCGCAAGCGAATGAGCTCCAGCAGGTCGGCGGCAATTCCACGGAAATGGCCCGTGCCGTCGAAATAGGACAGGGGGGCGGCCGTCTCGTCGATGGCCACCTGCATGATCGGATGGTCTTGCAGCCATTGGGCTTCGTCCGCGGTCAGGCTGAGTTTGCGATTGCTCAACAGCTGTTCGCCACCAGCACTCCAGCGCTTGAACAGGCTGGAGCGAATGGCGCTTGGCTGGTGGTCGAGGGCGGCGTTCACCAGCTCGAGCAGCAGCGTGTCCTGGGCCCGCATGGCGAAGCCGAAGCCGATATTCTCGTGCTCGCCGAAACTGGCCATGCGCAAGCGTGGCAGGTGGCCGCGGTTGAGTTGGTAGTGGGTCGAGAGGGTATCGCCAAGGAACACGTCGGCCTGCCCGAACGCGACAGCATTCAGGGCCTGGGATGAGGAGCCGAAGGCCAGCAGTTCGGCCTTTGGATAGGCTGCCAGGACGTTTTTGGTGGGCAGGTAATGATAAAGCATGCCCAGGCGCATGCCTTCCATGCCGGGATCGAGCGTGCGCGGCTCGTCCTCGCGGGTGACCAGTACCGGCTGGTCAATGGCATAGGCGTGCGAGAGGGCGAGCCCGTCGCTGGCGGCTTCATAGCCGTTGGCGCTGCCGAGCAGGTCGATGTCACCCCGCTTGAGCGCGGCCACGGCTTCTTGCCGGCTGGGGTAGCGCAGTACCCGGATCGGCAGCTGCAAGGCCTGCCCGATCAGGTTGGCATACTCGGCAGTCAGGCCCTGATAATCGCGCCCGCCACTGGTGATGTCGAACGGTGGGTAATCGGGTGCCGATGTGCCCAGGGTCAGCTGTTGCCTTCCCTGCAGCCATTGCTTTTGCAGTGGCGTCAGCTGCAACCGTACCAATGAAGTCGCTGAGCGGGCCAGCAGGGAGTAAGGCGTGACCTCTTGCTCCAGTGCCTGGGTTGTGCCAGAGGCCAATGCCAGGCAAACCAGCAGGACGCCAATGAATCGCGCCATCGGCCACCTCAGACCAGTGCGTTGCGTTTGGCCATTTCGATGAGATCGACCAAGGTGTCGACCTGCAACTTCTGCATCAGGCGTTTCTTGTAGGTGCTGACGGTCTTGTTGCTCAAGAACATGCCGGAGGCAATTTCCTTGTTGCTTCTTCCCTGAGCGAAAAGTTGCAGGACCATCAGTTCTCGATCATTGACCTGACGGAATAGTCTGAGCTCGGCCTGCGCTGTTTCATGGCTGTTATGAACAACCTGGCTGGGGAAGTAGTTGTATCCGGCGAGTACGGCTTTTATCGCACTGAGCAGTTCACTGAGGTCTTCCTGCTTGCAGACATACCCGGCGGCGCCCGAGTGCATGCAACGCGGGGCGAACAGTGCGGGTGATTGCGCGGTGAGGATAAGCACCCTGGAAGGCAGGGCCATGGCCTGAAACCGAGACAGCACCTCCAGGCCGTCCAGCCTGGGAATACTGATATCGAGAATGACCAGGTCCGGGAGGGTTTCGCGAATCATCTGCATGGCGTCGACGCCATTGTCCGACTCGCCAACGATCTTGTAGTTCTGGTTCTCGAGCAACATACGGACGGCCAGGCGAATGACCGGATGATCATCGACGATGAATACGGTGTACATGTTCAAGTTCCCTGCGACGGGTGACGAAGGCAGGGCGCACCTTAACCCAGTTGGCTGGCGCCGGGGGTACGACGGGAGGCGAATAGCGCTTTAAGGGAAATTGCCTACAAGAGAAAGCAACTAACGCTACGAAATGTAATAAAACAATTCCGAGTAGACGCTGTTTTAAGGTGGGTTCGGATGAGGTTTGTTGGAAGGTGTTTAATGTTTAAACATCATTTGTAGGAAGCATCCTACAAGAATGCCGCCGGCCAGTTTGGCCTGGCGGCATCGCACAGTTTCAGGTCGGGCTGGAGCGACCGGTCATTTCCCTGGCCATTTCGCTGGCGTAGCTGTCGGTCATGCCGGCGATGAAATCGATCATCCGCAAGAAGGATGTGTGCAGCGAGTCGTGCGGGCTGGGCGCATTGTTGCCGATCAGGTCGAGCACGCGACGGCTCTTGAACGACGGGGTGCGCCCGCCGTGTTGTTCAAGGGCGGCGGCACAGAAGGTGTTGAGCAGGATTTCCAGGGTGGTGTAGGCACCGATCTCGTGCAGCGTCTTGCGTTTGTCCTGGAAGATCTTGTTGCGCGCCATGTCCTTGGCCTGCAGCACACAGCGCTTGGCCGGGCCGTGCATGTGCTCGACCAGATCCCCGCTCAACCGCCCGGCAAGCAGTGCTTGCTGTTGCTCGACGAACGCGTGCGCGGCCGCGTTGGTCAGGTGCTCGATGGCCTTGCCGCGCAAAATGGCCAGTTTGCGCCGACGTGAGTCCGAAGGGCCGAGTTGGCGGTACGTCTCAGGCAGGTCGTCGCCGACCAGGTCGAGCAGCAGCGCTTCGACTTCGGCGTAGTGCAGCAGCCCCATCTCCAGGCCGTCTTCCAGATCGATCAGGGCATAGCAGATGTCGTCCGCAGCCTCCATCAGGTACACCAGCGGGTGGCGTGCCCAGCGTTGCTCTTCGAGCAGGGGCAGGCCCAGCTTGCGGGCGATCTGTTCAAGCAGCGGCAGTTCGCTCTGGTAGCAGCCGAACTTGTGTTTCTTGTAGCCCAGGTTATCGGCATGCCGTGCTGTCCAGGGGTACTTGAGGTAGGTGCCGAGGGTGGCGTAAGTCAGCCGGGTTCCACCATCGAACTGGTGATACTCAAGCTGTGTCAGCACGCGAAAACCCTGGGCATTGCCTTCGAAATTGAGAAAGTCGCCGCGTTCGTCATCAGTCATGCCATCCAGCCAGCCACGCCCCGCAGCCTGGTGGAACCAGTGGCGGATGGCGTCTTCGCCGGAGTGGCCGAACGGTGGGTTGCCGATGTCGTGGGCCAGGCAAGCGGACTGGATGATCATGCCCAGGTCGCTGGGCGCACACCAGTCGGGCAGGCTGTCACGCAGCGTTTCGCCCACGCGCATTCCCAGCGAGCGGCCGACGCAGCTGACTTCCAGGGAGTGTGTCAGGCGTGTGTGGATATGGTCGTTGCTGGAGACCGGGTGGACCTGGGTCTTGCGTCCCAGGCGGCGAAAGGCACCTGAGAAGATGATCCGGTCGTGGTCCTTGTGAAAAGGGCTTCGCCCCAGTTCTTCGGGGCTGTACAGGGCTTTGCCCAGACGTTCGCGGGTGAGCAGGGTATGCCAGTCCAAGGCTCGGTCTCCTATCGATCGAAGGACATAGCATCCTGCGTGGAGCAGGGCCGCGCAAGGGGCAGGTGGGCACCGCTGGCGATGCAACGGCGCCAGTGGTTCAGGGGCGTCGCCCTGCTTGCAGGTAGAGGCGTACCAGCGGCACCAGGCTGCTGCCCAGGCGCACCAGGCGCGTCAGGTTACCGCTGCGCACGCCTTTGCCGGTCAGGAAGCCCAGCGCGACGACTGCACCGATGCCCCAGAGCGGCGCATGCTTGATGCCCAGCCCATCGTGCAGCGATCCGCCCATGCCGCGCAGCCGCTGCAGCGGTTGCAGCAATTGCCCCGATTCGTGGCGGATTTCCTGGCGATGCATCTCCAGAATCAAGCGCAGCAGGGCCTTGCGCAGCTCTCGTGGGTTACGGGTGTTCGGCAGTTCAGGCAGGCTCATGGCAACATTCGCTCCCGGTCCTTGGCAAGTTCTTCGAGGGTGGCACTGAATGGCGACGATTCGTCGAACACCGCCGCTTTCAGGCGCAGCCCGCAATACAGCGCGGCGAGGCCATAGAACACGCACAGGCCGATGATGCCGGCCAGGCGATAACTGTCCCACAGCAGCACCAGCAGCAGGCCTGAAAGAGCGGTCAGCAACAGCAGGGCGAACACCAGCGCCAGGCCTGCGAACAGCAGCAGGCTCAAGGTGCGTGCCTTCTGCTCCTGCAACTCGATGCCGAACAGTTCGATATGGCTGTGCAGCAGCCCCAGCAGTGCCGCGCCGAGGCGTTTGCCCGAGGCGCCGCTGGCAATGGTGTCATTCTCCATGGGGGCTCCTCAGCGCCGATTGGCCAGCAGGCCGATCAGCAGGCCGACACCGGCGGCGATGCCGATGGCCTGCCAAGGATTTTCCTGTACGTATTGTTCGGCGCTGCCCAGTGCCGCCTGGCCATGTTCTCGCACGGAGTCCTGGGTCAGTTGCAGGGTTTCGCGGGCTTGGCTCAGGCGCTCGTGGATCTGCTCGCGCAAGTCGTCGGCCTGGTCGCCAGCCAGGTTGGCCGTGTCGGCCAGCAGTTTCTCGGTATCACGGACCAAGGCCTGGAAGTCAGCCATGAGGATTTCTTGTGCAGTCTTTGCCGATTTGCTGGCCATGGAGCTCTCCCTGTGTAGGTGTGTGGTCTTTCGAGTTTGCCAAAGCGCCGAAGGTTCACTGTCGCAATGGTATGGGCCTTGCTAGTCCTTGCGCAAAGGACCTTGCCACAACCCGGGGCATCATTGCGGGTCGTGCGCCGATGCAGGGCGAAACATGCCCGGCGGATACCGATAAACCTTAACCCAATCCACGACAAACCCAAGAAAAAACCACGCAGGCTTCGCCCGATTCGGCAAGACGGGGTTGTAGGCTGGCACCGATTCGGTGCATGGATGCAGGTTCTTGAACTGTCCTGGTGCCTTTTCAGCAGGTCTGCCTCATTCATGGAAAACATGCACAGCGCGATGGACTCCCTCGTCCACGGTTCCAACACCCTGTTCATCCTCATGGGCGCCATTTTGGTGCTGGCCATGCACGCCGGTTTTGCTTTCCTCGAAGTGGGCACCGTGCGGCACAAGAACCAGGTCAATGCCTTGTCGAAGATCCTCAGCGACTTCGCCATCTCGGCATTGGTGTATTTCTTCATCGGCTACTGGATCGCCTACGGTGTGAGCTTCATGCAGCCGGCACCGCAGCTGGCGGCGGATCATGGCTATGCACTGGTCAAGTGCTTCTTCCTGTTGACCTTCGCCGCCGCGATCCCGGCGATCATTTCGGGCGGTATCGCCGAGCGGGCCCGCTTCGTCCCGCAGTTGTGCGCCACGGCATTGATAGTGGCGTTCATCTATCCGTTCTTCGAGGGCGTGGTGTGGAATGGCAACCTGGGTATCCAGGGCTGGTTGCAGGCGCGCTTCGGTGCGCCGTTCCACGATTTCGCAGGTTCTGTGGTGGTGCATGCAATGGGCGGCTGGCTGGCCCTGGCGGCGGTGCTGCTGCTGGGCGCGAGGCGAGGGCGCTATCGGGATGGTCGCCTGGTGGCCTTTGCGCCTTCGAGCATCCCGTTCCTGGCCCTGGGCTCATGGATCCTGATCATCGGCTGGTTCGGCTTCAACGTGATGAGCGCCCAGACATTGCAAGGCGTCAGTGGCCTGGTGGCGATCAACTCGCTGATGGCCATGGTCGGCGGCACCCTGGCAGCCCTGTTGGCCGGGCGCAACGACCCAGGTTTCCTGCACAATGGGCCGCTGGCCGGGCTGGTGGCGATCTGCGCCGGCTCCGATCTGATGCACCCGGTCGGTGCGCTGGCCACCGGGCTGGTGGCGGGCGTGTTTTTCGTGTGGAGCTTCACTGCGGCGCAGAACCGCTGGAAGATCGACGATGTGCTGGGTGTCTGGCCGCTGCATGGGCTTTGCGGGCTGTGGGGCGGGATCGCCTGCGGCATCTTCGGGCAGTCGGTTCTGGGCGGCATGGGGGGTGTCAGCCTGGTCAGTCAGCTGCTTGGCAGCCTGGGTGGCGTGCTGGTGGCGCTGATTGGCGGCTTTGCCGTGTATGGCCTGATCCGCAGCGTGCATGGCCTGCGCTTGAGCCATGAACAGGAGTTCCAGGGCGCCGACCTGTCGCTGCACCGCATCGGTGCCACCAGCCAGGATTGAGCGAGTCAAGGTGCACGGTGGCCGGGAGGGACCTAGAATGGTCTCTCTCCATGCCAACCGAGCCTTATTCCATGCTGCCTGAATGCCAACTCTTCGGCACCGTCGGCTGCCACTTGTGCGAAGTGGCCGAAGCTGTGCTGATGCCATTCGTCGAACATGGCTTGCTGATCGAGCTGGTCGACATCGCCGATAGCGAGGCGCTTTTCGAGCGCTATGGCTTGATCATCCCTGTTCTGCGCCGTAGTGATACCCGCGCCGAACTGCACTGGCCGTTCGATGCCGAACAGGTGGTGGCCTTCCTCGCGCAGTGATGGCACCAGGGGAGCTTTATCCCTGCTCCAGAGGGCGTGTTGCGTTGTGATGATCGAGTGCCCGGCGTGTTGACGCCGGCATTTTTCATGAATCATCAGGAATCGCCATGCTCATCACTCCTCATTTCACCCTTGATGAAATGACCGTTTCCCAGCTCGCTGCCAGGGAAGGGCTCGACAACACCCCGCCGCCCGAGGCGTACGCCAATCTGCAATTGCTGTGCAGTGCACTGGAACAGGTGCGCTCGCTGATGGGCGCACCGATCATCGTCAGCAGCGGCTATCGCAGTCCCGAACTCAACAAGCGCGTTGGCGGCGGGGTAGCGAGCCAGCATATGCAAGGGTTGGCGGCCGATTTCACGGTGCCGGGCGTGAGTCCGCGCGACCTGGTGCAACGGATCAGCGACAGCAGTGTGCCCTTCGATCAGTTGATCCTCGAGTTCGACCATTGGGTGCATTTGTCGGTTTCCCCGGGCGTACCGCGGCGTCAGGTGCTGACGGTCCGCAAAGGCACTGGCTATCTGCCTGGGCTGCAGTAAGCCACATTGACGGCGCCAGGAGTATGTTCGTATGCTGTATATAAATACAGTATCAAGAGGGAAGTCCATGCTCAACGTCGAGCAACTCAAGTACAGCGTCAACCGCATGCCGATAGCGCGCGTGCAAGACGCCGTGGTGGAGTTGCGCCTTGAAGGTCTGGTCACCGATGACCGAACGCCGTTCGGCAAGGTCCACTTCAACACCTGTTTCGCCGAAATCGAAGCGTTGTTCCAGCGCGCCGGCTATCACCGTGGGCTCGATGTGGTGGGGTACCAGGGCTTGCTGTATGCACTCTACGACCCTGGCCGCTGGGAAGCCGTGGAGGTGTTGCGCTGGCTGAAGGACCGCAGCGAGCGCAGGGGCGAGGCTGGTTGCGCTGTCGGGCTTGGAGGATAATGCCCGGCTCTGATCGATTCGAGTCTCGCCATGACCAGCCCCTTCGACCCCTCTCGCCAGCAAGCCAGCACGGTGTGCCTGCCACCTGGCAACTGGCCCACGGTACTCGATTGCCTGTGCGAGCACTTCAGCGCCATCGGCCGCGACCAGTGGCTCGACCGCTTTGCCCGTGGCCGGGTGCTTGACGCCCAAGGGCAGCCGGTCGCTGCCGACCTGCCTTACCGCCGCGGCATGCGCCTGCACTATTTTCGCGAAGTGGCCAATGAACGGCCAATTCCGGTGGAGGAGACCATCCTGCACGTGGACGAGCACCTGGTGGTGGCCGACAAACCGCATTTTCTGCCGGTCACGCCGACGGGTGAGTATGTCGAGCAGACCTTGCTCCGGCGCTTGATCCGCCGCCTGGACAACCCGCACCTGGTGCCGCTGCACCGCATTGACCGGCATACCGCTGGCCTGGTGCTGTTTTCCGCCAATCCGCAGACCCGCAGCGCCTACCAGCGGCTGTTCCCGGAGCGGCGTATCGACAAGCGATACCAGGCCATCGCCGCGGCCATGCCCCAGCGCCATTTCCCGCTGGTTCACAGAAGCCGACTGGTGCATGGCGAACCGTTCTTCCGCATGCATGAGGTGGAGGGGGCAGACAATAGCGAAACCCTGGCCGAGGTGCTGGAGAAGCACGGCGAGCTGTGGCGCTACGGCCTGTCGCCGGTTACCGGCAAGACCCATCAGTTGCGAGTGCACATGGCGGCCCTGGGGGCGGGCATCTGCAATGATCCGTTCTATCCCGAGCTGCTCAAGGAAGACGACGATTACCAGCGGCCATTGAAACTGTTGGCGCACAGCCTGCGCTTCGACGACCCGTTGACGGGCGAAGAGCGTTACTTTGAAAGCCGCCTGACGCTGGATTGGTAGGCGTTGCTGGCCGTGATGGCCTCATCGCCGGCAAGCCGGCTCCTACAGGTACAGCGTTGATCTCAAAAGCACTGATATCTCTGTGGGAGCCGGCTTGCCGGCGATGAGGCCACCCGAGGCTAGCGGTTGAAGCGCTCTACCAGCGAGTACTGACCACCGGCCGTGGTGCTCAGCGCTTCACTCAGCAGCGCCGAGTGCTGCGCCTGTTCGGCGGTCTGGTCGGCCAGCTGGGCGATGGTGCTGATGTTGCGGCTGATCTCGTCCGCCACGGCGGTCTGTTCTTCGGTGGCGGCGGCAATCTGGGTGGCCATGTCGGTGATGTTGGCCACTGCCTCGCTGATGCCGACCAGGGCCTGATCGGCCTGCATGACTCGCTCGACACCTTCCTGCGCCTGGCGATGGCCGCTTTCCATGGTCTGCACGGCATTGTTGGCGGTCTGCTGCAGCTTGGCGATCAAGCTGTGGATCTGCCCGGTGGATTCGGCGGTACGCTGGGCCAACTGACGCACTTCGTCGGCGACCACGGCAAAGCCACGGCCCATTTCGCCCGCGCGGGCCGCTTCGATGGCCGCGTTCAGCGCCAGCAGGTTGGTCTGGTCGGCAATACCCTTGATCACATCCACCACGCCGCCGATCTCGTCGCTGTCCTTGGCCAGCTGGGTCACGGTGGCGCCGGTCTCGCCCACTGCGCTCGACAGGCGCTCGATGGCGTCGCGGGTTTCCCCGGCGATCTGCCGGCCCTGGGCAGTCAGGCGGTTGGCCTCCTGGGTGGCATCGGCAGTGCGTTGCACATGGTTGGCCACTTCCTGGGTGGTGGCGGCCATCTGGTTCACGGCGGTGGCGACCTGTTCGGTCTCTACCCGCTGGCGCTCCAGCCCCGAGGAACTCTTGTGGGCCAGGTCATCGGACTGGCGTGCTTGATCGCTCAGGTGTTCGGCGCTGTCCTGCAGGCGCGTCAGGCAGGTCTTCAGGCGCGCATCCTGGCTGAGCATGGCCATTTCCAGACGGGCCTGGACACCGCGGCTGTCGGTGAACATCTGCGCGATCAGCGGGTCGGAAGTGGTCTGTTCGGCCAGGCGCAGCAAGCGCTTGAGACCCCGTTGCTGCCAGCCCAGGCCCAGCAGGCCGAGCGGCACCGACAGGCCGGCGGCCAGGGCGAAGCCCCAGGAATGGCCCAGCCAGCTGCCGATCAGGAAACCGACCTGGCTGACCAGGATGAACGGCAGCCAGTCCTGCAGGACCGGCAGCCATTGGTCCCGGCGCGGAATGGCCGCCTTGCCCTGGTTGATGCGCTGGTACAGCGCCTCGGCACGGCGGATCTGCTCGGCACTGGGCTTGACCCGCACCGACTCGAAACCGACCACCTGGTTGTTGTCGAAGATGGGCGTGACGTAGGCGTTGACCCAGTAGTGGTCGCCAGACTTGCAGCGGTTCTTGACGATGCCCATCCACGGCAAGCCCTGCTTGAGGGTTTGCCACATGTGGGCGAACACTGCCGACGGAACGTCGGGGTGGCGCACCAGGTTGTGCGGCGCACCGATCAGTTCCTCTCGCGAGAAACCGCTGATCTCAATGAACGCATCGTTGCAGTAGGTGATCACACCTTTGGCGTTGGTGGTGGAGATCAACCGTTGTTGGGCGGGAAAGGTCCGCTCGCGTTGGGTAATCGGCTGGTTGTTACGCATGGGTCGTGTAATCCGCAAGGCTTTCGAAAGGTATCGGCAGGCTGGCGGTTTCATTGAATGAATATTTGCGGGCGTCGGGGTGAAAAGGGGCCGCAGGGCGGCCCCAGCGGCGTCAGCTCGCAATCAGTTGGCGCAAAACATAGTGCAGGATGCCTCCCGCCTTGAAGTACTCCACTTCATTGACCGTATCGATCCGGCACAGCACCTCGATCTGCTGCTGTTGCCCATCTTCGCGGGTAATGCGCAGGGGCAGGCTCATGCCAGGTTTGAGGTGCGCGCCAGTGAGCCCCAGGACGTCGATCCGTTCCTTGCCGGTCAGCCCCAGTTGCTTGCGGTCGTGCCCGGCCTTGAACTGCAGGGGCAGCACGCCCATCCCCACCAGGTTGGAACGGTGGATGCGCTCGAAACTCTCCGCCAGCACGGCCTTGACCCCCAGCAGGTTGGTGCCTTTGGCCGCCCAGTCGCGGCTGGAGCCAGTGCCATACTCCTGGCCGGCGATCACCACCAGGGGTGTGCCCTCTGCCTGGTAGCGCATGGCCGCGTCATAGATCGACAGCTTTTCGCCCGTGGGCGCGTGCAGGGTATTGCCACCTTCCTCGCCCGCGAGCATTTCGTTGCGGATGCGGATGTTGGCGAACGTGCCACGCATCATCACCTCGTGGTTGCCGCGCCGTGAACCGTAGGAGTTGAAGTCCCGTGGTTCCACGCCCTTGCTGCGCAAGTAGCGTCCGGCCGGGCTGTCGGCCTTGATGTTGCCGGCCGGTGAGATGTGGTCGGTGGTCACCGAGTCGCCCAGCAAGGCGAGGATGCGTGCGCCCTGGATATCGGTGATTTTCGGCAACGGGCCGCCGATCTCGTCGAAGAACGGTGGATGCTGGATGTAGGTGGAATCGTCCTGCCAGACATAGGTGGCCGCTTGTGGCACCTCGATGGCCTGCCATTGGGCGTCGCCAGCGAACACCTCGGCGTACTCCTTGTGGAACATTGCGGTGTCGACCCTGGCCACTGCGGCGGCAATTTCCTGTTGGCTGGGCCAGATGTCGCGCAGGTAGACCGGTTGGCCATCCTTGCCGATGCCCAGCGGTTCGCAGGTCAGGTCGAGGCGCACGCTGCCCGCCAAGGCATAGGCCACCACCAGCGGCGGCGAGGCCAGCCAGTTGGTCTTGACCAGCGGGTGCACGCGGCCTTCGAAGTTGCGGTTGCCTGAAAGCACCGAGGCGACCGTGAGGTCGGCGCTGGCGATGGCCTTCTCGATGGCCTCGTCCAACGGCCCCGAGTTACCGATGCAGGTGGTGCAGCCATAACCGACCAGGTCGAAGCCGAGCTGATCCAGGTAAGGTGTGAGCCCGGCGGCCTTGTAGTAGTCGGTGACGACCTTGGAGCCGGGCGCCAGCGAGCTCTTGACCCAGGGCTTGCGTTGCAGGCCCTTTTCCAGGGCTTTTTTCGCCACCAGGCCGGCCGCCATCATCACGCTGGGGTTGGAGGTGTTGGTGCAGGAGGTGATCGCCGCGATCACCACGGCGCCATCGCGCAGGGTGTAGGTCTGGCCTTGGTAGCTGTAGTCGATCTCGCCGGCCTGGTCGGCATTGCCGACGGCCACGCCGCCGCCACCTTCGCTTTCCAGTCGGCCGACCTCCTTGGCCAGCGGTTTGGGCTGCAGTTCGATGAAGTGGTCGAAGGCTTGCCTGACCTGACCCAGGGCAACCCGGTCCTGTGGCCGTTTCGGCCCGGCCAGGCTGGCTTCTACGTCGTTCATGTCCAGCGCCAGGGTATCGCTGAACAGCGGCTCCTGCCCTGGCAGGCGCCACAGGCCCTGCGCCTTGCAGTACTGCTCGACCAGTTGCACCGTTTCGCTCGGCCGGCCCGACAGGCGCAGGTAATCGAGGGTGACCTCATCGACCGGGAAGAAGCCACAGGTAGCGCCGTATTCGGGCGCCATGTTGGCGAGGGTGGCACGGTCGGCGAGGGGCAGGTCGGCCAGGCCGTCCCCGTAGAATTCGACGAACTTGCCGACCACGCCCTTCTTGCGCAGCATCTGCGTGACGGTCAGCACCAGGTCGGTGGCGGTGATGCCCTCTTTGAGCTTGCCGGTGAGCTTGAAGCCGATCACTTCAGGGATCAGCATCGACACCGGCTGACCGAGCATCGCGGCCTCGGCCTCGATGCCGCCCACGCCCCAGCCGAGCACGCCCAGCCCGTTGATCATGGTGGTGTGCGAGTCGGTGCCGACCAGGGTGTCGGGGAAGGCGTAGGTGCGGCCGTCCGCTTCACGGGTCCAGACCGTGCGCCCGAGGTATTCAAGGTTGACCTGGTGGCAGATGCCGGTGCCTGGCGGTACCACCCGGAAGTTGTCGAATGCGCTTTGCCCCCAGCGCAGGAAGGCGTAGCGTTCACCATTGCGTTGCATCTCGATGTCGACGTTCTCGCTGAATGCCTGGGGCGTGGCGTAACGGTCGACCATCACCGAGTGGTCGATCACCAGGTCCACTGGTGACAATGGGTTGATCCGCTGCGGGTCGCCACCGGCCTTGGCCATGGCGGCGCGCATGGCGGCCAGGTCGACCACTGCCGGCACGCCGGTGAAGTCCTGCATCAGCACCCGTGCCGGGCGGTACTGGATCTCGCGATCGGAACGGCGCTCCTGCAGCCAGCCGGCGAGGGCGCGCAGATCGTCGGAGGCAACGGTTTCACCGTCTTCCCAGCGCAGCAGGTTTTCCAGCAGTACCTTGAGCGACATGGGCAGGCGCTGCAGGTCGCCAAGTGCTCGCGCGGCCTCGGCGAGGCTGTAGTAGTGGTAAGTGTGGTCAGCCACCTTCAAGGTCTTGAGGGTGTTCAGGCTATCGAGCGAGGGCATTGCCAACTCCTTCTGCACCGGTGCCCGGCATCTGTGGATGGCCGGTGTCACCGCTCTGTTTCGGCCCGCACGGCACGGACCTGGCTGAAAGGTCAGGTTAGACCGCTTTGGTATCCCTGACCCTTTTCTGGACCGGCGGGGCGTGTCGCGGGTTCCGAACTTCCTTTATCATCGCCGCCCTGCCGGCGCCCGTGGCGCCAGCCGTAGTGGAGTGAGAAATGAGTACCCTGTTCATGCATTGCCGGCCCGGCTTCGAGGGCGAGGTCTGCGCCGAAATCAGCGAACATGCCGCACGGCTGGGGGTTGCCGGCTATGCCAAGGGCAAGGCGCAGAGCGCCTGTGCCGAGTTCGTCTGTGCCGAAGCCGACGGTGCCGAACGGTTGATGGCGCTACTGCGCTTCGGCCAACTGATCTTCCCGCGCCAGTGGGCGCGGGGCAGCTTCATCGAACTGCCCGAGAGCGATCGCATCAGCGTGCTGCTCGAGCATCTCGCCGGGCAGCCGCAGTTCGGCAGCCTGTGGCTGGAAGTGGTGGACAGCAACGAAGGCAAGGAGCTGTCGACGTTCTGCCGCAAGTTCGAGGTGCCGTTGCGCAAGGCCCTGGAAAAGGCCGGGCGCCTGGTCGATGACGCCAGCCGTCCCCGCCTGCTGCTGACCTTCATCAGCGGTCGACGGGTGTTCGTCGGTGTGGCCGAGGCCAACAACAGCGCGTTGTGGCCGATGGGTATCCCGCGCTTGAAGTTCCCGCGCGAAGCGCCCAGCCGCTCGACCCTCAAGCTGGAAGAGGCCTGGCATCAGTTCATCCCGCGTGAGCACTGGGAGCAGCGCCTGGGTGACGACATGACCGGTGTCGACCTGGGGGCATCGCCTGGTGGCTGGACTTACCAGCTGGTGCGCCGCGGCATGCTGGTCACCGCGATCGACAACGGTCCGATGGCCGAAAGCCTGATGGACACTGGCCTGGTCCAGCACCTCATGGCCGATGGTTTTACCTGGCAACCGAAGCGGCCGGTGGACTGGATGGTCTGTGACATCGTCGAGAAGCCGGCGCGGACTACCGCGTTGATCGAGACCTGGCTGGGCGAGGGCCTGTGCCGTGAGGCGGTGGTCAACCTCAAGTTGCCGATGAAGCAGCGTTATGCCGAGGTGCGGCGCTTGCTCGACCGCATGGAAGCGACGTTCAAGGCGCGCAAGGTCAAGGTGTCGATTGCCTGCAAGCAGCTGTATCACGACCGTGAGGAAGTGACCTGCCATCTGCGCCGACTGGATTTGAAACCACGGTAATACGCTGCTGCAGCAGCTCTTGCTCTTGCTCTTGCTCTTGCTCTTGCTTCGGCTTTTGCTTCTAAGCGCGCGATAGTGCAGGCGCAGCAGATTGCGACTTCAGGAGGCCGAGCGGAGGTCTCCTGAAGTCGCAATTGGCGGTGACTGAACTACCGCGCTCCTAAAAGCGAAAGCGAAAGCGAAAGCAAGGCAGGGCGTGTTGCGCTGTGCGCCGCCGCTACAGGTGGCTATTGGTCTGCGTCACGCTATGGGCCACAATACCGATCATTTGCGGAGCCCCCCATGACTGAATTCACCCCAGACGCGATCCTCGATGCCACCGGCCTGAACTGCCCGGAGCCGGTCATGATGCTGCACCAGCACGTGCGCAACCTGGCCGCCGGTGGCCTGCTGAAGGTCATCGCCACCGACCCCTCGACCCGGCGCGACATTCCCAAGTTCTGCAACTTCCTTGGCCATGAGCTGCTGCAGCAGCAGGAAGAGGCGGGCACTTTCCTCTACTGGATCCGCAAGAAAGCCGACTGAGCCGCGCTGGAACGCGCCCGCCGTAGCGCCTACACTGCGTTCCCCTGACAGGAGAGCGCCATGCTGATAGTTGCCGACGAGAATATCCCGCTGCTCGATGCCTTCTTCGAAGGCTTCGGCGAGATCCGCCGATATCCTGGCAGGAGCCTGGACGCCGCCAGTGTCAAAGACGCCGATGTGCTGCTGGTACGTTCGGTGACCAAGGTCGACCGGCAGCTGCTCGAAGGCAGCAAGGTGCGCTTTGTCGGTACCTGCACCATCGGCACCGATCATCTGGACCTCGACTATTTCGCCGAAGCCGGCATCCACTGGAGCAGCGCCCCGGGCTGCAATGCCCGCGGCGTCGTCGACTACGTGCTGGGTAGCGTGTTGACCCTGGCCGACCTGGATGGCGTGGCCTTGCCAGGGCGCACCTATGGCGTGGTCGGTGCCGGCGAAGTCGGCGGCCGCTTGGTGCGTGTGTTGCACGGCCTGGGCTGGAAGGTGCTGGTGTGCGACCCGCCGCGTCAGGCCAGCGACGGCGGCGACTTCGTCAGCCTCGAGACAATCCTCGAACAGTGCGACGTGATCAGCCTGCACACGCCGTTGCAGCGTGACGGCGAACACCCGACCTGGCACCTGCTGGGCACTGAGCAACTGGCCTGCCTGCGTCCTGGCGCCTGGCTGATCAACGCCAGCCGGGGCCCGGTGGTGGACAACGCGGCCTTGCGCGAACTGCTGCTGGAGCGCGAGGACGTGCACGCCGTGCTCGATGTGTGGGAAGGCGAACCTCAGGTCGACCTGCAACTGGCCGACCTGTGCACCTTGGCCACGCCGCATATCGCAGGTTACAGCCTGGACGGCCGTCAGCGCGGCACGGCGCAGATCTATCAGGCGCTGTGCCGCTTCCTCGGCGAAACGGAGCGGGTGCGACTGGCCGACCTGCTGCCCAGGGCGCCGTTGGCGCAGATCGAACTGGATGACCAGGCCGACCTGGGCTGGGCGCTGGCGACCCTGTGTCGTGCGGTGTATGACCCTCGCCGCGACGACGCCGATTTTCGCCGTAGCCTGAGTGAGGATGTCGCCGAGCAACGGGCGGCGTTCGACCAGTTGCGCAAGCATTATCCGCCGCGCCGCGAGATCGAGGGGTTGGTGGTGCGGGTGCGCGGGGAGGCACCGCAATTGGTGCAGATGGTCAGTGCCTTGGGCGCGGCGGTGGTCTGACCAGGACTTCTCTGGTGTCAGGGCTGGCCCTGTCGCCGGCTTGCCGGCGATAGGGGCCCGGCACATAAAAAACCCGGCAAACGTGCCGGGTTTTGAGAAATTCGCGGCTCAGCCCTTGCGAACCTTCTCGCTCCGACTGTCCTCCAGCTTCTTGCAAGCCTGCTGGATCATCTGCTCGGTAATCGGAACCTCACGCCCCTGGGTATCGATGATCGAACCGCAGGCCTTCGGTGGTGAGTTGCTCTGGCTCTTCGGCGTATCGCTGCCATGCTGCAAGCTCATTCGCTGTCTCCTCATCAGGTCCAGTAACAGGCCACAGTCCAACAGAAAGCTTGGCAAACCTCCAGTGCTCCCTTAGACCGTTGGGCTATAGCCACAGGCACGGCACATGAGTGATAGGCTGCAGTTTTCCTGCTGCCGTGGTCGCTGCCATGCCTCGATCGGTCCCGTTTCGCCAACACCGCGCCGTGCGCCTGGGCTGGCAATTCATCCGCCCTTACCGTAGCCGGGTCCTGCTGGCCTTGTTGGCCCTGGTGGTGACTGCGGCCATCACCCTGTCCATGGGCCAGGGCATCCGCCTGCTGGTCGACGAAGGCTTCATGACCCGCTCGGCACACCAGCTCAACCAGACCATCGGCCTGTTCCTGCTGCTGGTGCTGGCGCTTGCGATTGGCACCTTCAGCCGTTTCTACCTGGTCTCATGGATCGGCGAGCGCTGCGTGGCCGATATCCGCAGGGCCGTGTTCGACCATCTGATCGGGTTGCATCCCGGTTTCTTCGAGGACAACCGCAGCTCGGAAATCCAGTCACGGCTGACCACCGACACCACGTTGCTGCAATCGGTGATCGGCTCTTCGCTGTCGATGTTCCTGCGCAACCTGCTGATGGTTGTCGGTGGGGTGGTGCTGTTGTTCATCACCAACGCGAAGCTGACCAGCATCGTGGTGCTGGCCTTGCCGCTGGTGCTTGCGCCGATCCTGCTGTTCGGACGGCGCGTGCGCAGCCTGTCGCGGCAGAGCCAGGACCGGGTGGCCGATGTGGGCAGCTACGTAGCTGAAACCCTGGGGCAGATCAAGACCGTTCAGGCCTACAACCACCAAGGGCACGATCGCCAGTTGTTCGCTGCGACGGTCGAGGCGGCCTTCGCCGTGGCCCGGCGGCGCATTGCCCAGCGTGCCTGGCTGATCACCCTGGTCATCGTGCTGGTACTCGGTGCGGTAGGGGTGATGCTGTGGGTGGGGGGCATGGATGTGATCGCCGGGCGTATTTCTGCAGGTGACCTGGCGGCATTCGTGTTCTACAGCCTGATCGTCGGCAGTGCCTGCGGCACCCTGAGCGAAGTGATCGGGGAGCTGCAGCGCGCTGCCGGCGCGGCCGAGCGCATCGCCGAACTGCTGGCGGCGCGCAGCGCGATCCTCGCGCCCGAGCAAGCAGTTGCGCCGGCTCGCCAGCGCGGCGCTGGGCGAATCGAGTTGCAGCAGGTCGGATTTGCCTACCCTTCGCGGCCCTCGGTGGCTGCCATCGATAATCTGGACCTGGTCATCGAGCCCGGCCAGACCCTGGCCCTGGTGGGGCCGTCGGGTGCGGGCAAGTCGACCTTGTTCGACCTGCTGCTGCGCTTCTACGACCCGCAGCGCGGACGCATACTCCTCGATGGCGTGCCGCTCACCGCGCTGGACCCCCGCGATCTGCGCCGACAGTTCGCCCTGGTGGCACAAAACCCCGCACTGTTCCGTGGCACCGTCGAGGCCAACATTCGCTACGGCCGACCAGAGGCAACCATGGCCGAAGTCGAGGCGGCGGCCCACGGCGCCCATGCCGACGAATTCATCCGACAGTTGCCACAGGGTTACCAGACACCATTGGGCGAGGGCGGTGTCGGGCTGTCGGGCGGCCAGCGGCAACGCCTGGCGATAGCCCGCGCGCTGCTGGTGGATGCGCCCATCCTGTTGCTGGATGAAGCCACCAGTGCCCTCGATGCGCAGAGCGAATACCTGATCCAGCAGGCTCTGCCTAGCCTGATGGCCGGCCGCACCACGCTGGTCATCGCCCACCGCCTGGCCACGGTGCAGCATGCCGACCGGATCGCGGTCATCGACCACGGAAGGTTGGTGGCGGTGGGAAGCCATCGTCAGTTGATCGAGGAAAGCCCGTTGTATGCCCGCCTGGCTGCATTGCAGTTTTCCAGCGGGTGACCCGCCACAAGCCGGGCAGGCTCACCAGCAATGCTTTGCAAGGCGCACAGCATTTTCTCGGGCACAACAAAAAGCCCGCACAAGGCGGGCTTTTCGAGAAGGATCTGGTCGGAGAGACAGGATTCGAACCTGCGGCCTTCTCGTCCCGAACGAGACGCGCTACCTGGCTGCGCTACACTCCGATGAACAAAATCCTACTGCATCGCATTTTTGAGCGCAAGCCCTTGTTGTTAAAAGGGCTTATGTCCAGAACAAGGTCTGGATCAGAGCTCCTTGACGGTGCGCACCTGGTCCTTGTTCAGGCGCGTGCGCTTGCCGTCAAGCTGCTCGAATTCGTAGAAGCCGGAGTCTTCGTCGTAGGAAGGGGTGTCCACTGCCTGGATTTCACGGCCGTCGTTGAGGGTAATCACGGCCGGCGAAGAGCAGCCTGCGAGCGCACCGATACCAAGGGCGAGCAGGAAGGCGGGAAGAGTCCGTTGAATCATCGTGTTTCTCCAGTGCAAGGGTGCTAGATGACTTTATGACGCGAGGCGTCTGCGCAAGTTCCTTTGCAGTTCAGCATAGACCCGGTGGCGGCTTGTTGACCTGGATCTGCAGGGCAGGCCGTTCGCTGGCTGTGATATAAAATGCGCCATCCACTTTCCCTGCGACGGACAATCATGAAAGCCAAGGCAGATACTCCCTTCGTGGCGCTGAACATCGCCGTGCTGACGGTCAGCGATACTCGCACCTTTGAAACCGATACGTCCGGCCAGCTGTTCGTCGATCGCCTGAGTGCCGCAGGCCACCAGTTGGCAGCGCGCGTGCTGCTCAAGGACGACCTCTACAAGATCCGCGCCCAGGTCGCCACCTGGATCGCCGACGACAACGTGCAGGTCGTGCTGATTACCGGCGGTACCGGCTTTACCGGTCGCGACAGCACGCCTGAGGCCGTCGCCTGCCTGCTGGACAAGCAGGTCGAAGGTTTCGGCGAGCTGTTCCGGCAGATCTCGGTGGCCGACATCGGCACCTCCACCGTGCAGTCGCGGGCCCTGGCCGGCCTCGCCAACGGCACCCTGGTGTGCTGCCTGCCGGGATCGACCAATGCCGTGCGTACCGGCTGGGACGGCATCCTCGCCGAACAGCTCGATGCCCGTCATCGCCCGTGCAATTTCGTGCCTCACCTGAAGCAGGTTGCGGGCTGTGAAAGCCGTGGCTGAGGCGCCGCAAGCACGGCCGTTGATGCCGGTGGAAGAGGCCCTGGAGCGTTTGCTGGCCCTGGCTGAGGCGGCACCGATCAAGGACATCGAGCGCGTTTCGCTGGCCGATGCCGAGGGCCGGGTGCTGGCGACCGACCTGGTCGCCTCGCTTGACCTGCCGCCGTGGCCGAACAGCGCCATGGACGGTTATGCCCTGCGCCTGGCCGATCACGGCGAGCCTTTGCCGGTGAGCCAGAGGATCTTCGCCGGCCACGCGCCCGAACCCTTGCAGCCTGGCACCTGCGCACGGATCTTCACCGGCGCGCCGCTGCCTGCCGGTGCCGACTGCGTCGAGATGCAGGAAAACACCCAGGTGCTGGAGGATGGCCGGGTTCGCTTCCTCGAACCCCTGCAGCTGGACCAGAACGTTCGCCCGCAGGGCCAGGAAACGCGCAAAGGCGAGCAGGTGATGGCCGCTGGCACCCGGCTGGGGCCGATCGAGCTGGGCCTGGCTGCGACCCTGGGGCAAGCCCATCTGCAGGTCGTGCGGCGGGTGCGCGTGGCGGTGCTGTCGACCGGCGACGAACTGGTCGAGCCGGGCCTGCCGCTGGGCCCGGGGCAGATCTACAACAGCAACCGGCGCCTGTTGGTCAGCTGGCTGCAGCGTCTGGGCTGCGAAGTGCACGACATGGGTATCCTGCCTGATGACCTGGCGCGTACCCGCGAGTGCCTGGCCAGCCTGGGCGATGTCGACCTGATCCTGTCCACCGGGGGTGTTTCGGTGGGCGAGGCCGACTACCTGGGTGCCGCACTGCGCGAAGCGGGCGAGCTGGCCCTGTGGAAGCTGGCGATCAAGCCGGGCAAGCCGCTGACCTTTGGCCATTACCAAGGCGTGCCGGTGATCGGCCTGCCGGGCAATCCGGCGTCGACGCTGGTCACTTTCGGCTTGCTCACACGCCCCTACCTGCTGCGTCGCCAGGGGGTGGTGGCTGTCGCGCCGCTACGGTTCGATGTGCCAGCAGGTTTCGATTGGCCCAAGGCCGGTACCCGGCGCGAGTATCTGCGCGCCCGCATCGACAATGGCCAGGTGCGGATCTACAAGAACCAGAGTTCTGGCGTGCTGCGTAGCGCCGCCTGGGCCGAGGGCCTGGTAGAGGTGCGTGAAGGCAGTACGCCGAAGGTGGGTGACAGCCTGCCTTTCATCCCTTTGAGCGAGCTACTCGGTTGAGCGACCGGCCCAGTCGGTACTGCGCCGCGTAGCGTCGGCCGGTGCAGACTGGGTCAAGCGCATGTGCACGGTCTCCAGTTGCTGCGCAGCAACGCTCCAGTCGTGGCGTTGCCGGGCAAACTGGCGGCCGGCTTCGCTCATCTGGCACATGCGCCAGGGCTGGTTGAGCAACTGGGTGATCAACAGCGCCAGTTGGCCGCCGTCGTCGCTGCCCAGGTAGTGCTCGCCGTTGTTCAGCGCAAGGCCTGAAACGCCCTTGCCCGTGGTGATCACCGGCAGCCCGGCGGCCATGGCTTCAAGGATTTTCACCTTGGAGCCGCCGGCATATCGCAACGGCGCGAAGAACAGCGCCGAACGCCGTTGCAGTTCGCGCAGGTCGGGGCGATAGCCGATCCATTCGATGCGGGGGTCGTTCCAGTGGAGTTTCCAGCTGGCCGGCAGCGCATGCCCGGCAATCGCCAGGCGTACCGCCGGGTTGCTCATCCATACCTGCGGCAGGATTTCTTCCAGTGCCCATTCGATGGCTTCGAGGTTGGCGCCGTACTCGAAGTTTCCAACGAACAGCAGGCGCTGGCTGTGCAGGGCCGGGCGCACATCCTGGTAGTAGTCGCAATCCACGCCGTTGACCACCACGTTCACTGGCCGCCCGCTGACCTGGCTGATCAGTTCGGCGTCGTGCGCGCTCACCGCCACCACCTCGTTGGGCTGGCGCAGCACGCGTTGCTCCCAGCGACGATAGCGCCAGCGGTCGAAGGCATTGAGCGGCCGCAGCCACAGCGGCAGACGATCGTGGCAGGCAGCGCCCATCACCGACTCCAGGGTGTGCTCGCTGAGCAGGTAGGGCAGGCCGTGGGCCTGGAGGGCCTTTTCGAACGGCTGGAAGCTGTAGCTGTGTTCGATCTGGATGACATCCCACGGCTCGTCGAGCAATTGCTCGAAGCGGTGCCGCAGGCAGGGCGCCAGGCCATTGATGATTGCGCGCATCGGGTAGTCGATGATCGGCGAGGCCAGCAGGTTGAGGGGGCTGTGCAGGGCCCGCCTGGGCAGCACGATCAGGCGTTCGACCAGCGGTTCGAGGACTTCGCGGGTAGCATCGCTCAGGGGAATCTTGGACTGCACCAGCAAGGTGATGCGGTGACCATGCTGCGCCAGGGCGCGCAGCAGGTGGTATTGCCGGGTCTTGCTGCCGCTGGTGGTGGGCCAGGGCAGGTAGGGCAGTGTCCAGAGAATGCGCATGACCCGGAATCCTCGCTGATGACCGCAGACAAAAAACGCGCCCTGCGCAATCAGCTGTTGCCGGGACGCGTCCGTAGCTATCAGTAAAGCGCACGATATCGCCTTCGCCCAGCCAGGCCAGCCTGAAAGCATCATCACAGGCCGATGACGCTGCAGCAGCGAATGTTCGAATGGCATGCAGCAATCTGCCCGTGGCTGTGGTCGAGATCTGCACCGAAGGTTTTCCATGGAGAGGCGCAATGCAAGCGCGCAAGGCGATGCTGATCCTGCATGGCAAGCAGGCAATGAACGAAGACGTGCGTCAGGGCGTGATGGCCATGCGCGAGCGCGGCTGGACGCTGGATGTACGCGTCACCTGGGAAGGTGGGGATGCCCAGCGCCTGGTCGGCGAAGCGTTGGCCGCAGGCTACAGCCACCTGATTGCCGGAGGCGGCGATGGCACCTTGCGCGATGTGGCCGAAGCCATGGGCCAGGCGGGCACCGATGCCAGCCTGGCCCTGCTGCCGCTGGGAACAGCCAACGATTTCGCCAAAGCTGCCGGGGTTTCGTTGCAACCTGGCGAAGCCCTGGCATTGCTCGAGCTGCCGCCCAGGCCGATCGACCTGGGGCGGGTCGGCGATCAATGGTTCCTCAACATGGCCACCGGTGGTTTCGGCAGCCAGGTCACCGCCAATACGTCCGAAGACTTGAAGAAAGTGCTGGGCGCGGCAGCCTACCTGTTCACCGGCCTGACGCGCTTCAGTGAACTCCAGACTGCAGCCGTGGAGGTCGCCGGGCCGGGTTTCCAATGGCAAGGCGAACTGCTGGCGCTGGGCATCGGCAATGGCCGTCAGGCTGGGGGTGGGCAGGTATTGTGCCCGGACGCGCGCATCGATGACGGCCTGCTGGACATTGCCATCCTGCCGGCACCGCAGGAGATGGTAGGGGCACTGCGCGAATTGTTGGCGGGGGAGGGGCTGTTCGTGCGTTCACGCCTGCCCTGGGTCGAAATCAAATGCTCCCAGGGCTTGGACATCAACCTCGATGGTGAACCCTTGCAGGCTGACAGCTTGCGGTTCGAAGCCTGTCCCTCGGCATTGCGCCTGCATGTGCCGGCGAACTCGCCGCTGTTCAGTCATCCAGGCTGATGATCTTTTCGCGCACGGCGAACAGCACCAGGCCGGCCACGTCGTAGATCTGCAGGCGTTTCATGATTTGCGAGCGATGGGTTTCCACGGTCTTGATCGACAGACCAAGGCCGCTGGCGATTTCGCGTGTGGACTTGCCGCGCACGATGAGGCGCAGGATTTCCAGTTGCCGAGCGGTCAGGTTGTGGCGGTCGGCATGGGCTTGCTTGCCGCGCTGAGTGCGCGTCAGTGCCTGGTTGATCACGGTATGTGCGATGGCCGGGCTGAGGTAGCGTTCGCCACTGCGCAGGGCCGTAAGTGCCTGTTCCAGTTCGGTGGACGTGGCATCCTTGAGCAGATAGCCATGGGCGCCGCTTTCCAGCGCGCGCATGATCAGTTCCGGGTCGGTGTGCATGGACAGGATCAGCACCCTGCAGGCATGGCCATTGGCGCGCAGGAGAGTGAGGGCATCCAGGCCGCTGGTCGAGCGCATGGAAATATCGAGCAGGACGATATCGGGTTCCAGCGACTGAGCTTGCTCGAGCAGCTGATCGCCGTCATCGGCCTCACCAACCACGATGTACCCAGGGATATCGGACACCAGGGCACGTACCCCGGCGCGAATCAGTGAGTGGTCATCCACCAGCAGCAGTCTACAGGTCATGGCGAAAGCGGGGTCCTGGCGCGTTCTTGAGTGCGTGGCGGCCACGGGAACAAAGCATCGATCCGCGTGCCCAGGCCGAGTTGGCTGGTAATTTCCAGGCTGCCCTTGAGCGCGGTGGCGCGCTCCAGCATGCCCGCCATGCCGCGTTGACCCGCCTCGGCAGGGTTGGCTGCCGGGATGAACCCCAGGCCATCGTCCTGGATCGACAAGGTCAGCCCGGCAGAGCTGCGCTGCAGGCGGATGGTCAAGTTGCGTGCCTGGGCGTGGCGCAGCATGTTGGTGACGGCTTCCTGGGTGATCCGGAAGGCGGCCATGGCGACCTCTTCCGATACTCCGCCCAGACGCTGATGGCACTCCAGGCTCCAGTGCACATCGCTGCTTTCCAGGGTGCGCAGCAGATGTGCACGCAGGCTTGCCTCGAGGCCGAGGCTGGCCAGCTGCCGTGGGTTGAGGAGCGCAGACACGTCACGCACCTTGCTCAGCGAGTCTTCCAGCGTGCTGCGCAACGTCGTGCAGTGCGTTTGCAATTCACCGGGCATGCGCCGCTGCAGCCAGTCCAGCTGCAATTTGGCGGCCGTGAGCAACTGACCGATGTCGTCATGCAGTTCACGGCTCAGGTGCTGGCGTTCGCTTTCCTGCACCTTGAGCATGCGATCGGCCAGTTCCGCCGGCCGCAGGCTGATCGACCTGGAGCCCTGGCGCAGGTGCCAACAGATGCCGAGGGTGGCGACCAGCTGCAACAGCAGCAGGCCGGCCGGCAGGGTCTGCGTGAGCGCCCATGCGGCATTGGCCAGCAATGACACCACGCACAGCAACGCCATGGTCCAGCGCAGCAAGCTGTCGCGGGAGCAGCGACGCAGAGGGATCTTCAAGCGTGGAAACATAGATTGGGAAGCCACTGAAGTCTTGCTGATGGAGGCCTTGCACATGTCTACCAGAGACTTTGTCGGCGAGCTTTCAAGAATTGGCGAGCGCACGTTGAAAGCATTTCATATACGGGTGGCCGGTGATTGTTTAGCGCACATGGTATCACTTCGCACAGCGTTGGTCGCGGCCGCCAATGCTTTGAAACATCAGGAAATACGGGTAAATCGTGGGTCTTGCCTTTGCTCGCTGATGACAATATGCCCTGACTGGCGCAGCGCTTCCGACCCGACGATCCGACGATAGATGGACATGAAACGCTAGTGGGCGGCTGAATCCGTATCGGATGATCAGTTCGGGCCGTTTTCCTGGCGGGGCGCACACGTTTGCGGCACGGGTTGACCCAGGGTTTCTGCAAGTTCGGCCAACAGTGCTGCCTGCTCGCTGGTATCCAGAGCAAGCCGCCCGGTGCGCACATCCAGCAGCTCCAGTTGCCAGGCAAGCAATGTCAGGCAGGCTTCCAGCGCAGGCAGCGCTTCGGGGTGCAGGCGCATGTTGCGGCAGGCTGGCGAGAGCAGTTGTTGCAGGGCGTCGGCGTACTGGGCGACTTCGCTCAGGTTCAGGCCGCTAGCCCGTCGGGCGAGGGTGTCGAGGGTGTGTTCGAGGCAGTGACAGGCGTCCGGGTCATTGGCGATCAGCTCCAGGTGCTGAAGACATTCCTGGGACTGGGTCAGCAGGACCTGCGCATCCAGCAGAAATTCCTGGAAGCCGCTGTTGTTGAAGACGTTGCTGTCCATGATGCCACTCCGGCGCGTAGGGCTGGAGCAGGGGGTTGGCGACGTCAAGTCGATCGCTAGCAAAAGCCTGACTCCATTCATGCAGTGAGAATGGCGTCACATTAATGGCTAAAGGATATCGCGAACATCAGGTTGCACCCGACTGCCTCTAGGGGTTTCCCTGATGGCTGCCTAGGGTGTAACTGCTGCTCGCAGGACTGGATCCAACAGGGCGATGTCTCGCAGTAAAGCATGATGGTAATGTGATATCAATCATCTGTGCGGCATTTTCCAGTGAGGGTCAAGGTGCATGCGAAGCCGCCGATACAGGGACACAGAAATCACCTTTTCCCACTCAAGCCCGGGGGTTTTCCAATGGCTGGCATTCTCGACACGGTAGACCAACGCACGCAACTGGTGGGGGAGAATCGCCTGGAGATTCTCATGTTCCGCCTGGCCGGTCGCCAGCTGTTCGCCATCAACGTGTTCAAGGTTCAAGAGGTGCTGCAACTGCCCAAGCTGACCTTGATGCCCCAGCGTCATGCGTTCGTCTGCGGCGTGGTCAACCTGCGCGGCCAGACCCTGCCGGTCATCGACTTGTCCCAGGCCATCGGCATGCGACCGCTGCAGCCCGGGCCGAACAGCACCATCATCGTCACGGAGTACAACCGCTCGGTGCAAGCATTTCTGGTCGGTGGTGTCGACCGCATCGTCAACATGAACTGGGAAGCCATCATGCCACCGCCTTCGAGCGCCGGCCGCCAGCACTACCTGACCGCCATCACCAAGGTAGAGGAGCAATTGGTGGAGGTGATCGATGTGGAGAAGGTGCTGGCTGAAATCGTGCCGTACAACGCCAGGGTCTCGGGCGACAAGCTCGCCGATCCGGTGCTGGCGCGTGCCCGTGGGCGAGAGGTGCTGCTGGTGGATGATTCCAGTGTGGCCCTGGCGCAACTGCGTGACACCCTGTCGCAACTGGGGATGAAGCTGCATGTGGCCAGCGATGGCCTCAAGGCCCTGCGCATGCTCAAAGGGTGGGCTGACGCCGGTGAGGATGTGTGTGAAAAGCTGCTGATGGTCTTTACCGATGCCGAAATGCCGGAAATGGACGGTTACCGGCTGACCACCGAGATCCGCAGCGATGCTCGCCTGCGCAAGTTGCACGTTGTGCTCCATACCTCGTTGTCGGGCAGCTTCAACGAGTCGATGGTGAAAAAAGTCGGTTGCGACAACTTCCTCTCCAAATTCCAGCCTGATCGTCTGGTCGACGTGGTCAAGCAACGTCTGCTGCTCGATACCGCCATGGCGTGATCCTTGCGTCTGCCAGGTATAAGCTTGGCTTTTGGCCAGGCAAGAGGCAGGCAAGGATGTTTCTGAGCGAGTTGTATCGGTACCCGGTGAAGTCAGGGCAGGCACAGCGCCTCGAGCGCTCGCCGGTCAGCCTTCTGGGGTTGCACGGCGATCGACGCTGGATGGTGGTCGAGGAAGAGAACGGACGTTTCCTTACCCAGCGTGCCTGGCCACGGCTAAGTCAGCTCAAGGCCCATGAGGACGAGGTTGGCGTATTGTTGCTGGAAGCGCCGGGGCAGCCGCCGCTGCAGGTGGCGGTGCCCGCCGAGGATGACAGCTTGCGCGGGGTGACCATCTGGCGCGACACCTTGCGTGTGCCCGACGCGGGCGACGAGGCCGCGGCCTGGTTGTCGCAGCTGCTCGGCAAGCCGGTTCGCCTGGTTCACTGTCCCGAACAACGTGCGCGTTACCTGCCCAACGGCTACGGCCTGAACAGTGATCGTGCGGCGTTTCCCGATGGTTTCCCTTTGCTGCTGATAGGGCAGGGTTCGCTGGACGAGCTGAACCGGCGGATTGGTCGGCCCATGGAAATGCTGCGCTTTCGGCCGAATCTGGTGGTTCAGGGAGCCGAGCCATTCGCCGAGGATGGCTGGAAGCGGATTCGCATTGGTGATCTGGTGTTTCGCGTGCTCAAACCCAGTGTGCGGTGCATCTTCACCACGCTCGATCCCACGACCGGGGAACGCAGCCCGGACCGCGAGCCGCTGACTACCTTGAAAACCTTCCGGGAGAAAGAGGGGGATATCCTGTTCGGGCAGAACCTGGCCGTGGATGGGAATGGCTGGCTGGAAGTGGGGATGGAAGTCGAAATTCTGGAGTGATGACAGGCCCTATCGCCGGCAAGCCGGCTCCCACAGGTACTGCGCAGCGCTTGATGGCGGTGCGATACCTGTGGGAGCCGGCTTGCCGGCGATAGGGGCTCAGCCGAAATCACATGTCATCGAAGTACCGCTCGTGCCAGTCCACCAGCGGCTGCGGCGCATTGAGTTTCTGCCCGTAGATCACCGAGTACGACAGCACGTTCTGCACATACTGGCGCGTCTCGTCGAACGGAATCGACTCCACCCACACATCGAAGCTCAGGTGCTTGGCACCCTTGAGCCACTGGCGCACGCGCCCCGGCCCGGCGTTGTACGCCGCCGATGCCAATACCCGGTTGCCATTGAACTGGCTGTGCACCTGGCTCAGGTAGGCCGCACCCAGCTGAATGTTCTTGTCCGGGTTGAACACCTGCTGGGGCGAGGCCAGCGGAATGCTGAACTTGCGTGCAGTCTCCTTGGCCGTGGCCGGCATCAGTTGCATCAGGCCGCTGGCGCCGACACTGGAACGTGCGTCTTCCATGAACGCGCTTTCCTGGCGCGTGATGGCGAACACCCAGCTCGAATGCAGGCCTCGCACCTTGGCTTCGCGCACCAGGGTGTCGCGGTGGGCCATCGGGAAACGGATATCCAGATCGTCCCAGTACTGCGCCTGGCTGATGGTGCGAATCGCCGGGAAATACCAGCGCAGGTCGTAGGCCAGGCGTGCCTGGGCGACCATCTCGTCACGGGTGAAATGACGGCTGACGTGGTACCACTCGCGGCGGCCTTCGACGATCTGCCCGCGGGCATGGAATTCCAGGGCGCGCTGGACACCTGGGGTATTGCGCACCTTGTTGACCAGCGCCGGGCTCAGTACCAGCGGTTTGTTGTTCAGCTGGTACGGCGTCTGCGCCCGGTCGGCGGCGAGGAAGCCATAGAAGTCACGCTCGCGCGCCACGTTCTTGTACAGCAGCGGAATCTGCGGGTTGTTCGGCTGGGCCAGCTCCAGGCTGCGCGCCTGCCAGTATTTCCAGCGGTTGCTGCTGGCCAGGTCCTGCGGCAGGCGCTTGGTCAGCTCGTAGGCATCTTCCCAGCGGCCCAGGCGCAGCAACAGCCTCAGGCGCCACTCGCTGACGGTGTTGTCGCGCAGTTCGGGGTCGTAGCGGGTCATCAGGTCGAGGGCCCGCGGGTCGTAGCGGCGCGCCAGGGTCAGGCCGATCTCGCGGGCGATGGCAACCTTCTCGTCGCGGGAGAAGTGCATGCGCTGGGCGTAATCGTCGAGCAGCGCCATGGCCCGTTCAGGGTCCTGGCGAGCCAGGCGGCGCAGGCCGAGGCTGACCACGTCGGACATCGCTTCGTTGACCGGCGTGAAGCGCGACGGCTGGTTGAGCAGTTCGGGCTTCTGTGCCACATCGATCAGCAGTCGACCTTGCGGGCCGAGGGTGGTGAGGCCTTGGACCAGACTGTTGGCCAGGCTGTAGTTGCGCGCCTGGGCCGCCAGCTTGGCGCGGTTCCAGCGCTTGGCCTCGGTCAGCTGTCCTTCGGCGGCCCACATGCCGAACAGGGTGTCGCAGGCGGCCGGTTGCGACTTGCCGACGTTCCACAGCTTTTCGGCGCTGGCGAAGCCCTCGGCACGCTTGCCGTGGCTCAGTTCGTACTGGCCATTGAGGCAGTCCAGTTCGGTGAAATTGAGCTTGGGGTCGTAGTACTTGGCGAAGGTGTTCCACTCGCCACGTTCTGCTTCCCAGCGCAACCAGCGCAGTTTCATCCAGTTGGCCTGGGGCAGGTCGCCGTGCTTGGCGAGGAAACCTTCGATTTCCTCGTTGCTGGCGGTCTTGAGGCGTGCGGTGAGTTCGTCGTAGGCCAGGTAGGGCGTCAACGGATAGTCGCGCAGGGCCTGGGCATAGCGCAGGTAAGGGCCTTTGTCGCCCTTGGCCAGTGCACGCTTGGCCTCGTCATAGTACTGGCGCTGCAGGGTGAGGTCGGTGGCCTGCGCCACGACGGTGGTAGCGGCGGTAAGCAGCAGGCAGGAAGCAATCTGTAACAGGCGGCTGCGCATGATACGTCCGGGCAGTTAAACCATGGGGAAGTGACGGCGGAGCCAGCACTGTTGGAAGCAATTGCATTAGCTTAGCCGTTTGCCGGCAGTGGGTGAAAGCACTGTGCTTGTATCAAGGCGTTAACACCGACCGGATGTCGCAATACCCTGGCAACGCAGTCGACTTAATGCCGGAATGGGCCAACTCAGGTAGAATGCGCGCCCGCTTTATGGAGACGAACATGACCCTGCTCAAATTCAGCGATGTGTCCCTCGCATTCGGCGCGATGCCGCTGCTGGACAAAGTGTCCTGGCAGATCGCCCGTGGCGAGCGGGTGTGCATCATCGGCCGCA